>Ga0207421_10000261_pt1 | contig 66422 bp, 57 predicted proteins | sample SodLakKL_010_SED_4_FD_187542 | JGI IMG/M metagenome (GOLD analysis project Ga0207421, IMG submission 187542) | Alkaline sediment microbial communities from Lake Tanatar, Kulunda Steppe, Russia - 8KL_010_SED (SPAdes) (version 2) | ecosystem: Environmental > Aquatic > Non-marine Saline and...
TACTGACGTTCAGTGGCTACTATACTGGATCCAGACTGCACTGACGTTCAGTGGCTACTATCCTGGATCCAGACGAATCGGAGGAACTGGGTCAGTGACTACACCTGCTCGTCTCGATGATGGCGGCGTCCGCGGAAAGAAATGGTGGTAGTGAGGGGGTTACAGTCGGAGCTGGCGGACTGTCGTTCCGGCCGACTCCAGATCCTCGTGGTCGGCGGCCGCGACGGTCACCTGGTTCTCGCCTGGCTCGACGTCGAGTGTCGCCTCGAATTCGCCGTCTTCGACCTCGATGTAGGCGCTGTCGACGGGCGTCTTGATTGCAACACAGACACCGGTCGTTTCACCCGAAATAACGAGCTGGTTGCCCTGGAACTGCGTGTCGACACGCATCGCCGGGCTCCGATCGGGTTCCTGAATCCGGCGGCGACGGTAGCGATCGTCGATGAACGCCGGCGTTTCGAGGGGTTCGCCGGCGGAAATGCCGTGTGCCAGCCGGACGTACTGTGCCATCGACCAGGCAAGCGGCGTCGCCGCGCCGGTGCCTTCGCCGAACTCCCAGCCGTAGTCCGTGCCGTGTTCACGATCCCAGACCTGTTCGGGGATCATCCGCCCGGAGTTGGCAAACTGTTGTATCGTCTTGAGACAGTCCTCCGGCGACAGGATCGGGTCCTGGTTGACCAGTTCGTACTCGCCGCGTTCCCCGGTCAGCAGGGGCCAGAGACGTCCTTTCCCCTTGTGTTCGACCGACCACGGAGCGCCCTCGTCCTCGCGGGCACGTTCGCCGTAGCCGTCGCCGTTGTATCGGTAGAACCCTGCTGCGGGGTCGGCCTCGACGAGGATCGTGTCGTCGACCTCCGCGACGGAGTTTTTGATGACCTCGTTGTCGGCCGGCAGGATCCCGAGCCGGACGAGATCGAGGAAGCCGTGGTCGATGATCTCCCGTTCGTCGAGCGTCGGACCCGCGTTTGCGAGCGTCCGGAGATGTCCGGCCTCCGGGTTGCCATCCCGGGTCACGCGCACGAAGTACGGTGTGTTGGTGTGGCGCTCTGTCCCCGTTTCCGTCGCCGTCCACGTGTCGACGTTGTTCGCCCAGTGGTCTGCCAGGCCGAGCCAGACCAGCGCATCCGCCCTGTGGTCCGTGTCGATCGCGAGCTTTGCCGCACAGGCGAGGCCGGCAATCTCGGCGGCGATCGACGACGGCGAGTAGCCCGACTCCTCTTCCCAGCGTTCCTGGGCCGTCTCGGGACCATAGCGGGTGACGTAGTCGGCCGATCGGCGGATGTTTTCGTAGCCGTAGTCGACGTCGTCGAACTCGATTCCCGCCTCGGCCAGATGGTAGGCCATCACCTGCGGATAGGAGATGTTGTCCATCTGTTCGCCACCCCAGCGGGTGACGCCGTTGATATAGGTATTCTGTGGAATAAAGCCGGCGTCGTCTTGCTGGAACTCGTAAATGTACTCCAGTTGGCTCGTGGCGATATCCAGCGAGCCGACGAGATCGAAGGCGGTAAACACCTGATAGAGGTCCCGTGACCAGACGAAGTTGTACCCATACCCTTTCGGCTCGGTGGCGTGGACGGCTTCACCCCACGGCACCGACGGCGAGGCGATCGAGGCGCCGTGGTAGGTCTTGTCTTCGACCGCCATCAGCGTCATGATAGCGCTGCGGTACTGGTTTGCAAGCGCCTCGTCGTCGGCGACGGAGTCCGGGAGCGGTTTGTCATCGAGGTAGTCGGCCCAACTGTCTGCGTACGCCGAGCGGACCGTCTCGAAGCCGCGATCGAGCGCCCCTTCGGCTTCACCGAGTGCGGCCGTGGTGTCCGCATAGCGAGCGAAGCCGAGCGCAACCGTCTCGTCCGTGGTGGTCCCGGTACCGAGTCGGCCGATGAGCACCACGTTCTCGTGGTCAACCGAATCGACCGGCTCGGGAAGCGTCCCATCAGTGTAGAGCGCTTCGAGGCGGTGGCTACCGGCGACGCCGACGGTCGCCCAGTCGAAGCGGTCGGCGGCGGTCAGCGCCAGCGCGATCGAGTAGGCGTCACCGTTCTCGTCGACGAGCAGCGGGTTGTCCGTCTCGCCGGTGTAGGCGCGCGGATCGCGAGCGGCGAGATGGTACGCACCCTCCTCGCCGGTTCTGAGACCGCGGTCGTCGGTCCCCGTGTTGGTGAGTGCAACGTCCGAGACGGCGAAGATATCGTACGTTTTGTCGTTTTCGGACTCGAACGCCACGTCGACGACGATCGCGTCGTGTTCCGGATCGGTTGCGTACTCGACGGTCAACGTCCACTCGTGGCCCTGGCCGTCACCGGTCTCGGTGAAGACGTGACGGAAGAGCAACGCCTCGTCGTCGGCAGTCTCGACGCGTCGATCGACGCTGTCTTCGGTTTTCCGGCTCTGGCGGTGGGTCCTGACGGTGTAGTCGTCCTCAGTGTCCCTGACCAGGAAGTCGAACACCCGCAGGTTCATCAGGTCGACCTGGGGGAATCGGGCTTCCGTGAGGCCACCCTCCGTGAGCGTAAACCAGACCCGGGAGGAGTCGTCGGCCTGGTGGTCGGCGACGGTTCCGACGCCGAACTTTTCGCCGGTCGTCCATGTGGGTTGCTCGCTTGGCCCTTCGATTCCGGTCGCGGTCGTCGGGAGCGCGTTCAGGTCGTCGAGCATCGCGGTCGCGTGGAGTCGCAGCGCGTGCGACCAGCCAAGCGGCGTCGCGCTGTCGAGTTCCCCGTCGTCGAACACCTGTTCGGCGAGATAGCCGGAGTCGGTGGCCATCGGTCCGTCTTCGGCGATCAGTTCGTAGAGCCTACTGGCCCGCTCTAAGAACGCCTCGCCGTTTTCGCCGCGGTCCTCGAGAAGGATGCTGACGCGGGCTGCAGCGATCGCCCCCATCCCCGTCGTCACGGACCAGATCTTTTCGCCGTCCTGATCGTGTTTCCGCCAGCGATCGCCCTCGTAGCGGGCTAGCCCGGCGACCTGACTCTCGCGTGGGTTCCGGAAGAGGGTGTCGAGCGTGGAGCTGACGTGGTCGGTCAGCCGCTCGACGTGTGTGTCGCTAAGCGAGGTGCCGTCGATGGCGTCGTACTCCTGGAACGCGGTGGCAAACTGCAGTGTGGCGGCGTCGAGCAGGTGTTTTTTCTCCCCGCCGTCCAGCAACATGACGTACGCCTCCAGATCCTCGTCCCAGAGCTCTTCGATACCGTCGAGGACGCGTTCCGCCCCGGCCTGGGCACGCTCGCAAACCGAGTTACGAAGCGGCGCACGTGCCACCGCGGCGAACCCTTCGATGAACGTTGCAGCGGTGTGTCCGTACTGCCCGGTCCCGTCCTCCCAGACGTTCTGACACGGTTTGGGGAGATCGTTCTCCGCGAGATCGGCTTCCATCGCGTCGACGGCGTTGTGGATGGTCTCCCGGATCGTACGTGTCAGCGATTCGCTCAGCTCGCTGCGGCGTTCCCGGAGCAGTGTCGCGAGAAACGCGGTGACCGTTGCCGTCTGGTCTGCCTGGTACTCCCGTGAGTCGTCGTTGCGTTCGACGTTGGCGTTGGCCCAGCCGGGAGCAAGGGAGCCGTCGGTTGCCCAGACGCGGTGGGGCCAGGTGCCGTCGGCAAGCTGTCCCTCACAGAGGAATTCTGCGCTCTCTGCCAGCGTCGCTGACGTGTCGAGACCCAGCTGATCGCCGGTTCGGAGCAGGTGTCGTGAGACCGAGGCATCGTCGCGGAACCAGACGTAGCCATAGCCGCCGGAGTTTGCATAGAAGGGGTCGAACTCCGGTGCGGCGATCCGGCCACCCGAGGAAGATGACAGCAGATCTATCACCCGGAGATCAGTCCGAACGGCATCCGAGCGCGGCATCGATCCCGAGACGTCGATCCGTGTCCGTTCGCGACCTGACTCCCGAAGGTCGTCGGCGGTCGTGTGCTCGTGTGCACAGGTCCGGAGGTCCGTGAGTGCCGTCTCACGATCCATCTGGTCGTGGTCGGACAGCTGGCTGACAAGCGTCGTCGAGTGGCTCCGGCCCGATCGTTCGAGCGGTGCCGTCACGAGGAAGTCGCCGCTGAGGCGGGTCTGTTCGTGTTGCTCAGTTGCCTCCTGTCGCGGGAACGAAACCGGATCGTCGTCCAAGATCTCCTCGAACCGTTCGGGGCGTTGGCCCAGAATCTCGTCTAAGCCGGTCGAGGCTGCGAGGTAGTCGTGTTCACGACGGTGGTAGACCTCGAGGACCTGTGTTCCGTCGGGACCGCCGTCGTCGTGGATCAACGCGCCGATACCGCCTTCTTTCCCCTCGGGGGCCATCGTGACGAAGGCGACGAGCTTCGCATCGAGGGGGACCGATCCCCGAAGTTCGACGTGTGTCACGTGGGCGCGACCGAGCGTGAGGTCGTACTGGTGGACGGTAAACGAGCCCGCGTCGTACTCGGTCTCGAACAGCCGGGTATCGCGGTAGTAGTGTTGTCTGATCGTCTCCAGATTGCTGAACCAGTGTGTATCGCCGTCGATCAGGATGCCAAGGCGGGAGCGATCGATACCGTAGAGGCCGGAAAGCGAGTGCGAGTAGTCGCGAAGGGAACCGTTTTCGCCAACGTGTACTAGCCGATCACCGTGCCCGGAGAAAGCGCCGGAGACTGTACGTCTCGTTTCCGGGAAGCGCTCATTGCGAGCCCATTTGTACTCGTTGAGCGCCGTTGTTAATCTCATTGATAGAAAACACACAGTGATGTCTGGTAAAGATTTCGTTGCTGAACTATCGTTTTCACCGCCGTTGATATGCCTACCAGACGACTGTGAGACGTGATACAGAGACGACTGTGAGACGTGATACAGAGACGACTGTGAGACGTGGTACAGAGACGAACGAGCCAATAGAGGAGTTCGAGCCGATCGCCCGCTCCGTCGATCGACGGGCGGGATCAGGCGTCCAGTTCGTCGGTTGCTGCGGGCACGACGACGACGCTGTCGACTGTGACGGACGTCTCGTCGTCCCCGGCGACGGTCTCACTGGAGACGAGATCTGTCGTGTCAGCGACGGCGGGAACGGTGACCGTCGCCGGATCGGCCCCGAAGTTGAGGACGACGACGACGGCGTCCTCGTCGCCCGTCCGAGCGTAGGCGACGACGCGATCGGCGGTCCCCTCCGCAACCTCGTAGGACGTACGCACGAGGTCCGCTCCGGCTGACAGCGCCGGGAGTTCGTGTCTCGCGTCCGACAGTGTCCGGAAGTGTGCCTGCAGATCTTCGTCGGCGTGGTCCCATGCGAGGTCGTCACGAATGCCACGCTGGCCGAACTCCTGGCCGGCATACATCATCGGCGTCCCCGGCAGCGTAAACACTGCACCGGCAGCGGCCTTGGCGGCCGGACGACCACAGTCGACGATGTAGCGCGTCTCGTCGTGGTTTTCGGCGTAGAGCATGAACCCGGCGTGGTCGGGGAACCCGATCTCGGCCCGATTTTCGATCGCGTCCAGTACCGTCTCGGCGTCTTCTCCCATCCCGATCTGGCGAAGCGTAAAGTAGGTCGTCGAGTCGAAGTGCATGTCGAACAGCCCCGCCTGAAAGTCGGGGATGTACGGAATCGTCTCGTCTAACAACAGGAACTCCGAGTCGCGATCTTTCAGCCGATCGTGGAGTTCACGCCAGAAGTTGTTCGGAACGGCCCACGCCATATCACACCGAAAGCCATCGACCAGTGGGGCCCACGTGTCGACCGCGTCGAGCAGGTGTCGCCGGACCGGCAAGTGATCGAAATTGAAATTGGCGATATGTTCCCACTCGAAATAGGTCTCGGGATCGTCACCCTCGCGCCATTCATACCAGTCGCGGTACTCGCTACTACGGTCCGAGACCGCCGCCTTGAAGTGGGGATGCGTCCGCGCCGAGTGGTTACAGACGAGATCGAACAGCACGGAGATATCGCGGTCGTGGGCCGCATCGATGAACCGTTCGTAGTCCGCACGATCGCCAAGATCGTCGGCGATCGAAAAGAAGTCCGTGGTGTTGTAGCCGTGGGGCGCGTGATCGTTCTGGAGCACGGGCGTGAGCCAGATCGTGTCGACACCCAGCGAGTCGATGTAGTCGAGTCGGTCGGCGATAACATCGAACGCGGAGTCGTCGTCGCCGGCCTCGCCGAACGTTCGCACATAGATCTCGTAAATCACGGCGTCTTCGGCCCATGCCGGCGGATCGTACGGCCGCGCCGTGGCGATGGAATCGCCCTCGTGAGTGAACTCGACAGCATCCGGAACGCTGTAGCCGTGCTCACCGACGGCGACTGCGTGAACGCGGGTGCGGTCGGGAAGCGCAGAGACCGGGACCCGTAGCTCGCGTGGACCGGTTCGGACGAGCGTCGGATCGACATCGTCGCGATCGTCGAGCAGGAACTCGACCGTCAGGTCGTCGGCCGTTTCCGTCCCGTTGGGGTGGGCGCTCGGTTCGGCTCTCACGACTGCCTCATCGTCCTCGATCGTCGCGGTCAGCGTGAGCCGCGGTCGTCCACCCTCACCGACAGCGTCCGTGTCGGTCACGGAGTGGACACCACTGCCACTGCCACTGATACTGCCACTTCCCAGCCCGCTCCCGCTCTGCCAGCCGGAACCGGATCGCTGCCCACTCTCTCCGGCCGAGAGACCGGAGCGGTGGCCGCCACTGGGAGCGAGCTCGCCTGAGAACGCCCGAACGGTAAGCTCGTGGTCGCCGTCCGGAGCCGACAGGCGAGCGACGTACGTCCCCGGCGTATCCGGGACGAGCTCCTCGACAGGATCGTCACCGAGTGTCACTGTCGAGTCTGTTGGTGTTTCTACCAGCTGCCAGCTGTACGTCGCCCCGGGGTCGGGATCCCGAGGTGCAAGCTCTACGCCATCACCCGTCGTAACGAACCGTGGTGGTCCTGGATGGTGCATATACCTGTTCATGTGTTTGATACCAACTTGATCTTTCGGGTGTTCTGATATCTGCGAGTATAGGCGTAGCGAGAGTGAAAAGCAGTATTTTCTGCGAAGCGGTCGTGACTGGGTGGTGACCATTGGAGTCGGCCCGAATTCGAGTGACTCCTCGCAGCCGGGGCGTAGAGTGGAATGGGGCGACGATCGCCCAGCGTGCCGAACACTTATGATGATACTCGCTAGCATAACCGTATGGCTGATACGACTGTTCCGGCGACCGACCAGGCAAGTGGTCCCGTCACTGTCAACACCACGATCGAACCCGATCGAACGGTAATCACCGTCAACGGAACGAAAGACATGGCCGTGGTTGTGGTCTCCGATTCCGGCGAGCGTATTTATCTCCCGCCAGAAGAGACCGACGACGACGACGGCGAGGGGCCCTACCAGCCGGCAGATCAGGCTGATAATCCGTACGATGGAATGCGAGACGACGGTCCCTACGCGTCGAACCGCCAGTCCGACGCCAGTGTCGGGCTGAACGAAACCGCATCCGGATTTCGGATCGTCCACGCCGAACCGGCCACGGATCTGCGGGTTGTTCGCTAACGATCACCCGACAGACCCGTCTGTTCGCGATACTGTCACCGTCACAGTGACGATCGATCAGCCACGGTGAACTAGCACCCGATGGCAACTACGGATTTGTAACGGGAGTCGAAACTACCGAATAGGTGGACCGTTCTCGACAGTTATAGGTGCGCTGGTCGGTGCCGCGTTTGTCGGTGGCTTCCTCGGCCTCTCGGTTGGCATACGTGGCCCGGCAACGGCAGGATCAAAGAGGGGCGATACGGTTCGTTCTCTACGTGGTTTCGTCCGCCGGCTGGATGCTCGCGGCCAGAACGCTGTTCGAGACCATGGCCGATCCGGCCGTCATCGTCGACAGGGACGACACCGTCCGTACCGCCAACGAGGACGCAACGACACTCCGGCTCTCCGTCAACGGGGAGCTCAGCCCAGCACTCGTCAGGGCGATCGCCGACGGTGTGGGTGGGATCCCGCCGGCAGATCGCAACGATATTGCCGACGACGGCGGTGGGGTCCCGGCGGCGGACCGCGTACCGAACCGGTAGCGAGTCGCCGGGGCAGTTACTCGTCGACGATCTCCTGGTAGAACTCGACGTGCTCGTCGGCGACCTCGCCCCACGTTCGCTCCTCGTACTCGATCGGCGAGTCCATCCCGAGTCCCCGTTCGATCCCGTCGGCGATCGACTGCGAATTCGGCTCGACCTCGACGATACAGTCGTCGGCAAGTACCTCGGCTGCCCCCGATTCACAGGCCACGACGCGTGTCCCCACGGAGAGCGCTTCGACGATCGTGATCCCGAACGGCTCCGAGAGCGACGGCGAGACGAACAGATCCGAACAGGCGTAGTAGTCGCCCAGTTCGTCCTCCTCGATGTAACCGACGAACTCCACCTGGTCTTCGATGCCGAGCATCCGCACGAACTTCTTGAGCTGGTCCGTCAGGTGACCTGTCCCCCCGAGCACCAGCGTCACGTCGTCTCGCTGGAGCTGATCCATCGCGTAGACGAGATAATCAAGCCCCTTCTGGTGGGTGTGTCGACCGACGAAAAACAGCATCGGGCCGTCGATGTCGAGTTCGGCCTTGATATCCCGATCGGTGTGATCGACCGAGGAGAACCCGTTGTGGATGACGGTCGCATCACCGCCGTACTCCCGTTGCATGTTGCGCCGCGTGAGATCGCTGACGGTAATCAGGTGGTTCGCCCGATCGACGATTCGCTGTTCGCTCTCGACTTCCCTGTCCGGCGGCTGTCGGTTCCGATCGGAGGACAGGGAGTGGTAGGTCGTCACCCATTCGACGTCGTGGGCCGCCTGCGCGCGTGATCCTGGCCCGTAGCCAAACCAGTCGTTCGTGTGGACGATGTCGGCGTCGGCCGCGTGGTCGACGAAGTCACCTGCGAGCCGGTTGATCCGGTCACGAACGTCACCCTCACCGGTCGGGACGCCGATAATGTTCTCTCGGCCCTCGGGAGCGAACTCTGCGGGCAACACGAGCGTATTGTCGATGTCGTCGCGATCCTCGAACTGCTCGAACAGTTCGGCGAGCGCGGTATCGAGTCCCCCGCTGACGTTCGGTGGGTATCCCCAGCCAAGAAGCAAGACCTTTGGAGTCATCCTTAACGATCGTTGAGACTGTTCCTACTTTATGTTTCCTTCCCAGTTGCAGCCACTGCCACCGGCCGAAATCGTCCGCAGGTCGCACACGCTCGGGATCGAACATCGGACTGAACCCGGCGTCAGGCCGTTGGGAGACCCGAAATGTCCGGAACGGGACGTCTCGGCGACGACGACCGATCGAGCGAGAGGGAAGGGCTCGGAACGTTGAAACATGATGCGTCCGAAGACGGAGTTATGACATTCGATCGGCAAAGCGGAATCTTCCTGCATCTGACCTCGTTACCGGGACCCCACGGGATCGGGGATCTCGGTGACGGCGCACGACAGTTCCTCGAATTTTTAGACCGGGCCGACCAGTCGCTGTGGCAGTTCTGTCCCCTCGGACCGACGTCGAGTGCACACGGCCACTCGCCGTACGGCTCGGACTCGGCGTTCGCCGGCAACCCACTCTTGATCGATCTCACGGCGCTTGCCGACCACGGCTGGCTCGACGAGTCCGAACTCGAGGGTCCCGACGCAGCCGACCCCCAGGAGGTCCAGTACGACCAGGTCGCGACGTTCAAACGCGATCGGCTTCGGGCGGCCTTCGAGGGGTTCGAAGCGCGTGCCGACGATGACGCTCGGGAGGCGTTTGCGGCCTTCCGCGACCGTGAGGCAACGTGGCTCGACGACTACGTGCTGTTTGCCGCGCTCAAAGCGGCCTACGACGGCGCATGGACGGACTGGCCGGACGACCTTTCCGGACGGGATCCCGACGCCCTCGACGCTGCTCGCGAGACCCACACCGAGGCGTGTCGGTACCACGCTTTCGTCCAGTGGGTGTTCGACCGCCAGTGGCAGTCACTGCGCGAGGCAGCCAGCGAGCGCGACATCGCTCTCGTCGGCGACCTCCCGATCTACGTCGCGGCCGATTCGGCGGACGTCTGGGCCAGCCCCGAGCTGTTCGAACTCGGCGACGACGGCCGCCCGGAGGTTGTCGCCGGCGTACCGCCAAACCCCGGCGACGACGGCCAGGAGTGGGGTAACCCGGTCTACGACTGGGAGTACATCCGCGAGAACGAGTATGAGTGGTGGGGCCAGCGACTCGATCGGCTCCTCTCACAGGTCGATATCGCCCGCATCGACCATTTCAAAGCCTTCGACGAGTACTGGGCGATCCCCAGTGGCCAGGAGCCGGCCGCCGGCGAGTGGCGACCGGGTCCCGGCGCGGACTTTTTCGAGACGATCGGCGAGCGACTCGGTGGACTCCCCTTTATTGTCGAGGATCTGGGCTTTCTCGACGAAAGCTTGGTCGCGTTGCGCGATCGCTTTGGCTTCCCGGGAATGCGGATCCCGCTGTACGCCGACTGGTGTGCAGACTACCACCAGTACAAACCGGCGGCCTACCCGGAGAACAGCGTTGGCTACACGTCGACTCACGACACGGATACGGCACTGGGATACTACCGCGACCTCGACGGCGAACAGCGTGACTGTCTCAACTACGCGTTAGCGACCGACGAGGAGGGCTTTGCGTGGGACCTGATCGAAGCCGTCTGGGACTCGGACGCAGTCATCGCGATGACGACCGTCCAGGATCTCCTGGAACTGGGCAGCGAGGCCCGGTTCAACACGCCGGGAACCACCCACGGCAACTGGGCCTGGCGCGTCACCGAGGCGGGACTCGATCCCGAAATCGCAGACGAACTGAGTGCGATCACTCACGTTTCGTTCCGCTGAGGGGGACACGATAGCGGCGTGGTGCCCCCCGTCTCCACGGCGCGATCGACGTGGCACCGGAACATGCAATTCAGGTAAAGTAATGATCGTTCGGACGGGTGATAGCATATGGATCACATCCAGTTCGGCACCGACGGCTGGCGAGCAACGCTCGATACGTTCACCGAACGGCGTGTCCGGATCGTCGCACAGGCGGCGGCCGACTACTTCGATCAACAGGACGCACAGACAGTTGGTGTGGGGTACGATGCTCGTGAGAGCTCACCCGGCTTCGCCGACGCAGTCGTCGAGGTACTTTCGGGCAACGGCCTCGACGTCGTCGTCAGCGAGCGAGACTGTCCGACGCCCGTTCTTGCGTGGACGCTCAAAGACCGCGGCCTCGACGGCGGCATCGTCATCACCGCGAGCCATAACCCACCGGAGTACAACGGTATCAAGTTCCTCTCGCCGGATGGCTCCCCCGCGGAGGAAGACGTCACCGACAGCCTAGAAGCACTCCTCGCCGAACCCGATCTGCTCCCCGAGGCCGACCACGGCGAGGTCGTCTCGGAACCACTCGTTCCCGAATACACCGAACACGCTCTCGACTTTGGGGCTGCCGACCTCGAGGGGCTGCAGGTCGCCTACGACGCGATGCACGGCAGTGGCCGCGGCGTCACCGACGCACTGCTCGAGGCGGCGGGCGCGGATGTCACCTCGCTCCGTGACGAACTGGATCCAACCTTCGGTGGTGGCTCGCCCGAACCGACGGCCGAAAAGCTCACCGAACTCGTCGATCACGTCGAAACGTCCGACGCCGAAATCGGCTTTGCTAACGACGGCGACGCCGATCGGCTCGCGGTCGTCACGCCCGATCGGGGCTTTCTCGATCCGAACCTCCTGTACGCGGCGCTGTACGACTACCTGCTCGAATCCGACAGCGGTCCGGCTGTCCGGACCGTTTCGACGACGTTCCTGATCGACGAGATCGCCACAGCCCACGGCGAGGAGACCGCCGAGGTCCCCGTCGGCTTCAAGTGGGTCGCCCAGGGTATGGAAGAGGTCGATGCCCTCTGTGGCGGCGAGGAGTCCGGCGGCTTCGGGCTGACCAGCCATCTACGGAACAAAGACGGCGTCTTGCTCGCGCTGGTCGTCGCTGGTGCCCACGCCGAACGGCCACTCGACGACCGCGTCGACGACATCATCGACGAGTACGGCGAGATCCACCAGGACCGAATCAGCGTCGACTGCCCCGACGATCGCAAGGAGGCCGTCCTCGATTCGCTCGACGGCTCGCTGCCCGAGACGATCGGCGGCGTCGACGTCACCAACGTTGGCACGAAAGACGGCTTCAAAATCTTCCTCGGCGACGGCTCGTGGCTGTTGGTCCGGCCCTCCGGCACCGAGCCGAAACTGCGCGTCTACGCCGAAGCCGACAGCGCCGATCGGGTCGCTGACCTCCTCGAAGACGGACGAGAGCTGGTTGAGCCGCTGGTCTGAGACGAATTGGGTGATCGATTCAGTCTTCGATCGCCCCTTTCATTACGGAACGAAAAATAACCGTACAAATATAAATAACTGTTTTGCGACAGTCATCGGTATGGCAATGCGAACGAGTCAGGGTGGTCTCGGCTTTGTCGATCGGATGAAGACCGGGTGGACTCTGACCAAAGATAGTATCGCCGTGATTCGAGAGTATCCAAAACTGCTGGTGTTTCCGCTGCTTGCGGGGATTGCCAGCATCGTCTTCTTTGCTCTCTTTTTTCTCCCGCTGGTGGTCGCCGACGTGATCGGTGGCGGCCTGGAGTACGTCGTCCTGTTCGTGCTCTACTTTGCAACGACGTTCGTCAGCACCTACTTTTCGGCGGCGCTCGTCTACGCATCAAACGAGGCGTTTCACGGCCGCGATCCCGGGCTTTGGGACAGTATGAGTGCGATCAACGGTCGCCTCGGGCCGATCGTGATCTGGTCGATAATAGCTGCGACTGTCAGTATCTTGCTTCGGATGCTCGAAAACGCCGACAACCCCCTCGCGACGATCGTTCGAGCGCTGTTTGCGATCGGCTGGTCGATTATGACGTTCTTTATCGTTCCAGTCCTCGTCTTCGAGGACGTCTCGGCGACATCGATGTTCAAAGAGAGTGGTCGAACATTCAAAGAGACCTGGGGAGAGACCCTCGGTGCTGGCTTTGGAATCACGGGCATCGTCATCGGTATCGGGCTCCTCCTGGTCGTCGTCGCACTCGCCGTCTCGATCCCTGTCGCGTCGGTGTTCCCCGGTCCCGGTATCCTGCTCACAGTGGTTCTGGTTGCGATCGCGCTGACGTTTACCTACCTGCTGAGCCAGACGATCTGGGGAATCGCAAAGACCGCGCTGTACGTCTACGCCAAGGAGGGCGTCACCCCAGAGCAGTTCGAGAACTTCGACTTCGAGACGCTCGGCGGCCGAGCGAGCCAGTCGCCGACGGCAGACCACGGGACGCGATCGACGCTCGACGACTGAGACGGATTAGTGTCCGTCGTTACCGCCGATCGGCGATACGGTACTGCCGATCGGCGGTAATTGATGACACGTATCCGTATGAGACGGTCGTTGTGACCGTTTCGTGGGACGGCGACGCGACGATGGCACTCTCGAGAACGGGAAAGCCTATGAGCGTCCACTGACAGCAGGTGTCATAATGAACGACAAGCGGACTGTCGGTGACATTCTCGAGCGACTCAGAACGTCTCGCCGTCGCAAGCGCTGTCCACACTGCAGTGCTGTCGTTTCCATCCGCGGAGTGAACGGCGAGTACCGCTGGGAGTGTCCGGACTGCGACGCGATCGGGATCGGCTACACGAGTCGGGACGCCGCTCAGGACGGACTCCAGATCCGGCGTCGATAGCGCTTGCGGACGGTCCAGCCAGTCGGTTCGATCGACCGACTTGTCGACCATCGTCACTGACTCCGATCCGGTAGTTCAGGCCGATCTAGAGGTACGCTCGGGGTTTATTACCGTCTCAGTGGGATGGCGAAGTGAATCATGCCCATCGAAGGCCTTGCACGAAGCGATGTCGTAACAGCACACGAAGACGAGTCGGTCCGGGATCTCGCCTCGACCATGGACGACTCACATGTCGGGAGCGTCGTTATTACGGACGACGACGAGCCGATCGGAATCGTCACCGATCGCGATCTCGCGACACGCGTGATCGGCGACGGGATGGATCCCGCGGAGACGACGGCCAGCGACGTCATGTCCGAGGAGCCGACGACCGTCGAACACACCGCCGGATTCTACAAGGCGACCGAACTGATGAGCGAGCACGGCGTTCGTCGGCTCCCCGTCTGTGACGACAACGGTAAACTGACCGGAATTATCACTGCCGATGATCTCAACGAACTCCTCGCCGACGAGCACGCACAGCTCTCGGGTGTCATCCAGGCCCAGCGACCCGACTACTGACGAGTTCGCTGGAAATCAGCGCCCCCGAAAGGGGCGCGATGGTCGGCGGGTCCGCAACCGAGCGCAGCGATGAGAAAATCGGCCTCGCCGGGATCGAGCAAATCCGGAGGGGTTGCGATGTTCGGTGAGTCTACGACTAAACGAGCGAAGCGACGTGAAAAAGTGGACTCGCCGGGAACGGCGACGGTGGAGCCAGCCGCTCCGAGTTGGTGTCAGAAACGGTCCGCTCGATCGGCCAAGCAGACGCCTACCGCTTCGAGTACTCGGTGATCAGCGCGCCTTTCATGTCGAAGTCGTCGACGGCGACGTCCGCGCCGAGGATCGATTCCTCGAGTGCGGAGTTGCTGACCGTGGCGTTCGGGAAGACGATCGATCGTTCGAGTTCCGAGTTCTCGACCCTCGCGCCGTCCATCACGTGGACGGTGTCGCCGATATCGCTGTCCGTGACTGTCGCATCCGGATCCACGAGCGAGCCGCCGTCGAGGGCCCATTCGACGGCCTCGAAGTACGAATCCGGGGTGCCGATGTCGAACCAGATGCCGTCGAAAGTAAAGGTAAAGACGTCCTCACGGTTCTGGAGCCACTCGATGTACCAGCCGGGCTCGTCGGGGTTGTTCTCCCCGGAGAGATACTCCCCGAAGCGGATCGAGTCGGCGGGGAAGGCATAGCAGGCGATCGAGACGAGCGTACTGTTGGGTTCGTCGGGTTTCTCCTGGAAGTCAACGACGCGATCGTTTTCGACCTCGACCAGCCCGTAGGATTTGGCTTTTTCGAGGGAGCCAACGTCGTAGGCGGCGAGCGTGGGTGCCTCGCGCGCCTCGAACTCCGCCAAGAATTCGTCGATATCGAAGCCGACGAGGTTGTCGCCGGCGATCACGAACAGGTCGTCCTCGATCCCTTCGCGATCGACGAGCTGTGCGAGTGCGCCCACGACGCCGAATTTTTCGTCTTCGTCTTCCGTATCCTCGACGGAGAGTTGGGCCTTCTCGTACCCCATCTCGTCGATGTGCTCTCTGAAAACGTCGGCAAAGGCCTCGTTCGTACTCAGGTAGATCGTGTCGATCCGATCGTCGGTTTCGAGATCTTCGAGAATCTGGTCGATCACTGTCGTTTCGCCGACCGGAAGCAACATCTTCGGTCGGTGTCGCGTAATCGGCCACATTCGAGTTGCGTATCCCCCTGCCAGAACAATTGCGTCCATACGCTTTCATCTTAGTCTACCGAAAAAACTGTATGGGTATCGTACCGTTTTCATTATGAATTATTTATTATGGTTCGAGGATGTGCGGTAGTCGTCCCGGAGTCGAACGAAGGAGTGACGCGGAAACTGAGACGATCCGCACACTCTCCCAGACGGACCGACGTGGCGGGCGTCAGCGCGATCGGAAGCCGGCTACTCCGATGGGCGGACGATGTTCGCCAGCGCGATGACGAGTCCGAGGAACCAGCCAAGCGGGAACGACAGCCCGAACCACATCGCCGCGTACGCCGCGCCCTCAAGCTGGAAGTTCGCCCGGAGCATCTCGTTGAGCCCACCAACAAAGAGGACGTTGTCGAGGACCCAGACGGCGAACTCGTAGCTTGGTTCGAGGACAAACCCCTCCAGCGACGGCGTAACCAGTGCGGCTACGACCGGGGGGAGAAACAGTGCCGTCATCGCGAACGGGTAGGCAAGCAGGACGGAGACGGGACGGCCGCCGACCTTCGAGAACCCGGCCGCGAGGGCAGTCGAAACCGTCGCAACACCGCTTGCCGCCGCGACTGCCAGGAACGCATCGAACGGCAGCTGAATGTAGGCACTGACCGTCAGCGCACCCCAGCCAAGCAGCGCAACCGCCGTCACGCCAACGATGCCGAGTCTGGTTCGTGTCGAGTCGAGTTTCGCCGCGTAGTAGCGGGTTGCGAGGCCGAGAACGGTAAGCGGGTAGAGAAGCAACAGACCGACCGTTCCGAGAGCACTCCAGCCGTGATAGCCGACCTTCTGTGGAAGCGTCTCGGGTTGCCATTTCCCCATGACGGAGTGGCCGCGGCCACGTTGGCGTGGAAAAACGAGTTCCATCCAGGCCCCGTGTAACCGCCGGAGGTCGGTCCTGATCGCACCGACCACGCCACCACCGCCACCGCGTCGCGAGCGGGTGGACATACGCCAGACAAAAAACCGGGCTACCGTAAACTTTCCTGCTTTTTCTTCGACTGCGATAGGTCATCCCGCCATCAGTTCCACGGTGCGAACTCGGGGTCGACCTGACGGCTCGTCGCGTCGATCGAATCGATCGTGTCGATGTCGTCCTCGTCTAGTTCCAGGGCCAGTGACGCCCAGTTGTCGCGGATGTGGGCCTCGCCGGTCGCCTTCGGGATCGCAGTGACGCCTTTCTCGCGGAGCCAGGCGAGACTGACCTGGGCCTCACTGACGTCGTGTTTGGCGGCGATTTCCTGAATGTCGGGCTGGTCGAAAACCTCACCGCGGGCCAGCGGCGAGTAGGCGACAACCTCGACGTCGTGTGTCTCACAGGCCTCACGGACCGCTGGCTGGGGGAGCAACGGGTGAAGTTCGACCTGGTTCGCGACGATCGGAACCTCACAGATGTCGATCGCCGCCTCGAGTTGTGCGGGCTGGAAGTTGCTCACACCGACGTTCTCGACTCGCCCCTCCTGATATAGCTCCGCAAACGCCGCGAGCGTCTCCTCGGGGTCGTAGGCATCTGCCGGCCAGTGGACGTACAGCATGTCGACGTACCCCACGCCGAGTCGATCGAGACTCTCGCGGGCCGTCTCGAGGACGTCGTCGTGTGCGAGGTTCGAGATCCAGATCTTCGTTGCGAGGAAGACGTCGTCCCGATCGACGTCGGCCCGGGCGATTCCCTCGCCGACAGCGGCTTCGTTCTCGTAGGCCTGTGCAGTATCGATATGTCGATACCCCATCTCGAGGGCCGTCTGGACGCTCTCGACACACTCCGATTCGTCGACGTTTTCCCACGTTCCGAGCCCGAGCATCGGCATCCCGTTCGCGATCGGACAGCGATCCGGAGAGGTTTCGTTGTTCATGTCCAGGGAGTGGACGGCGACGCGAAAAGGAGTTGGGAAAGCGGACACCACCGGGATCGGACGCAGGACATGCACCCTGCGCCCGATTTGCCTGCTCTCTGTGGCCCGATCGATGGCGCGCCGACTCGAATCGATCGAGGCGGCACAACTGGACCGCACACAGGTGGTCCGAGGCGGCGCGTCCGCATCGAAACCCACAAACGCCGGCCGATCGAAGCCGTCCCCAATGGAGCCACTCGAGCGGTATCGACCGATCGTCGACGATTTCGAGGCGTTTCTCGACGCCTGCAAGCGACCGCTTGGTACTGCCGTTCGCGTGAACACCATCAAATCCCCGGTCGATCGGACGCTCGATGCACTTGAGAAAGACGGCGTCGACTACGAACAGGCCGACTGGAACCCGCACGTTTTGCGTCTCGACACCGATTCGCCGGGCTCGACGTGGACTTCGTTTCACGGGTTTACCCACGGCCAGGAGGAAGTCTCGGCCGTGCCGCCGGTCGTCCTCGACCCCCAGCCCGGCGAGCGAGTCTGGGACTGCTGTGCCGCCCCCGGCGGGAAAGCGATCCAACTCGCCGCCCTGATGGACGATCGGGGCACCGTCGTCGCAAACGACAACAACCTCGGTCGCATCTCGGCGCTGCGGTTCAACGCGGAGCGCCTCGGTGCGACCAGCCTCGCCGTGACCAACGAGGATGCCAGAAACTACTCGCTGTCCCGGTTCGAGTTCGACGCGTTCGATCGGACGCTCGTCGACGCACCCTGTTCCTGTGAGGGAACGATCCGGAAGAATCCTGATGCACTGGACAACTGGTCACCGGATCACGTCGCCTCGGTTGCAGGGATCCAGAAAGGGATTCTTCGCCGTGCTGTCCAGGCGACTCGTGAGGGTGGGACGATCGTCTACTCGACCTGTACGTTCGCTCCCGAAGAAAACGAGGCCGTCGTCGACCACGCCCTCGACCGCGAGGCCTGTCGGGTCGTCGACGTCGACATCGGACTCGACTACTCGCCCGGAATCACCGAGTGGGAGGGCAACGAGTACGACACGAGCCTCGAACGGGCTGCCCGAATCTACCCCCACCAGAACGACACCGGCGGCTTCTTCGTCGCGAAACTGGAGGTGACTGGCTGATGTCCGAGGAGTCGACGCCCGCCGAGGACGGCGACCGAAACGTCGGCCAGCGCTTCGATCGCCTTCCCGCGACCGACGCGGAACGAACCGTCGACGGACGAGCGAGTCGCGGGGCAGTCGTCGAGTACTTCGCCGATCGGTTCGGGATCGCACCCGAAACCTTCGACGACTACACGTTCTGGGAGAAGGGTGCGGGCAAGATCTGGATCTACGCCGGCGAGGCACCGACACCGATCGAGATTGAGGCGATCGGGATGACCTGCCTGCGAACCCGCCAGGAACACTGGAAGCCGACGACGGACTTCGTCCAGCGGTTTGGCCACCACGCAACCGACTGTGTCATCGAACTCGATCGCGATGCGGCTCGTCGCTTCGTGGCCGGTGAGGACCAGGCCAGAGACTGGGATGGCGACTGGGGGTATCTGATCGCCGGTCACGAGCTCGCCGGGGAGTTGGAGCCGCTCGGCGTCGGCCTCTTCGTCCACGGCGAGCTTCGATCGATGGTGCCAAAGGGACGACAGCGCGAGCTGTAGCTCGGACAACTGGTCGATCCGGTTAACAGGCCAACAGACAACCGAAATAGGTTGGTGTTCAGAAGACAACTCCTGGACGGTGTGCTACACGCACGATCGGCGACGAGAAACGGCCCACGACACTGGGCCCCAGCCCCGATCGAAGAGACGGACGCTCACGACGAGTTCGAGGAGGTCGCCCACGATCGAAGGTCGCCGTCCACGACGACCTCGGTGCCGACGGTTTCGAAGGTGAGGCCGCCGTAGGCGACACTGCTTTCGGGCCCAACATAGAGTCCGACACTGTCACAGTCTGTTGCACGAGCGGTCGTCAGCGTTGCGTCAACGTTCTCTCGGAACCGAAACGCCTGTGCTGTCGCGCCTCTCGCGGTCACGTTCGTCAGCTTGAGATCGTCCATATCGTCGAACAGGATCGAATTTGTAAACGCACCGTCGACGCTGACGTTCGAGATGGCAGCGCCGTCGAACCCGCTTGCGTACAGCCCCGAGCCGGCAGCCAACCCGCTATCGTCGGTCCGGATCGTGACGTTGTTGATCGTCAGCGCCTGGCGGCCGGTCTCGACCTGGCCCAGCGAGATTCCTCGTGCGTTCTCGAGACAGGAGACACGATCGATCGTCAGATCGGTGACCAGATCGCCGGTATCGGCTCTGATTGCAGCGTGCTGGCAGCCAGTGACTTGGCCGTCCGCGATGGTGATCGACTCGTTTCCGTCGCGATGGATATGGATGCCGTAGTCGGGTCCGTTCGACGGGTCGATTTCGAAGTTTCGCAGCGTGCAGTGTTTCGTCGGCGTGTCGTCGTCTGCTGTGCGGTCACTGTCCGTTCCGTTCCAGATGCCGTTTGCAGCCGTTCCCGGGTTCTGGTTGTCGAACTGGATCGGTGCGTCCGACCCACCCTCACCCCCGCGCGTGGCCCAGTAGCCGTCGACGGTGACGTTTTTCGAGGAGACGATGTCGATGTGGTGGTAGTAGATCGAATCGCCGTAGATGTTCTCGAGACGGACGTTTGCTGCATGTGCTGGCAGAATGCCGTTCGATTCCGGCGAATCGATGCGGACGTTGCGAACGCCCCAGTTCGACGCGCCGTCGTAGTCGGGTTCGTCGTACCCCCTGTTCGAGAGCAGTGCCCGCCCTTCCTCGCCGTCGGGGCGTGGCCCCTCGAAAACGGTCGATCGCCCGGCACCCTGAACGATGGTGTTCGCTCCCACGAGCGGCGTCCGCTCGAAGAGATACCGTCCGGGTGGGAAGTAGACGATTCCGCCACCAGCCTGGTGAACCATCTCGAACAGCGTGTGGACGTCCTCCCCGACGGTCGTCTCCCCGTCACCCTCGATCCCGTGTGCTTCGACGTTCCAGACCGGGGTTTCTGCAGTGCGTCCGTTGACGATCCGTGCGGTCTCGATACTTGCGTTCTCGACGCGTGCCTCCGTCACCGCCGCGTCATCGATTCGTGCCGCCTCGAGATGGCTCGTCGCTGGCACCGGCTGTGCGGAACTCCCCTGCCCGCTGAAGTACACCCAGTCCTCGCTCGACTCGTCCCAGCGCCAGGTGATCCCCTGGTCGATCGCGTGAAACAACTCGTCGTCGTACTCGCCGGTCTCCGGCCGCTCGGCGATCGCTCCGTGGACGATCGCCTGCTCGTCGACTGCTTCGACCGTATCGGTGTGGTCCCACGGTTCGCCTTCGGTGTAGGTCCCCAGTCCGAGTCGTGGCGTGTGGTCACCCATTATCAGTCAGCCCTGTCATATCGTCGACCAGTCTCAGTCAGTTCCGTAGCCGTAGCCGTATGCCGTTCCATAGCCTGACTGGGTCGTCCTGATCTCCGAACAGCCCGCGAATGTGACACACCCACTGGAGACTGCAATGAGGACATCCCGTCGCCGCCGCTCTGTCCCGGTCATACGAGAATCATGATTCCTGATTGTTGCTGTCGCTGAATCGAATAAATACTTTCTGGACGATGCGGCTCGATCGCCTCCGATCGATCGTGAGTACGTCTCGCACGGTGCAGCCTGCTCGTCGCTCTTCGTCTCGTCGTTCAACCAGTCGGGACTCATCGATCGACGATTGTCCCGCCGGTGAGTCCCGCCCATTCGACGCGGTAGCCGAGCCGGGAGAGCACGGCACTGGTGTCGTCAATGCCGTACTCGTCGAGGATGGCCTCCGCCTCGGAGAGGGAGAGTCCGGGCTCGATCCCGTCGGCGAGTGCGTCGAGGACCGCAGGGCGAACGAGCGTCCGCCCCACCTGCTCGTGATCGGGGAACGTCACGTCCGCAAGCGCGTCTTCGCTAACGCCGTGGCTCGCTGCGATCGATTCGATCGTGACGACGTCCGCCTCGGGAGAGAGCGTCTCCGGAAGCTCGCCGACACTCTCGGCGACGAGCTGGCGTTCGTACTCCGAGAGCACGTCGACGACGTCTTTTACCCGAACGGTGCCGGTGTAGGGAATCGCCCGGAAATCCCTGGCAGCGATCTCCTCGCCGACGCCGAGCGACTCGTCGACGGCGACGAGCAGTTCGACATCCTCGAGCGTCTCGAGCTGGCTGAGCTTCTTTTCGACGTACTCGGGCGTCCAAAAGCCCATGATTTCGAGATAGACCCGAAACTCGCCGTACTCGTAGTCGAAGGCAAAGTCGGGAATCATCACGCGGGTACCGGTCGCGAGCGGTTCCGGCTCCCGGATCAGCTCCCAGTCGAGATCCAGCGTCGAGATGCGGCCCGCGAAGTCGGCTTCGACACTGCTATCGTAGGATACTTCGGCGATCGGCTCGACGTCCGGTACCCGGACCGGATCCGCATCCGAGAGCGAAAGCGTCCGCTCGGTGCCTCGATCGTCGATCGTCGCTTCGATCGACCAGCGCTCGCTCGTTGCGACCGTCCGCAGTAGTCGCGCAAAGCGAGTTCCGTACCGACGGGTGGCCCGAAAGAGGTGTGTCGGGCCGGTGACGATGACCTCGCGTTCGGTCGGCTCGAGACGCCCGCTGTCGGCGGGGCGATCATCGCCCTCGTCGGCTGGCCTGTGGATCTCGTACATCAGCCCCAGCCGCTTGATCGCCGAAACGAGCGCCTTCGGATCGCTCGATCGAACTCGCAGTTCGGTCGCGTCGAACAACGCCGTCTGTGCAAGCGAGAGATTGTACTGGGCGAGGAGATCATCGGGGTCCCAACGCGAGTCCACGGCGGCGAGAACCTGGCGCTCGTCGAGATCGGCGTACAGTGAGCGATCGAGATCGTCGGCCGAACAGCCGACGACGTCGCCCGCCCGTGTGAGTGCCCGCCGGCGATCGCTCTCGGAGACGACGCCGACGGTTTCAGCCGCCTCGAAGGCGGTTCGACGAGCCCGCTCGGGCTCGATCGGGGCGTCGGTTTCGAACGTCACGTCCCGATCGAGCAGGGCAGCAAATCCACGGACTTGCTTGAAATCGTCGGCGTCGCGTTCGAGCGCGGTGAGCGCGGTGTCGAGTTCCTCGCGCGTCTCGCCGACGTGGCCCTGGTAGGTGCCGATGACGCGGGCAGCGAGTGGCCGCTGTTCGCGGCTCGCAAACTGTGGGTGGTAGCCACCACCGGCCCGTGAGACACGCAGCAACTCCTTTGTCAGCATCTACGCCGAGTTCCGTGTGGCGGGGCAAAAAGTGCCACGTCCCGCTCTACCGAGACGGTGCCGTCGGCAGCGTCCAGTGATACGGTTTGCTGTAGTCAATTACCGCCGATCGCCAGAACGGGGCCGGCGATCGGCGGTAAATAGTTACAGCAATCCGTATGAGAGCTAGTCCGCGACACCGGTATCGTGTCGGGCGAACGTGACAGCGCTGGCGAACAGCCCGTCGATACTGACCGGTTTCACCTGCGCGATCGAGTCGTGGCTCGTCCAGCTGTCCCTGAAACGACAGTTTAGCTGCCGGCAAAACGAACTCAAGCGGCTTCGTGCTCGTTCTGTCCTGGCTCCCGTCCTGTTCGCGAAACTCCGTACGGAGAGTGACAACTTCGTGTACGCTAACGTGTCCAACGACCGGGTCTGGCAGCACGCACAGCGATACTAACAACTGAAACTCCTATATACCGATCGCATGCCGTCGCGCGATCGGCTGTGCACTGATGTTCAGTGGCTACTGTAGAAAACGCCGCGGCAACATCTCGCTTACAGTGGAACACGATCGCAGCCGAGCGCGTCGGAGACGGTCTCGAAGGGGTCGTGAACGAACTTTCACGCGCAGCGTTCACCGATCGCGGACGGACACAGTTCGAGCGGTCCTCACAGTGACGTCCTCGTCCGAAGAGAGTCTTTCCAAGAGGATTGTCCGATCGTCGTTAAACCCACGCTTTTATCGAACGACGTGTAACAAGACGTACGTTCCGATCGTTCCACAGCGGCCGAGAGCTGACCAAGCGATACCACGTACCGAGCATGGACGATGATTTCCTCCCGATCGACGCCTACGGGCTCATCGGCAACGACGATCGCTGCGCCCTCGTCGGTCTGAACGGCTCGATCGACTGGTGTTGTTTCCCTCACGTCGAGTCGCCAGGCGTGTTCGCGGCGATCCTCGATCCCGACCGCGGCGGTCGGTTTGCCGTTCGACCGACTGGGGAGTACGAGGCAAGCCACGAGTACGTCGATCGAACGAACGTGCTCGAAACGACGTTCGAAACTGACGAGGGAACGATTCGGCTGACGGATTTCATGCCGATTCAACACGGCCCCGCTCCCGACGACCAGTTCCAGCAGGCGCTCTATCGCAAACTCGACACCGTCTCGGGAGCCGTCGAAGTAGAGATCGTTTTCGAGCCACGATTTGGGTACGCACGATCGACGACCGCGATCGAGCGCGAGGACCACGGCGATATCGTGGCAATCGAGGACGAGAGCGATCGAGACGACACACCACAAAGCGACGAATGGGTGCCAGCACCCGAGGACGATCGGACGCACGATCACGACCGCGGGAGCCTTGTTCTCCACACAGACTCCGACCTTACCGTGAACACAGCTGACGCTGTTGCAACGACAACGGTGACCATCGAGGACGGAGAGACACGCTGGTTTTCCCTCCAGTATGGCGGGTCGAACCGTCGCTCCGACGACGAGTACGCAACGATTCTCGAGGAGACGATCGACTACTGGCGAACGTGGCTGGAGAGCTGTGAGACGTCGGCAACGGATCTTTTCGAGTTCAAAGACGAGTGGCGGGAGGCGCTCGTTCGCTCTGCGCTCGTGCTTAAACTGCTGATTCACGACGAAACCGGCTCGATTCCGGCCGCACCGACGACGTCGCTGCCCGAGGAGATCGGCGGCGAACTCAACTGGGACTACCGGTACAACTGGATTCGCGATGCGAAGTTCACCATCCAGGCGCTGTACAGCGTGGGTCAGTCGGCGGAGGCCCGCGAGTACTTCGAGTGGTTCCGCCAAATCGGCCACGAAACGCCCGAGGAGATCCAGCCGCTGTACGGCCTCCACGGCGAGACGGATCTCGAAGAGGAGTTCCTCGACCACCTCTCGGGCTACCGCGACTCGACACCGGTTCGGATCGGTAACGCCGCTGCGACACAGGAACAACTGGACATCTACGGGACGATCGTCCAGGGGATCTACGAAACCGTTCGCTACGAGGACGGGCTGTCCGACGACGACTGGGAGTCGGTCCGTGCACTCGCCGACTACGTCTGTGACCACTGGGACGAGCGAGACAAGAGTCTCTGGGAGTTTCGCGACCTCCACGAGGAGTTCGTCCACTCGAAGCTGCTGTGTTGGGTCGCCCTCGATCGGGCGATCCGGCTGGCCGAGGAGTACGATCGCGAGGGGCCGATCGATCGGTGGGACGGCGAGCGCGACGCAATCCGGGAGGCGATCGAGGAACGCGGCTACAACGAGGAACTGGGAAGCTTCGTTCAGTACTTCGGTGCTGAGGAGGCACTCGACGCGACCGCCCTGTTGCTCCCGATCTACGATTTTCTGCCGGCCGATGACGAGCGCGTCCAGAACACGATCGACACGATTCTCGAGGACCTCACTACGGAAGACGGCCTCGTCTATCGCTTTACCGACAGTCCCGCGCGGCCGAGAGAACCTGGCGGGTTCGTTATCTGTTCGTGCTGGCTCGTCGACGCACTCGTTCTGTCAGAACGGGTTGAGGAGGCCGCGGAACTCTTCGAGAAGCTCCTCGAGCACACCTCGTCACTTGATCTACTGTCGGAAATGGTCCACGCCGAGGACGGGACCTTCCTCGGGAACTTCCCGCAGGCGTTCAGTCACATCGGACTGCTCAACAGTGCGATCTACCTGGCGAGCGCGAGCGGTGCTGAGGACCTGCCACCCGACGAACTGGCACGCGGGGCTGCTGCACCGCTGTTTCGGCGACACAGCTCCTGATACTGCCGAACAGTGTGCGTATCCGCCGAGTACGTTTGGGGTCTCCTCATCACAGAACACCTCCGACAGTATGAGTCGGCCGATCGGTACGTACAGACGAACCTCTTTTCGCCTCGGGTGCACTTCGCGCACCGCTCAGCGAAAACCCGTTCATGCCAAAAAGCCGGTCTCGCTCCGCTCGACCGGTGAATCGCGCTCACTACCGGGTCCTTCGGACCGCTCGTTCGCGCGAACGCTCCTGTTCAACTCGCATACAGACGGACCAGTCAGTGCAGAAGTATCTGTTGTAGAATTATCGTTATATTAGTATGGTCACTCAGCTCTGCACGTTTATAAGCCACTAATCGACCGCCGAACGACCTGCGTTCGCGGTTCTGGTATTGCCAGTTCCGTGAAACCGTCTTTTGTCCGTGCTCAAAAAACACCAAGAAATTGTTGAAGAATTATAAATCGACTTTATCCTAGCACTATGTAGTGCTAGTATTTTGATAAAAATAATGAAATAGTTTTAATCGCCCGAAGCCGTGGCCTGTTGGGGTTCCTCAATTCCCTGCAGGCCCACGGTCAAAACAGCGACCGTGAATCCAACCATCACCAAACTGATCGGTCCAGTTGTCGAGCCGTACCCACCCGGTTCAACACCAAGAGCGAGACCAACGACAATGAGTCCGATTGCGACGATCCCTAAGCCGTACACCGTCGGCTGTGAAGGCGTCGGCCATCGGGAAAGAGAAACTGCTGCGGGAGTTTTTGCCCGCCCGCTGACTGCATCTATACCCGCATATCGACCACCGAGAGCGGCCGCAGCGATGGCACTCATCAACAGAAGTGGAGCCAACCGGACGAATCCGAGTGCGACCAACACGGCTAGGTAGCCAACGGCGATCGACCCAAATAGCCTTGTCCGATACCCGACAAACAGTGCGGCTCCAGCCACAATCTGAACCACTGCGAAGACCACAGCCCAGACGGGAAGCGTTGGGAGAATAACCGTCTCGATGATGATTGAAACAGGAGCGACATGCGCAGCTGCGATCTCAGCGAACAACGCCTCCTGTAGCTCAAGCGGAGCTCCTCCTGGTATTGTATTCACACCGGGATCGATGCGGATGAATACCTCATGCAGTAGTCGATATCCGATGAAGACACGGAGTCCGTCGGCAGCAAGGGCAGTTGTGTCAGCTCCACGGTATGCGAGTAGGAAGCCAGCGGCGGCAATTGCACTCAACATCGTCAGTTCGACACCAACAAGAGCCAACCCGTCAGCAAACGCGTACCCTCGATCAGGAATTGTCAACAGATAATACAATCCGATAAGGCCAAAGCCGGCGGCGATAGACGGATACCACGACCGAGGAATCGATCCAAGCGAGGCGATCCGATCGGAACGTTTTGCCCATGAATTAGACTGTTGGCGAATCCATCCGTCTAGCCCATAGTGATACCCAGCGTTGGCAACAAGCAGGAAGGCGATTGCCACCCCAAAAGTCGGTGACGTTCGGATCGTCCCCATATTGAACACCGTCATAAAATATAGCAAGCCAACGATCGCTGTCGGCCGGGTCCAGAACCCAACTAAGAGAGCAATCCCAAAGGCCAACTGGAGTATAAGCGCTAAATTACTCCAAGCCCAAGCGTGTGGGATCACGATTGTCTCCAAAATGGCAGAGTACCAAATGTATGTTCCATCGGCTACGGCCCGTCCAGCTCGGTCAGCGAGTGGAGTACCCGCCTCGAACCCGATCCAATCGCTGTTGAGTTTGTGCCAGCCGCCGAATGCGACCTCGTAAAGCAACAGAAGTCCAACAAGAACTCTTGTTGCGCCGATCCACGAGCTTGCATCGATTTCAAAATCCGATACACCACTTTGTGCTGTCGTCTCGTCTGCCACGGCCATTAACAAAATAGACTACAAATTAGCATTTATTAGTACTTTTCGATGTTAAGTTATTAACTCAACTTTGCACGTTAGCGTCAGCGGTTGAGTGGACGAAGAGGTGGTCGATATCGGCCATGAGATCATCAATGCCACAATCATCATTTTCTCGAACCCACAAGAGAAGGCTGTAAACGGCTTCTTTCAGAGAGTATTCGAGTGTCTCGGAACGACGAGGCTTTCGAGACGAGTCGCTCCGGGCACAGCTCGAACACGGCCTTAACGATGCGATCTCCAATATGTTCTCGTGGGTGTGCGGCCAGCTAGACTGTGACCTCAACGGACTGATGGAAGAAATCGACCACCTCTTTCTCCATTCTGAAGGGAGTTTATAAACGTGCAGAGTTGAGTATGGTCATTTGGATAAGAACTCCCGATCGCAGATGCACGCCGTGGAACTAAGTGACGAGTCGTAGTGGGCGAAGCTACACTGTTGACCCGATCGGCGCACCGTCAACTGTATCGATCGTCCCCGAACCCATGCTTTGGTCCACCCGATGACTGAACTCGGCTACCACGCCTCCCACGAACAGTTCGCACCGAGTGAGCTCTTAGAATACGTTCGCCTTGCAGACGACTGTGGCTTCGACCACGCGATGGCCTCGGACCACTTTCATCCCTGGAGCGACCAGCAGGGCGAGTCGGGGTTCGTCTGGTCCTGGCTCGGCTCGGCGCTCGAAGCGACCGACCTCACCTTCGGAACGGTCAACGCACCCGGCTACCGCTATCATCCCGCGATCGTCGCCCAGGCGGCCGGGACGTTGCGAGAGATGTACACCGATCGGTTCTGGCTCTCCGTTGGCAGCGGCCAGCTACTCAACGAGGGGATCGTGGGTACGGACTGGCCGGTCAAACGCGAACGAAACGCCCGGCTCGAAGAGTGTGCCGAGATTATGCGCCGACTCTGGGACGGTGAGGAGGTAACCCACCACGGCCGCGTCGACGTCGAACAGGCGACGCTCTACTCGCGGCCGGAGACGCCACCGCCGCTAATCGGTGCTGCGCTCTCCGAGGCAACCGCCGAATGGCTCGCCAAGTGGGCCGACGGCATGATTACAGTCGCCACACCGGACCACGAGGCGGATGCCGATCGCGTCGAAGCGTTCCGGGAGCACGCGCCGGAGAAACCGGTCTATCTCAAAGCCCAGCACGGTTACGCCGAAACCGACGCGGCTGCACTCGAATCGGCTCACGAACAGTGGGGGACGAACTGCATTCCCGGATCGGTGACCCAGGAACTACGGACACCCGAGCAGTACGACGAACTCGCCGCACAGATCACCGAGGAGGATGTCAACGCGAACGTCCGCGTTTCTGCCGACCTCGACGCCCACATCGAGTGGCTCGAGGCCGATTTCGAACTCGACATCGATCGGGTGTTCGTCCACAACGTCACCACGAGTCAGGAGGGATTCCTCGAGGCGTTTGGTGACGATGTGCTTCCATCCTTCGAGTAACCCCTGCGAACGCGAACGGTGCTGTCCGGGATTCGGCCCGGCTCGTCGCCCCTGTTCGATCGACACAAGCGGAGAACCATAATTGATTTCCACACACAATAACGCTTATTAGCTACCATCTCTTTGACTGGGACAGTAACTATGTCCACGAAAGTACACGAAACGCGCTACGAATGCAGCGATTGTGGGAACTCTATCCATCCGGTCTCTTACCGGGCGGCCTGCCCGGACTGTGGCGGGCAACTCAGGACGATCCAGCGGTTGCAAAACGCGTAAGCGGTTTTCTCCAGGAGCCGGGCGACCCAGCGCTATCGCTCTAGTCGCCACTGCACGTCACTGTACACCTGATTGCACGACGGCAGCGCGGTTCGGAGCGAGGGACACGAGTGAGAACCGCGGAGTGTGCGATCAGTGTGTAACTCGGTGCAGTTGTTACTATCTCGTGTCGTCGTTTCCCATCCGAGCAGTTGGCAGCAGGGCTACGTTTCGCGGCGACGATCGGAAACCCGTTCCTCGCTGGTATCGCTGGCGACGACTTCATAGAGGATCGCCCGTCCGCCGTCCGCCTTTGGCCGCAAAATTCGCCCGAGTCGCTGGACGAACTCCCGTTCGCTGCCGCTGCCCGAGAGCACGACCGCAACCGATGCATCCGGCACGTCGACTCCCTCGTCGAGGACGTTCGATGTCGCGATCCGTGTATACGTGCCCTCGCGGAACCGCTCTAGGATCTCCCGTCGCTCCGTGGCCCCCGTCTGGTGGGTGATCGTCGGGATCAGGAACCGCTCGCTGACGTCGTAGGCGAGGTCGTTGTGGGCCGTGAAGACGATCGTCCGATCGCCGCGATGGTCGTCGAGGATCTCCTCGAGGGCGTCGAGTTTGGCTTCGCTTCCGTAGACGATCTCTCGGGCTCGTTGCCGGGCGAGCAGGGCCTCGCGTGCCGCCGGATCGGAGCCGGATCGTTTGACGAGTTCCTGGTAGTCGGCGCCACTCCGCATCTCGATGGTCGATCGGGCGAGATAGCTCGTAAACACCGCCTGTTTTCGCTCGTATTCCTCGCGCTCCGTCGGCGTCAGGGAAACGTCGAGCTGTTTGATATCGTAGGTTGCCAGGTGTGTGCCCGCCAGTTCGTCCGGATCGAGCTGGAAAACGAGCGGGCCGACGATCGCTTCGATCGTTTCGTGTGCACCGTCGGGGCGTTCGAACGTAGCTGTCAGCCCCAGTCGGGCCGGTGCGGCGAGCAGCCGCGCGATCTCCCGGTACCCTTCGCCGCCCAGATGGTGGACCTCGTCGAAGACGACCAGTCCGAACCGATCGCCCACCGTGTCGGCTTTCAGGTAAGCCGAGTCGTACGTCGATACCGTAATCGGACCGAGCCGCTGTTCGCCGCCGCCAAAGCGACCGATCTCGCAGTCGAACTCCCGGTCGAGTTCCCGCTCCCACTGTTCTACCAGGTCGATCGTCGGGACGACGACGAGCGTCGGCACGGCGAGTCGTTCGATCGCCGCGATCGCGATCACGGTTTTCCCGCTTCCCGTCGGCAGTTCGAGCACGCCCACGGGAGCACAGGCCGACTCGCCACGCACGGCCGACGCCGCAGTGTCGGCCCAGCGATCGGTGTCGAGCCAGGCCGAAAGCGCCGCTGTCTGGTACGCTCGCAGCTGGTATGTCGAGTCGAGCGCCCCGAGGGCCGGGTAGTCGAGAACGTCGTCGACGACCTGCGTGTCGAGCCCTGCCAGCGCCGATCGAAGCGCCGCGTACCGGAACGCGGGCAGCCGGACGCCATCGGTTCGTGGGTCCGCTTCGAGTGACGGCAGCCGGTCGCGAACGCTGGCCTCGATCGCCGCGTCCAGGCCGTCCAGCCGAATCGTTCCGTTCTCGTATCGGAGCGCGATCACCGGTTTGTCGTCTCGTCCCGTCGTCACAGCATGGCGTTCGAGACGGATCGTGCAAACACTATCGGTCGCAGTATCGGTAGGGTGGTGGACCCGTGTGCCGCCGATCAGCCTGCGTTGTCGGCGATCGGTGGGGCCGAATACACAGACCCCTGAATCGACGACAGAGCGCGGAGCTGAGCCGTAGTCGTATCGGCTACGATGCGAACCGCCGTACCTCAACCCTTTTATTACCGCTGTTCCTTGACTGGCACATGAGCGAAGACGAGGGCACGACCGCGTCCGCAGAGGGTGTCCCGTCCGAGGAGCAATCCGACGACGGCGAGCCGGACGTCGCCGAAGCCGCGACGGAGTCAGTCGACGAGACTGACGCGACGCCGTCAGATGCTTCGGACCCGGAATCGACTGCGGAAGCTGACGACGGACACGACGAGGCCGATGAGACAGCAGGCAGTGGCCCCGAAACGAGCGAAGACATCCAGCAGCTCCTGGACAGCATTACTGCCCACGACGACGAACTCGCCCACCGGGTCAACTCGATCGTCGAGGAAGCCCGCGATCTGAACGGGACTGTCAAACACCAGCGCGAGGAACTCGAGGATCTCACCGAACGCGTCGAAGCCCAGGCCGAGACGATCGGCGAACTCCAGAACGAACTCGACGCCCGCAGCGAGGCACTTTCAGAGCGTGAGGAACAGATCGACACCTACGAGGAGGAACTCGAGGAACTAAAGAGCCGTCTCAAGCGCAAACAGGCCGACTTCCAGAACTACAAGAAACGAGCCAAAAAGCGCCAACAGCAGATGAAAGACCGCGCGACGGAGGATCTCGTCGAGCGACTGATCGGCGTTCGCGACAACTTAAAACGCGCACTCGAAGAGGATAGCGAAAACGTCGACAGCCTCCGCGACGGAATCGAGATGACTCTCCGGGAGTTCGATCGGATTCTGGAAGACGAGAACGTCGCCGAAATCGACCCCGAGCCGGGGACGGAGGCGGACCCACAGCGCCACGAGATTATGATGAAAGTCGACAGTCCACAGCCGGAGGGGACGGTCGCGGAGGTCTATACGCCGGGCTACGAGATGGGCGAAAAAGTCATCCAGAACGCCCAGGTGACGGTCTCGAACGGTGATCTCGCCGACGAAACCGACGATATCGACGCGGAATCCGAGTCAGCAGCCCCCGAATCGGCGGACGGGGCCGATGGGGATGTCGTCGAGGCCGACGTCGGGGACACCGACGAGGAAGAGGCCGACGCTGCACCCGCGGAGGACCCCACCGACGCTGACACCGAGGACGACGGCGACGAGGCGATCGAACTCGGTGGCGAAATCGCCGACGACGAGGACGACGCTGGACCGGCAGACGACGAGACCCCCTCGACGGCCGACGACCAGTCCACCACCAACTGAGACACATAAGTGTCATCAATTACCGGCGTCGTCGGGCGACGCCCGACAACGGCGGTACTGATGGACACGAATCCGTATGAGACGGGGTCCTGTACTCCAGTACCGTCGATCGCCCCACAGCGCCGTTGTGTGATCGGATTGTTGTTGTTCTCGAATCGGCTCGACTGGTGAGTCCGCACACGCGGTGTCTCTGCGCTCGGCAGGTTCCCCGATCGGTTCCTGTACATGTACACGCTCGGCAGGTTCCTCGATCGGCGGCCTGCAAACGTCTGTCTCGGCCCTGACTGGCACCTGTGAGTGTCCACATCGGCTACGAGTTGCATCGGCGACGGTCGTTGGAGACGCACTCGATCGCAGACGTGAGACCGATTGACGCCCGCTGGGACCGGTCGATCGGACGGTAACTTCTATAAAACCAAGTGCACACGAGTTTCGGTGATAAGTTTTAAACCAAAGTGCACGTAACAGCTTTCGTGATGGCGAGCAACAAGATTCTCGGAATTGACCTTGGGACGACGAACAGCGCGTTCGCCGTAATGGAAGGCGGCGATCCGGAGATTATCGTCAACGGAGAGGGTGAACGGACGACGCCGTCGATCGTCGCGTTTACCGACGACGACGAACGGCTCGTCGGGAAACCGGCGAAGAACCAGGCCGTCCAGAATCCCGAGAAGACGATCCAGTCGATCAAACGCCACATCGGTGAGGAGGAGTATACGGTCGAGATCGAAGACGAGGAGTATACACCCGAAGAGATCTCGGCGATGATCCTCCAGAAGATCAAACGGGATGCCGAAGACTACCTCGGCGACGAGGTCGAGAAGGCCGTCATTACGGTCCCGGCGTACTTCTCGGACCGACAGCGACAGGCAACCAAAGACGCCGGCGAGATCGCCGGCTTCGAGGTCGAACGGATCATCAACGAGCCGACGGCCGCGTCGATGGCCTACGGACTCGACGACGAGTCCGACCAGACCGTCCTCGTCTACGACCTCGGTGGCGGAACGTTCGACGTGTCGATCCTCGACCTCGGTGGCGGCGTCTACGAGGTCGTTGCGACCAACGGTGACAACGACCTCGGTGGTGACGACTGGGACCAGGCGATCATGGACTGGCTTGCGGAGAACTTCGAGGAGGAACACGGGATCGACCTCCGCGAGGACCGACAGGCCCTCCAGCGACTCAAAGATGCCGCCGAAGAGGCCAAGATCGAACTCTCCTCGCGCAAGGAGACCGAGATCAACCTGCCGTTTATTACCGCAACTGACGACGGCCCGATCCACCTAGAAGAGTCGATGACCCGCGCGAAGTTCGAGTCGCTCACTGCCGATCTTATCGACCGAACCGTCGAACCGACCGAGCAGGCCCTAGAAGACGCCGGCTACGACAAAGACGATATCGACGAAGTGCTGCTGGTCGGTGGCTCCACCCGGATGCCACAGGTTGGCGAGAAAGTCGAGGAACTCACGGGTAAAGAGCCCCAAAAGAACGTCAACCCTGACGAGGCCGTCTCACTCGGTGCGGCGATCCAGGGTGGCGTGCTGGGCGGCGAAGTCGACGACATCGTCTTGCTCGACGTCACGCCGCTCTCGCTGGGTATCGAGGTCAAAGGTGGCCTCTTCGAGCGACTCATCGAAAAGAACACGACGATCCCGACCGAGGAGTCCAAGATCTTCACCACGGCTGCGGACAACCAGACCTCCGTGCAGGTCCGGGTCTTCCAGGGTGAACGCGAACTCGCCGAGAAAAACGAGATGCTCGGCGAATTCCACCTGACGGGTATTCCGCCAGCCCCCGCCGGGACGCCACAGATCGAAGTCTCGTTCTCGATCGACGAGAACGGCATCGTCAACGTCTCCGCAGAGGACAAGGGCACTGGGACGACCGAAGAGATCACGATCGAAGGCGGTGCCGGACTCTCTGACTCCGAGATCGATCGCCTCCAGGAGGAAGCCGAGAAACACGCCGAGGAGGACAAAAAGAAACGCGAGCGGATCGAAGCGCGCAACACTGCCGAGGCGACGATCCAGCGTGCAGAGACTCTCCTCGAAGAGAACGAACAGGTCGACGACGACCTACAGTCGGATATCGAGGCTGCGATCGAGGATGTCGAGGAGACGATCGACGACACCGACGCCGATGCCGAAGACATCGAGGCCGCGACCGAGAGTCTGAGCGAGGAACTTCAGGAGATCGGCAAGCAGGTTTATGAGGGTGTTGCAGGTGCAGCGGGCGGTGCGGGCGGTGGTGCAGCGGGCGGCGCAGCTGGTGCGGGCGCCGGTCCGAACCCCGGTCCGGGCGCTGGCGCTGCTGGCGCGACCGCAGCGGAAGAAGAGGAGTTCGTCGACGCCGACTTCGAGGACGTCGACGAAGACGAGAAGTAACGGTCCTCGTCTGCTAGCGACTCATACTGATTAGTGTCCGTAGTTACCGCCGATCGCCAGTAACGGGTCGGCGATCGGCGGTAATTGATGACGCTAATCAGTATCACTGAGTCGCGCTGTTTCGGCCCGTTAGACGCACTCTGCGGACGTAGACAAAAACGGTAGTGCCCCCAACGTCGTTTACGTACGACACCACGTTCGGAGACTCGACGACGATCGCCTGGACCTGCAACCAGCTCTGGGATACAATACCCGGCGACCAGTCCGTCGAGGAACTGCAGTCGATCGTCGAGACGACTCCCTGCCGGTATCGGGCGAGGCGACAAGTGATGAGTGACGACGGGGCGTGCTCCAGGCGTTTGCGAAGAACGTTCGTTTCAAGTGGTTCAACCGAGTACCGTGGAGCAACGAATGAGTGAGGATTTCTACGACGTTCTCGGCGTGAGTGCTGACGCCTCGACCGAGGAGATCAAAAAGGCCTATCGAACGAAGGCCACGGAGTACCACCCCGACGTCAGCGACGACCCCGACGCCGAAGAGAAGTTCAAAAAGATTCAGAAAGCAAAACAGGTCCTGACCGACGAGGAGAAACGCCAGGCCTACGATCGGATGGGCCACGATCGGTACGAGCAGGCCGAAAAGCACGGGTTCGACGCCAGCCAGGGTGGCGCTGGCGGCATGGGCGGCGATCCGTTCGGCGGGATGGGCGGCGGCATGGGTGGCGGCCTCGGTGACATCTTCGAGCAGGTGTTCGGTGGTGGCCGTGGCCGTGGTCGCGGTGGTCCACGCAAGGGCCGTGACCTCCGGACGAGCCTCGAAATCGATCTCGAAGAAGCCTACGAGGGCGTCGAAAAGCAGTTTACCGTCGAACGGCCGGAGGCCTGTGACGCCTGTGAGGGCGAGGGACACCCGCCGGAGGCAGACGCCCAGACCTGTCCGGAGTGTCAGGGACGCGGCCAGATGACCCAGGTTCAGCAGACGCCGCTGGGTCGCGTCCAGCAGACGACAACCTGTCCCCGCTGTGAGGGCGAGGGGACGATCTACTCGGAAACCTGCAGTGAGTGTCGTGGCGAGGGCTACGTCCGTGGCGAAGCGACGCTGACGGTCGAAGTACCGGCAGGGATCCAGGACGGCCAGACCCTCCGGATGGAACGCGAGGGAGCGCCGAGCCCCGACGGTGGCCGCCGTGGCGATCTCTTGATCGACGTGGCGATCGCCGGCCACGACGCCTTCGAGCGGGAGGGTGACGACCTGCGCTACCGGCTGCCGATCTCCTTCCCGCAGGCGACGTTCGGGGACACTGTCGAAGTACCGACGCTTTCGGGCAGCGTCGAGCTCGATATTCCAAACGGCACCCAAAGCGGCGAGACGTTCAGGCTGCAGGGCAAAGGGATGCCACGCTTGCGCGGACGCGGTCACGGCGATCTCTACGTCAAAGTACAGATCGTCACCCCGGACTCGCTCAACGAAGACCAACGCGAGGCACTGGAAGCGTTCGCCGAAGCCGGCGGCGACGAGATCGAAGTCAAAGAGGGGTTCTTCGAGAAGCTCAAACGTGCGTTCTGACCGATCGGGGACTCGAACTCCTCGATCGCTGCTATGCCGGTGGGGCGTCTCGATCACATCCGTCTTCCCCCGGTAGATCTATCACATCCGTCTTCCCCCGGTAGATCTATCACATCCGTCTTCCCCCGGTAGATCTGTCGCATCTGCTCCGGTCCGGAATCCGCCCCCTGATTTCTCTGCAGTTCCGCACTCGCTCGTCCACACGAGTCGGCGGCCTTTTTTCGACTGCGTCCCGAGAGGGGCGTATGAACGCGACGACAGTCGACGACTTACTCACGCGGAGCCAGCGCGACGATCGGACGGCACTCGTCGACGCGACCGGCCGCGAGTACGACCGCCACTGGCTGTGTACGACCGCCTGGAAGGCGGGCAACTTCCTCCGACATGCGGGCGTTCGCGAAGGGGTTACCGTCGGCGTCGTCGGTGATGGCCCACTCGCCCTGGAGGCCTTTTTTGGCACGACGCTTCTCGAGGGTCGGACACAGTTCGATCCGGAGACCGACCTGGCCGACCGGGACGACATCCGGGCGCTGGTCGCCCCAGTAGACGTCCTCGATCGGTACGACCTCCCGCGAGGTGCCCAGCAGGTCGGATACGGTGATAAACCTTCCCAGCCTGGCGTCCACCACTTCGATGCCGGTCTCTGGAGCGAGAACCCGTCGTTTCCGCCACTGGCCGTCGATCCGGAGACCGAGCTCCTAACCGACGGCGAGCGGGCGTCGACACACCGATCGATGCTCGCGGCGGCCCAGGACGTCGTCGACGAGTACGAAATTGGACATGGCGATCGCGTCGTCGTCCGCGCCCCGCTGTCAGAGCCGCGATCGATCGTCGCGGGGGTGATCGCACCGCTGCTCGCCGGTGGGGCGATCGTCCTCACCGGCGCGGAAGAGCCCGACGACGATCGCGGACGCTACGGCGTCTCCAGTGGCTCAGTTCCGGAATCACAGCAGATCGATCTCGACGCGGTGGTCGTTCCCTGAGGGCGACCGGGACGGGTGCCGGGTGACGGGACAGATCGCTTCGATCACCCCCCAATGGCTTCACCTACCGCGAGGCGGGGCCGTTCAACCGCGTGCTACTGGCGACGCGATCGGCTGTCTCCCCATCTCGGCCGGACGGGCCGGAGTCGCCATCGAGTCAGGGCTCCCCGCTGTGACGGGTGGCCCACCGCCCGCTGAAAGTTGTTCATACTAAAACCGATCCAGTCAGTCTGGGGAGACGAGCGAACCCCACTATGGTGTCGCCAGGTAAACTCCGGGCATTGCGCGAGCTCAAAGACGGACCAACCGACGCGTTCGAGCCCTCGGTCGGCGAAACAGGAACAGTCACGTACCCCGCTGTCGAGGCCGCCCTCGATGAGGGAGACCGAGACGAGTTTCTCGAGACGATGACCGATCGCGGGCTGTTGGAATCGGACTTCGAGTACAAGGTGTATATTTGTCCTCACTGTGCGGTCGAGGGAATGCAGTACAGCACCGGCTGTCCGGACTGTGGCTCGGTTCACGCGATCGAAGAACCGGTTGCCGTTCACACGGCCTGTGAAACGCTAATAGAAGCACACGAATCGGATCCCGGCGCAGACGAGACCCTCCACTGCCCTGACTGCGAGGAAGCCGTTGCTGCCGACGAGGTCGACCACGACCGACAGTATCACTGTCAGGACTGTGACCTGTGGTTCGAGTCGCCGACACACAGGCTGTGGTGTCGTGACTGCGATCGCGTCTATCCGCCGGAAGCCGTCCGAGAAGAGCCACTCGTCCGCTACCCGCTGAGCAACACCGGATACCGGTGGGTCACGGAACAACTGGAGCGGCGGCAGCTGCTTGCAGAGACCCTCGAGGCACGCGGGTACGACACGACCGTCGATACGACGGTGAACGGCGAGGTTCCGGTACACGTCTACGCGGTCGATGACCTCTTCGACGATCGACTCGTCGCTGGCGTCCACAGCTCTCCGACCGTCGAGGACGTCGACCGACTTTGCAAGGCAGCCCGCGACGTCGATGGGCAGCCACTCCTCCTGTTGACTGATGGCTCCGTGGACGAACGCGTCTCCGATCGGCTCGAAGCCGAATCCGTGACCGTTCTCAGCGGTGCTGACGGGATGCTCTCGAAGGAGTACGATACCCGCGATCGATCGGACACTCAGGGTCCGATCGCCGAGTGGCTCGACTCGCTGTTTTCGCCATCGAACTCCAGGCGGTAACCTATCAGCTGGCTGGTAGCGCGTGTCGGCCTCGGACCCGTATTCGGTGGACTGTATCCGACGGCTCAGCCGCAGCTGCTTGCCCCGCGGCCCCAGACGATCGTCTGTACACATCCCCTCGGACAGGAACACTACGATCGGGCGACGAAAGGGGAGCGTACAGTTCGGTGGGACCCGACCAGCATCGAAAGGGGAGCGTACAGTCCGGTGTCAGCCGAAGCCGGTGATGGGCCGGAGTGCAATCGCGAAACCGCGCCTCCAGCGAGAGGAACCACTGAACGGCAGTAGACACCCGATTGTCGTAAGTAAGAGTCGTAAACGGCGAGCGGTGGAGAGACAGTTTTAGCTGGTACGAGACCGTCTTCCCGTCTGAAAAGACCGGACAATGATGGACGAGCTATAAATACGATCGTGACACACTGTATCATACTATGCGCGGAAAGCACCGTCCAAATCTGTACTACTGTGGGAGTTGCAGGCAAGTGTACGCCGGCCATCACAACCCGGATGCCGGCGATCCGGACGATCACTTCACGCCACCAACGGACTGTGACCACTGTGGGAACACGGAGTTCATCGAAATGTCGATAAAATACGACTAATCCGGTCTCGGCGGTCGATCCTCTACGTCTCTCACCCGGAACTGTTCCCACCGGTGCCCGCGAATTCGTTACAGGCGGTTCTCGGAGACAGACATCGCAATCGCCACAGGAGCCGACTGGGACAAATCTGATAGCCGACGGTCCGGATTCACGATCGCGTTTGGGGCGTACTGACCGCATCTGCGGCGACGGTGACTCGACCGGGCGCGACAGCCCTCCGGTTCGGTCACGTGCAAAACCGAGCAGTGCATTCGATTCCGTGTCCCGGAGCTATGGCAGTCAGTTTAGTCTTCGGTCTCCGTCGGCAACGCGTTATCCGGATCGCCGCCTTTGTGTTCGGCGACCGTCCGTCGGTTGGTCTCGCCGATCCGATCGGCTGTCTCGGCGACGAGTGCGTCGACCTTTTCTTGGACTGGGCTGGAGTCGTCTTTGACGAGTGCACCCTCGCTTCCCTCGGCACCGAAATCGGGGTGGATCGGGATCTGGCCGAGCAGCGGGATATCGTACTTGTCGACGATCGTCTGTGCGCCATCAGTCCCGAAGAGGCCGTACTCTTTGCCGGTGTCCGGCGCGATAAACGAACTCATGTTCTCGACGACGCCGAGGATGGGTGTGTTGTGTTTGTTGAACATCTGGATCCCTTTTCGGGTGTCGTCTAAGGCCATCTCCTGTGGCGTCGTCACGACGACAGCACCGGTGACGGGCATCGACTGCAGGAGGTTCAGCGTTGCATCACCCGTACCAGGGGGGAGGTCGACGATGAGGTAGTCGAGGCGACCCCACTCGACGCCTTCCAGGAACTTCATCATGAACTTGTTTACCATCGGCCCCCGGAGAATCGCCGGGTCGTCTTCCTCTTCCATCATAAAGCCCATGCTGATGATTCGGACGCCGTCCGATCGGGGTGGAACGATGTCCTCGCTCGGTGTGACACCGGGTTCGCTCTCGACTGGAAGGATCTGGGGAATGTTCGGCCCGTGAATGTCGGCGTCGAGCAACCCGACCATCGCACCGCGCTTTTCGAGCCCGGCAGCAAGGTTGGCAGCGACTGTCGTCTTGCCGACACCACCTTTTCCGGAGGAGACGGCGATAACGTTGCGCACCCGGGGGAGGACCTCGTCGTCGAAGCCGTGTTCTGGGCCGGCCTGTGCTCGGAGGTCCGCGGTGAGTCCGACCTCGTCACAGAGCTCCCGGATCTGGTTTCCCAGCTCCATCTCCGACGGTGCATAGGGCGCGTTCAACGCAAGCGAGATCCGGGCAGTCTCGTCGTCGATCGTCACATCGTTGATAAGTCCAAGCGAGACGATGTCGTCGTCGATATCTGGATCCTGAATCTCCTCGAGCCTGATTCTGAGTTCGGTTTCTGTAATACTCATACTGGGATGATATGCTGAATGTAAGGGAGCGAAACGGCATACGTGTGATGGTTCGGCGGTCGAACAGGCTCCGGGACGAGCTATCAGATTAGACTCGATCGAACACGCCGCCACGCGTCTACCAGCTGTTTGCCATTGCCAGCAACCCTTAGGGTCCTGCCGACGTGATCGGTTCGGGAAGCCCGCCATAGAAGACGATTCCGATCAGGAGGGTCAGGATGAGCATCCCGATCCACATCTGTGCCGTGATACCGACGAGATACGTGACGCCAAGCAACCCCGTTTTGGTGTCACGCGGTGTCCCGAGGAACCACGCAGCGACCATCACGTAGACCGGAACCAGCACGACACCGAAAATAAGCCAGGTCCCGATGTTCGGGAACCCGGTAACCCCTTCGGTCCCCTCATAGCCGTGGTAGGCGACCCACGAGAGGGCTGGTAGGACTGTGTTGTACACACTCAAACGCCAACAGCCGGTCCAGTTACCGTTTTCCTTGCGTGTTCAGGGCCAGTATTATTACCGTCTGCGTCAGGCCACTGGCGCGCTCAGAGACGCAGTGTGGAAACAGGACTGGGCGATGATGCTGGACGGAGGAAGCTGTTCAAAAAAGCGACAAAATACGGACGTCGTCTACGGCCCGCCCGACGCGAGTGGCTCCGGCAGACCACCGTAGAAGACGACAGCGATAATCATCGTCAGGACGAACATGCCGATCCACATCTGGGCCGTAATACCGACGAGATACGTGACACCCATCAGCCCGGTTTTCGTGTCTTTTGGTTCACCGATGAACCACGCTGCGATCATGACGTAGATCGGAACGAGGACAACACCGAAGATGATGTAGGTCCCAATGTTCGGGAAACCAGTAACACCTTCAGTTCCCTCGTAGCCGTGATAGAGCAGCCAGGAGAGGGCGCTCAGCAGCGTTGCTGGTGCGATCATGCGTCCACCTCCGGTTCGGTGGCGGCCTCATGATCGGACTCGTGGTCGTGGCCGTGCTCCCCGTTGAGGTGTTCGATCGCGTGCAGTTCGACGACGGGGACGAGCTTCGAGACGACGAGGAAGAACAACACGACCAGCCCGATCGTGCCGGTGAGCGAAAGCAACTCGATCACACTCGGGAAGTAGTCACCCGGCGTTGCCTCGTAGATGCTGAACGTCGGGTACCAGAAGCCAGCGATGACGAAGTAGGTCTTCTCGACCAGCGTCGCCATCAGTACCAACACGGCGGCGATGATCGAGCGTGTCTTACTGAACAGCGACGGTCGAACCGTCTGTGCGAAGATAAACGCGAGCACGCCAAGCACCATCAACATTGGCACGACGTACATCCAGTGGGAGAACTTCGAGTCGGTTGCCGTTGCGAGATCCGTCGCCGGTGCGAAGCTGCCCACGGTGAGCTGCTGGAGCTGTAGCCAGAGGAAGAGCAGACAGAAGAAGCCAAGCCACAACATGAGACCACGGAAGATATCATCAGTAATGATATGATCCCAGTCGTACGCGCGGCGGAACGCGTATGAAAGGATGATGACACCACTGATCGCCGACGTCAGTGCGATCGTGAGGAACTGTGGTCCCTGCACTGCGCTGAACCAGCCAGGGTAGGTCGGCAACACGGCGAACAGCCACGGAATCACACCACCGTGAAGCAGGAGTGGCGCCATGATGATGATCGCGAGTGCGAGCCACCAGACCATCCGCTCGATGACCTTGTCCTCTTTTTTAGTGTAGCCAAGCGTCAAGACCTTGTAGACGGGTTCGAGGTAGTCCGGAAGCTGGCCACGAAGTCGCGTGATATCATAGCGAAGCGTCAACGCGAGATACGTCGCCGTCAGCACGAAGTAGGCCGTGATGACGGTCACGTCCCACACCAGCGGTGAGTTATTCACCGTGATATGATAGTGGCCGAGGACGCTGGTGACCATCCGGTCTGGACGGCCCATGTGGACCAGAATGAAAAAGCCTGCGGCCGAGAGGCCGGCAAGCGTGAGCATTTCTGCAAGTCGGGCAACCGGCATGTAGCGATCCATCCCGAGCAGTCGAACGGCTGCAGAGAGGATGATCCCGCCGTGGGCGATTCCGACCCACCAGATGAACGCACCGATGTACAGTCCCCAGGTCACACCGCCACCGCTGCCCCAATCGGAGAGGCCAGTGACGGCCATTCCCTGCCAGAGCTGGTACATCCAGCCGACCATGAACGCGCCGAGTGCGAGGCCAGCGACGCCGAACAAAATAAAGTACTTTTTGCTGAAGTTATCGATCGGCCGGAGGATATCCGCCTCAGACGGTGTTTTGGTACTCATAGGGACACCCCAAAGTCACCGACGGTCTCCTCATCGAGGACCTCCTTGCGGTTGTCCGTCAGGCCGACGTCATCGTACGCGACCGGCCCGTCGACCTGCTCGGCTTCTGGTCCGGGCTCGTTGCCGATGTAGGTCACGTTCGGGTTGGTCCCGATATCTTCGAGCAGCTTGAACGTCGACGCGTCGTCGCCGGCGTAGGCTTCGAGTACCTGCTGGGCGGTCGCTTCGTCGGTGATTCCACCCTCGGAGATGACGACGTCTTCTGGCTCCGCGCCGTCGACGATCTCTAGGGCTTCCTCGACTTCGGCTGGCGTGATCTCGCGGGACTCGTACCGATCGACCACGTCCTGAATGGCGTCTTCGGAATCCGCAATGACGGTATCCATCGCAGCCAGTGCGCGTTCGATATCGTCTCCGTCCTCGACACCGTCGAGCAGATCGTCGACGATCGATTCGAGATCGTCCTCGGAGAGTTCCTCCTCGTCGAGTTCGTCCTCGAACTCATCGTCGAGAATATCGAGGAGCACGTCTCGAAGCTCCTCCTCGTCGAGGCTCAGGTCGTCCTCGTCGATCTCGCCCTGGATAAAGAGGGCCGCTTCGATCTCGTCGCGGTCCGGTCCGGGCATGAACTCCATATCGAGCAGTTCGATCTCCTCGTCGAGGAAGTCGTACGACTCCTGGACCTCCTCCATGTTGGGGCTCTGTCCGTCGACTTGCATCCGGGCGCGGGACTGGACGACGTTCGAGAGATACTGCTGTGGTGCACTGTCGGGGTCGTTCATGTCGCCAAACTGGATTGCATCCGGCGGACAGGCCTCCTCACAGGCAGTCGTGCCGACGTAATCCTCACCCATGTGTCCGTCCTGCCGGGTCGGACACATCGTACACTTGCTCATGACACCGCGTGGCGCTCGGCTGTCGACCCAGCGATCACGATCGTCGGTCATGTGATCGCCATCCATGTCGCTGTATATGTCTCGGATCTCGTCCGTGGAGACGTCAGGTTCCTCCCACTGGAAGTAGTTGACACCGTACGGACAGGCAACCTGGCAGTAGCGACAGCCGATACAGACGTCGTAGTCGGTCAGTACGAGGCCGTCTTTGTCCCGAGTGTGTCGGGCTGTGGTTGGACAGACCTTCTCACAAGGTGCGTCACTACAGTGTTGGCACGGACGGATCAATCGGTTCCGGCCACCTGGCGTGCTGTCCTCGTAATCGAGGATGTACATCCAGTTGACACCCTGATCGAGCTGGTTTTCTTCCTGGCAGGCGGTGACACAGGAGAGACAGCCATCACAGCGTTCGAGGTCGAGAACCATGCCGAGCTGGGTTCCCTCGTCGCCGCCGTCGTCACCGTCTTCAGCGGTAGCGACGTGTGCCGGCTGACCGTCGTCCATCGCTCCCCAGGCACTGAGCCCGACAGCTGCCGCACCGGCAGCGCCCATCTTCTTCATCGTCTCGCGGCGACTCTCTTCACCGTCGCCGTCGAATTTGTCGAGCATTCTGCCGACGGTGCCAGTCTCATCCGACTGTGCCTGCTCGTAAGCTTCCTGCGTCGGACGCTGGTCTTCGCCGAACTCCGCCATCACGTCGTCGTGATACTTTTCGTGGAACGCGGCTTCGGACAGCTCACCTTTGGTGACGGCCATCGCGTCCTGGGCCATCTGCATCCCCAGTTCGCTGTCGTACTCCGTGTCGTCGAGCATCGTTTCCAGCTCGCCCTCCCACTCTTCGCCGAGCGGGTGGAACGAGTCGTCGTCCGTGCTCATTTCCCCCGGACACCCCTGTCGGTAGCCACATCTGTACGATGTGTGTTCATGACGCACATAACTGAATACATATTCTGTACTCTACCCGCGAGTCACAACTAGACGAGATTGAAGTGTGGAGTTGATTTCCACTCTCTGAGAATGGATACGAATAAGTTCGGATATTTATATATGGTCGTAGCGATTATTGGTTTCATTTCTCGGCAATTGGTACCGATTGACGGTACCACCGATCGATCGACGTCGATCGGTCACGGTGAAATCGTCGTCGCGCGACTGTCCGGTTGGCGCGATCAGGTCGTGACGGTCACCGAGAGCGTAATCCACGACAGGTCGGGACACGATCAGCCACTGGGGAGGTCGTCGTCGAGGGGATCGTCGGCGGCAACGCCCGGGAGGTCCTCGACGAACCGTTTAACGATCGACTCTTCGGCCCGGTGGAGCGTCTCACTGCAGGTCGATTTCGCGATATCGAGTTCGCCAGCCAGTTCGGTCAGCGAACATCGCCGTGGCGTATCGTAGTAGCCCACTTGGACGGCAGTGACGACGATTTCGAGCTGGCGGTCCGAAAGGAGCTGGCTCTCGTGGAGCCGTTCTTTGACCTGTTCGAGGCGATACTGGAGGCCGAACTGCTCGAGTTGGGTTACGAGTGTAGCGAGCCGTTCGCGCGAGCCGGTCACCTCGATTGTCGTTTCGCCGTCCTGTATCTCGATGGGGAGCTGGATCGGAATCTCCGATTGCTGTGAGGAGAACAACAACAGCGGGGCCGTCGTCTCGAAGTGAACTGTCGCCTCGTCGTCGCTTCGCTGAGCGAGTGTCACCTCGGTGAGCTGCTGGTGGGCAGCCATGTCGTCGAGCACCCCCTGGACAGCCGGGCCGGCGATCCGAACGAGTGCAAATCCGGTCTCCGAGCTGGAGACGGCCGCGAGCACCCGAAACGAGGTGTCGGGATGAGCCGTCGAAATTTGATGAATCCAGACCTGTTCGGGCATCGTGACGGTGAGCGTTGCCTGTACCATGCGAACCTGTTCGGGCTAACCTACGTCGTCGTGAGTACGAATACGTTCGGTCACACGACCCCTGACCGGGCGGACGGGCACAGCCCGACGAACACACGCTCCGGGAGCGCGACCTCCCGTTCAGACGCCACCGGGAAGGAACACGATCCATCGATACCAGCAACAATCCGTCAGTATCAGTGGCGACGACAATTCAGTCCGGTGTAGCTCGTTCGGCGTGGACAGTTGCAACGTACGCAAGGAAGTTGTCGAACAGCTGCTTGGCCTCGCAGGCGGCACGGTAGTTATCGGTATGGATTCCATCGAGTACCTGCTCGATACGATCCTCGGAGAGCGCCTCCGTTTTGCTTTTCGTGACGGATTTTGCGGTCTCCATGTCGTATTCGGGATGGAACTGGACCGTAAAGACGCGGCCCTTGCGGAAGCCGTGGATGCCGTACTCGTTTCTCGCAAACACGGTCGCCCCCGGTGGTTCTTCGACAACCCGATCGGAGTGAGTCGTAAACACGGTCATGTCGTCGTCGATCCCATCGAGGAGCCGGTTTTGGCCGTCCTGTCGGACAGTTCGGTAGCCGATCTCGTACTCACCCATATCCTCGACGCGGCCGCCCATAACGGTCGCAAGGAGCTGGTGGCCATAACAGACACCCAGCCCGGGAAGGCCGGCCTCGATCGCTGCACCGACCCAGGTTTTGAGTTGGCCGATCCACTCGCGATCCCAGTACACCGACGCCCGGGAGCCCGTAATAATGAACGCGTCGTACTGAAACCCATCGGGAAGCTCCCTGGACGGACAATGAAACTCCACGAGCTCTGCGTCCAGTTCACGACAGAAGTTTCGGCGAGTATCGACAGCCGCATGAGCCGCGTTCAGCAGCGCGATACGTGGCCGTTCCATTTGGTGTTGAAACACAGCTTATACGGAAAGAACATTGTATGGTAGCAGCATTTGCCGCCGAAGCGGTGACCGATCAGGCTGCATTGGGTGAGCTCACCCGACGAACGTCTTCTTCGAGCCGGTCGGCGTATTCGAGTCGCAGCTGGCGTGTCTCTTCGATGGAGACGTTCGATCGGCCGGCTAGATCGTGTGAGACCGGCTCGTACGCGTCGACATCGAACCCCATTCGCTCGAGATACGATCGCACTGCAGTCGACGAGAGGCCGTCCCGGATCGCCGCGTCGACGTACTCGAGGACCGAATCGAACTCGGGAAGCACGATCGTCTCCTCGGTAACGCGGCCGGTTTCACCCTCAACCCGGAGCTCCGTGTCACCGACCCGATCGACGATCCCGGCGATATCGTCCGCCAGTCTGACGATCTGACTGGGAAGTGCGGTGTCGGGCGAGCGCCACTCGACCGTGCTGAACGTCTCCCGGAGCTGGACTGGCGTCCAGACTGCACTTTCGGGGTCGAAGCTCGACGCGACCGTCGCTCGATCGATGCCCGCCTCGAGGGCTGCTGTGACGAACGCTTCGTGTCGTCGTTCGAGGCGCCGTGTCCATTCGTCGGCATCGGCGGCGTAGGGCCACAACCGTCCCTGATGGGCGACCCCATCGTAAGCCAGCCAGCGATAGAGTTTCGATCGGGCGCCGGCGGCGACATACTCCCCGCGGAAGTACGGCGAGGAGTTGACGAGTGCCAGTGCGGGATCGAGTGCGATGAGCGTGTTCAGCTGGTCGATCGTGGCTCCGGGCTGTTGTTCGACGTGGATGTGCGTCCCCGCACAGTGGCGGACGTACTCGAAATCGTCGCCGATGACGCGGTTTTGAATCCTGGTCCGATCGCTCGGAAGCTCGCTGATTTCGGCGGCATTCACCGGCGTTGCAAGCGGGACGAGCCCCAGACCGAGCTCGTCGGCCCGGTCCAACACCGCTTCGATCCGATCGAACAGTTCCTCGCGCAACGCCACTGTCGTCTCACACGGCGTGGTCTTGATTTCGAGCATCGGTTCGACGAACTCGCGTTCGGCACCTGGTGATGCCTCGACGAGACTCCCGGGATCGACCAACCGTCCCTCGCGATCGATCACCCAGTATTCGACCTCGATGCTCCGTCGTAGCGGATCGGAGTGATCCGCCGACGTGGGAGAGCCGGTCCGATTCCGACGGTGGAGTGGTGGGTCAGTCATCGTGATGGTGGTGTCAGGTCATCCGGTGTCGCCGATCCTGTGGTCGATAGCAGTGTCCGAGACCGAGACAGTGTACTGTGGTACCATTCCTATACGCTGGCTACGCGAAATTGATACATAGTAGTTATGAACAAACACTTGCCAATACCTTATATAGGTAGATATTCCAAATATTACTTGATATATCGGTGAGAATATAGGCCGTAATCGAGATAGCAGTTGGTCAGTTGCACACCTACATACTGGCGGTCGATATCGCCATCGGGGCGCGTGGCTGTCCCACCACTGTTGAGTCGACGGACGATCGAGGCGGTGATGGCGTCGTGAGAATCGGTGTCCGGTATTCCCGGCGGTTGCTCGCCAAGAGTTGACGATCACCGGTCACTGCCGATACCAGTCCCTCTCAGCTGTGGAGTGTCTCCGTGTCGTCGGCGTTGAGGTGTTCGAGTAGCAACTCCGTCACCCGATCGGGCCGTTCGTGAGGGACCCAGTGGCTCGTCTCCGGGAGCAGTTCGAGCCGACCGTCCTCACACAGTCGGTGGCCCTCGATCGCGAGCTCCGGAACGAGCGCAGTGTCGTCTTCGCCCCAGATGACGACCGTTGGCGCGGCAACCCGGTCCTGTGGGTGGTCTAGCGGGTAGCGGGCCGCGGCCCGGTACCAGTTGAGCATCGCGGTGACAGCTCCCTCTTTGGCCCACGCACGCCGGTAGTGAGCCAGCGTATCCGGAGCAAAGGTTTCGGGCGGAGACGTGTCGCGAAGTGCCCACTCTAGCACACTGGACCCCGTTAGCCGAATAACGAGTTCCGGGATTCGGGGGATCTGGAACCAGTAGACGTACCAGCTCCGGCGCAACTGTGCTGGGTTCGAACGCAACTGCTCGCGGTAGGCTGTCGGATGTGGGGCATTGATGATGGCGAGTCGGTCGACGACCGCGGGGTAGCGAAGCGCGAGATCCCAGCCAACGACACCACCCCAGTCATGACCGACGATATGAGCCGAGTCACGCCCCTCGGCCGCGACGAGATCGACGATATCACGCGAGAGCGAACGCGTCCGATACGCCCGGACAGCCCCCGGTTTCTCGCTCAGGTTGTAGCCTCGCTGGTCGGGAACGATCACCCGGTAGCCGGCCTCGACGAGCGGGTGGATCTGGTGTCGCCAGGCGTACCAGAACTCGGGAAAGCCATGGAGCAAGACGACGAGCGGATCGTCATCGTCCCCGGCCGCGACGACGTGGAGTTGGACCCCGTTTACCGCCCGATATGTCGACTCGGCGTCAGCTACCGAGAGGAGTGTGGCGTCTGTCGGTGCCGATCGCGATGTCTCGACCATACGTCGCTGTTCTTTCAGGACCGAAATAGCAGTTGGGGCGATCGCTCGGGCGATTTCCACGTGGGCCGGCTGTTGACCGATCGCACGCTCACGTCCAGACGTGCAAGCAGTCGGTCGAACAGAAGTGCAAGTCGACCTGTTCCCCATCGCTGGTGTTGACGTACGTCGTCAGCGTGTACGCTACCTCCTCGGCGCGACAGTTGTCGCAGTTCATGTGCGTGATTGTTACAGAGATTGATATAAGTATGCAGTCAGTATAGAAGCCGCTGACCGTCAGTGGACATCCGATCGGATAACTGTCCGATCGACGTGTCCATAGCTGCAGTTGGGATTCTGACATTCACTGACCGTCAGTGGACACCCGATCGCACGACAGCGATGCGATCAGTGTGTGCACAGTTTTAGTTGCCACTCTGAGACGATCGCCAGTTGCTGGCGACAGTAGGATCGACCTACCGGAGTACAAACACCGGTTGAACGGATCGATGACGATCGATCGGTGCTCTCACCCGACTCTCATACGGATCGTTGTAACTATGTACCGCCGATCGCCGACCCGCCTTGGCGATCAGCGGTAATTGACTACAACTGTCCGTATCAGACCGGCGTCCCCTCTTCTGCCTCGAGCAGTTCGTGATAGCGGTTGCGGATCGTCACCTCTGAAATACTCGCGACGTCGCTGACGTCGTTCTGGGTGACCTTCTCGTTTGTCAGCAGGGCGCCGGCATAGACTGCAGCAGCGGCGAGTCCGACCGGCGATTTCCCCGAGTGAATGCCAGCCTCCTTGGCGGTCTGTAAGAGACTGCGTGCGCGTCGCTCAGTCTCGTCGGAGAGGTCGAGATCGCTTGCAAACCGGGGAACGTAGCTCTCCGGATCGGCCGGCTGTACCTCGAGGCCGAGTTCCCGAATTACGTACCGGTACGTGCGGGCAATCTCGTCTTTCCCGACGCGGCTGACAGCCGCGATTTCGTCTAAACTGCGTGGCGTGCCCGCCTGGCGTGCTGCAGCGTACAGTGACGACGTCGCGACACCTTCGATCGATCGACCCGGGAGGAGATTCTCATCGAGTGCCCGTCGATAGATGACGCTTGCCGTCTCGCGGACGTTCTTTGGCAATCCGAGTGCACTCGCCATCCGATCGATTTCGCCAAGCGCCTGCTTGAGATTGCGCTCTTTGGAATCGCGGGTCCGAAACCGCTCGTTCCAGGTTCGCAGGCGCTGCATTTTCTGGCGCTGGCGGGTACTCAGGGATTTCCCGTAGGCGTCTTTGTCCTGCCAGCCGATGTTCGTCGAGAGCCCTTGATCGTGCATCATGTTCGTCGTTGGGGCACCCACACGGGATTTCTGGTCTTTTTCCGCGGCGTCGAACGCTCGCCACTCGGGGCCACGATCGATCTCGCCTTCGTCGACGACGAGGCCACAATCAGTACAGACGGTCTCTGCGTGTTCGGCGTCGGAGACGAGCCGGCCGTCACACTCCGGACACTGTTCGTCTTCCGACTCGTCGGTCTTCGTCTCGGATTCGGATTGCCGTCGCTCACCGTTCCGGACTCGGATGGTGGAATCTGTCATTGTGTTGGAAACAAGCTCGAAAACACTCTGGCTTGAAAACTGTATCGGCGTACCGCCACTTAAATACTTCGATAGTACGGTGGATTGAACGACTGGCTGTCAGACGCAGCGTCGGTGAGTCCTGTCGTGCGATCGTCCCGGCTGGTACGAGACACACTGATCGTACAGCCACGTCCTGTACAGCCATCGTCCGAGCAGGTGTGCAGTGACGTGTGTAACAACAACTGCAACTCGCTACACACAGATCGCACACTCCGCGGTTCTCACTCGTGTCCTTCGCTCCGAACCGCGCTGCCGTCGTGCGATCAGGTGTACAGTGACGTGCAGTGGCTACGATAGTAGCTACTACAGCGGTATCGAAACCCTTACTCTGCGGAGGCCGATGGGATCAGGTATGAGCGACGACGCCGTTAATGCCGAGGAGGTCCGCCACGTTGCGGAGCTGGCCCGCGTCGATCTCACAGCAAAAGAGGTCGACCAGTTTACCGGGCAGTTTGCGGAGATCCTCGAGTACTTCGAGACGTTAGACGAAGTTCCGGAAGTCGATCGGGAGCCGACGCTTTCGAACGTGATGCGCCCCGACGAGGAACGTGACTCGCTCGATCGCGAGGGCGCCCTCGCGAACGCAGCCGAAACCGAGGACGGCTATTTCAAAGGTCCAAACGTCTCGTGAGTATGTCGGCAAACATCTTCATCACCGAAGAGCGGATCGACGGCGACGACGACGGGCCGCTGGCCGGCATGACCGTTGCCGTCAAGGACAACATCTCCACCGAGGGGGTCCGGACGACCTGTGGCTCCCGAATGCTCGAGACGTACGTCCCGCCGTACGACGCGACGGCGGTCTCGCGAGTGAAAGCAGCCGGCGGGACGATCGTCGGGAAGACGAATATGGACGAGTTCGGGATGGGGTCGACGACGGAAACGTCGTATTTCGGATCGACGACGAACCCGGCTGCCCCCGGGCGAGTCCCCGGCGGTTCGTCGGGCGGGTCGGCCGCTGCGGTCGCCGCCGGCGAGGCCGACGTCGCACTCGGCTCGGACACCGGCGGCTCGGTTCGCTGTCCCGCCGCCTTCTGTGGCGTCGTCGGAATCAAACCGACCTACGGGCTGGTCTCACGGTACGGGCTCATCGCCTACGGGAACAGTTTAGAACAGATCGGTCCCTTCGCCAACACGGTCGAAGACGCCGCGACGCTGCTCGACGTGATCGCCGGAGCGGATGACCGAGATGCAACGACACGCGAGGTAGAAACCGACACACCCTATGCCGACGCCGCCACCGGCGACGTCGAGGGGCTCTCGATCGGCGTTCCCACGGAGCTTCTCGATGGTGCCGACGAGGGCGTCGTCGAGACCTTCTGGGATGCGATCGCCGACCTGGAGGATCGCGGCGCGACGTACCACGAGGTGAGTTTGCCATCGATCGAACACGCCGTCGAAGCCTACTACGTGATCGCGATGTCCGAGGCCTCCTCGAATCTCGCACGGTTCGACGGCGTCCGGTATGGCCACGACGCCGACACGGAGGGCAACTGGAACGAGACGTTCGCCCAGACTCGCAAAGAGGGGTTCGGCGACGAGGTCAAGCGCCGGATTCTCCTCGGGACGTACGCACTCTCGGCCGGCTACCACGACAAGTACTACAAGAAAGCCCAGGACGCCCGTGCATGGGTTAAACAGGACTTCGACGAGGCGCTCTCCGAGGCCGACGTCCTCGCATCGCCGACGATGCCGGTGCCGCCATTCGAAGAAGGCGAGAGTCTCGACGATCCGCTGCAGATGTATCTGGCCGACGCGAACACGGTCCCGATCAATCTCGCGGATCTGCCAGCGATCTCGGTCCCTGCAGGCGAGACCGACGGTCTCCCGGTCGGGCTCCAGCTCGTCGGCCCTGCGTTCGGGGAAGCACAGCTCATTCAGGCAGCGAGCGCACTCGAATAGCCTTCGGGCTGGGACCGGTTTCGTCACTCCTGTCAGAATCGTACTAGCTGGAACTGTGTCCACGCCGATCGCCAGTCGGCGACAGCGTCGGTCACATGTCCACACGTCGAAACCGCACTGGTTGCGATCGCTACTCCTCGTAGGCGAGGTTCATAATCCACTGGGAGAAGGCGTCACTGTTCGGATCGACCTCTTCTTCGCCGATAAACGGCGAGAGCATGTCGCTGGCCATCAGGAGGGTGAAATCGAGATCGCGCGCAGTTGGTGTGATGTAGTAGGTGTTGTGACCGTCGTAGACCGTCTCCTCTCGGCCGACCAGCTCTTTTTCCACCAGCGATTCGACGATTCGGCTCCCCTTGCGCGAGGAGACATCGAGCTCTTTCCAGAAGTCACTCTGATGAATGCCGCCGGTCTGGCGAACGAGTTCGAGTCCCGCACGCTCGTCCTCGGAGAGCTCCGCTTCGATCGCAGACACGCTCACGGTGACCACCACTCCGTGTCGATTGCGACAGGCAGGAATCCGTCCATGTGTGTATGAGATGGATCGATCCGCATGAAACTACCGTTCCGTCTCTCCCCACTCGACCGGACCGCGTCCCGACGACGACAGGTCGCGGCTCGGGACAGTGACACCGCCGATCGGAAGTCTGGCCTCCCGGTCGAGAACGATCAATCGAGCGAACACTCACAGCGGGGACAGAGTCGCGATTCCATCGGAACCTCTGCCTCACAGTTCGGGCATGTGATACTCTCTTCTAGGAAATAGTGTGATCGACTCATGGTGCCAACAGGCTAGCACTTCAACTGGCACGGTGATAAATCGCACTTTTTACTTGCGTGAATGTCTGCGATATGATAGCGTCATACAACTTGATCTATCGTCGAACGACCACGGTCGGTCGCTCCTGTGGTCGGTCCACTCCGCTCCGATCGCCTCCCCATCCCGCGCTTGGTTTAGTCTCCAATTGCCTCCCTCCGCGCTTGAGCCAGTCTCGACACGAGTCGCCCCACACGCGACCATCGATCGGCGGTCGCGAGACGACCGTCACGGTCCATCGAGAGCACGAGGGTGTCGCTGCCACGCTCCCGACCGCCGATCGGCGACGTCGAACTCGACAGTAGGCTACCGGTAGTTTTTGAACAGCAGTGCCCGGACGTCGTCTTTCGTCTGGACGTTTTCGGTCGATCCGTCCGGCAATTCGACTGTGTAGCGGAAATCCGCAGCTGACGACTCCTCCCACTTGTCGTCGTGGGTCTCTAAGAGACTCATCATCTCGTCTAACATGTCGTCGTCGTCGGCAGCCCCATCACTGTCGCCGGATATCCCGTCATCGTCGTCGGCTGACTCCTCAGTGTCAGCCGATCCCCCGCTATCGTCATCAGTCGCAGTCTCGTCGGCATCGTCGTGATCCGTGCTGTCGTCTCCGTCATCACCGCTGCCGTCGTCCCCGTCGCCGACACCGCCGGAGTCCGAGTCGATCCCGTCCTCGACAGCGCTGTCGGCTGGCCCGTCGCCGGATTCAGCCGTCGGTTCGTCGGATTCTACGTACGAAACTTCCTCGAACTCGTTTGACGCTGGCTCGCCGCCGATCGCCGCACCCACCGATGCGGCGACGTCGTCGGCTGCCGAGGAGTCGAACTCCCCCTCGATATCGACGTCGTCTGCGAGGTTGTCGATCAGGAACTGAACCGCGTCCTGTTCGCGGACGAACCCGTACTTTCCGACGACGTCTTCGGCGATTTCTTCACGGAGGTGCTGGATGAACGCGTACTGCTCGTCAGTAAGCTTGAGCGTCTTCATATGCAGGCGATATCACCGGGAGTACAAATAGGTGGGCCGTCGTGACCGTCCTCGCGACCCGATCGGTCCACGCTCCGATGCGTCTCGTCGACAACGGCCCCGATCGAACGCAGTGCTTACAGGCCAACGGGCGGTAGAGAGCGGTATGGTTCTAAAAGAGTCCGATTCGGAGCTGAGCGCCGGAGACGCCGCCCCTGACTTTGAGCTACCGGGGACCGACGGCGAGCGCTACACACTCGATGAGTTCGCCGACAACGAGGCGCTCCTGATCGTCTTCACCTGCAACCACTGTCCGTACGCCGAGGCGAAATTCGACCTGCTCAACGACCTCGCAGCCGAGTACGACGACGCCGCGATCGTCGGCATCAACCCAAACGACGCCGAAGAGTACCCCGACGATTCCGTCGAGGCAATGCGTGAGTACGTCGACGAGGGCCGAATCAAGTACGACGCCTACCTGCGTGACGAAAGTCAAGCGATTGCCCAGGCCTATGGCGCGGTCTGTACGCCGGATCCGTTTCTCTTCGAGCGCGAGGACGGTGAGTTCCGACTCGTCTACCACGGTCGTCTCGATGACGCCCTGAACCCCGACGACGAGCCGACGCGGTTTCACATCCGGGAAGCGATCGACGCCGTACTGGCAGGCGAAGAGGTCGCCCTCGAGTGGCAGCCGTCCCAGGGCTGTTCGATCAAGTGGACCGACGAGTAGACCGAGACGCAGACCCGCGTTGCCGATCGATCGATAGCTGACGACTGCACCACAAGTTAACGAACCGCACGACGGTACTGGATCGGCCACTCCCGATCGCCGTCGAGGTCGTCGCTCGCCCGCAGCCCGAAGTAGGGATCGCGCAGGAACTCCCGGCCGACGAGGACCAGATCCGCTCGCTCGTTGCGAATCAGAGCGTCGGCCTGTTCGGGTTCGGTGATTCCGCCAACAGCGCCGACGGCAACGGCTGTCTCCTCGCGGATCGCCTCGGAGAGTGGCACCTGAAAGTTCGGCCCACCGGGTGGCTTCTGGTCTGGGTGTATCCCGCCGGAGCTGACATCGATCAGGTCCGCTCCCAGGTCAGCGAGGTCGTCGGCAAGGCGGATCGAGGAGTCGAGGTCCCACGACTCGCGATCGTCCAGCCAGTCGGTACCCGAAATCCGGACGAACAGCGGCTGGTCGTCGGGCCAGACCTCACGAACGGCCGCCGTGACCTCGCGGACGAGTCGCGATCGGGCCTCGAAGCTGCCGCCGTACTCGTCGTCGCGGGTGTTCGTCACCGGCGAGAGGAACTCGTGGAGGAGATAGCCGTGGGCGGCGTGAACCTCGGCGATCTCGAAGCCGGCGTCGAGGGCCCGCTCGGCGGCTGTGCGGTAGTCGTCGATCACCCCTCGGATGTCGTCATGCTCGGCGTCTCGCATCGCCGGTCGATCGCCGCCGAAAGGGGGATACGCCTCGGGCGAGGGCGAAAGCACCTCCCAGCCGCCCTCCTCGCCGGGCTGGATTGGAACGTTCCCCTCCCAGGGCCGGGTCTTGCTCGCTTTGTGGCCTGCGTGGGCGAGCTGGATTCCCGGGACCCCACCCTGGTCGCGGATGAACTCGGCGATCGGCGCGAGCGCTGCTGCGTGATCGTCGCTCCAGATGCCGAGGTCGTGGGGCGTGATCCGCCCCTCTGGACTGACCGCGGTCGCCTCGGTCATGACGATCCCAGCGCCGCCGACGGCACGGCTTCCGAGATGAACGCGGTGCCACTCCGTGGCGAGGCCGTCCGGCTCACAGGAGTACTGGCACATCGGCGAGACGGCGATTCGGTTCGGCACCTCACACTCACGAAGCGACAGCGGCGCACACAGGTTGGCCATCGCGAAGACGTTGCCACAGCCAGGGCGTAAACGTTCCCGAACGAGGTGTGGATTGCCGGCTCGTCTCGGCGGCGTCGCCGAGAGCGCCAGCCCATTTGGTTGGGGACGGCACAGCCCTTTGTCGATCGCCCTCACAGAACCAGTATGCCCACGACCGCGCCCCGATTCGATCGCCACTTCGATGATTCTCATCCCGTTATCGGCATGATCCACCTCTCGGCGCTCCCGGGCGCACCGGCGTTCGACGGCGATCGGGACGTCATCCGACACCGAATGCTCGCGGACGCTCGCACGCTCGCAGACGGCGGCGTCGACGGTGTCATCCTCGAGAACTTCGGCGACGCGCCATTTTACCCCGACGACGTCCCGAAACACGTCGTCGCGGAGCTGACCGCGCTGGCGACGGCACTGACTGATACGGATTAGCGTCATCAATTACCGCCGATCAGCGAACCCGTCTCTGCCGATCGGCGGTAACTACGGACACTAATCCGTATGACGCGATCGACATCCCTGTGGGGATCAACGTCCTCCGGAACGACGCGATCGCGGCGCTGTCGATCGCTGCCGCCGCGGATGCCCAGTTCGTCCGCGTCAACGTCCATAGTGGTGTGGCCGCGACCGACCAGGGGATCGTCGAAGGACGGGCCCACGAGACGTTGCGGCTTCGTGACCGACTCTCGGCTGACGTCGCGATCCTCGCGGACGTCCATGTCAAACACGCCACCCCGATCGGCGACCGGTCGATCGCGGAGACGGCGATCGAGACCGTCGAGCGCGGTCGGGCCGACGGGCTCGTTGTGTCGGGACCAGGAACGGGGCGGGAGACGGCGCTCGACGATGTCGAGACAGTCGCCGACGCGGTTTCGGAACCGACCGTCGATCGATCGGTACCGGTACTGATCGGCAGTGGCGTCACTGCGGCGACGATGGGCGACTGTTTCGATGCTGGGGCGGACGGAGCGATCGTCGGTACGGCGCTCAAAGACGGCGGCGAGACGACGAACTCGGTTTCTACGGCGCGAGTTCGATCAGTCGTCTCGGCTGCCCGCGACAGTCGGTCGGAACCCGACGGGTAACGACGAGTATCGTCAGAGACCGAACAGCAGCGCCCGCACCGTCAGAGACCGAACAGCAGCGGTCCGATCAGGACGCCCATCAGATGCACGCGCCGGGCCCGCAGTCGAACCGGGACCATCCCGATCGCCGCTGCGGCGACGAAGACACCGATGCCGAGAAGGCCGGCGAACAGCCCGGAGAGGACGAGCAAGAGCGCGAGCACCGCCGCCGAAATCTTCCAGTAGGTCGTCCGGCCGACGAGATCGAGATAGGCGTCGCCGACGGTGCAGACGAGACCGAAGCCGATCGCGCCGGCGAGGACGACCGCACCGAGCAAGATTGGCAGCGCAAGCGGGGCGTTTACCGTCTCGAAGGCGACCATCACGCCCGTCCGGGGCTGGCCGATCGCGAACAGGGCAAACAGCGCGAAAATGGTGTTTGCTGTATCGACGCCGCTCGTCGCGACGATATAGCCCCGATCGCCGGCAGTAGCCGGCACGGCGACGAGCACTGCGACGGCAGCGATCGCGGCGGAGATACCGGGAATGTACCCCACGATGGCACCCGCAAGCGCGCCGGCGACGGCGGTCGCGGCGACGAGCCAGCGGGGCATCGCGATCGTCTCGTCGTCCTGTGTCGGAATGCCACTGCCACGGATCGCGTCGATCAACACCGGTGCGCCGAACAGGCCGGCAAACAGCGGTGCGAGCATCCCACCCGCATCGAGCGGTGCGTCGGGTGAGAGATCGAGCGTCGCTGCGCCGAGACCGGCAGCGAGCGAAAACGAGAGCAAGCCGGCACCGCGAGCGGGCCAGTCGGGTTCGGAGGCGACCAGTGCGACGACAACGACGGCAAGCAACAGTGGGAGTGACTCCCGAATCGTCGGGTAGGCTGCCATCATCCCCCAGGTAACCGGAATCGCCAGTGGAATCGCAACGAGCACCGCGAGCAGACTGCCGATCGCGGAGAGCCGGATCGCCTCGTAGCCGCGGCCGTCGAGCACCATCCGGTGGCCAGGTAGTGCGGTGACGGCCATCTCCGCGTCAGGGACGCCAAGTGCCATCGCGGGAACGGCGTTGAGGAACGTGTGGACGACGCCGGCGGCGAGCATCGCCGCCCCGACGAACAGCGGCGGTCCGGGGACCGACGTGGCCACACCGGCGAGCACCAGTGCGAAATTGTTGGCGTGGAGCCCGGGGACGAGGCCGCTGATACTGCCGAGGGCAACACCACCGACGACCCACGCGAGCAACTGGAGTGTCATCGTGGGTTCGGTGACAACCTCGAAACCGGGCGTGACCATCGCCCGGTCTGGCCGCCCGATCGGATTTAAACCTGCAGTCACCGTGGTTCGGCAGTCGATCGACGCCGACCGCCCCTGCCTCCGGTCGAGCGGCGAACCGACCTACGTCGACCAGAGCCCCTGTTCTCGGTCGAGCACGGAGACGACGACGACGTGTGGAAGCGTCAGAACCGCGATCCCGACGAGGTAGTAGCCGGCAACGTCCGGCAGGGTTGCAGGCGTTTGTGGGAGCATCAACCCGATCGCCACGAGAAGGACGATCGAAGCTGCAGTAAGCGGCGCTGCATCCCGGGCGAATCGCCGCCCTGCAGCACCAAGGTTGCCCTGGGACAGCGACGATGTAGCGCGATCGTCGACGAGCATCGTTCGGAGGATGTGTCTGAGGCTGTGCCAGAAACAGAAGTAGAGTCCGATCGCGAGGATCGGCGGGACGAGAGCGAAGAAGGCGACGAGACCGAGGGTTTCGCCGGCGTCGATCAGCCACGGCTCGGAGGGACCCGATCGGGCGAGTCCGAGGCCGAGCGACGCCACGATCGCGAGGCCAAAGCCGACGCCGACGGCGGCTCTGACGGTCGGCTGGAACACCGGATCGAGCGCCGTCGCGGTGGCGGGATCGAACAGCCCAACCAGCGTCTCGGCCACGAACGCATACTGCTCCGGGAACGCGACCAGCGGAACGAGCATCGGCAGGCCACCACGAACGAACAGCGTCAGCAGACGGGATCCTGTCCCCGTGAGATGGTCAGCACCCGTCAACTCGACTACTGCGTACACGTCGCCCTGGCCCCAGTGGAACAGGGTCATGAGGATGAACAGGACGAACGCGGCGACCGGAGCGACAAGCCAGACGAGGGCGTACGCTCCGCCGATCGCGAGATACAGGATACCGATGGCGGCGAGCGATCGAGCGGTGATCGGTGCGCCGCTTGCGCGCGGGAGCACGAGGTGGTCGACGGCACCGTGTGGCAGGCCAAGCACGACGATACTGGCGAGCAACGGAAGGAACTGTACCGACAGGGGAAGCGATCCGGCGAGGCCGACGATCGCGAGTCCGAGAAGGATCGTCATCGCGCCGGCGGCGAGACTGACGGCATTTGCCCGCTCTCGGGCACGATCCCGCCGCTCACAACCGATAGCGCGATCGGCCGCGGCCATGTTATCGGGCATCGATCCCCCCGGCGAGTCGACGCCGACCCAGCCGTAGCGCCGGTCGACCGCCGAGTCGGTCGAGCGTCCATACGTAGCGGACGATCCCCTGGGCGACGAAGACGGTCGTCACGAGGAAAAACAGTGCCTCCTCGATGGGGAGCCCCAGGAGGTCGATACCTCCCGTACGGGTCTCAGAGATGGCCCACACGCCGAAGCCGATCGCGATCCGATCGACAAGCCAGAGAGAGCATATCGACACGAGGCTCGCAAGCAGTGTCCGCCCTCGAACGGCCCACAGCGCGGTGAGCCCGAACGTCCACTGGATCGCGAGGATCGGTCCGGTCCACAGCAAAATGGCACCGAGGTAGAACGTCGACAGCGACCTAAGCAGGACCCAGCCCACGGCACTGATCGCCAGCCCACAACCGGCACCGAGAGCCCGGTCGCCCCACGGAATCCACGGGGGCCGGTCAGGAATCTTTGCGACGTGAAACAGACAGAACGCCGTCAGAATCGGCAGGATCACAACAAACAGGTACTCGCCGATCGGTACGTGCCAGATCGTGCCCACGGTGGCTCTATCGCCGTACCACCAGACGCCTTCCGCGATTAGCAAATCATCCCACGGCATCGTGTAGCCCACCGCGAGGACGATCATGATCCCGATCCCGGAAAGCGCCCGTGAATCCCACCACGCTCCCTCTCGACGCATCGCTAACCATCCGAGGACGACGATCGGTGGGAAGATGAACAGCGCGTAGACGGCCAGATAGGAGAGTCCAACAGTCATTTCTAGCTCGGTGTGCGTTCGAGTGACGGTTCGACGACCGAGACGGTACCGGGCCAGTTCGTTCCGAGCGAATTGACAGTCACACGAGACGGTAGGGGTGTGGAGATAGTAAATGGCTGCCCGACTAGTCAGGAAGTTGCTGTTCGAAGTAGCCCTCGACGAGTTTCCGCTCTGCGGACCGCAGATGCTGATGGAACGTCTGTCGAGAGATATCCATCGTTTCCGCCAGTTCCGTCCCATCGACCGGCCGCGGCCACTCGAAGTAGCCGTTCAGGTACGCCGTTTCGAGGGCCGTCTGCTGGCGATCAGTCAGTCTGTCGTCTATCTGCGAGGCGAACTCGTTTGGCGTCCGGCCGTGTCGATCGCGTTCGCGCTGTGAACGGAGGTCAACTCCCTCATAGTGCGACTCAAGGACGGTGACAAGGGGGCGAACATCGTGCTCGGGTGGCGCGACAAGCCGCAGGGTGGTTTGATCGGCGTCGGCCGTTGCGGCTTCGACGGTGGCACCGTACTCGGCGAGTTCGGTAAACGGCACCCCCGAGTCGATCGTAACAGCGACGGTCGACTCTGATTGCGTCTCCGCGACAACTCTGGTTGTCTCGACAGTTGGAAGCGCTGTGAGAACGGCCGGGGTCCGCTCGGCCTGCTCGCTCGTTCGGATATACAGGTCGTACGTCGCGTCCGGTTCGCCCTGTTTCAGGCCGATGTATTCGACGTCGGTACCGAGCCGATCGGCGATCGCCGACAGAGGGAACTGATCGTCAGCAACGACGATCCGGAGTTCCGTCACACGGTCGCCCGTCAGGAGCCTGGTCGTCTCGATCGCGTTCAACCCGCTCGCGATCATCGTCCCGATCGCGTCGAACAGGCGTCGTTCGCGGCTATCCAGTGCCTCTTCGACGGCGTACACCCCCAAAAGCCCGTGGCGCCTTCGGCCGTAGGAGAGTGGGACGACGAGGAGCCGGCGTGCACCCATCGCTGCTGGCCCCAGTGGCGGCGACGAGTCGGGGCTTGCATCACAGCACCGGACATCACCGCTGTCGATTGCATCGACAACGGCGTCCGGGACGGCATCGAGTTCGAGTTCGGTATCGACCGGTTGCTGGACGCCGGCGCCCGCGGTGAGTCGGAGTCTGGTCTCCGCCGAGTTCGTCTGGCCGAGCCAGCTGCCGACGTAGCCATCGGCGTCGGTAATCGTCGCACAGATGCGGTCTTCGATGAGCGTCCGATCGCTCTCGGCGACGAGTACCCGAGCGATATCGTTGAGCAGGCCGTCGACACGATCGAGGACCCGTTCGAGCGTGGCTCGCTCTGCAGCCAGCTTTGCCTCCCGCTGGTCTGCGGTCCGTTCGGCCGACTTCCGATCGGTAATGTCGCTTTGGAAGCCGACGTACTGTGTGACCGAGCCGTCGTCGTCGTAGATCGGCGCGACGGTAAGTTCGTTCCAGAACGGGGTGCCGTCGTCGCGATAGTTCCGGATCTCGACGGTCGTCGGTCGCTCCTCGGCGACCGCGTCGCTGATCCGATCGACGGTCTCCGGATCGGTCTCCGGCCCCTGTAACATGCGTGGATTCCGGCCGAGAATCGCCGATCGATCGTAGCCGGTGAGGTCCTGCCAGGCATCGTTACAGTAGACGATCGGATTGTCCGGGAGCGATGGCTCACTTAACGTGACGCCGACAGGGGCCTTCTCGACGGTACGGGCGATCTCCTCGGGTTCCGGTTCGTGTCCCGATACGTCCTGCTGTTCGGGGACGGCTGGGGAGTGGTCGGTCACCGCCGTCACACAGTCCTGGAGTCGATCGAGGGATCTGGCCCCGTTTTTCGGGACGTATCTGTCGGCTCCGTTGAGGAGCGCCTCGCTGGCCACCGTCTCGTCACCGGTCGCGGTGAACATAATAAACGGGACGTCCGAATCGGTCTCGCGGACGGCCTGGAGCAACGAGAGGCCGTCGTCTCCCGGCAGCCCGTATTCGCTGACGACGCAGTCGAAGGCGCCATTCGAGAGTTCGGCCAGGGCGGCCGTCGCGCTCTCGGCGGTCGTTACGGAACAATCCGTCTCTTCCAGCGCGGAGACGGTCCCGTCTGCCTCCTCGTCGGGAGCGACAAGGAGTGTACTGATCCCTGACATACGTGACTAGTTGGTGTGGGGTGGATTAATTCTTGGTCTCAGTTTCAGTGAGGTAGATGTCTCCTGACTAACCACCACCGAGACGCCGTACTGGTTTGGATTTGTGGGTATATCAGCGTGTCATAAAATGCTGGACACACTTTCCGTACCCTGTTGTTTCGTACGTGACGCTTTTTATGACACGCTCTCTGCTGACCGGTTGAGCACCTCTGCGAGCGTTGGCACCTCATGGAGGCGATCGAGCAACCACATATAAAGGACGATTCCCTGGACGAGGAAGATGTTGGTCACGAGGAAAAACAGCGCTTCCTCGATCGGGAGTCCAAACAGGCTGAGGCCGACGGTGTGAACGTCGGAAATGACCCAGACGCCAAGGCTGATAGCCAGCCAGTCGACGGCCCAGAGGTACAGCGTTGGAACGCCGATAGCGATCAGCCAGTGGCGGCGCAGTTGCCAGAGATACGTAATTCCGAAACTCCACTGGATTGCGAGAATCGGGCCGGCCCAGGCCAGAAGCCATCCGAGATAGTACGTTGACGTCCCACGGGTGAGAAAGAGCCCAACTGCGCCGATAGCGAGCCCTGCGAGCCCACCGATGAGGCGGTGGTGAGTCGGAATCCAGAGCGATCGATCGTCGACGCGTGGAATCTGGAACAGCCAGAACGCCGTCAAGATTGGCTGCAAGATGAAGAACAGGTACTCTTCGATCGGCGTGTACCAGATCCGTGCGATAACTGCGCCTTCGCCGTACCACCAGACATCGGCGGGGATGAGGTGGTTCGTCCATGGCGTCGTGTAGACGACGGCAAGGACGATCATGATCGCCATCCCAGAGAGGGGTTTTGCTCCCCACCAGGCCCGTTCACGGCTGTAGGCGAGCCATCCGAGGACGAGGATGGGTGGGATAATAAACAGCAGGTGCACCTGTAAATACGTGAGCGGGGCAGTCATTGGATCGGGAATGTATCAGGTTCGGATATGCTTCGGGGTGGTCTCCGGAAGTGACAGTGCGGGGGAGAGTGTCGGCCGCGAACGCGTCTGGAGGGCGCTCAGGCTCGAGACGTGTTTGGGATCAGTCGTCAGCCGGCGTGAACTCGGGAAGGCTCGACCCGTAGTCGTCCCCGCCGGTAATCGCATCGGGTTCGTCGATCACGTAGAACATTGCGACGAAGGTCACAATGTACTTGGTGAGGATGTCGAGAAGGCTGTAGCCCCACGATGTGATTGCCACGTCAAGGACGGCGAACCCTTCGACACCGAGCGCCCACAGGATTGGGTAGCCGAACCAACCGACGACGGTGAGTAGTTTGAGCGTGCCGAACAGATCCGCGGTGCCGGTCCGCTCTGCCTCGGCCGTCCAGTCGACGAGGATGACGTAGACGATCACGAGGAAGAAGATCGAGCTAATCACGAACCACCACCAGCGCATGGCCAGACTCGAGGTGGTCAGCGCGGCCGCCAGGCCGGTAACACACATCGCGATCGTAAACGCCACAGTGGTAAGGATCTTCGTCCAGTTCGAGCCGGCAATCATCCCGAGTGCGATCAGGATAAAGGGCGTGGAGAACGTCCACGTGAGGTACCGACCCCACATTGTCAGGACACCGTCTTCACCGGCTGTCGTCACCCCTTCGGCTGGGTGACCCGCCGGCATCTCGATAATACTCAGTGTGAGTCCTGAGGTGAGTCCCGAGTAACTCGATATCGAGACGACCGAGATCAACATGAGCGAAATGGCGATTATTTTCGCCCGTGGATCAGTCAGGTTTCTCCCGAGATAGGCAATCCCCAGGATGGTGAAACCTGCAAGGGCGATGTTGAGAACGAACGATAGGGCGAGAGCCGTATCGTCGAACACATACTCAAAGAGCTCTGCCTGGGTGAGCCCGTTCTCGAGCAGGGCGTGCTGTACGTCGAACGCGGTCGTGGATAGCGGTGACATGCGCACTAGCAACTTTCAACCGTGTTGACTTAAAGGATTGTCCATACTAGTATGGCCGATTAGCTGACCTGGGGCCCGAAGCCCTTATTTTTGTGGAATGAAGAAGGTCGGTCCGTGGAATATATAGCCGCTGATACGGATTAGCGTCATCACGTACCGCCGATCGGCCGAAGGTGGGTTCGCCGATCAACGCGGCACAACGCGCCGCGAGCAACCGGACGCAGTCCGGTGACGGCGGTACCGACAGACACGAATCCATATGCCAGTCAGTACACACTCGATCGCACGACGGCAGCGCGGTTCGGAACGAGTGCGCGGATTCAGAACGAGCGCGGTTCGGAAACGAATGGAATGAGTGAGAACCGCGACAGTGAACGGGAATGCAACGACCCGTGAACGATCGGAGTAAGAACCGCGACAGCGATCGGTGTGTACACAGTGTTACCTGCCACTTTGCGGATCGCGGTTCGCGAGGACGATAATAAGTGCCCCACCACCGAGGATCCAGCAGACTCCCAGACCGAGCAGGACAACGTTTCCAGTGACGGCTCCGGAGACGGCGATCGTGCCCCCGAAAAAGACCATTGCGACGAGCATCAGTCGATAAAATCGTTCTTGCTCGACGAACCATCGAGTGTATTGTTTCATATCGAGTGATAATGTGCCTCCGTGGTATTATCTTGTCCGTCAACGGCCACGAGTCAGATGGTAATCCAGGGACGTTATTGAGGACTGCATCGGTGGAGTCTAGCTACTGACCGCCAGGGCCGCTGTTCTGTCGTGACTACAACAGTCCCTATGAACCAGTGTACGGCTCAGAGATACAGAGCCGATGGCAACCACCAGCCCGGACGTCTCGTGTGGGCGGACGAAGGTCACAGTTCGTCTCTTTTGTCTGTCGCTGGTCACCGGCTGACCATGCTGCCGGATTCGATCGCAACGACAGCCTGGCCCGCTTCGACGACCGATATCCGATCGCGGTTACATAGTAAGGAGCGATCTGTTTATTGGTCTATCTCCTATGTATAACACGTTCGATTATGGTGGACCGTACAGCGTCGCCATTTCAATCGGAGGTGCTCTAATCACGTATGCCAACAGGACTCAAGCGCGATCTCGGTCTGTTCTCGACGATGGCGATCGCCATCGGGGCGATGGTCGGGTCGGGAATCTTCATTCTTCCCGGCGTCGCCTACGTCACGGTCGACGGACCAGCGGTCGTCGGGGCCTTCCTCGTCGCTGGAATTCTCGTGCTCCCAGCAGCGCTTAGCGCCTCCGAGATGGCGACGGCGATGCCCGAAGACGGCGGCTCGTACGTCTACGTCGAGCGCGGCATGGGGCCGCTGCTCGGGACGATCGCCGGCGTCGGCAACTGGTTTATGCTGTCGTTTAAGGGTGCGCTCGCGCTGATCGGTGGCGTGCCGTATCTCGTCTTCGTTGCGCCGGAACTGGCCAACTACATTCTCCCGCTGGCGATCGGGCTTGCGGTGTTTTTCACCGTGCTCAACGTCGTGAGTACGAGCAGCACCGGGAAACTACAGTTCGCTATTGTGGGCCTGATGATCCTCGTGATGGGGTATTTCATCGCCAGTGGGGCCCCAAACGTCGGCGCCGAGCGTCTCACCGGCGCGTTCGATGTCGGCAGCGGCGGATTCTTCGCCGCGACCGCGCTCGTGTTCATTTCCTACGCGGGCGTGATCAAGATCGCCGCCGTCGCCGAGGAGGTCAAGGATCCGGGAACGACGATCCCCCGGGCGATGATCGGCTCACTCCTGATCACGACGGCGCTGTACGTCATGGTCGTCTACGTCGCGATCGGCATTGTCGACGTCCAGGCTGCGATCGACGCCGGCCAACTGGAGCCCGATGGTGAGGGGCCGATCATGGCTCTGGCTGCGGACACGACGTTGGGGACGATCGGCGTCATTGCCGTCGTGATTGCCGCACTGCTGGCGCTGGCCTCGACGGCGAACGCCGGGCTGCTGTCGGCCTCTCGCTTCCCGTTTGCGATGGCACGAGACGGACTCGCACCACCCCAGTTCGAGACGATCAGCGAGCGGTACAACACGCCCGTGCTTGCGATCTCGCTGTCCGGGGCGATCGTCATCCTGATGATCGCCTTCCTGCCGATCGACCAGGTCGCAAAGTTTGGGAGCGCGTTCCAGATTATCGTCTT
>Ga0207421_10000264_pt1 | contig 66096 bp, 63 predicted proteins | sample SodLakKL_010_SED_4_FD_187542 | JGI IMG/M metagenome (GOLD analysis project Ga0207421, IMG submission 187542) | Alkaline sediment microbial communities from Lake Tanatar, Kulunda Steppe, Russia - 8KL_010_SED (SPAdes) (version 2) | ecosystem: Environmental > Aquatic > Non-marine Saline and...
TGGCCGGATCAAACTGATGATTTGCAAAATTTTTATCCTACCACAGTCTTAGTTACCGCTTATGATATCATTTTCTTCTGGGTAGCAAGGATGATGTTCATGGGTCTTGCTTTCATGAACGATGTTCCTTTCTATACTGTTTACATCACCGGGCTTGTCCGCGATGCCCTGGGGCGTAAAATGAGCAAATCGCTTGGCAATGGAGTTGATCCCCTTGAAGTAATTGAAAACTACGGGGCGGATACCCTGCGCTTTACCCTGGTAACCAACCAGACTCCCGGAAACGACCAGCGTTTCAGGCAGGAAAGTGTGGAAGCGGGTCGTAACTTTGCTAACAAGATATGGAATGCCTCCCGGTTTGTTTTGATGAACCTCGGCTTTGACGAGGAGAGCGCACCGCCTGTCCAGTTTGACCCGCAACAGCTGCCGGAAGGCTTGAACCGAATCGATCGCTGGATTCTGCACCGCTTTAATGAAACCGTGCAAAAAACGAATGATTTACTTGAACAGTACGAGCTGGGTGAAGCGGCTCGCACGATATATGAACATCTATGGAATGACTACTGTGACTGGTATCTAGAAATTAGCAAATACTATCTCTACCGGGATTCAGGGGAACCGGATGCGGAACGCGACCGGGAACGCACCCGCAGTCTTTTGGTTTATCTTCTTGACGGGATGATGCGTCTCCTTCACCCGGTGATGCCATTTATTACCGAGGAAATTTGGCAGCAGCTTCCGCACAGAAAAGAAGATGCCCTGGTAGTAGCTGCCTGGCCGGATACATCACCGGCTCTTTCCTTCCCCGAAGAAGCTGAAGAGTTTGCCCTGGTCCAGGATGTAATCAAGGCTATCAGGAATCTCCGCAGCCAGGTTCAATTGCCTCCGGGTAAAAAAGCGCCTGTCATTATTAGGGCCGGTGGCCGCAGGCAAACCTTCCTGACAGAGGAGTCACATCATATTAAAGAGCTGGCCTTTGCTGAACCGGTAACTATTGACCCGAACATAGATAAGCCCAAACAAGCGTTGACTTCGATTATCGGTGAGGATGTTGAAGTATATCTCCCCCTGGAAGGGGTTATTGACCTGGATATTGAAATAGAAAGATTGAAAAAAGAAGTTTCTCAGCTGGAAGAAGAAATAAAGAAAACAGAGGGAAAGCTGAACAACCAGAGTTTTAGGGAAAAGGCGCCTGCGGATGTAGTTGAAAAGGAAAAAGCCCGCCGCGAGGAGCAGGAAACTAAAATGCAGAAGCTACAGCAAAGATTGCAGGAGTTAAGCTAGGCAATGGATCATAATAAAAGTTATCGTGAAGCACTCGAATGGATTCACGGGTTAAGCCGTTTTGGCAATAAACCCGGGTTGGAACGAGTTACTGCCATGCTCGAGGAGCTGGGCAGACCGCAAGATAGGCTCCGCTTTGTGCATATAGCCGGCACAAACGGGAAGGGATCTACTGCAGCCATGCTCGCTTCGATTATGCGGGCTGCAGGTTACCGAATAGGGCTTTATACCTCTCCTTACCTGCTTTCTTTCAGTAACCGTATGGCGATCAACGGTCGGGACATCGGCCATGAGGAATTGGTCGGGCTGGTGGAAGAAGTCCGCCCCCTGGTTGAACGGATCAGCACAGACAGCCGTTATGGCCACCCTACGGAATTTGAAGTGGTCACCGTGCTGGCCCTTACTTATTTTGCTCGGGAAAAAGTAGACCTGGTAGTTTTAGAAGTAGGCCTGGGAGGGCGGTTGGATGCTACTAATGTGGTTACTCCCCTTTTAAGCGTAATCACTAATGTCAGCCTGGAACATACCGAGGTACTTGGCGATACAGTGGCGCAGGTAGCCCGGGAAAAGGCCGGGATCATTAAGGAAGAAGTCCCGGTAATTACTGCTGCCGACGACAGCGAAACGCTGGCAGTGATTGAAGATCGGGCGGCGCAGTTGGGGAGCAGCCTCTACTATGTGAAGCCGCTGGCAGAGGAAGTAACAGGAAAGGACCTATCTGTCCCTTATCTTAACCCGGACACTCCAAGTGCCGGGTTTTCGCAGGTTTCTGTAAATGAAAAAGGTCAAGAATTTTCGTACCTGGGCTTTACGAAGAATTTCGGTGGGCTTTTTATCCCCTTACGCGGTTCTTACCAGGTGACAAATGCCGCTACAGCCCTGGCTGCGGCGGAATTGCTGGTTAAACAGGGTTACAGGGTAGAGGAGGAATCAGTACGCCGCGGTTTTGCTACGGTAGAGTGGCCCGGTAGGTTGGAACTTTTACAAACTGAACCCATGCTGGTTATGGACGGGGCTCATAATCCGGCTGCGGTCACAAACCTTGCCGGGGCCCTGCCTGAATATTTTAACTACCGGCGCTTAATTCTTGTTTTCGGGATTATGGCTGATAAAGATTCCCGCTTGATGCTGGAAAACATCCTGCCGCTGGCCGACAAAGTTATCTTTACCAGGGCACTGATACCCCGAGCTGAAGATCCCAGAGCCCTTGCTTCAGAAGCGGTGCATCAACTGGGGTGGGATCCTCGTTATATAGAAGTATTTGATGATATCGGGATGGCTTTGGAAAAAGGACTGGAACTGGCTGGTAACCGGGATATGGTGCTCGTAAGCGGTTCTTTTTACACGGTTAGTGATGCCCGCGCATACTGGGAAAAGAATATGCGCTAAAAACTTTACTACGATAATAGTAAAAAATATTTGAATGTAACTAAATGATTGATTAGTTCTATTTTAAGGGACCGAGCTAAAATGAATGTTTTTTGGCAGGACTTTGTAATTATTTCACGAAAATAGTTAAGTCCTTTTATAGCAATTTTATCGCTAATTTCTTTTTATTCGGAAAATGATAAGCGACAATGTTTAATTCAAACAGCAAATAATAGCAATGACCGGTTGAAAGGGTGATTCAGGGAATGGTTAAAGAACTATTCAAAGGTGGAGTCCATCCCGAGGATAAAAAGAACTATACCGCCTCGACGCCCATTGAAAAGATGCCGCTTCCACAGAAAGTAGTTATCCCGATGCAGCAGCATATCGGTGCTCCCTGCGAGCTTCTGGCCGATGTTGAGAAAATTGAAAAGGGGACCCTGGTGAAAGCCGGTCAAAAATTAGGTGACAACCAGGGGTTTGTTTCCGCTCCGGTTCATTCTTCTATTTCCGGGACGGTGACTGATATTGGCATGTACAATCATCCGCTTGGGGTAAAAATTAATGCGGTTACAATTGAATCAGATGGTAAGGATGAATGGGATGAAAGTTTACAGCCCGGAGGCAATCTTGACGAACTCTCAGCAGAAGATATTCGTAAAATAGTCAGGGAAGCCGGCATTGTAGGGTTAGGTGGAGCGTCTTTCCCTGCCCATGTCAAACTGTCTCCCCCGGAAGACAAGCCGATTGATGTGGTGATCATAAATGGGTCTGAATGCGAGCCGTACCTGACTGGAGACCACCGGGTAATGCTTGAAAAGCCGGAAGAGATTTTATTCGGCCTAAAGGCGATGATCAAGGCACTTGGTGCCGAAAGAGGGATCATCGGCATTGAAGACAACAAACCCGATGCCTTAGAAGTAATGGAGAAAATGGTTACCGAAGAAGATAACATCCAGGTATGTCCTCTGCATACAAAATATCCGCAGGGGGCGGAGAAGATGTTGATTTATGCGACCACCGGGAGGGTGGTCCCTGCTGAAGGGGCCCTGCCTCTTGAGGTCGGGGTTGTTAACCATAATGTAGGTACGGCAGTAGCTGTTGCCAGGGCAATCCGCGAAGGCAAGCCTTTGGTTGAGCGGGTCATTACAGTTACCGGTTCCGGCATCAAAGAACCGAAGAATTTGCAGGTCCGGCTGGGAACACTCGCGGCGGAATTGCTCGATTACTGTGGAGGCCTTAAGGAATCGACGGCTAAGCTGGTGGTTGGCGGCCCGATGATGGGGCTTGCCCAACCTACCTCTGAGATTCCGGTAATCAAGGGAACTTCCGGTATCCTTGCTCTCACAAAAGAGGATGTGCACCTGGTTGAAAGCAGCCCCTGTATTCGTTGTGCCAAGTGTGTGGATGCCTGCCCGGTTCAATTGATGCCAACCTTGATTGCTCAGGTTTCAGAATTTGGCGATTATAAGAAAGCGGAAAAATTGTATGCGCTGGATTGTTTTGAGTGCGGCTGCTGTTCATATGTCTGTCCTTCCAAAATACCTTTAACCCAGTGGATCAGAATTGCCAAAGCCGAAATTATGAAAAGGAGAAAACAGCAAGGTAAATAGTTTATTGCTCGGGGAAGGGAAGTGATTGTAATTAGCGAAAAATTAATCGTATCTTCTTCACCGCATATACGCACAAGCGAATCAGTGCAAAGCATAATGTTTGATGTTTTAATCGCGCTGTTCCCGGCTGCCCTGATGGCTGTGCTTTTGTTTGGATACCGTGCCCTTATGATTATGGTCCTTTCGATGGTAGTTGCCATGCTGGTTGAAGCACTGTGGCTTAAAAATCGCAACATCCTGGGAGACGGCAGCGCCGCTGTTACCGGGTTGCTTTTAGCGATGACCCTGCCCCCTGTGGTGCCCTGGTGGGTGGTTGTTCTGGGCTCAGCCTCGGCAATCATTATTGGTAAGCAGGTTTTTGGGGGGATAGGCTATAATATTTTCAACCCGGCCCTGGTTGGTCGGGCGATCCTGGTTGTTTCCTGGGGCGGCCACATGGCCGGTGACATCTGGCCTATGCCCCAACCGTTTGCGCTGACCGCCGATATTTCTGCTGTTACCGGGGCAACTGTTTTAGCTGCCCCCCAGGAGGCCCTGGCTTTCAGCTTGCCGGAAATATTTATTGGCAATATTGCCGGTTCGTTAGGGGAAACTTCCTCCCTGGCCTTGCTTATCGGAGGAATATGGCTTGCTTACCGGGGCCATATTGATTTGCGTATACCCGGCGGATTTATCGGCACTGTTTTTGTTTTAGGGACAATTTTTGGAGGCGGGTTTTACGAGAATTATCTGTTGACCGGGTTGTTCCATGTGCTTGCCGGAGGGGTGATGATCGGGGCTATCTTTATGGCCACTGATATGGTCACCACCCCGGTTACCCCTGCCGGACGATTAATTTTTGGGATTGGCTGCGGGTTGTTTACAATGTTGATCAGGTTATGGGGAACCTACCCGGAAGGGGTTTCCTTTGCTATATTAATGATGAATGCAGTGACCCCGATAATTGATAACTTTACAATACCCCAGCAGTTTGGGGGGGTGAAAAAAAGTGCGTGATATTGTTCGTCTTTCAATGGTTCTGGCACTAATTGCGGTAATGTCCGCTGCGCTTCTTACCGGGATTCACAACATTACCGAACCGGTTATTAAAGAAAGAGAGCAAAGAGAATATATCGAGGCTCTTGAACAGTTTTTTCCCGAGCTTGCCGATTATGAATCCGAAGAAATAGACGGAGATACATATGATCTTGTTTACGATCAAGATGCTAATTTGATGGGGATCATGGCCACGGTTACCACCTATGGGTATGAAGGTGAGATATCCTATAACCTTGCGGTAGATGATGAAGGTGAGATCAAAGGGATAATAGTTACGGGGCATTCTGAAACTCCCGGGATTGGTGACGTGATTACTACCGACGAGTTCCAGGAGCAATTTATTGGCAAAGGTTATGAGGATCCTATCCAGGCCGGTGAAGATGTTGATACTGTCAGTGGAGCGACGGAAAGCACCGGTTCGGTGATCAGTTCTGTGCGACGCACGGTAATTACTATTGGTGAAAACTTCCTGGATAAGGAAGGAGCTGGTTTGAACCTTCCTTCCGTGGATGACGGTGTATACCTTGGCAGCGTGGAAGGAACCAGGGGTATATTGACAGCCGAGGTTGAAGTTTTAAATGGCATAATTAATCGGATTGAGATTGTTGAACAGCATGAAACCGATGCTTATTTTGTTGAATCTTATCCTTTAATTCCAGAAAGAATTATAGAAGAACAGAGCCTTAATGTAGATACGCAAACCGGAGCTACATTAAGCGCTGAAAGGATAATATTTGCCGTGGAAAATGCTCTTAACGGCGCACCGTTGGAAGAAGGCAGTGGAGGTGACAGTTTAGATGAATAATAAAAGTGTTTATATTCAAGACTTAACCCGGGGTATTATTCGCGAAAACCCGGTTTTCAAATTACTCTTGGGATTGTGCCCGGTGTTGGGGGTTACTGCCTTTTTTATAAACGGACTGGGGATGGGAATTGCTGCAACCGCAGTGCTGGTTGCTTCAAATGTGGTGATTTCCAGTCTCAAACAATTTATCCCGCCTCAGGTGCGAATACCCTGCTTTATTGTAGTGATCGCAACATTTGTAACTATAATTGATATGGTTTTAGAGGCTTATCAGCCCGCACTTCATGAAGCTTTAGGCATTTTCGTTCCCTTAATCGTAGTTAACTGTGTTATACTGGGCAGGGCCGAAGCTTTTGCAGGCAAACAGCCGGTACTTCGTTCTTTGATTGATGGTATCGGGGTTGGCCTTGGTTTTACCCTGGCCCTGGGGATATTATCTTTTGTTCGTGAAGTTGCCGGACACGGTACCCTGATGGGGCCCGACCCGGAAAGTGCTGTCCACCTTTTTGGACCAGAATTTGAACCAATGGGCCTTTTTGCCCAACCGCCGGGTGCATTTATTGCCCTGGGACTATTGTTGGGTATCTTTAACGTGATATTTAAGAAGTTTAATATCAAATAAATTAAACCGGGATGAGCTTGAAAGTTTAAATTAATACTTAAATAAAATAACCGGTAGCAGGAGGTTATTATGGAAAGACTGCTGGCAATAATTTTTATCTATATTTTGGTTGATAATTTTGTTTTGCAACGTTTCCTGGGGATATGCCCGTTTATCGGGGTTTCTCGTAAAATGGAAACAGCGATAGGCATGAGCATGGCTGTAATTTTTGTCATGACTATGGCCACAATTGTAACCTGGATTCTTTATACTTTTGTATTAATGCCATATCAACTGGAATACTTACAGATTGTAACTTTCATTTTGGTTATTGCCTCCCTGGTTCAACTGGTTGAAACAGCGATGCGTAAAATAAGTCCTACCCTGTACCAGGGCCTGGGGATCTTTTTACCTTTAATTACCACGAATTGTGCGATTATGGGGGTTGCGGTGCTTGCTGTCAGGGAAGAATTTACTTTTGTTGAAGCAGTTGTTTTTGGCCTTGCCGCTTCAATTGGTTTTTCACTGGCCCTTGTAATAATGGCCGGTATCCGGGAAAGATTGGAGATGGCAAAAATTCCGGAAGCTCTGCAGGGTTCCGCGGTCACTTTAATTACTGCCGGTATATTGTCGTTGGCCTTCCTTGGCTTTAAGGGAATGCTAACGCTCTAAGCGAAGAATTTATTGTTAAATATGGGTGAGGTGAGTTGGAACGTGCAGATAGCATATGCAATTGTTGCTTTAGGGTTAATCGGCCTTCTTTTTGGGCTGCTGTTATCTATTGCAGCACGGGTTTTTGCGGTAAAAACTGATCCGAGAGTGGATGCAGTTAATGATATATTACCCGGAGCTAATTGTGGAGCTTGCGGTTATGCCGGTTGTGTTAATTTTGCGGCGGCGGTTGTTAAAGGGGAAGCAGCAGCTAATGCATGTATACCCGGCGGGGAAGAAACCACCCGGGCTATCGCTGAAGAGCTGGGTCTTGAAGTAGACGACTCGGAACCGCTTATAGCTACACTTTTCTGTATTGGGGATAATAAAAAAGCAGCTGATTTGTTCATATATGACGGGGTTCAAGACTGTGAGGTGGCCGGCAAATTCAACGGGGGCTTTAAAGCTTGCGGTTATGGCTGTCTTGGTTTGGGTAACTGTGTTAGGGTCTGCCCGTTTGAAGCAATAGAAATCGGTTCGCATGGTCTGCCGATTGTCGACCCGGAAGCTTGCACCGGTTGTGGGCTGTGTGTAGAGGCATGCCCCAGGGATTTGTTGAAAACTTTACCCCGCCGTTCAGGCCAGGGGCATCTGGTCCTGTGCAGTTCCCATGATCGGGGCAAAACAGTTTCTAAAGCATGTACCGTGGGCTGTATTGGCTGCCGGGCTTGTGTCAAAGAATGTCCCCAGGAAGCGATTGAGATGGATGACAGGCTTGCGGTTATTGATATTGATAAATGCGACGACTGCGGCAAATGTGTTCCGGTTTGCCCACCGGGAACAATATATCCGCGGACAGTACTACCGATTATGCCGGATGAAGGTAAGGAAGCAGATGAAGAACCGGCAAAAGCAACGTCTTCGGGCAAAAGCGTTTAGTTTGGGATTTAATTTGCTTGTTAGCATGTGAAATATTTATTATATTAAACCATTAGGTTCCAGGTGGCGGATACTTATGAAAAAAGATTGGCTGAATTATATTGGTTTTACCCTAATTTTTATTGCTTTTTGGGTTGCCGTGAGTAGTTCTTTTGACATTCCGCAACTCATCGTCGGTTTTGTATCGTCTGTATTTGTGGTTTATTTCAACCGGAACCTTTTGATTGGGGCTCGAGACAGGCCTCCGGTTACAATAAAGAATGTTTTCTGGTTGATCGGGTATCTACTTATTTTGATTAAAGAAATATTCATTGCCAATTTCCAGATTGCCTGGCTGGTTTTACACCCGAAGATGCCAATCTATCCGAACCTGGTTCCGGTAAAGGTGGATCTGGAAAGCATGGGCAGCCGTACACTGCTGGGTAATTCTATCACTATGTGTCCGGGCACATTAACAGTCCTTGCCGACGAAAAAGATTTTTTGGTGCATGCTCTTACCAAAGAAACTGGCAAGGCAATAAAGGATTGGCACCTAATGGCCAGGCTCAAGGATATGGAGGGCGGTAAGTAGTGATTTATGAACAAATCCTTGATATATTGTTCCCGTTAGGAGCTATCCTGGTTATGTTGACAATATTTGTTGCCATGATCAGGGCGCTTGCTGGGCCTACGGCGCCTGACCGGGTTGTCGCTGTCAACATCATTACAACAAACACCCTGATTATTATTACCCTAATAGCCAGGATCTATGAACAGGTTTACTTTCTTGATATTGCCATGATTTACGCTTTAATGGGTTTTATTTTCACCATTGGAGTGGCTAAGTACCTGGAGAAAGGGGCGCTGGATTAACTAACGCGATGCTGGAAACTATTTTGCAGATATTGTCAATAATATCAATGATCATCGGTCTTTTTTTCCTGGTTGTCGCTATAGTAGGTTTGCTGCGCCTGCCCGATGTATACAACCGTCTGCATGCCACCTCCAAGTGCGATACACTCGGAGCCGGTTTGGTGCTGCTTTCTCTTGCCCTGCAAAGTGAAATGGCGGTGGCGATCAGGCTTGCTCTACTGATTATTTTTGTTTTAATTACCAACCCGACGGCAGCCCATGTTATTGCCCGGGTCGCTTACTCGACAGGAATCAAGCCTCAAATAGGCAGGAGTGATTCTAATGACTGACGTTCTTACAGAAGTGTTGAATGCTTTGCTGCTATTGTTTTTAGTAGTATGTGCTATTGCTGTAGCCCAGATTCGTGACATGCTCAGCGCGGTAATTGTGTTTGCTTCTTTTGGTTTAATCATGGCGATTATCTGGCAGCAGCTGAGCGCTCCGGATGTGGCCATGGTGGAAGCTGCCCTGGGTACAGGGGTTACTACATTACTGTTGATCGCGACAATCAGCAAAACCAGGCGGGCTGAATAGGGATCCTGTGAGGGGGATATTTAAGTGGAAGACATTCTGTTTATTATTATCGCGGCTATCTTTGCGATGCGCTACCTGCTCCGCCTTCAGGCAAGAGGCGTATTCACCATATTGCTTGTCGGCCTGATTGGATTTTTCTTTAGTTTTACAGTTGCCGAGATGCCTCCGTTCGGTGATCCCAACAATCCGGTGTTTAACGAAATTCCTCAACGCTACATGGAGCAGGGGGTTGCCGATACCGGGGCAGTTAATATAGTCAGCAGCGTAATTATTGATTACCGTGCTTTTGATACTCTGGGTGAAGCAACGGTGCTTTTCGTGGCAATTGCCGCGGTGGTTGCCACCCTGAAATCTCACTCGTAAATGGGGGTAGATGACCCTGGAAGACCAAATTGTTCGCATCACCAGCAGGCTTGTGGTGCCGTTTATTCAATTGTACGGGATTTATATTGTGCTGCACGGCCATCTTTCCCCGGGGGGTGGTTTTTCCGGAGGCGCAATTTTTGGCGCTAGCCTTGTTCTTTTAGCCGTGTCTTTTAACCTCGAAGTGGGAGCCAGGCAGATTTCTGAAGATGTTTCTTCCATCCTGGAAAGCGGCGGTGCTCTCGGGTTTGTGTTAACCGGTCTGGTGAGTGTAGCGGTTGGAGGGCATTTTTTGGCCAACCGGGCTGCCGGATTTCCCATGGGAGAAGCAGGAGAACTTTTCAGTTCTGGTGCGATCATGATCATTACAGTTTTTCTCGGGTTTAAGGTAGCAAGCACTATTGTGAGCTTTTTCTTTCACATTATCGAGGGGGAAGATTAATATGGAAATGTTAATCAAAGTTCTTCATAATTATTATTACATGGCGGCGATTCTCCTTTTTATTATCGGGATGCATACTATGCTTACCCATTCGAATTTGATTAAAAAGGTAATCGCTATGAATATAATGGACACCTCGGTATTTTTGCTTTTTGTTGCCGTCGGTTACACCTATGGAGGGCAAGCGCCCATTGTTCAGGAGGGCAAAGAAGTCCTTTATATAAATCCCCTCCCGAGTTCGCTTATGCTTACCGGTATTGTTGTTGCTATCAGCATTACCGCTTATGCGCTTAGTTTAATTGTTAAAATATACCGTTATTATGGGACAGTAGATTACGATGAAATTTGCCTAATAAGGAGCCAGGAGTAGTGGGTCTCGAACAACATTTTCCAGCATTAATTATAGCAATTTTATTTAGTATTGCTTTTTTGTCACCGATTTTATATCGCTGGGCCAGGAAAGCTAGCGCTCCTGCGCTGTTAGTTTCTCTTTCTTTGGCTTTGGTGATGGCCATTTCCCTGTTAATCCAGGTGCATCAGGGTGGGGAAATCTATTACCATATGGGAGGATGGGAACCTCCTTACGGGGTCGAGTTCAAAGTAGACTATTTCAGGGCGTATATGCTCCTGGTAGTTCTTGCGGTAAGCCTCTGGATTATGGTTTACGCTTTAAAAGACCTTCAACATGAGCTAAAAATTGGAATGCTTGGTTGGTATTATTCATTATATGCCCTCTTAGTTGGATCGATGGCCGGTATTGCTATGACGAATGACCTTTTCAACTTGTTTGTGCTTATGGAGATATGTGCGATTTCAGCCTGCGCGATTATCTCGATTAAAGAAGACCGCGCCTGCCTGGAAGCAAGTTTTAAGTATCTTATTTTAAGCGCAATGGGAACCGGGTGTTTTTTATTAGGAGTGGCCATGCTTTACATGGTTACCGGACAGTTTAATTATGACCTGGTGAATCAAGCGCTACCGGTTGCAGTTGAACAATATCCGAATAATATGTTTGCCGCATCCGCTTTGTTTATTGTTGCTTTTGGAACCAAGGCGGCGCTTTTTCCGCTCCATGTTTGGCTTCCCGACGCACATGCTTCGGCTCCTTCGCCCTCAAGCGCAATGCTTTCCGGAATCGTGATTAAAATTTATGCTTTTGCCCTTTTCATTATGTTTTACCAGCTATTTCCCCGGCCTTTACTCGATTCAATCCCGCTAAATGAAATTGTGTTGTGGTTAGCTACAGCGGGAATTATGTTTGGTTCTATCTTTGCCATGGTTCAGGTAGATATAAAGAAGATGTTGGCTTATTCCAGTATCGGGCAGATTGGTTACGTGTTCCTGGGGATTGGGCTTGACGATACCATTGCACTTACGGGTGGTTTTTATCACCTGCTTGTTCATGCGCTGATGAAGTCAATGCTTTTTATGGCTGCCGGGGTAATTATTTATTCTACTGGGGTTAGGCAAATTAAACAGCTTGCCGGTGTGGGGCAGGTTTTACCGGTAACCATGATCGCATTTACTATTGGTGCTGCTTCAATGATTGGCATACCGGGCACTGGTGGGTTAATCAGTAAGTGGTACTTGGCTCTCGGGGCCCTGGAAATAGGACGGCCGTTTTTTGTAGTAATTATCCTGGCCAGTAGTTTGCTAAATGCGGTATACTATATGCCGATTGTGGTTAACGCTTTTATGTACCAAGAAAAGTTTGAACACGTGGCCAAGCCGGTGCCACGGCAAATGCTGATTCCGTTGCTGTTCGGTGTAGCGGCGATCATCTTTTTCGGGGTTGTACCCGGGCCTACTTTGGACTTGTTGGAATATGCCATTGGGCTATTATTTTGATAGTAATAAACTTTAATAGTTGAGGAAGCTAATAATATTATATATAGCTATCACAGTAAATAAAGGAATTTACAAAGAATCTTGGAGGTGGCTTCGGTGGATGAAGCAACAGCAATTGCGGTAATACTATTTGTGATTTTATTTCCAATAGTAATGACCCCGGTAATTATGTCGGCCGGGGGCCGCTCGGATAAATTAAGAAATGCCTTGTCTTTATTGACTAGCGCAGTCACTTTTGTTTTAACCCTTTCCTTGTTTCCGGTAGTGATGCGGGGCGATGTAATCCAGTTGACCCTTTTTGAAATTCTCCCAAACCTGGAGATTTCGATCAGGCTCGATATTTTAAGTTTTAACCTTGGGGCAATTGCCTCCTTTATCTGGTTCCTCTGCACAATTTATTCCCTGGATTATATGGCCGAGGAGCACGGAGGCGACCGTTATTACCCGGTGTTGATGTTTACTCTCGGCAGTTGCCTGGGGATATTCTTTGCCGGTGACTTTTTTACCCTCTTTGTGTTTTTCGAATTAATGTCTTTAATCTCTTATATTTTGGTGGTGCATGAAGAAACAGAACAGGCCTTAAAGGCTGGTTACAAGTACCTGGTGATGACAATCATTGGCGGTTTGGCTCTGTTCCTGGGGATTATCATTACTTTTGAGCTTGGTGACACCGTTTCACTTGGGGTAGGTTCTATTATCGAAGAAGTCACCTTCCTTTCCTTTCTGGCGTTTGCCTGTTTTGTGATTGGATTCGGCATGAAAGCTGGTATGTTTCCGCTGCATGTCTGGCTTCCGGATGCGCACCCCGTTGCTCCATCACCGGCCAGCGCCCTTTTGTCGGGAGTAATGCTCAAAACCGGAGCTTATGGGCTTTTCAGGGTGGTTTTTAACGCCTTTTCGATTGAAATAATGCAGGTGAATAATTGGGACATAATCCTCGGGGTCCTGGCGGTGGTCACCACCCTTCTGGGTTCTGCTGTGGCCTTAACCCAGAATGATATTAAACGCCGCCTTGCCTACTCCAGTGTCGGGCAGATGGGATATGTTCTTATAGGCTTAAGTATCCTTAATGAGAATGCCCTTACCGGGACCATGTTTCATATATTTAGCCACGCAATCATGAAAAGTTGTCTCTTCCTTGCAGCCGGTGCTATAATATGGAAGACAGGAAAGAGGCAGATCTCGGAAATGGGCGGCATCGGCAGGGAAATGCCTTATACAATGGCCTGTTTTTCCATAGCAGCCCTTGCTATGATCGGCATTCCCCCTTTAAATGGATTTTTGAGTAAATGGACCCTGGGATTGGGGGCCCTTGACGCCAATTTAACTATATATGCTGTGGTCCTTTTAATTAGCAGTCTATTGAATGCTCTTTATTATCTGCCGATCATTGTGCCGGCATTTTTCGAGATTATTGGTGAAAGCGAGGCTGCTGAAGGAGGTTCTCACGGGCATAATCAAACGCAAGTATCTGCCCTTAAGTTGAAAGTCCAGGATGCGACCCCGAAAATGCTGGCTCCGCTGATAATTTTAGCATTATGCACGTTTATTTTCGGATTGACGCCGTTAAATATTCCTTTTGATTTATCTCAACTTACGACTGTGTTTTTCTTGGAAGGGGGAATATTTTAGGTTTTGTTAAAATAAACCCGTGGTAAAGGTGGTTTTTATCGGTGGAGGTAACCTTCAGCACTTATATACCGTTGTTTCTGGTTATAGTTCCCATGTTAACCGGTATAGCGCTCTATTTTGTCCCTGATGAAAAAATGTTGATCCGCAAGGCTGGAGTTCTTTCTGCATCACTTTTTTCTCTTGCCGGTGTTATATGGCTTTTACCGATGGTCTTTGCCGGTGAAGTGTGCTGTGATTTGATTGAACTGATGCAATTCAACCTGTACTTCAACATTGATTTAATCGGCTGGACATTTGCTTTTCTGATTACCTTGATCTGGTTATTGGCCACGATCTTTTCCTTTGCCTATATGGATTTTGAGCACAACCTGTGTCGTTATTACAGTTTTTTTATCTTTACCCTCGGGTCAATATTAGGTGTAGTATTTGCCGGCGACTTCTTTTCCCTGTTTATCTTTTTTGAAATAATGACCTTCAGTTCCTTTGTCCTGGTTATCCATAAACAAAACCAGGAAGCGCTGCAGGCTGGTTCGTTATACCTGTACATGGCCATTATCGGTGGTCTTTCCCTACTGTTTGCCATTTTATTGCTTTACGGTAATGTGGGGCACCTCAATATGGTCCCTGCTTTGGAAGAAATCGGCAATCAGCGCACGGCCATCCTGCTTTTGTTTATGGTTGGTTTCGGAATTAAGGCCGGGATAGTTCCCCTGCACATCTGGCTGCCCCTGGCTCACCCGGTAGCTCCCTCACCGGCCAGTGCTCTCTTGTCGGGGATCATGATCAAAGCGGGTGCTTACGGTATCCTGCGGGTAAGCCTGGTCTTATTTCAGCCGGCAGGGGTTCTTTCTGAAGCTGACTGGTCATTTATTTTCAATTCAGGCTATATCTTGATGTGGGTTGGCATAATTACCATGTTGGCCGGAGCTTTAATGGCCATTTTACAAAGCAACGCCAAACGTATTCTGGCTTTTAGCAGCATAAGCCAGATGGGCTATATTGTTACAGGAATCGGCGTGGCCATGTTTATGGGTGCTGAAGGAACGATGGGTTTTTCCGGATCGCTGTACCATATTGCCAATCATGCTATATTTAAGGCCGGACTTTTTGCCATGATCGGGGTAGTTTACATGTATACGCATGAATTAGATCTGTCCCGCCTGGGTGGGATGGCACGGAAAATGCCGGTAGTAGCAGTTACTTTTGTTATCGCAGCCCTCGGGATTGCCGGAATACCTGGATTTAACGGGTTTGCCAGCAAGACTTTGGTGCATGATTCTTTATTAGAGGCGCACCAGTATTATGATATTTACGGGATTTATGTAGCCGAGCGCTTTTTTATGGTGACCAGCGCTTTAACGATATGCTACTTTATAAAGCTTTTCCAGGGGGTTTTTCTGGGGCCGGTTCCGGAAAAACTTGATCAGGATTACCGTATCCCGCCATCGGTTAATTTTGTGATTAATATTTTTGCTGCCCTGGTACTTGGTATCGGGATTTTCCCGAACTTTCTCCTGGATAGGCTGATTTTGCCCGCTGCGCGTTTGCTTGATTTTGCCGGATCCAGCATTGATTATCTCTTTAGCTTCCAGTTTTTTGAATGGCATCCCCTGGAGGCGATGCTGGTTGTAGTTCTATTATCTTTGTTTATTTATTTGCCGGGAGTTTCAAGAGGCTGGTTTGAATGGACACCGCCTCCCTGGTTAAGCATTCAAAGATTGATATTTCAACCGTTGCCGCGTTTGGTCCTGTCATTTTTCTTTCGTGAAGTTAATATAGATGACATGGCCCTGGGACAATTTTATGACCACAGTGAAAGTGAGAACGAATGGGATTCTCATGTGCCAGGAGAAAAGGAGCTTATACCAGAACAGTCACTTGATGAAGCAGGCCAGTCGGCATATTATATAACCGGAAAAGGACCAGAGCGGGAACGGCGTTTGCAGGAGCAGTTCAGGAGCAGTTTGTTTTGGTGGGACCAGGAGCAATGGAATATTAAAAACCTTAATTTTGACAACTTGCTCTTGGCGTTTGTCCTTGGAATTATCTTATTCATAGTATTTTCTTATGGTAATTAAGTTTTTGGCCGAGTAGACATAGTAAAACAAAAAATAAATTATGCTATGCTTGACTTTATCGAGTATATCAACTACAACAATGTTAAGCAGAATCGCATTGTAATGGAGTGATGAGAAATCGACATATTTGTTATAGCGGGTATAGGCATGCCACTGTTATTGATCCCCGGTGTTCTGTTAGGGCCGAGGGGTTTAAGATACTTTTTAATGCTGGGTGTAATCGGTGCCCTGCTTTACCTTGCCTACTACGATTGGACCGGTGTGGAGCTGGGGCGGCTTGTGCTGGGCGATGCAGTGCTGGCCCCGATCTCTTTTGACGAACATTCCTACAGCAGGATAGCTGTGCTTGGGTTTACCCTGGTCGGTTCTTTATCCCTGCTTTACGGACTTCAGCTATCTAAGCCAAGCGAACAAGCTGTTGCCCTGGCCGCTCTGGCCAGTGCCATCGGAATTGTGTTTTCCGATAATTTTATTACTCTTTTTATTTTCTGGGAAATGCTTACTTTGTCTACAGCCGGGTTGATTTTGCTGCGGAAAACCCCGGAGGCAAGTTATGCCGGGCTATATTTTCTTTCCTTTCACTTAGCTGGCGGGTTAATCGTATTACTGGGGATTCTCCTTCATTTCCAAGAGGCCGGAAATTTTATGTTAACCCAGCCTCAGGCCGGGCTGCCCTTTTTCATTCTCGGCTTTGGATTCAAAGCAGCTTTTCTGCCCTTTCATTTGTGGGTGGCCCGCGGGTATCCATCGGCTAATTTTCCTTCCAGTGTAATCCTTGCCGGGTTGACTACGAAAATTGGTGTATTTGCTATTGCCCGGATGCTGCCCCCTAATGAAGTGATCATGTACATGGGGGCTTCCATGGCAGTTGCCGGGGTAACCATGGCGATGCTGCAGCATAATATGCGCCGACTGTTGTCTTACCATATTATCAGCCAGGTGGGCTACATGGTTGCCGGGGTAGGTTTGGCGACCGAAATGGCTACAGATGGAGCGCTTCTGCACGTGGTCAACCATATGCTCTATAAGGCGCTGTTGTTTATGAGCGTGGGCGGGGTTTTATATGCCACGGGAACAGAGGATTTGCATGATTTAATCCATGAGGATTCAGAAGAAGAGGAGAAAGAAAAGCAGAGCATTTGGAAAGCTATGCCCCTGGTCACTTTTGGCGGGATTGTCGGGGCCCTGGCTATTGCCGGCATGCCGCTTTTCAACGGGTATGTCAGTAAGTACCTGTTAAAATATGCTTTTTATGATATGGGACCGGCTGAAATAATGTTAATGGTGGCCAGTATTGGCACGGCAGCTTCATTTTGTAAGTTAATCGGTTTTGGGTTTATCAAAGGACGAGCGAAAATAACTAATAAAGTACCTTTGTCCGGCCAGGTGGCTATTCTTGGGACAGCTGCATTTTGCATCATCCTGGGAATATACCCGCAGTTAATATCCCCCCTGATTCCTTATGCTTCGAAGGTTACCGGTATTTACACCCTTGACGGGATTTGGGGTGCCTCACAGCTTGGCATAGCCGGGCTGCTGCTTTTCTTAAATTTATCCAACCTGCTTAAGAAAGGCATTCATTTACCACCCTGGGTTAGTGTGGAGTACCTCATTTTCAAGCCCCTGGGACAAAGAATGTATAACCGGTTTTGCCAGTACGGTTCAACAATTGATTCCTCTGTAGATAACCTCTACATGAAATCAGGCCGGAGGCTTTATGAATTTTGCCAGTATATCACTACCCTTGACCGGGGAATTGACAGAACTTTTGAGCGTTCTTCGGAAATCGGGCGCGGGCTTGCCGAGCGTACCCGTTACCTGGATCAGGCGATTGACGAAGGATACAGTAAAACCGGTGATGCTGCACGTCATTTCGCTGACCGTTCCAGGCAGCTGGATCAAAGCATTGATGAGGGTTACCTGAAAACAGGAGAAGCGATGCGGAAAATGGCTGATAGCACCGGTGAAAGAAGTGAAGAGGAAGAAGAGGAGATCAGGCGTAGGCTTCGCTTCAACCCGGTAGAGTGGACCTCTAAGAATTTAAACTTCGATCAATTGATCCTTGCATTATTACTTGGTGCAGTCATGGTAGTGATCTTTTATTATGGCCGGTAAGATTAATTGGGCTGTTAAATATAAAAAGGTGGAACGATAAGGTTTGTCCGAGCGAGATCAGCAAGAAATGAGCAGCAAAAAAGCAATTTTTAACAATAGATTTCTTAAATCAATTTATATGGTTCCCATAGTAGTCTTGCTAATTCTTGGTGGCTACTTTTACTATAATGCTTTTTATGCGGTAAATACTTATGATTACACCCACCTGACTATGGATACTATGGTTGAGATTCGTTTTCAAACTACCGGGGAGAGAAGAGCCGGACAGATCAAGGAAGAAGTATTTAGTGAGATGGAGCGTCTGGAACGCCTGTTTGATCGCACCCTGGAAAACAGCGATATTTACAACTTGAATGAAAAGGCCGGTCAAAAACCGGTGGAGGTAAGCCCGGAGGTTTTTTACGTTGCTGAAAAAGCGTTGGAATATGCCGAATTAAGCGGCGGTGCTTTTGATCCTACAATTGCCCCTGTGACCGATGCCTGGGGTTTTTTGGGCCATGAATACCGGGTTCCCTCTGAAGAACAGCTTAATCAAAAGCTGACCCTGGTGGACTACCGGGAAATAGAACTTGATCAAAAAAACTCTGCTGTTTACCTGCCTGAGGATGATATGGCTCTCGAGTTGGGTGGTATTGCCAAAGGTTTTATTGTCGACAGGGCAATGGAAGTGCTTACTAACCATGGAGTGGAACATGCATTTGTTAACGCCGGGGGTGATATTGGTTTAATCGGCAGTAGGCCCGAGGATGACCCCTGGCGTATTGGAGTGCGCAACCCAAGGCAGGAGCAGAAAATGCTCGCGGTTCTTCCTGTTTCTGACAAGGCAGTGGCTACTTCAGGAGACTATGAACGTTCTTTTGAGGAAGACGGCGTTCATTACCATCATCTCCTTGACCCGGAAACCGGAATGCCGGCGAGGGAATTGGCCAGTGTGACCATCGTCGCCGATTCTGTCCTTGAGGCGGATGTCCTTTCCACGACCATTTTTGTGCTCGGCCGGGAACAGGGGATGCAAATTATTGAACAAAAAGAAGGGGTAGAGGGAGTCCTGGTTACCCCCGAGCTTGATATAGAGTATTCGAGCGGCCTGGAAGAAATCATTGAACTTCGCTAAACTGCAGAGGGTTCCCCGGGTGTTTTCCAGGACGGATACGATTGCGAGGTATATTTATGCAGAACCCGGGCTTGCAGATGCGAAGCCGTTTAAATTATTTAATCTACATTGCTCTTTTGATTACATTTGCCGTGGTTATCCATACCGTGGAAGCGGCTATGCCTTTACCGATGCCTGTTCCCGGAGTTCGCATCGGCCTGGCTAATATCATAACCTTGCTAACCTTAATTTTGTTCGGCCTGCGCAGCGGATTGCTCGTGGCTGTATTGCGCTCCGTATTGGGCAGTATATTTGTCGGCGGGCTTTTCGGTTTTGGGTTTTGGTTAAGCGTAACCGCCGGGGTGATTAGCTGCCTGGCTATGGCCCTGGTGTTGTTATTTCGTAATAAAGGAATGGTTAGCCTGTTATCAGTTAGTGTTACCGGGGCAGCCGTGCACAATCTGGTCCAACTATCCATGGCCAGCATGATTATTGCCAGCTTTGATTTGCTCAAAGGGTATTTTCCTTTTTTAATGCTTCTCTCGGTGCCTACCGGTATTTTTACGGGCCTTGCCGCCAATTACTTAGAAGGAGTGACGGCCAGAGTGATTAAACAAACAGGAACAGGTACTCCGCGATGAATATCTTCCTAGCTTCCGCTTCCCCGCGCCGGGCGGAATTACTTCACCAGGTGGGCATCCCGTTTACGGTTATTGAGCCATCAATTGCAGAAGAGATGGTAGAAGGGGTTTCTTGCGAAGAAATGGTGACCAGGCTTGCCCTCGAGAAAGCTGCTTCTGTTTCCGGTAAAGTTGAAAGCGGGTATATCCTGGCTGCCGACACAGTGGTTGTATCCGGAAACTCAGTCCTGGGCAAACCTTTAAACACTGAGGAAGCCGCCCAAATGCTAAGGCAATTGAGTGGGACCAGACACCTGGTTCTTTCAGGAATTGCGCTGGTTAATGCTGATACTGGTACTTCTGAAAACGGTTTTGCTAAAACTTACGTCTGGATGAAAACATTAACGGATGAACAGATCAACAGTTATGTCGCTACCGGCGAACCGATGGACAAGGCCGGAGGATATGGAATCCAGGGACGCGCCGCTTTGTTTGTGGATAGGGTTGATGGCTGTTATTTTAACGTGGTCGGGTTGCCCCTGGGGTTGCTCTTTGAATTCCTCGTACGGATGCAAGTACCAACCTGGTTTAATGAGAAAGGATGGCGGTAATGGATAAAGAATCAATCATGATTAAGGATTTACCCCTTGAAGAAAGGCCCCGGGAAAAACTGAGGGCTCTAGGGGCAGGTGCCCTTTCTAATGCCGAGTTGTTGGCGATTCTTCTCAGGTCCGGTAACAAAAACGAATCAGCAGTCCAACTGGCAACAAAGGTAATTTCTAAGGAAGGCGGTTTGCGCAACTTACCTGATTTGTCCCTGGAAGACCTGCAAGAGAACAAGGGTATTGGCCCCGATAAAGCAGTAACGATTAAGGCTGCCCTGGAACTGGGCAGTCGCCTGGCTACCACACCTCGGGAAGAAGCCTGCGCCATTACCACCCCCAGGCAGGCAGCGGATTTGTTTATCGAAGAACTGCGCTACAAGAAGAAGGAATATTTTAAAATTCTTTTGTTGAATACAAAGAACCGGGTTATATCCAGGGAAGAAATATCGGTAGGTAGTTTGAGTGCTTCCATTGTCCATCCGCGCGAGATATTTACCATTCCTTTGCGCAAGAGTGCCGCTTCCGTGGTTTTATTTCATAATCATCCCAGTGGAGATCCTGCACCAAGCCAGGAAGACTTGGAAGTGACCAGGCGCCTGGTCGATGCCGGTAAGATACTGGGTATTGCCGTGCGCGATCACATCATTATCGGAGATGGATGTTTTTTCAGCTTTCGGGAGAAAGGCCTGCTTTAGGGGACTCTTATCAAAATAGGAATGATATGGTATTATAGGTTCTGAATGTATGAAGTGGAAAAAGGGATAAGGAAGTGATTGGGGCAAGGGGACAGGTTCCTTGTCCCTTTATTCCATAAAGCAATTTCTGCCTGAAAGATCAGCTAAGAAATTATTATTTCAGGCAATTAATCGATAATCGGTAATGGATGTACAGATATTTTAATAGGCAATTTTTTGCCAGGCCACGGTCAATAATTTTCAGGCCTTTATCCCGGGCCTGTTTCGAATAGTGATGTGTTATCATGCAAACCCGGGAATCAAAAATTAAACAGCTTATTGAGCAGGTTTGGAAACCGGCCCGCTACATGGGCAATGAATGGAATGCCGTGATTAAAGGGCATGCCGGGGTAGATTTGCGCTTTGCGTTTGCTTTTCCCGATCTTTACGAAGTAGGCATGTCTAACCAGGGCCTGAAAATCCTTTATGAAAGTGTCAACAGGCACCCTGATATGCTCATGGAAAGGGTTTTTTCCCCTGCGGCCGATATGGAAGATTGCTTGCGAAATAGCAATTTGCCTTTGTTTGCCCTGGAAAGCCATAAACCGGTAAGGGATTTTGATGTGGTCGGGTTTTCACTCCAGTACGAGTTGAGTTATAGCAACGTGCTGAATATGCTCGATTTGGCTAAAATACCCCTTTACAGTGAACAGCGTAGTGAAACCGATCCCCTGGTTATCGGAGGGGGACCTTGTGCGTTTAACCCCGAACCCCTGGCCCCGTTTTTTGACTTATTTTTTCTTGGTGAAGCTGAAGAATGCCTTCCCGAAGTGCTCTCCCTGTACAAGGACTTGAGGCAGCAGGGACACCCCCGGCAGGAAATCTTAGCCCGCCTGGCTTCACAAGAAGGGATCTATGTGCCTTCCCTTTACTGCCCGGTTTATTCCGACAGTAATTTTTGTGGGATGAAAAGACTGGATTCCCGGGCTCCGGAAATGGTTAACAAAAAGCTGGTTGAAGAACTTGATACCGCTCCATACCCGACGGCGCCACTGGTCTCTTACATTCAAACTGTGCATGACCGGGCTGTAATAGAGTTGTTTCGCGGGTGCAGCCGTGGATGCCGTTTTTGCCAGGCCGGTTACATCTTCAGGCCTGTCAGGCGGCGCAGCCGGGAACAGCTGTTTGAAACAGCAAGACAGTTAATTAACAACACTGGTTATGAGGAGCTTTCCCTGGTTTCACTCAGCAGCACAGATTATCCGCAGCTTGAAAGATTAATCAACGATCTCGACAGGGAGTTGTCCCAAGAAAGAGTCAAGTGCAGTCTGCCCTCGCTGCGCCTTGATTCGTACTCGATTAAGTTGGCCGACAAACTGCATCAGGGTAAAAAAAGCAATCTCACTTTTGCGCCGGAAGCGGCAACAGAAAGGTTGCGTAAGGTTATCAGGAAAAATATTTCCGAGGAAGAAATTCTTACAGCACTTAGTGATGCTATTGATGCGGGTTGGCAGGGTTTCAAATTTTACTTTATGATCGGCCTGCCGGGCGAAGAGGAAGCAGATGTCGAGGAGATTGTCAATTTATGCGGCAGGCTCAGGCAGCACTTCAAGCAAAAGACAAAGCGAAAGATAACAATTAATGTGAGTGTATCCACTTTTGTTCCCAAAGCACATACCCCGTTCCAGTGGGAACCTCAGCTTACCATGCCCGAAGTTCACAAACGCCAGGAGATCCTGCGCAAAAGTTTTAAAAAATTGCCCGGTGTCGATTATAGCTGGCATGATGCCGGGTCCAGCTTTTTGGAAGCTGTATTTGCCCGGGGAGACCGTAGTCTGGCACCTGTCATAGAGCGGGCCTGGCAGTTGGGCTGCCGGTTTGACGGCTGGTCGGAGCATTTTTCCTTTGATTTATGGCAAGAGGCCTTCAGAGAGATGGAGGTGGATGCCGAGCATTACGCTTATCGCCGTTTTGCCCACGAGGAGTACCTGCCCTGGGATCATCTTCATTGTGGGGTAGATAAAGAAATATTGATCAGGGAGCATCAAAAATCACTTGAACAAAGAACACCGGAGGAAGCAGCACATGACCAGGATCTGTTTTAGATTTGTTCGCAAAGAACAATTGAAACATATTTCCCACCTGGATATGATGCGCCTTTTCCAGCGGGCCTTAAGGAGAAGCGGCTTACCGCTTGCCTTCAGCGAAGGTTACAACCCGCATATTCGTTTTAACCTTGCTGCTCCGCTACCGGTGAATGTTACAGCGGAAGAAGAATTCGGCGAAGTATTTTTAACCGAAAAAACAGATCCGAAAAATTTCCTTGGAACCCTTGCCAGACAGCTGCCTGAAGGAGTGGAGCTTGCCGGTGCATTTGTTGAAGATGAACATGCCCCGGCCCTGCCTTCAAGAGTTGTTGCTGCTCTCTACCGGGCTAGCCTGATAATCTTGGATGAAAGTGAAACTGTTGATTATGAACTGTACCGAGAAGCCCTGGAAAGGCTTTTGTCCAAGGAAGAGATCCTGGCCCCTCGGGCGCGTAAAAAAGGCAAAAAACAGACCTATGTCAATGTCCGTCCGTATATTATTGAAGCTTATATGAACAATCAGGAAAGCGAGTATCCCCTGGAATTAAACTTGCTTTTGCAGACCGGAAGCCAGGGGGGTGTAGCGCCGGGGTTTGTCCTCGAGCAGCTGGAGCACGAACTCGGCGAAGACCGTCCCAGCCAGGCTAACTGGAAACTGCACCGGGTAAGGCTTTACAGGGATGTTAATGGATCCCTGGAGCCTTTATCTGAAGGGATGTGAACTTAATGGATAAGAAAATTATTGTTAATTGCGATAACCGGGCTACCCGGGTAGCCCTACTTGAAAGCGGCAAACTGGTAGAATTGGATATTGAACGCCCCCTGCAGCACCGGGTGGTCGGGAATCTTTATAAAGGGGTCGTGGCAAATGTTTTGCCGGGAATGCAGGCTGCCTTTGTGGATATAGGACTGGAAAAAAATGCATTTTTGTATGTGGACGATGTGTTTACTGATTGGGATGAAGAAGGTGCACCCCCTGCCCGCAGTTCAATTGATAAACTTTTGAAAGTCGGCGAAGAAATTATGGTGCAGGTAATCAAGGAACCCTTTGGCAGTAAGGGTGCCCGGGTGACAGGGCAGATTACCATTCCCGGACGGTACCTGGTTTTAGTGCCCGGAGCAGATTATATTGGGGTTTCCAGGCGCATTGAAAGCCAGACTGAGCGGGAAAGGCTGCGCCGGGAAGTAGAAAATTTAAAACCTGAGGGACTGGGCTTGATCGTAAGAACTGTGGCCGAAGGGGTTGACACCGAAGTAATGGAGCAGGATCTGCAGTTTTTGATCCAGCTTTGGAATCGCATCTTAACCCGCTTTGATCAGAAAATGGCACCGGCAATATTATACCAGGATCTTTCCCTGACCTGCCGGATTGCCCGAGATCTTTTTGTCGAAGAATTTAGCAGCTTTTTAATTGATGACAAGCATGAATATGAAAAAGTAAACGAAATTGTTGATTATATTTCCCCTCATTTGAAATCCAAGGTTAAATATTATAAGCAAAAGGAACCAATCTTTGAGCGCTACGGCGTGGAGAAGGAACTGGAAAAAGCTTTGGCCCGCCAGGTGTGGCTAAAAAGCGGCGGGTACCTGGTTTTCGATGAAACAGAAGCTTTAACGGTGGTCGATGTAAATACGGGGCGTTACATTGGTCGGCGCAACCTGGCTGAGACGATTTTAAAAACCAACCTGGAAGCGGCTGAGGAAATAGCCCGGCAGGTGCGCCTGCGCGATATCGGTGGAATTATTATCATTGATTTCATAGATATGAGTTTAGAAGATCACCGCCGCAAGGTGATCGATAAACTGAGCAGTGCAATCAAAAACGACCGGACCAAGACTTACGTGCTTGGCTTAACCAACCTGGGCCTGGTGGAGATGACCAGGAAAAAAGTGCGCCAGGACTTATCCGAATATCTCCAGCAGGCTTGCCCTTACTGCAGCGGCTCGGGCAGGGTGCTTACCCCCCTGGTGGTAAGCACCCGTATCGAGGGAGAGTTGAAAAACCAGCTCCAGAATGAAACCAGCAAAGCCGTGCTGGTAGAAATGCATCACGAGGTGGCCTCGATTATTATCGGCAGCGGTGGGGGCAACCTTAAAAAGCTTGAAGACGAGCTAAACCGGAAGATTTTTATCCGCGGTGCTGAAGATGTTCATATTGAGCAGTACCGCATCGTTGCCCGGGGCAGTAAAAAAGAGATCCAGGATCTCGCCCTACCGGTTAAGGTGGGCGAAGAGCATGAACTTGAAATCGAGGAGCCGCATTCAACAAACCCCAGCCACGGGATAGCCCGGATCCACGGTTTTGTGATCAATGTAGAAGGCGCGGGAGATAAAGTTGGCCAGAAAGTTAAAGTTGATATAAAAGATGTGAACCGCACCTTTGCCCGGGGAGTTTTAAAATAGGGGTGATGCCATCCATAGCTCAGGACTTGGGCGGCCGTGCATCCATGCATGCCATCAAGTTAGAACCTTTGCTATGTCGGTTATTGCGACTGCTCTATAGCAATGTGCTAGCTCAAAGTGTAGCACGGCTGTAGTCGTGCAATTACAATACAGAAATAAAAAAGAAGCGGGGCATCAGCCCCGCTTTAACCAAGAGGTGGATATACAGTGAGTAATTGAATGGAGAGTTTTATCTCTTATTTGACCTTATTCGAACTTGTTATTTTTCGTTTTCATGAGTCTGCGGCCTATAAAAATACCGGATTAAATAAAATACAGCCAGGCCGGCTAAAAAGCCATAAGCCATATTGAAGAATACTGATAATATAACTGTAACAGTGAGAGGGAAGAATTCCCAACCCCAGCTTACAGTTTGCACAAACTTGATCAGTTCTATCCCGATTAAAAGCATCATTGCCCCGATCACCGCTTCCGGAAATTCTGCGAATACCAGTGCGGCCAGTCCGGCCATGAAGAGGCCGGCGATAACTTCAATTATGCCAATCGAAATATTCGCACCACCTGTCCTTGCTCCAAAATAATGCTTGGCGGCCAGACCGCCTGCGCCGTGGCAGATTGGCATTCCCCCGAGTAAAGGAAGTCCCAGGTTAAATAGTCCGATGCTTAAAGACAGGGTCTTCGGTTTAATCTCCCGTCCCGGCCAGTAGGTTTTCATCAGGGATGAAGTTGATAAAACGGCATTGGTAGCTGTTAGAGGGATCTGGGCAAATCCACCGAGAAGCATCGCCGGCCAAAGATCACCGAAGTCAAAAGTTGTTATAGCGGGTAGAGAAAAGCCGAACAGGGCTTCATCTGATGGGGTTCCCCGGTAAAGAGAAATAGCTATGCCGATAACCATAATTATCAGCATGGACGGTACGTAACGGTTATTTCTTAATAAAAGAGCCAGCACCAGGGCGATAATGCCTATAATCCACCAGCTCAATATTAAATTAAATGCCTGCATGGCCAACGATATCCCCAGCGCTACCTGGATTCCCCTGATAACCGGGTGAGGAGTATATCGGGCAATTACCTCGATGATCCCGGTAATAGAAAAGAGCACCCAGGTAATGCCCATGGCAAATGCAGAAGCATAGATCATCGATGGCGACCAGGCTTGAGCGATGGCTACAGCTGCCAGGACTTTCATCGGCTCAATCGGCACGGGCAGTTTAAAAACAATGCCTGTAAGAATGCTAATTATGCCCACGGTAATTAAAAGGGCCGCCGGATCCAGGCCGCATACTACAATATAGCCGGCGGCAAGGGGAATCAATGTGCCAAAGTCACCCATTGAGCCCGATAATTCGCGGATGCTAAATTTATTTCCTCCGGCAGTTTCCAAAGCTTAAGAAATCACCTTACCTTCAACATATAAGCGAGTTTTTTCATGATCGGGGTTGTTAAAGATTTTTTTTGTAGGGCCCATTTCGATGATTTTGCCGTTGTCGATAAAAATCACTTCATCGGCGATGCGACGGGCTTGAAATACGTTATGGGTTACTATGACCACGGTTATTGATTTTTCCTCGCTTAAAGTTTTAATCATTTTTTCAATTAACTCGATATTATAGGGGTCTAAGTTGGCGGTCGGTTCATCGAGCAGCAGCAGTTCCGGGTCATAGGCGACAGAACGGGCGATCGCCACTCTCTGTGCTTCCCCGCCAGAGAGAGTATCTGCCCGGCGTTTGGCCAGATCTCTTAAGCCCACCTGGTCAAGAAGGTTGCCAACCCGTTCGTTAATTTCATCTTTATGATAACCCCTGGCTTTTAACCCGTAAGCAACGTTATTCCAGACACTGTCACTGAACAAAATGGTTTTTTGAAAAACCAGGCCCATTTTGCGCTGCAGGTCAATCAATTCGCGGTTGCTTTTTGAAACCGGCTCCCCGTGAAAATAATAGGTCCCCTGGCTTTGAGGAGTCAGCAGGTTTATAATGCGCAGAAGGGTACTTTTACCGGCCCCGCTTGGGCCTATAATGCCGTAAATAAGGCCTTTTTTTAGTTCCAGGCTGCCAACCCTTAAGACTTCCTTGTCGTATTCTTTATTAATATTTTCCAGCTTTACGATAACATTGTTTTGATTGCTTTGCCAGCTAATTGCTCTGCCCCCCTTTCTGAACATTATAGAGCACTGAATTGATAATAAATGATAATAATAAAAGGATGATTCCCAGGCCGATGGCCAGTTCAAAGTTGCCCTTGCGGGTTTCTAAAACAATAGCGGTGGTCATCACCCTGGTTTTTCCGGCTATGTTACCGCCCACCAGCATGACTGCCCCTACTTCAGCAATTACCCGGCCTAATCCTGTGATGATCGCTCCCAAAATGGCAAACCGTGCTTCGCGCACTACCGTCCAGGCGGCCAGGAAAGAGCCTGCTCCCAAAGAGCGGGCGGTTTCTTCGACTTCCGCTCCTTTGGCCCTGATCCCAACCATGGTTAAGCCGGTTATGATCGGGGTGGCTAAAAAAACCTGGGCGATAATCATTGCAGAAGGGGTGTACAATAGATCTAAAACGCCTAAAGGGCCCATTCTTGAGAGCAATAAAAATATGATTAGCCCGCCGACAACAGGTGGCATCCCCATGAAAGTAAAAATGATTTTGTTGAACAGGCGGGTCTTTTTTTCCGGTTTTAAACCGAGCAGGGTTCCCAGGGGAATTGCCAGCAGGGTAGAAATAATAATTGCTGTCAGGGATACCTGCAGTGAAAGTAAAACGATTTGTATTAAATCTGGATCTAAAGCTATAATCAGGCTGAATGCTTCAATGATACCATCTAATAGGTCGAACAAGGTTCTGCCTCCGCATAGTTTAGTTAATAAAAATGTTCAGTAATTAAAAAGGAGGCGCATTCATGTTTGTTTAGCTACGGTATTTAGTTAAAATGCAATAACCGGATAACATAAATGCGCCCTGCTCGTATGGACTTAAAAAATTATTCTAACCCGTAACCGGGGAAAAAGAGGACTTCATCGTCTACCGTGTAGGAATTAATCAATTCCTGCCCTTCATCAGACATTAAGAAATCAATATACATCAGTGCGTACTCATATTTAACGTGGTCATGTTCTTCTGGATTGACAGCCATGACGCCGTACTGGTTAAACAGAACCGGATCCCCTTCAAGAACGATTTCAAGGTCTAAATTGTCCCGCATGAAGATATAAGTGCCCCGGTCAGTCATGGCATAACCCAGTTCTTCATTGGCCATGTTAAGGGTATCGCCCATGCCCTGGCCGATAGAGCGGTACCAATTTTCTCCTTCCGGATCGATGCCGGCATCTTCCCACAAACTCATTTCCATACGGTGGGTACCGGAATCGTCACCGCGGGATACGAAGGTGCTTTCGCTTTCGGCAATCAGGTTTAAGCTTTCGAACGCTTCGTCAACATCGCCAACTCCGGCCGGATCATCTTCCGGGCCGACAAAGATAAAATCATTATACATTACATCGTGGCGATCGACAAAATAGCCTTCTTCCACCAGTTCCAGTTCGGAATCCCTGTCGTGCACCAGCAAGACATCGGCATCGCCCCGTTTTCCGGTTTCAAGGGCGGCACCGGTGCCCTGAGATATTACTTCTACCTCGATTCCTGTTTCCTCTTTAAATTTAGGGTTGAGGAAATCAAGCAACCCGGAATCGTAGGTACTTGTGGTGGTGGCCAGGGTGATAGTATCATCGATAGGTTCTTCTTCACAACCTCCTATTATTAGAGCAGTGCTTAACATGAGAACCAGGGTAAACATGGTTAAATGGCTCAATTTATTGTGAGCGTACATAATTATCTTTTTTCCTCCTATTAGGATAAGTATTTGTTATCTAGATTCTGCGCAGAAAAGGATAACTACAAGTTATTTGCGATGAATGAAAAAAATCGCATTTTCCCGCTGGGAAATGCGATCGTCAATTAGTCAACAATGACCTTCTTTCCGCAACGGGAGGCACAGCCGTTTCCAACCGTACCCTATCGTCCATTTACCTTAGTCATGCCTGATGGCACGCCTTAGGATAAATGGATCGAAGGTGGATAATATTCAATTGATTTAAGTGCATTCTATAACAAGCCGGAAGATACGTCAAGAGTGTAAATAAAAAGACTGAGTCACTGAGTCAATTAAATTGACAAAGGCCGGTACGCATGGTAAACTCAGCAATAGACTGACAACCGCACGAAGATGGTTTTACAAAGCCACGGAAAATTCCTTTTGGGCTACCATGTTCGGCGAGTCCTTAACAGGGGGTTTGTTTATGTACGCAATTATTGAAACCGGCGGGAAACAGTACCGCGCCGAAGAGGGAAAAACCATTCGCGTGGAAAAATTGCCCGCGGAAAAGGGCGATATGGTCAATTTCGATCGAGTCCTTATGTTTAATGATGGCAAGGAAACCCGGGTAGGAACTCCTTACCTGGAAGATTGCAAGGTTGAAGGAAAAGTTGTAGGCGTTGGGCGTGGTCGCAAAATTACGGTTTTTAAGTACAAGCCGAAGAAAAACTACAGCCGCAAACAGGGGCACCGCCAACCCTATAGCGAAGTCTTGATTGAAAACATCGGCGGTTAATGATTTAATTATTTCAAAAGAAAGGCATGAAAGAGAGGTGTCATAAATGGCTCATAAAAAAGGAGTAGGCAGTTCCCGCAACGGTAGAGATAGTAATGCGAAAAGACTAGGTGTCAAGCGCTATGGCGGCCAGGTGGTCAAAGCAGGAAGTATAATCGTCCGCCAGAGGGGCACTAAGTTTCATCCGGGTGACAATGTAGGCAAAGGCGGCGATGATACCTTATTCGCCAAGGCCGATGGCCGGGTAGTTTTTGAACACACTAATCGTGCTAAAAAACAGGTAAGCATCGTGCCTGTCGAGGGTGCGGCGGCAAACTAAGCCTGGTTGGCCCGGGTATTAAAACCCGGGCTTTTTATTAATCTCACTTTTTAGCAGCGCTGCAGGTGATCGTGGACTGATGTTCGTAGATGAATTAGAGTTGTTTGTACGCGGAGGCCGTGGCGGCAATGGTGCAGTTTCGTTCCGCCGAGAAAAGTATGTGCCCAAAGGCGGCCCTGATGGCGGAGATGGTGGAAACGGCGGCAATGTTTACCTCTTGGCGGATTCGTCGAAGCAAAGTTTCCTTGATTTGCGGTATCGCCATACCCTCAAGGCCTCAGATGGGGCTCATGGACGGGGAAAAAACCAGCATGGCGCGGATGGAAACGATTTGACAGTCCCTGTCCCGGAGGGGACGGTAGCACGCGATGAGGATGGTAATCTATTGGCTGATCTAACCCAGGCCGGGCATAGGGCCCTGGTGGCCAGGGGCGGTCAGGGCGGTAAGGGGAATGCCCGGTTTGCCACTTCCAAAAGGCGGGTCCCGCGTATTGCAGAAAAGGGTTTACCCGGCGAAGAACGAAAAATCAAACTGGAATTAAAACTAATGGCCCAGGTAGGCCTGGTGGGCCTTCCCAATGCAGGTAAATCTACTCTGCTTAGCAGGATAACTGCTGCAAAACCAAAAGTGGCTTCATATCCTTTTACTACCCTTACACCAAACCTGGGTATGGTTAAAGTTGGTGATGAGGGTAATTTTATTGTTGCCGACCTGCCCGGTTTGATTGAAGGCGCCCATCAAGGGGTGGGCTTAGGCCATCGTTTTTTACGTCATGTAGAAAGAAACCTCCTTTTGGTTTTCCTGGTGGATCTTGATCCAGATGCGGAAACCGATCCGGTCGAAGCATACAGCATGCTAAAAAACGAAATTTCTGTTTATAGCTTCCGGTTGGCTGAATACCCACGTGTTATAGTGGGGAATAAGCTTGATTTGACCGGTGCTGAGAGGGTATTGGCAGAACTAAAAGATAAGATCCGGGAAATAGAGGATCAAAATGTTCCTGTACTTGGAATTTCTACCCACACCGGGCAAGGTGTGGATGACCTGATCTACTACTTATACAAAAAAATTAACGAGCTGGCAGATGAAAAAGAAGCATTAGAAACCGAACCTGCCCCGGTTTCCCTGGAACCGGCTAAAGCGCCTTTAACCATAGAGGTAGTGGATAATGTTTTTTATGTTAAAGGTGATGAAATCGAAAGGATGGCGGCCAAAACTGATTTTGATAATGAAGAGGCTCTGCGTCGTTTTCAAAAATTTGCTAATAGGATTGGTCTGGATCGAGAATTGAAAAGAAAAGGGATTAAGGAAGGCGACACTGTCCGGATTGGTGAAGAAGAATTTGATTTTTATGAATAACTAATTAAAGGAGCTGCAGTCGTTGTTTTTTATCAATCACCAAAACAATTCCGCAAGTTTGAGCGTGGGTTTGATGGGAGGAACTTTTGATCCGATTCATATGGGGCACCTGGTTACCGCAGAAGAGGCCAGGCAGCAATTTGAGCTTGATTATGTTATTTTTGTGCCTACCGGGACACCACCTCACAAGGAGCGCGGAAAAATCACTCTTCCGGAACATCGTTATTTGATGACCAGCCTGGCGGTCATGTCCAACCCCGCTTTTTACGTTTCTTCCGTGGAAATGGACAGTGAAGGGCCGACTTATACTATTGATACGGTAAGGCATTTTTCTTGCGATGAACATGGTCCCCCGGAATTGTTCTTCATTACCGGCGCCGATGCAATCCTGGATATATTTACCTGGAAAGACTATGAAGAGCTGCTCCGCCTGTGTACATTTATTGCTGTTTCAAGGCCAGGTTATTCACTGGAGAAATTTAGAGAAACTCTGGATAAACATTGCCCGGGAATGAAAAACAAGGTCCATTTGCTTGAAATACCGGCATTGGCGGTTTCCTCAACTTTCATCAGGGAGCGAGTAACTTTGGGTAAGACGATCAAGTATTTGACTCCGGAACCGGTGGAACAATATATAAGAAAGCACGGACTTTACGTGCCTTCCAGTTAAAAAAAGGTTTTTCTTGCCCTGGTTTAGGGTATAATATACTTGGAGGTGGAATATTTAATGGTAAAAACATTGTACGTGGGGAATATTCCCTGGAGCACTAAAGAAAGTGAATTGGAAAAGTTTTTTTCTGAGCACGGAGAAGTAGTTGAATGTCGAATTATTACAGAACGTGCAACAGGGCGTTCCCGCGGTTACGGATTTGTAGAAGTGAATGAAGCACAAATGGAAGAAATAATGGAGAAAACAAACGGAGCTGAACTGGAAGGGCGTAAACTGGTGGTTAATGAAGCAAAACCTCGTGAACAGTAATACCGGACTCATAATTTATATTTAATCAGAACTGAAAGTAGAAAGGTTGGTTATTTGCCTGAACATGACCTTGACAATCCTGGATATGCCATGAAAGCCACCCGGTACCAGGAATTGATGGAAGAATTACTTAATGATAAACTGTATATGCATTCTCGTGGAGTAGCGGAAGCGGCTGCTTTCCTGGCAAAAAGCTATGGTGAGGATAAAGAAAAAGCATATTTTGCCGGAATTGTCCATGATTATGGCAAGCGTTATAAACAGGAGGAACTTATTGAGAAGGCAGATCAAATGGAGTTGCACTTGGACCCGGTTACCCGCCGGGAGAGCCGGCTGCTCCATGCTCCGGTCGGCGCTGCTCTTCTTCAATCGGAATTACAGATAAAAGATCCGGATGTATTGCGGGCGGTTTACTATCATACTACCGGTCGCAAGAATATGACCGGGTTGGAAAAGATAATTTACCTGGCCGATTACATAGAAGAAGGGCGTGATTTTGAGGGGTCGGAAAAAATACGAAAAATCGCCCGGGAAAACCCGGACCGGGCCCTGCTTGCAGCAGTTGAGTTTGCAATCAGGTCTGTGCTGGAAAGAGGGCTACTCTTACATCCTCGTTCTGTGGCATTTCGTAACAGCCTGGTTTTAGCCCGGCGGGAAAGTGAATAAAAGGTTCTTGAGCAGATACATGCTATTATTCAAGCCGGAGGTGATTATATTTGACAGAAGGACCGGATCGTAGTGCCCGGGAATTGGCCAACTACGCTGTGGAACTGGCGGCAGAAAAGAAAACCCAGGATATGCGGTTGTTAGAAGTTGGCCAGGTATCGATAATTGCAGATTACTTTTTAATCGGTACCGGGGCTACGGCTGTGCAGGTCCATGCTATTTGCGATTACTTGACTGAAAGCCTGAAAAAGAAAGGATACTATGCTACACGGATTGAAGGATACCAGGAAGGCTGGTGGGTGATTATGGATTATGGTTCGCTGGTAGTTCATATTTTCCAACCTGAAGCAAGAGACTTTTATGACCTGGAGAGGCTTTGGTCAGAATCGCCGCTGGTAGAATTAAACGGACCTGGCAATAAGCACTCAGCATTTTCAGAATAACTTAGTCAGAACCAGTACAGGTGAGTGGCATGGACAAAAATAATCTTCAGAAAGCGGTAAATGACACAGCTAATGAGCAAGTTAGCCCGTCCGGGGATAGCTATTTGTGTCTAAACAGAGCTGCAACCCAAAGGCTGGCAAGTAGTTTTGATATTCCGGCCAGGCTGGTGGAAATGGCTGCTCTTGAAGGAGGAGTCATTCCTGAAAGGTACCAGCGCAGCCTGGGTACAGTGGGTATCAACGGCCAGATTAACCTGCTTAAATCTACAGCCGGGGTTTTAGGTGCAGGTGGGTTAGGCGGCTTTGTTCTGGAGCTACTGGCCCGGATGGGCGTAGGTAATTTGGTGGTTGTAGATGATGACATTTTTACCGAAAGTAATTTAAACCGGCAGTTAATGGCTACTGAAATAAACCTTGGTCAGTCCAAGGCTGAAGCTGCGGCAAAACGCATTGAAGATATAAACAGTGCGGTAGAAGTTAAAGCCTGCAGCTGTAGGGGAGATGCAGAAAATCTACCCGGGTTATTTTCCCGGTGCGACGTTGTCCTGGATTGTCTTGACAACCTCCCCTCCCGGTTTGACTTAGAAAAAGCATGTACTGAATTAAATATTCCCATGGTGCACGGTGCTATTGCCGGTTTCTTAGGGCAGCTTACCGTAATTAGACCCGGGCGGCCGGTACTATCGAAAATTTACGGGGAAGCTGCCGGTGGTGCCCGGCAAGGAGTGGAAGCACAGCTTGGCAATCCGGCATTCACCCCGGCTATGCTGGCCTCCTGGCAATCCGCTGAGGCGATCAAACTGCTGGCCGGGTTAGATGGGGCTTTGCCCGAAGGTAAACTTCTGGTAATTGATATGCAATCAGGTGAGTCATATTCTCTTGACCTGGGTTAAACTATGCTACTGCTGTAAAATATAGCTACTCCTATTGACAAGGTTTCCCGGTGTGCATATAATGTTAAATGTACTCGAGGTACCAAAAAGTTAATTCGATGATGGGAAGCAGTAGGCAGGAATGTCTTCCAAGAGAGCCGGGTTAGCTGAAAACCGGCAGGCATGAATGTTGAACTCGTCCCGGAGAAGCAGCGGTGAAAGAAAAAGTAATCGTTGCCGTAAGCCGGCGGTAACGGCCAGTAAGCGGGTAATACAACATGGGGCTGTGGCGCAGTGGGAGCGCGCTTCCTTGGCATGGAAGAGGTCGCGGGTTCGACTCCCGCCAGCTCCACCAGATGTTTACCAATAAGGGTGGTACCGCGGGAATAATCCGTCCCTTGAGAAAGAGGGCGGATTTTTTATATTCTAAAAGGGGATGATGCAAGTGACAAACTACAATCCGATCCAAATCGAAGAAAAATGGCAGAAACTCTGGAAGGAACAGGACTCGTTCCGCTCCCAGGTTGATCACTTTAAAACTAAATACTACGTACTTGAGATGTTCCCCTATCCTTCAGGAAAGCTGCACATGGGTCACATGCGGGTATATTCTATCGGGGATGTCCTGGCTCGTTTCCTGCGTATGCGTGATTACAACGTAATGCACCCAATGGGCTGGGATGCTTTCGGACTCCCTGCTGAAAATGCCGCTATTGAAAATAACGTCAACCCGGCCGAGTGGACGGCGCAAAATATAGAGCATATGAAAGAACAGCAAAACAGGCTGGGTGTTAGCTATGACTGGCAACGGGAAGTAAATACTTCTTCGCCGGATTATTACCGCTGGTCCCAGTGGTTGTTCTTGCTAATGTACAAAAGGAATCTGGCCTACAAAGAAAAATCAAACGTTAACTGGTGTGCTACCTGCCAAACCGTCCTGGCAAACGAACAGGTGGAAAAGGGCCTGTGCTGGCGCTGTTCCGCTGTAGTGGAGACCAGGGAACTGGAGCAGTGGTTTTTGAAAACAACCGATTATGCCGAACGGTTGCTAGATGACCTGGATGATCTGGAAGAATGGCCCGAGCGGGTTAAATTGATGCAGCAGAACTGGATCGGCAGAAGTGAAGGGGCGGAGATTTCTTTTAAGGTTAAGGAATTCCCCGAAGAAGAAATCCGTACTTTTACCACCAGGCCTGATACGCTTTTTGGGGTAACTTACATGGTTTTAGCTCCGGAGCACCCCCTGGTTAAACCACTGGTGGAAGGAACGACCCGGGAAGAAGAGGTAATGGAGTTTGTTTCTAATGTCCGGCAGGAGAGCGAAATTGACCGTACTTCTGAAGAAACTCCTAAGATCGGACTTTTTACCGGTCGTCACGCGGTTAACCCGATCAATGGGGAAGAAGTGCCGATCCTGGTAGGCAATTATGTGCTTATGGCTTACGGAACCGGTGCGGTAATGGGTGTGCCGGCTCATGACCAGAGAGACTTTGAATTTGCCCGCAAATACAATCTGCAAGTCAGGGTAGTGATTCAGCCGGAAGGGGAGAACCTGTCCGGTGATAGCATGGCAGAAGCCTATGATGGTCCGGGGAAGATGATCAACTCAGGAACTTTTGATGGTTTGAGCGAGAAGGAGGGCTTTAGGAAAGTTACCGAATACCTTGAAGAGCAAGACCTGGGCACTTTCAAGGTCACCTACAAGCTAAAGGACTGGTTAATCTCTCGTCAGCGTTACTGGGGGGCGCCGATACCTATAAAATACTGTGATCAGTGTGGCGCAATTCCGGTGCCCGAAGAAGAGTTACCGGTGGAATTGCCTATGGACGTTGAATTATCCGGCAACCGTGTGCCCAGCCTGTCCCATTACGAAAGTTTTGTTAAAACCACCTGTCACTTATGTGGCGAGCCGGCTAAGCGGGAAACAGATACGATGGATACGTTTATATGTTCGTCCTGGTATTTCCTGCGCTATACCAGCCCGAACTCTGAGACAGTTCCTTTCGACAAAGAGGCGGTTGATTACTGGATGCCTGTCGATCAGTATATCGGCGGTATTGAACATGCAGTACTCCACCTGCTTTATGCTCGCTTTGTCACCAAAGTATTATATGATGCCGGTATGCTTAAATGTCATGAACCCTTCACCCGCCTGCTGGCCCAGGGAATGGTCTATAAAGACGGGGCAAAGATGTCCAAATCCAAGGGCAACGTGATTACCCCCGATGAGATCGTAGCAAAGTACGGCGCCGATACAGGCCGGTTGTTTATTCTATTTGCTTCACCGCCGGAAAAGGACCTTGATTGGAATGATCAGGGCGTGGAGGGTTGTTACCGTTTCTTGCGCCGAGCCTGGCGTTTGATTGACGAGTGCCGGGAAGAGGTGATTTCCGGGGGTGGTCGTGACGATTACAGAGATAGTGATTCCGAGCTGCAGCGTAGTGTTCATGGAGCAATTAAGAAGGTGACTCATGACATAGAAGAGCGCTTCAACTTTAATACGGCAATCAGTGCGATTATGGAGCTGGTAAATGCCACATATGCTTACCGACAAGCATATGAAAACGGGCAGAGCAATCATGCAGTTTTAAGGGATGCCCTGGAAAAAATGGTTATTTTGCTCGCTCCCTTTGCGCCGCACATAGCGGAAGAGTCATGGAGCCTGCTTGGACATGAGGATAGCGTGCACAGGCAGCACTGGCCGCAGTACGATTCGGAGATGCTCCAGGTGGACCAGGTAGAAGTGGTAGTCCAGATTAACGGAAAAGTACGCGGCAGGATTAATGTGCCGGCCGATTGTTCAGAGGAACAGTTAATCGAAGAAGCCAGAAATAATGAGAGGATTAGCGAACTGCTTGACGGAAAGGAAGTTGTTAAAACGATTGCTGTACCAGGACGCCTGGTTAATATAGTTGCTCGCTGAATCATGTTAAATTATGAAGAAAATTTGAATTTGTATTAAATCAAGGTCAATTCCCTTGACAAGCATCCTAACAGATTATACAATAATTACTAAAGTAAAGTAAAAATTCTTTGTCATTTAACGCAGTATCTTCCCAGGTTTATCAGGATAAGTATTTTAATCTTAAAACCAGTACTCACTGGTTTTAAATTTCCAGATATATATTTGAAAGGAGGAAATTAAATGGCTGAAGAAGAAAAAAAAGCAAATCAAGGTAAAGCGGAAGGTAAAGCAGGAAAAACAGGTGGAGCAGACGAAGCTGTTTTAAAACCGGATCCATCTAAGGAAGAAGACAGTATCAGGATTTCTTCGGATGTTATTGCGGTAATTACCAGTATAATTTCCAGCGATATCCCGGGCATTGCCGGTATGAGCGGTGGAGTAGTCGGCGGGATTGCTGAAAGATTGGGCCGCAAGGATATGACCAGGGGTATCAGGGTAGACGTTAATGAAGACCGGATTACCATAGAATTAAATGTTATTGTGGAGTATGGCAAATCTATAGTTGATACCACGGACAAACTGAAGAAAGAAATTCGCAATAATGTTGAAAAAACCACCGGCTTGACGGTGGAAGCCATCAATATCAACGTCCAGGGAATTAATGTTCCCGAAGAAGAAGGTGGCGGAGAAGAGAAGGAGCAAGGCAAAGAGGAAGGCAAGTAATATAATTGCCTGATTAAACTGATATATTACTGGGTAAAAAAACCCGGTTCCGGTCAACAAACCGGACCGGGTTTTATTATGCTCGAACAAGGAAAAGCAGTTTCTGCGGCGAAATATCTATTTTAAATACCGGTGCCTGGTCGTTAATGTGGGAAAGGTATCCGGTCAAATGAAAAGAGAGGAGAGATGGATTGTTGGGAGGGATACCTGGGGTGCGGGAGAAAATTATTTTAGGAATTTTGGTTCTGTTGCTGATAACCGGAGGGGTTTGGAGGGCCGCTCAGCTGAAAGGGCCCGAACCGGTTTTGGAACATGATAATAAAAGCATCACCCGGGAAGTTGAGGAAGAAACTCTGGAACCGGAGATGGTTTCGGTTCACCTGGTCGGTGCGGTGCAGAACCCCGGGGTTTACGAATTGCCGGAAGGAGCGCGGGTTTATGAACTGTTGGAAATGGGAGGCGGTTTTAGTGATGATGCCAACCGGGAAGGTTTAAACCAGGCTCGTCCTGTTTTCGATGGAGAGCAAGTTTATGTGCCCCGTCTTGGAGAAGTGCCGGAAGCGGGACCACAAAGTGACAGTGCTAAGATCAACATAAACCAGGCCTCCGCTTCCGATCTGGTTGATTTGCCCGGCATTGGAGAGGTACGCGCCGGTCAGATTATAGATTACCGCGAAACACATGGCTTTTTTACCGAGAAAGAGCAACTTATGGAGGTTAGCGGAATTGGCGAAACTACTTTTGATAATATTGCAGATATGATTACTATTTACTGATAAGTGAGAGGGAGGTTTACCGATCAGGGCGTATGACTTAATCTTAAAAAAGCGTAATGACTTACCGCTTACCGGGACGGAGATCGAATATTTTATCAATGGTTATGCTAAGGGAATCATTCCTGATTACCAGGCTGCCGCCATGGCGATGGCAATATATTTTCGAGGCATGGATGATGACGAAACTACCTTTCTTGCTCGAGCAATGGTCGATTCCGGCAACCGTATCGATTTAAGCGATCTTCCGGGTATCAAGGTAGATAAACACAGCACCGGCGGGGTTGGCGATACCACCACCCTGGTGCTGGCGCCGCTGGTGGCTGCGGCTGGAGTCCCGGTAGCAAAGTTGTCCGGGCACGGCCTTGGCCATACCGGGGGCACCCTGGATAAACTAAGAGCCATTACCTGCTTTCGCACTGAACTCGCGGTGCCGGAGATCAAAGCGGCGGTGAAAAAGATTGGAGTGGCCATAGCAGCCCAGACCCCGGATTTGGTTCCGGCTGACAAAAAATTGTATGCTCTCCGCGATGTGACCGCTACCGTGGATAGCATGCCCCTGATTGCTGCCAGCATAATGAGCAAAAAAATGGCTGCCGGGGCTAATGCCCTGGTGCTGGATGTCAAGGTTGGCGACGGAGCATTTGTTAAAGAAAAAGAAAGAGCTTTTGAGCTGGCCCGGATGATGAAAAGTATCGGTGAAAAATCAAACTTGCGCACAGCTGCCGTGATTACCAGCATGGATCAACCCCTGGGCCGTGCCGTAGGCAATTCACTGGAAGTGGAAGAAGCGGTTATGGCTCTACGCGGGGAGGGTCCGCCTGATTTAGAGAAACTTTGCCTTCACCTGGGAGGATGGATGCTTTACCTGGCGGGTAAAGCCGGTGCGCCCGGTGAAGGGGAAATCTTGCTGAAAAAACTGCTTGCTAACGGAGAGGCGCTTAATAAATTCAAGGAACTGTTGGTAAACCAGAGTGGCGATCCAAAAATTATTGACGACTTATCTCTGCTGCCACAGGCCGAAGAAAAAATCCAGGTAACGGCTGCTGAAGAAGGTTATGTGGGAAGGATCAAAGCTGAATTAGTCGGCAGAGCAGCGATGAACCTCGGTGCAGGTCGGCAAAGGAAAGATTCTATAATTAACCCGGCAGTAGGGATTACCCTGGAAAAGAAAATCGGGGACCGAGTTAAAAAAGGGGATATTCTTGCTTTGCTCTATACCGTAGGCAGCCGGGAAAAAGAACCGGTGGCTTCAGCTACCGCTATGATCGACGAGGCTTATGAAATAAGTAAAGAGCCCAATGAAAAAATCCCCTTGATCCTCGGCTGCGTGGAATAGGAAAGTAGGTGGCAAGTGTGCCGGATAAACTGGCTGGCTTTATAGAGCATACTTTGCTTAAGCCGGGATCAACTGAGCAGGATGTCCGCAGATTCTGCCGGGAAGCGATTGATCATTCTTTTTACGCAGTTTGCATCAATCCGTCGTGGGCAAAAACCGCTTTAAGCGAGCTGAAAGGGAGCGCAGTAAAAATTTGCGTGGTTGTAGGTTTTCCCCTGGGAACTGCTACTACTGCAGTCAAAGCTTATGAGGCTGCTGATGCAGTGGAAAGCGGCGCTGCTGAAATTGATATGGTAATGCATAGCGGTGCTTTAAAAAGCGGCAACGATCAGTACGTAGTTGAAGATATTGCTGCGGTGGTAAAAGCAGTAAATGAAAAACCGGTGAAGGTAATTATTGAAACCGGTCTGCTTTCGGAAGAAGAAAAAGTTTTGGCCTGCCGCCTGGCAGAAAAAGGCGGGGCCCATTTTGTTAAAAACTCAACCGGGTTCGGGCCCGGTCAAGCCACCCCGGCCGACATTAAATTGATGCGGGAAACTGTGGGGAAAAGGCTTGGCGTTAAGGCATCTGCAGGCATCCGGACCAGGGCTGCAGCCGAAGAATTAATCCGTGCCGGGGCAAATAGAATTGGCACCAGTGCCGGTGTTGAAATAATAATGGAGTGACTTAATTTTCTTTTTGACAGGGAGACTGCACTGGTCTAAAATACATATGAAGATTAAACTACACCGGTAATTTACCGGTATTGATTTATATTAGGGGGGCTAATTTTGCGCGGTCGTTTCTTTTTTATTCTTATAGGTTTGATTATTCTCGGTTCTTTGCTTATAACCGGGACGAATTTTTATCTTGATTTACTGTGGTTTGTCGACCTGGACGCCGAACAGGTTTTTTGGACCCAGTACTTAACCCAGTGGGGCATGCGGATTGGCGGTTTTATATTTATTTTTGCCTTTCTGTTTGTCAACCTTTTGTTTACTAAACGCTACATTTTAAGTTTTCCCAATCTGGCTTTACGGGAAAAGTTGATGGCCAGCGGTGCTATGCGTCATTTCACTCCCAGGCGCCTGACACTCTATTTTATAATTGCATCTGCGGGTCTTGCTTACATTTTTTCTGCATACGTGGGGGATGCCTGGATGGAGGCGCTGCGCTTTTTCAACCAGGTGCCCTTTAATATTTCTGATCCAATCTTCGGTGCCGATGTAGCGCAGTACGTATTCGGTTTGCCGTTTTATCGTTTTATTTACAGTTTTCTAATGATGACTGTAGTGATCACCCTGGTAATTATCGGGGCTATTTATCTGCTCATGAACCCTCCTTCCCAGGCGAAACAGGGCTGGACCCTTCCCCCATCTCGCGGGATTAGTCACCTGGCTGTGCTTTTGGCCATGGTGTTCGGTCTGAAAGCCTGGGATTACCGTCTCGGCCAGCTTGAACTGCTGCTTTCAGAGAGGGGTGTAGTTTATGGCGCCGGTTACACCGATATTAATGCCAATTACAATGTTTTAATGGTTTTGATGGTCCTGGCCGGGGTAATCGCCCTGGTGTTTTTAGCCAATATATTCCTGCGCCGCTACCGCTTGTTTTTATATGGAACCATGGTCTTGATCGGTGTTTCTCTGCTTGGTGGTTGGGCTTATCCGGCATTTGTCCAGAATTACATGGTGGAACCAAGCGAGTTCAGCTACGAACGTGAATACCTGGATCATAACATTGAGTTTACCCGTCAGGCATACGGGCTCGACCAGTTCAATACCCGCCAGTATGATCCCACCCGGGCTTTAAGCTGGACAGATCTACAGGATAACCCGGGGACAATCAATAATGTGCGGCTGTGGGATTACCGCCCCCTGCTAACCACCTTTAACGAGCTTCAGGCTATTCGTCCCTACTACCGCTTTACCGACGTCGATATCGATCGCTACGAGGTAGACGACGAATTGCGCCAGGTAATGTTATCTGCCAGGGAACTCGATAAAAGCAGGCTGGCTGAAGAAGCCCAGACCTGGGTAAATATACACCTGCAGTATACCCACGGTTACGGGGTGGCTATGAGCCCGGTTAATGAAGTTAACCCCGAAGGCTTGCCCCGTTACTTTTTACAGGATATTCCTCCGGAAGGGGAACTGGAGTTGAACAACCCTTCGATATATTTTGGTGAACTGACAGATGATTATATCATTACCAACACCGAAACCGCGGAGTTTCACTATGCCACCGACGAGGGGGAAAATGAGTTTATCTATTACGATGGCGATGCCGGGATTCCTTTGAATTCATTTTTCCGCCGGGCGCTGATGGCCCTGCGTTTTGGCGAGTACCGCATTCTTATTTCCGATGAACTGAACTATGACAGCAGGCTTATATTCGACCGCAATATTCACGAAAGGGTGCGCAAGATTGCGCCTTTCCTGCGTTACGATCGCGATGTCTATGTTGTGGTTAATGACGGCAGGCTGTTTTGGATCCAGGATGCTTATACCGTAACCGATCGTTATCCTTATTCGCAGCCCTACGAAAACTTAAATTACATCCGCAATTCAGTCAAGGTGGTCATCGATGCTTACAACGGCGATGTTGAGTTTTACGTGACCGAACCCGACGATCCGATGATCCAGACTTACAGTAATATCTTCCCTGACTTGTTTACTCCAATGGAAGAAATGCCCGAGGGTTTGATGGAAAATGTCCGTTATCCCCTGGATCTTTTCGAGATGCAATCAGAATTGTTGCAGTTGTACCATATCACCGATGCGAACCAGTTCTACAGCAGGGAAGATCTCTGGGCTATTCCTACTGAAAAAGCTTTCGGTCAAGAACAACCGATGGAGCCATATTATACAGTCCTGGAAATGCCCGGCTACGAGGAACCTGAATATGTTTTAATCCGGCCCTTTACCCCGGATAAACGTAACAACATGATTGCCTGGATGGTGGCCCGCTGTGATCAACCCAATTATGGCGAAGTGGAACTGTTCCTCTTTCCCAGGGAAAGATTGGTCCTCGGCCCAAGACAGATTGAAAACCGGATTGACCAGGATACCGATATTTCAGAGCAATTCACCCTCTGGGGCCAGGTCGGTTCACGGGTGATCCGGGGCAACCTCCTGGTTTTGCCGATCAATGATGCCCTGCTTTTCGTTGAACCGATCTTCTTAGAAGCGGATACCGGGGGACTGCCGGAACTGGCCCGGGTTATTGTCAGCTACGACGAAAGAGTAGTGATGGGCCATACCCTTGATGAAGCCCTGATCCAGGTGTTTGGTGAAATAGGGGAGCTGCCTGCGGCAATTCCCGATGATGAATTGCCCGAAGATCTTGATTTGGATGATCCCATGCCGGAAGTGGAAATCGACGTGGAAGGGGAACTGGCCGAGTTGATCCGGCGGGCCAGGGATGCTTATGAAGAAGCAATAAAAATGCAGCAGGAAGGCGACTGGAGCGGCTACGGTGATAAAATAGAGGAACTGGAAGAAATACTCTCGGATATGGAAAGGTTTACTTCATAACCGGTTGACAGGAGAGGAAAGCTGTTGGGAAAGCCAGAGTATGAAATTTATACCGATGGTGCCTGTACCGGCAATCCTGGCCCCGGTGGCTGGGCGGCTGTAATTATGCACGGCGATACTGTGGAAGAAATCAGCGGGCGCGAAGATAAAACCACCAATCAGCGTATGGAATTGCAGGCAGCCGTGGAAGCTTTGCGCCGGGTGCCGCAGGGAAGCAGGGTCAGGCTTTACAGCGACAGCGCTTACCTGGTTAACTGCTTTAACCAGGGTTGGTTGAAACGCTGGCAAAAGAACGGCTGGCTTTCCAGCAAGAAACAACCCGTGGAAAACCAGGATCTCTGGAAACTGCTTGCGGAACTGATTGAAATCAATGAAATTGAATGGATCAAGGTAAAAGGGCACAGTACAGACCGGCTTAACCAGCGTTGTGACCAGCTGGCCCGCGAAGCTATCGGTGACTTTGAGCCTGAGAAAGAAGAGAAAGATAATAGCGGCGGTGTTATGCCGAATAGAGAAGAAGATAGCGGAGCACAAGCGCAAGATACCTTTTTAAAAGGAAACACCGGCCCAATTAAAGCCGGTTCGCATAAGGCAGGAAGAAGGCTAGGTCTTTTAACCGGCGGCGGTGATTGCCCCGGTCTTAATGCGGTAATCCGGGCAGTGGTTAAAAGTGCTCAATATAAATATAATAGCGAAGTGGTTGGTTTTAATAACGGTTTTAGAGGGTTGGTTGAAAATGATGCTTACCTGATAGATGATTTTGCTGTTTCCGGGATCCTTACCCGGGGCGGGACCATCCTTGGCACTTCTAACCGCGATAATCCTTTTGATTACCGTCCCGGTGGTTCCTCTGACTATAAAGATACTGGCATGGATCGTTCCGCGGATGCCATGGATAACCTGAGAAAATGGGGTATCGAATGCCTGGTGGTAATTGGCGGTGACGGCAGCTTGCTTTTGGCCCACCGCTTTAGCGAACTGGGAGTACCGGTGATCGGTATACCTAAAACCATCGATAACGACCTGCCTGCGACAGATTTAACTTTTGGGTTTGATTCTGCGGTAACTACTGCCACTGAAGCCATCGACAAAATACACACCACGGCCGAATCGCACCACCGGGTTATGGTTGTAGAAGTGATGGGCCGTGATGCCGGATGGATCGCCTTACAGGCCGGAATGGCAGGCGGTGGCGATATAATTTTGATCCCTGAGATGCCTTTCGCTTATTCCTGTGTGGTGAAAAAAATAAACGAGCGTAACCGGCGGGGTAAAAAATTCAGTATTATTGTAGTAGCGGAAGGGGCCTATCCTGAGGGCAGTGAGCCGGTTTATAAAGCCAAGGGCTCTGTAAAGAGATTGGGCGGTATTGGTGAAACCGTAGCCCGGGAGATTGAAAAACGCACCGATATGGAAAGCAGGGCCACTGTGCTTGGCCACCTGCAGCGCGGCGGTAGTCCGACCTCGTACGATCGGATCCTGGCCACCCGGTTCGGAGTGAAAGCGGTGGAATTATTCATGGAGCAGAGATGCAACCGGATGGTCTGCCTAAAAGGAGATCAAATCTCTTCCGTGCCCCTAAATGAGGCGATAAGCGGGATTAAGCGGGTTGATCCTTCAGGAGAGCAGGTCCGTGCTGCTATTGCTGTAGGGACTTCATTTGGGGTTGAGCCGAGAGATGTTTATGAAATAAGTTAGATAAATGGTTCATAAGTAACGATTACATAAATCATCAGCCCGGTAAAGAAAAGCATGATTAACGCGGCCGCCAGGTCTACCCTGCCCATGTGCAGGGTTTTCATTTTGGTGCGTCCTTTGCCCCCGGTATAACTGCGAGCATCCATGGCCACGATAAGCTCTTCTGCCCGTTTGAAAGCCCCGATGAACAGGGGCAGGAAAACCGGGAAGATCTTCCTCGTTTTTTGAATGAAATTGCCCCGGTCAAAAGCCACCCCCCTGGCCATCTGGGCTTTCATGATTTTTTCGAGTTCTTCAGCCAGGATCAACACGAAACGCAGGGCAATGACCAGGGTCATTACCAGTTCGTGTGAAGGAAGTCCGAGGGAGCGCAGGGGCTTGAGCAGGTTTTCCAGGCCGTCAGTTAGGCTTACCACGGAAGTGGTCAAGGTTAAAAGGGTGGTCACGGTAAAGAGAAAGAGCACCCGCAGGATGATTAAGTTTCCCATGTGAAGGCCGGCTTCGGTAGCTTCAAAAATCCACCACCGGAAAAGGACAGCCGTATCGGGAGACTGGTGGAGAAATAACTGGAATATCCACATTAAGAGCAGCACTGGCAGCATTGGCTTGAGTCCCCGCAATGCGTAGCCGGGGGGAATTCCGGAGATAAAGACCAGGAAAGCGATAAATAGGGTTACCATCCCATAAGCAGCGTATGAACGGGCCAGCAGTAAAAGAACAATCAAGATAAATGCGCCAATAATTTTGGTGCGTGGATCGAGGCGGTGCACTCGTGTTTCTCCGGGCAGGTAAACGCCGAGGGTAATATTCTTGGTCAGCTCCACTGTTCTCGCGCCTCCTTATCCTTTAGGAAAGCGGCAATTTCACTGATTGCTTCGTCTACGGTTAATATGCCGGCAGGCAGTTGGAACCCGGCAGAACGCAACCGGTCGACGATAATACTAACCTCCGGTAATTCCAATCCGATTGCACGCAATTCCTCGGTCCGGGCGAAAACTTCCCTGGTGGGCCCGTCCATAATAATTTTTCCGTTATCCATTACCAGGAGCCTCTCGGCAAGCAAAGCCACATCGTCCATGCTGTTGCTGATAAACAGGATGGTGATGTTTTGCTGCTGATGTAAACTTTTTACTACATCCATAATTTCTTCCCGTCCCCGGGGATCAAGACCTGCGGTGATATCATCTAATACCAGGACTTTTGGCCTACAGGCCAGTACTCCTGCAATAGCGGCACGCCTTTTTTGGCCGCCGCTTAAAGCAAAAATATCGCGGGTTTTAAAAGTTTCATAATCCAGGCCCACCATTTCCATCGCATTTTTAACCAGTTTATCGATTTCTTCTCGGGGAAGGTTCTGGTTAGTTGGCCCGAAAGCGATGTCTTCGCCTACGGTGGGAGCAAATAGCTGGTACTCGGGGTTTTGAAAAACATATCCCACCCGGTGGCGGATAGTAACCAGGTCTGCCCGCCGGTCAGCTGTATTTTCCCCGTCGATCAATACCTTTCCTTTACGGGGAATATAAAGGGCGTTTAAATATTGTGCCAGGGTGGTTTTGCCCGAGCGAGTGGGACCGATTAGCCCTACAAATTGACCGTCGGCAATTGAGAAGCTTACATCATGCAGGACTTTGTGCTCAAAAGGGGTCCCTATTTTGTAACTGTGACTTAGATTTAAGACTTCAATTGACATAGGTTATTGATGAGCTCCTCGTTATGAATGATATCGGGGGAAACGGTAAAACCTTCTTCCTGCAGCCCCGCAGCCAGCTGGGAGGCTACCGGAAAATCAAGCCCCATATCCTTAATTGTCTGGCTTTCTTTTACACCCTGGTGAAAGACTTCTTTTGGAGTTCCTTCCATTTTGATTGTTCCGCCGTCCATGACGATCATCCGGTTGCAGTAGATAACTTCATTCATAAAATGAGTTAAAAGGACCATGGTAATACCTTCTTCGCGGTTTAAACGAATCGCGCTTTCAAGCACCTCGCGCCGGCCGCGAGGATCTAAATGTGCGGTTGGTTCATCGAGGATGATACACTCGGGTTTCATGGCCAGGACCCCGGCAATGGCAACCTGTTGTTTCTGGCCGGCAGAAAGACTGTGGGGAGATTCCCGGCGTAAATCTTCCAGTTTTAGGGTGTGAAGGGCCCAGTTAACCCGGTCGATTATTTCTGCCTGCGGTAAGCCCAAGTTTTCCGGACCGAAAGCAATGTCTTCTTCAACAACACTGCTAACCAATTGATTGTCGGGGTTTTGAAAAACCATGCCCACTATTTTGCGGATTGTCCCGATATTATTTTTGTCATTGGTGGAAAGCCCCTTTACTAATACTTCTCCACCTGTTGGTGTGAGCAGTCCATTGAAATGGCGGGCCAGTGTGGATTTGCCCGACCCATTTTGCCCGGTGATAGCCAGAATTTCTCCCTTGAAAACGTTCATATTAACATCCCGCAGGGCTCTGACTTCTTTATCTGTCCCGGAGCGGTAGGCATAAGACAGGTTTTTTGTTTCAATTGTTTTTTCCAAGTTATCACAGCCCTGTGGTTCAATCATTTTTCTCTTCCGGCCTGATCCTGCGGATTCCTGTAACCAGGATAACGGTAAGAATAGCTGCCAGGATTAGTTCGGGCACGCCATGCAGAACCCCTACTGAAATGGATACTTCAGAAGGCAGGTAACCTCTCCAGGTGGCCATGCCCATTACCAGCACTGTATTAGTGGCTGAACCGAAAGCGCCGGCAAGGATCAAGGGCAATAGATTATATAATTTTTCCAGGCTGCCTGCAGGTGAGGAAGAGGTAGCGTTTTTAATTTTTTGCAAGCCGTTTTTAGTTAAAGCATAAATTAGGTAAGAGACAACCCCGATAAATAAGCGGGGCAGGATCGAAACCAGGGGATCGGCAAAAAACGGGGCCCCCGGCTGCAAGAAACTGAACAGGCCAAAAATAGCCCCGGTAATCAGTCCCACCACGGGGCCTTCCAGGATGCCGCCCAGGATTACAGGGATATGCATGATCGTGGCGTGGCCTGCGGGGGTGGGCACCGGGATAAAGCCCAACCTGGTTACCCCGAGTAAGATGGCAATTGCTCCTAAAATTCCTGATATTACAATTTTACGGACAGATAAGTTCATTTAAGCGCCTCCTGCTTGGAATCATTGATTTACCGGCTAATCTTTCTACACCGTTTTGATTTAATCCTTCACCGGAAAAATAATTGTAATATTTTTATCCCTTGATTGTTGCCGGTTCTATATAATAATAACTAATTAAGCAGGAATAGGGAAGGGGACGCAGAATAATCAAGAAGCATCTTTATGAAAGAATTGGACATATGAAAGGAGAGCCTCAGATGTTCAAACAAGTTACAGTATTGCTGATAATACTCTTCCTGGTAGTTTTTTTTGCCGGAGCCTGTGAGGAAGAAAACGGGGAAGAGCAGCTTCCTCCGGAAAGTTATTCGGTGGGTGAAGCGGAACTGGAAACCGGGAAAGAGTTGGACGAGGATCATAGAATAGTTTCTATGGAAACAACGTTTGCGCCCAATGAAGATTTATATTTTTCCTTTTTTAATGATGAGCCTTTTGGTGAAGATGAAGTCATGGTGCAACTGATAGATACTGCAACTGATGAGGTGCTCGCCGAAGAAGACTACAGCGATGAAGTGGAGCCGGAATCAGAAATTGTTTTTGATAAGATTTGGTTTGGCGGTCCGGGAAGGTATAAAATACTGGTTGAGGTTGACGGTGAAGAAAGAGCCTGGCAGGAAGTGATTATCGAAGAAGAGCAGGAATAAACAAAATCCTGTCGAATTCGCAGGGAATCGAATGTATTTAAATAAGGGATTGTTTGCCCGGTTTGGAGGGAAACGGGATGAACTTTAAGGTCCGCTTTATGCTGGTTTGCGTGATTGTCTTAATCATGTTTATATTGCACAACAGCTTCTTTTTATGGGATTTAGACAGCCGGATTCCTTTGCTTTTTGGGTTTATGCCTTTTGCATATTCTTACTACGCAGGTTATGCTGTTCTTTCCGTTTTGGTAATGAAAGCGATTATAAGCCTGGCCTGGCCTGACCCTCCCAAAGAAGTAACTGACCAGTTTACCGATAAGGAGTCTTCAAAACATTGATTAACGTAATCGGTATAGGCCTACTGGCAATATATTTTTTGATTTTAGTTGCTATCGGAGTTTACGGGGGCTGGATAGCCCGCAAAACCAGGGAAGACTATTTCATGGCCGGGCGGGGGCTTGGCAGTATTGCTGTGTTCATGGCCCTTTTCGCCAGCAATATTACCGCTTTCACCATTATCGGTCACGCCGGATTTGCCTATGAAGCAGGTTACGGCGCTTATGGTTACGTGATTGGCTGGAGCATTTTTATAACCCCTTTTACTTATTACCTGGTGGGCTACCGGTCCTGGCTTCTTGGCAAAAGATACGGGTTTGCCACCCAGCCCCAGGTTTTCGGGGGTATATTTAACAGCCGCTTGATCTCCCTTTTGTTCCTGGTCCTCCTGATTTACTATACCCTGCCTTACCTGGTAGTCAGTATTATCGGTGGAGGACTCGCCTTTACCACGGTTACCGAGGGATTGGTGCCATACTGGCTCTCGGCCCTGGTAATTATTGCTATCTCACTGATTTATACCCTTCCTGCCGGATTACGGGGAACTGTTTGGACCGATATATTCCAGGGGAGTTTGTTTTTAATAGTCGCTGTACTTCTACTTTCTGCGGTAGCCCGAGCATTGGGTGGTTTTTCTGAGATAACTGATGAAATTGTCCGGGATAATCCGGCAATGCTGGAGCGGGGTCTTTCTGAACAACTGGCCCCGATTAACTGGTTTAGCTATTCTTTTATTAATTCGATTGCCGTGATTGTGTTTCCCCAGATTTATACCCGTATTCTTGCCACCCGCAGTAGTGGTAACTTAAAGCAGGTCAGTATGTATTATCCCCTGGCCTTAGCAGCAATATTTGGAGTTTCCACTCTGATGGGAGTGTGGGGCTCGGTGGCTGTGCCTGGACTTGAGGGCCAGGAAGCTGATAATATCGTGCCTTTGCTCATCCACCAGTTTTTATCTCCAACCTGGATGATTTTGGGGTTAGTGGTCGTCCTGGCAATTGTTAAATCCTCGATTGATTCACAACTGTTAGCGGTAACCCACCTGGTGACTGTTGATTTCCTGCCCAATATAAAAAGGATTACTTCCGGACAGGCAGTTTTTTGGGGCAGGGTAATCCTGGTATTTTTTGCGGTCCTCGCTTTTTATATTGCCCTGATTCAACCGGGGGCGATCTTAAGTATTGCCGGTTTTGCTTTTTCCGGTTTTTCAGTGATGCTGCCTGTAATGATCGGTGCGCTTTATTGGTCCCGGGCTAATAAATACGGGGCAGCAGCAGCCTTGATTATTCCAGCAATTATGCTTCATCTTTGGTACCTGGAAGTTTTACCCCAGTGGACCACATTTGGCTTTATGCCTGTTTTCCCGTCTTTCGTGCTTGCAGTTTTGATCTTAATTGTCGTATCTTTGCTTACTCCACCGCCTTCTCCTGAACAGCGTGAAAAAACATTTGGCCTTTTCGAAAGGGTCTTCAAATAGTGCAGGCAATAAAAAAGCTTGTTCATGAAGCCTTTGGGCGACATCTGTTCTTGATCGCCCTTTTTTATATTGCCGGTATTATTGGCGCCAGGCTTTGGATGCAGGAGTCAGCTGTTTTTTTATATGCCGGAGCTATTATCCTGGTTCTAACAGGAACCTGGTACTGGCGTTTAATCGATTTTTATAAGGTCCTTCTGTTTCTTTTAGCTGCACTAAGCGGTACTGCCTCTTTTTATTTTGCTCTGCAACCACCTGCCGGAGGCGTTCTCGATTACACTGACGATCCTGTCTATATCGAAGGCACTGTAATTGAAGAGCCGGTGTTTTACGACAATCGTGCAGCCTACCACCTGCAGGTTGATCGGGTGGAGACTGCTTCTGGCCAGGTTGCAGCACCTGGAAAATTGCTAGTTAATATTTACGAAGACGGCGAAGAAAATGATTATTTCTTTTTTGGCGAACGACTGCGCCTGCGAGGAAGGATCAGGGAGCCTCGAGGACTTCGCAACCCCGGTGGGTTTGATTACCGTTATTTCTTAAAAAGCCAGGGAATTGATGCTGTAATAAATCCCCTGCCTTCCCAGGTCACTTCTCTTGGCATGGATGATGTGGGCAGCTTACCTGCTGCAGCCATTAGGCTGCGCGGGGAAATGGCGGAAGCAATCGGTAATGAATTGCCCACCCCGGCGGGTGAAATGCTCATCGCGATGCTCTTTGGCCAACGCCACCGCCTTCCCGAAGGAATCCAGGAAAATTTCACCAGGGCGGGTGCGGGGCATTTAATGGCTGTATCCGGTCTCCATGTAGGGTTGGTTGCCGCTATTGTCCTTGGCCTGGGTAGATTTCTTGGACTAAGGGGACGCCTGCCGATTATTATGGCTATCGCTTTGGTAATTGCTTATGCTTACCTCACCGGGATGCGCCCGTCTGCCCTGCGGGCGGCTATAATGATTTCTCTTGCCCTGGGAGCTTTAATGCTGGACAGAGAAAGAGATTTGCCCACAGCGGTAGCCGCTGCCGCCTTGATCACTTTATTTTTAAACCCACTACTGCTTTTTTCTCTTGGTTTCCAGCTTTCTTATGCCGCCACCCTGGTTTTGGTTTATGCATATCGACCTTTAAAGCATTTGCTGAAAAAATTGAAGTGCCCCCGGGTCCTGCAAATGCCGGTAGCAGTGACTATGGCAGCTCAACTTGGCGTTTTGCCCCTTTGTGTGTACTACTTTCATCACCTGCCTACCGGGGCCCTCTTTTTTAATCTCCTGTTGATGCCTTTGACTGCTTTCGTGGTGGGACTGGGTTTGTTTGGAGCCCTGGTTAGCCTTTTAATAGCGCCTGTCGGTGCTTCCATTTTATGGGCTGTTTACCCTCTCCTGGAACTGATGATTAGCATTACAGCTGTAAGTAATCTGCCCGGATTTTACCTGGTTGTATATCCGCCGGGGCTTTTTCCCTTGATTTTATATTATGCACTGCTTTTTGCCGGGTTGGTCGCCTATTACCTATGGGCGGATCACTACAGTTCCGGGTACCGCCAAAACTCAACCATTGACCTGAAAAGGGCAACTTCAGGCTTTTATAAAAACAGTCGACTAAAATTTTATCTGCTCACCGGGGGAATCCTTTTGCCCGCGGTGCTTTTTGTATGGGGGAGCATTCTCATCCCCTCACGCAATAACCTGGAGGTTACTTTTATAGATGTTGGCCAGGGGGCCGCAGCACTAATCGAGACTCCCTGTGATGCGGTTATCATGGTTGATGCCGGCGGTGAGCTTCCTTTTTATGGAGAACCAGGAGATATCGGGGAAAGAGTGATCCTTCCTTTCTTGCGCTACCGGGGAATCAAGGAGATAGACCTGGCTGTGGTGACCCATCCCCATGAAGATCACTTTGGCGGATTTTTACCATTAATTGGTGAAATCCCGGTAGAGCGGATGCTTATTTCTCCGGTGCCCGGGGAAACTGTTTACTACGATCAGCTCCTTGACAAAGCTGAAGCAGAAGGGATTATGGTTGATCAAGTTTGCTCCGGGGAACACTGGCGCTGCGGCGCCGAGTTAACCATTGCTCTTCTCGGACCGCCTGAAGAGCTTTATCGCGGGACAGGATGTGATCTTAACAACAATTCCATTGTCTTTTTGCTCAGCTATAAAGATACCGGGATGCTTTTTACCGGTGATATTGAAGATGCTGCCGCAGCTGATCTTTTACAGCAGCAAATTGATTTACAGGCCGACCTTTTACAAATACCCCATCACGGTGGATACATGGAAGCGATGCCTGAGTTTTTGAAAGCTGTGCAGCCGGAAATTGCAGTGATCCAGGTTGGTTCAAATCCTTTCGGTCACCCTCATCCTTATGTAACCGGTGCCCTTGAAGAAGCAGCCATCCGGACATACCGGACCGACCGGCATGGAGCGATTATCGTAGAGACATGCGGACAGGTTATGGAAGTGCGGATAACCGAACAGCCGACCCTTGTTAATCAATAGCTGAAGTGGTATAAAAGGGTAGAGCATTTATTCATTCGATAAAATAGTAGCGACCTGGTCTTTAGTGTTTAATAATGAATATAATTGGAGAGATACGGCGTGGAAGCTGAAGAACTAAAAAAACTGGTCAAGCAGAAAGATAATGAATCCCGCCGCCTTCTGTTTGAAGCATACTACAAAAAGACCTATGCTGTGGCCTATAATATCCTGCGCTCCAGGGAAAATGCAGAAGACATTACCCAGGATGCTTTTATAAAAGCTTTCCAGAATATTAACCAGTTAAAAGATGGTGCAAAATTTGGAGCCTGGATGGCGGTGATTGCTTCCAACCTGGCCCGGAACTTTTTAAAACGTAATAAGAAAATATATTATACCGATGAAGAGGTAATAAGCTCCGGGGAGCCGGAAGCCGTTGATACTGAAGATGCTGCCCTGCGCAGCCTGGAAGTGGAAAGGGTTAGGCAGGCTATTAAAAGGTTGCCGCCGGAACAGTATCAAGTTATTGTTTTACAGTATTACTATGACCTAAAAATGGAAGATATTGCCTCTATGTTGAACTTGCGGGCAGGAACAGTTAAATCTCGTCTTCACCGGGCCCGAAAACGTTTGGCTGAAGAGTTGGAACTAAAAGAAAGTCCCACTTGTCTTTCTAATGAAGGGGGTGAGTGGGAAAAATGACAAAAAAGCATAATTCAGAACTAAACGAGGATTTGCTTAAAGAAGCCCTACACCAGGAAATGGAATCGATAGAACCTCCCCCTGCTGAAAAAATCTGGCAACGTATTGAAGCAGGTCTCGAACAAGAAAAAAATCCTGCAAGCAGCAAGCTCAATTTTACCAGGAAGCGCAGTTTCAATTGGCTGCGCTACAGTGCCGTAGCGGCCGCAGCTTTTATGGTTGTATTTGTATTAAACAGCCTGGGTGTTTGGCAATGGGATCAGCTTTCTTTTCCGGTTGTAAGCGATGAGCAGATGGATCCTGCTGAGGAGCCTGCGGTAATGGAAGTTGAAGAAGATGAAGCTGCCCCCGAAGCCATGTTGGAAGAGGCAGAAGCCCCCGAGCGGGTATTACATTATCACCGGGAAGAAGATCCCGCTCCTCCACGGTGGCCCGAAGAGTTGCCTGGCAATTTTATCCTGGATGATGCGATCCTGCTAACTGCCGGTGATGTCCCGGATTACCATGGGGCAGTTTATAGACGGGCAGATGAAAGCCTGCTGCTAGTTAAGTCCGGCGAAAGTGATAAAACAATCGAGGAATTCAAAGTCAGGTTGGGGCAGCACCTGGAAACCGGGATCCACGCTGTGGGCGAGATTAACGGGTATACTCATTTTGAGGCAGAGGGGCAGACCGGCCTGGCCTGGCAGGTAGGAGGGCGTTATTATGCCCTGCTGTTCAAAGCGGGCACCATTTCTCCAGAAAAATTAATCAAGATAGCTGAAGGGCTCGTCTGATCTTTAATTTCTGGTTTGCCGTAGTTTAATAGGGAACAAACCGGGTAAACACTAAACAAAAGGAAATCAGAGGGTTAGATCGGTTAGATCTAACCCCTGCTCTCCAACACTGGCAAGATACTAATCATTTTTCAAGTGAGGCATCATCCCTCTTAATTTTTTACCCACTTCTTCTATTTGGTGCTGTTTTTCTTTTGTGCGCATGGCCTTAAACTTGGGCCGGTTAGCTTGATTTTCAAGCACCCATTCCAGGGCAAACTGACCGGACTTGACTTCTTCTAATATTAATTTCATTTCGTCACGCACGTGATCATCAATTATGCGGGGGCCCCTGGTTAGATCACCATATTCTGCCGTATCGCTCACCGAATAACGCATCCCTGCCAAACCGCCTTCGTAAATAAGATCGACGATTAACTTTAGTTCGTGCAGACATTCAAAATAAGCGATTTCGGGCTGGTAACCGGCATCGACTAAAGTTTCAAAACTTGTCTTGATCAGAGCAGAAACCCCGCCGCACAGGATAGTTTGTTCCCCAAACAGGTCTGTTTCAGTTTCCTCCTGGAAGGTAGTCTCGATCACGCCTGCCCGGGTGCAGCCGATTCCCCTGGCATAAGCAAGCGCTGTTTCTTTAGCCCTGCCGCTGTAATCCTGGTAAACAGCTATTAAACCGGGAACGCCAGCTCCCTCCTTATGGAGGCGTCTTACCAGGTGACCGGGGCTTTTGGGGGCAACCATGAATACATCGACTTTTTCAGGAGGCACTACCTGGTTATATAAAATATTGAAACCGTGAGATACAACCAGAGCCTTTCCTTCGGTCAGGTGAGGCAAAACAAATTCTTTGAATACCGCCGGTTGATGGCTGTCGCCGATAAGGATTTGAATTACCTCGGCGGCTTTGGCTGCTTCACTGACATCTGCCACTTCAAGCCCTTCGCTTTTTGCTTTTTCACGGCTTTTACTTTCCGGGTGCAAGCCCACGATTACATCTAAACCGCTATCTTTCAGGTTAAGGGCCTGGGCATGTCCCTGGCTGCCATAACCAAGGACAGCAATTTTCTTTCCTTTAAGCAAATTTAAATCAGCATCCTGGTCATAATACATTACTGCCATGTGATCAGTCCTCCTTGGTAAATAATAATAACCTTACTAATTAGATGTTTTTTGTAAATCTCCTGCCTAAGCTGTATAAAAAGCTAAACCTTGATCTTTTAAGCCTCTGGCGTTAAAAGTTTACAAAAAGTTTACATATTACAAGTCTTTTGTAACTTGATTAATCTCCTTTATCAATTACAATAAGAAAAGACTTTATTCTAAGTTTACCCACCTGTTAATTATGGTATATTTTTTGGATCGGATCCGGTACTTTCTAATATGGGAAAGCCGGGAAATATGTTAAGAAAGATAGGTATTTTATGGAGAAAATCTTTGATGTTGGTTATGTGCTCACCCAGTCAGTCAATGTTTTTGTGCTGGTTTTTATCCAGTATATCAATGGACTGCTGGTACGCCACAAAAATGTTAAGGTTAATTATACCCGCAAGATTAATCATTTTATGCTTTTTTTTGTGCCAATAATCCTTAATCAGGGTTATGTTCATGAGGATAATTTCGGGCTTTATGCTTTTGGTGCTTTTCTGGCTGTAGCCAAGTTTATCTTTTATATCAAGTCGATTCGCGACCGGGTTCCTTTGATTAATACGATGTTCCTTTCATTTGATCGTCCCGAAGACCGACCTTATACTCTTTTATGGATTGTGACCCAAACAGCAATCGGTCACATGGTTCTCCTGCCGGCAAGCATTATTTTTGCTCATTATGGATTGCTGCATCTGATTGCCATCCCTATCTTTATTTATGGTATTGGCGACGGACTTGCCGAACCGGTTGGGGTACGTTTTGGTAAGCACAAGTACCGAGCTTATGCCCTGTTTACAAAAAAAGAGTATACCCGCAGCCTGGAGGGGAGCGCAGTTGTTTTTATCGCCAGCCTTGCGGTTATAGCTGCTTTTTATAATTACTTCACAACTACTCAGTTTATGGTTGCCATGCTGGCAATTCCTCTGATTATGGCTATTGTTGAGGCTTTTTCGCCGCATACCTGGGATGCACCGACCATGTTTTTTGCTGGATCTGCCAGTATCCTCGGAGTAATTAAACTCTTTTAGTCCCGTTCTTTTAACGGTTGTTGTAACATGTTATAGTAATACTACAGTTATTCTGTTACGATTCAGCCATGCTGCATTATGGACTGGTGCCGGCTCATCGCGGGCAATGGCAGCGACTCAAGCTACAGGCTTTCGCTTTGGTTACCCTCGGCATTCGCCATCCATGGCTCAGGCCTCGGCGGCCTGCCTCCATGCAGGCCGACCGGTTACAGCCGTTGCTTCGTCGGCCAATGCTACCGCTCTATCGCAATGGCCCCTGTCCAAAACAGCATGGCTGAGCAGGCAAATTTTTATTTTGATTATTGTTGTTCATTTTTTGGTGGCCAATTGGATCGGAGGCCTTGCTTTATATGAAAACGTCAAATGTTTTCGCCTTGGGAGGCGCCATAGTTTTAATCTTTTTAACCAGTTTATTCCTGGGTGGTTGTCCTGCAGAAGAACCCGAGGAACCTGATAGGATAGTTGGTTTTGCGGCTAATGAAGAATTTATAGTCGCTAGAGATGGATTAACCATGCTTAAAGAAGAATATGGCCTGGAATTTGGGGAAGTCCATGAGATGGCCCTGGGTTTAACCCACGAAGCTTTACGATCTGGCGATGTAGATGCAGCTATCGGGTTTTCGACCGATGCCAAGATCATAGAGTATGATTTAGTCGGGCTTATCGATGACAAAGAAATATTTCCGGCAAACAATCCGGCTCCGGTAGTCCGGGAAGATGTATTGGATCGTTATCCGCATATTGAAGGAATCATGGCTGAAGTGACCTCTAAACTGAACACGGAAACAAAGAAACGTTTAAACTACCGGGCTTCAATAGATGAAAAAGAGCCAGAAGAAGTAGCCCGGGAATGGCTTCTTGATGAAGGTTTGATTGTTGAAGAAGAGAGGGTGCCTTTTGACGGAGAACCGGTTACGATCCGTTCGATTGAATTTACCGAGCATCGGATATTGCGCCATATAATGGTTTTGGCCTTGGAAAATGCCCGGATACCGGTGGAGGATAGGAAACAGATGATTGGGGCCGAAACGATACGTAAAGCTTTGATTGCCGAAGAAATAGATGCTTACTGGGATTATACCGGGGTGGCCTGGGAAGAGTTCCATCACCAGGAAGAGATCATCAGTGATTCTGAAGAGCTTTATCATGAGGTTAAAGAAAGAGATGCGGAAAAGGGAATAATCTGGCTTGATTACGCCCCGATGAACAAAACTTATACAGTAATGATTCGCCGGGAGCATGCCCGTGAATATGATATAAGCACAATCAGCGACCTTGCCGAATGGGTTGAACAAGTTCAAGCAGGAGAGTTGTAGTAATGGAGTTGCCTCCTTTAACAGAGAACTATTTTTCATCCAAACCACATAAAGAAAGAAAGTACCGCTGGCTTCTGTTTTTATTAATTCTTTCCCTAACAGTATTTCTTTATATTTTCTGGATGCCACTTCGTGATACTGCTTTCACTTATTCCCTGGTATCTATAACTGTGGGTAGCACAGCAATATTTCTCTTTTTCCAGGGAGTAACTACCCTGGGAAGCGAGGGGTTTTTCCTTATCTTTTTATCAGCCATTTACTGGTCGGTAAATAAAACCCTGGGGTTCTGGGGGTTGATCTTAATGCCCCTGGCTATTTTCGTGACCAGCGAAGTGCCCAAGGATATAATCAGGCTGCCCCGCCCGGAGGTCAGGGGTGTGTCCGTTCCTACTTATACCTTCCCCAGCGGTCATACTTCCGGTGCAGTCAGTGTTTGGGGCTACCTGGCTGTAATGATTAAAAAGCGGTGGTTTTGGATGATAGCGCTTTTCATTATGGCTATGGTTGGCTTATCAAGGACCATGCTGGGATATCATTACTTGGGAGATGTGATCGGAGGTATCATTACAGGATCCGTATTTTTAGTGATATTTTTCTGGATTGCTACCAGGATAATAAAATATAGCTTTGCAGAAAAATTGAGTTTTCACTTATTAATGTTTTTAGCTCTGGCCGTGCCCCTGGCTTTGTCTTTTGCTCCTGCTCTTTATGCTCCTAACTTGATGGGTTACCTGGCTGGTGCGGGTACGGGTTATCTGCTGGAACGGAAGTATGTTAATTTCAACCTTCAGGGTAACTTATCACAGCATTTTTTGCGTGCCCTGCTGGGCATGGTAGTTATTGCGATAATCGTTCTGGGCCCGGACTTGCTCTTTCCTCTTAATTTTCATCTTTTAACCTTTTTCAAACATGCTTTAGCCACTTTTTGGGCTACCTACCTGGCCCCGCTGGCATTTATCAGGTTGGGATTAGCCGGCGTTCAACAGCCCGATTAAACAGAAGATTTAAAATATTAATAATGGGGTGCAATTCTTTGACTCCTTGTGTATAATAGGATTAAAGGTATTTTGTTGGATACTATTCAGCTTAAACCAAATTATAATCTACAGGAGGCATACACTTATGAGCATTAAAGGAACTAAGACTGAAAAAAACTTGCTTACTGCATTTGCCGGAGAATCCCAGGCTCGCAATCGTTACACTTATTTTGCCAGCAAGGCAAAAAACGAAGGGTTTGTTCAGATCTCAGCAATTTTTGAAGAAACGGCTAACCAGGAGAAGGAACACGCCAAGAGACTGTTTAAGTATTTAGAAGGTGGCGACGTTGAAATCACCGCTGCTTTCCCGGCCGGTGTCATCGGGACGACCAGGGAAAACCTTAAAGAAGCTGCCGGGGGAGAAAACTACGAGTGGACCGATATGTATCCAGGCTTCGCCCAGGTGGCCCGGGATGAAGGATTCGAGGAAATTGCCAGTGTTTTTGAATCAATCGCCGTCGCAGAAAAACAGCATGAAAGAAGGTACCTTGGGCTTATGGCCAATATTGATAATGGGACAGTTTTTAAGAAAGATAAACCGGTGAAATGGTTCTGCCGCAACTGCGGTTATGTTTACGAGGGAGAAGAAGCTCCTAATGTCTGCCCCTCTTGCAATCACCCGCAGGCTCACTTTGAGCTTTTAGCTGAAAACTGGTAAACTATAGCAAAGTAATTAGAACCCGGGCTTTCTCCGGGTTCTTAACGTTTGCATCTACTCAGCCGCACGACTGAGTGGCAATAAAACTGATTAAAACCTGGTATGGGAGGAACCAAATTTGAAGCTGCTACGCTTTGCTATTGATGGAACAGTAAGTTACGGGATACAAAAGGAGCAAATGGTGCGAGAAATAAAAGCGCCTGATGGAGACTGGGATATAACTGCAATTGCAGAAACCGGGCGTGAGTATAATTTAAACGAGTTGAAATTACTTCCACCCTGTTTTCCTTCCAAGGTGATTTGTCTGGGCTTAAACTACCGCACCCACGCCGAAGAATTTAACCTGCCCTTGCCGAAGGTGCCGATTATTTTTTTAAAGCCATCTACAAGCGTTACCGGTCCGGAAGAAAAAATCATCTATCCACCACAGATCAACCGGGTAGATTATGAAGCTGAACTGGCTGTGGTTATTGGCAAACAGGCTTATAGGGTGAGTAAAACAGAAGCGCTTGATTATGTTTTAGGCTATACCTGTGCCAATGATGTAACTGCCCGGGACAAGCAACCTAAAGATGGCCAGTGGACATATGCTAAAAGTTTTGATACATTTTGTCCCCTCGGTCCGGTAATTAAAACCGATATAAAAAACCCCGAAGAATTGAAAATACAGGGTGTTTTGAATGGAAAAGTTGTCCAGGAAGCCTCAACTGCAGATCACCTTTTTTCGGTAGCGGAAATAATTGAATTTGTTTCCGGATGCATGACTTTGCTGCCTGGCGATGTAATTATGACCGGAACCCCTTCCGGAGTAGGTTCTTTTATTCCCGGTGATATTTTTGAGGTGAAAATAGAAGGAATTGGCGCGCTTAAGAACGAATTAATAAAAGAGTAATATGGTGTTGTCATCATAAAGTGTATCGTATATAATTGAATAAGATTGCCAGGCTGGTATGAGTATTCCTTTTTGTAGGATTACTCGTTTAATTACCCGTTTTTATTCAAATTAGAAACAACGGGTTGCCGGTCAGGAATAGATTTGTCTTATACTTTTTCTCCCTGATGAGGCAGCGTAGCCGCTGTCTCTTTTTTTGCTGACTCTTTAGATTGATTTTTTGGAGTGAAAGGAAGGGGTTTTCTGTGCACATTATTATTGTTGGCGGTGGAGGAGTTAGTTATGAATTAGCCAGGAACCTGGCAGATAAGAGCCAGGATGTAGTGGTTATAGAAAAAAACGAAGAAAAAGCCCGCCGATTTAATGAATCACTTGATGTGATGGTCCTGGAAGAGGATGGAGCCAGTGCTGTTGTCCTGGAAAGAGCCGGTGTAAAAAATGCCGATATGCTGGTGGCTGTCACCGAGTCGGATGAGGTGAACGTGATAGCCTGCATGTTGGCCAAGCAATATAATGTGCCTATTACAGTTTGTCGGATTCGCAACCCGGAATATGCTGGCGAATCCTCAGTATTAAAACCCCAACAGCTTGGCATTGATGTTGTGATCAACCCTGAAAAAGTAGCAGCCATGGAAATCTCCAAGATGATTCACTTTCCCGAAGCCAGTGAGGTAGAATATTTCCACAAGGGTAAAGTGATGTTACTGGGAGTCACTGTTGGTTCCGAGGCCGGGATTACCGATGTACCGCTTCGTGACCTTCCCATTAACCCCGATGCTATCATTGTCGGGATCAGCGAGCCAGGGGGCAAATTTGTGGTTCCCGGTGGTGATGACATTGTTCGTCCCGGTAATAAAATTTACTTACTTGGTAAAACCATGACCTTGAAAGATGTAAGTTCACTACTGCACCATGAGAAAAGAAGGATCAGCCAGGTAACAATTATGGGCGGTGGCATGATTGGAGTGCAGCTTGCCAAACTTCTGGAGGAAAGTAAGCAGCATTTTGATGTAAAGCTTATCGAAAAAGATGAAGAGCGCTGTGAAGGTCTTTGCCGGGAACTGGATCGCACCCTTGTTTTGCAGGGTGATGCCACTGAAATTGCTATGCTGGAAGAAGAGGATACGGACCGGGCTGATGCGGTAATCGCTGTTACTGGTGATGACCGCAGCAATATCGTAGTGGCTCTGTTGGCCCGGCAGTTTGGAGTAAACAAAATAATATGCGAGGTAATGAGGCCGCATTATGTTCCGGTATACAGCACCCTGGATATTCACAGCGTAGTCAATCCCCGTATTTTAGCTGCTTCCAGGATTCTTCGTTTGACCCGCAAAGAAGATGCTGTCTCTTTTTCTTTGCTCCAGGATGAAAAAGCCGAAGTGGTGGAAATAGTACTGCCTGAAAAAGCTAAAGTAGCTAATAAAAAAATTGTTGAGGCTAATCTTCCCCGTGGTATGCTTATCGGTTCTATAATACGTAATGGTGAAGTAGTTGTGCCCAGGGGTGATGCTACACTGTTACCGGGCGATCACCTGGTCATATTTGCGGTTCCCAAGGTAAGCGCTACATTAGACCGGTATTTTGCCCCGCCCGCAGGCAAGGAAAACAAAGAATACCTTCGAAACAAGTTGGTTCATACTGAGGAAGCTGACTAAGCTTGATAAACTCACAGTATAGCGTTATTATTAATTGCAAAGATTGCGGGAGGGAGTAGATTATTGCGCCAGTTTCGTATTTTTTACCTGCTGGGTATTATGCTACTGTTTTTAGCTCTGACCATGCTTCTCCCATTGTTATGGGCAGTCGCTGAACAAGGGCCGGATTTTCCGGCTTTATTAAAATCTATCCTGGTTACCGCTGCAGTTGGTGCTATCTTATACTTTTACTTCTCTCCCTCACGCGGCGGTGAGCTAAGCATTATAGAAAATTTTATCGTCGTTTCCCTGGCCTGGTTTGTAGCAGGAGCGTTTGGCGCTTTACCATACTATTTTTTTGATGTGTTTGAAGGTAGTTACCTGCAGGCATTTTTTGAATCTGTTTCCGGATTTACTACTACCGGGGCTACTTTAATTGAAGATATAGAAGTTTTACCCAGGGGACTTTTACTATGGCGCCAGTTCACCCAGTGGCTTGGGGGAATGGGCATCATCGTCCTTTTTTTGGCCGTTCTGCCGCGGTTTGGTTTTCGCAGTATGACCATGTTTAAGGCGGAAGTACCCGGTCCGGTTGCAGAAAGGGTTGTTCCCAGGGTGGTGGAAACAGCCAGGCGGTTGTGGTTTATTTATGTCGGTTTCACTGTAATTCTGATTGGCTTATTAATGCTTTGCGGGATTAGTTTTTATGATTCTTTCGCCCACGCTTTAACGACAATGCCTACAGGTGGATTTTCGCCTTATAATGCCAGTATAGCTGCTTTTGAAAATCCGGCGGCTGAAATTGTAATTATCTTTTTTATGCTCTTCGCCGGGATTAACTTTGCAATTTATTACCGGATTATTCGAGGTGAATTTAATGCTTTTAGAAACCCGGAACTTCGCTTTTACCTGGTAGTTATCCTTGCCGGTATCGCCCTGGTTACGTACAATACTTTTACAGATTCAGGTGGAGAATTTTTGCTTGCTTTACGCCAAAGCGCTTTCCAGGTAGTTTCAATTACCACAACGACCGGTTATGCTACGGCTGATTTTGATGGTTGGCACAATTTTTCGCGTCTTTTCCTGCTTATGGTCATGTTTCTCGGCGGTTGTGGGGGTTCAACCGGGGGATCGATGAAACAGGTGCGCTGGATGCTGATGTTTAAGTATGCTTTCCGTGAACTTTACCGGGTGATTCACCCCTCTGCAATTTCATCGGTTAAACTGGGCAAGCAGTTTGTGAATGAAGATGTATTGCGCTCTGTAATGGGTTTTGGTTTTATCTACCTTTTGTTAACTGTAATTTCAACTTTGTTATTGGCTTTGATGGGCCTTGATACAGAGACTGCCTTTTCTGCAGTAGCGGCAACTATTGGCAACGTCGGCCCCGGTTTAGGGGGTGTTGGTCCGGTTGAAACCTACCAGGGAATCCCCCCTGCCGGCCAGCTCTTGTTGCCGGTTCTGATGGTGATTGGAAGGCTTGAAATATTCACGGTGTTGGTTATTTTCCTGCCTGAAGCAAGGCGGGTGTGGTCCAGGGCTATTAAAAAGGGGAAAAAGTAAATTATGCTTACCTACCGGGCTTTGGTAAAACAAATAGCGGAAGGAAAATTTGCTCCGATTTACCTGTTTTTCGGTGAAGAAAAGTATTTGCAAGAAGACCTGGTGGCCAGGCTTGAAGCCTCTTTTCTCGGAGACGAACCGGAATTTTCCCGTGAAAAAGTGGACGGTTTAGACTACAGCCTGGAAGAGATCCTGGATATGCTTGGCGAAAGTAGTCTTTTCAGCCAAAAAAAGCTTATCATTGTGGAAAATCCGCCTTACCTGGCTCCACCCCGCAAAAATGAAGAAGCAGGGACTGCGACTGAAGAAACAGAAAAGGATTCCCGGGGAAAGGCTCAAGTGGATATGCTCGACAATTACTTAGACGACCAGGGAAAGGATCTGCCGGAAAGTATACTTGTTTTTACTGCCCCTGGAGTCGATCGCCGTAAAAGATTGTTCAAACTGCTTGAAAAAAAGGGGATAGTGGTTGAGTGCAGCCCTTTAAAAGGCGATGCCCTTGTCTCCTGGGTCAGGCATAAAGCAGGCCGTCTTGGCAAAAAAATCGACCGGGCAGCTGTGGAAAAGTTGCTTATGACCGGAGATCACAATCTTCACTACCTTTCAAGGGAGCTTGAAAAGTACTGCAGTTACCTGGGGAGTGACCAGGATACGATCACCGCAGAAACTGTAGATCATCTTTTTTCTGGTGATTTGCAAAGTAATGTGTTTAAGCTTGCTGATGCCCTGGCAGAAGGAAATATTAAAAATGCCGGCCGTCTTCTTGATCTATTGTTGAAAAGGCGTGAGCAACCCTTGCTCATATTTTTTATGCTGGTCCGCCATTACCGGCTACTTTTACAGGCACATAGTTTGCTTGAAGAAGGTTTGTCACAACAGGAACTGACTTCTGCATTAAAAGTGCATAACTTTGTTGCCCGCAAGTTAAAACAGCAGGCTTCCTTTTATAACAGGACAACCCTGGAAGATGTGCTGATCGCCTTGCAAGAATCTGATTTACAGTTTAAAACAGGTCAAATTGAGCCTGAGAAGGGTTTACAATTGGTTTTAAGTCGGGTAGATTATATCCAGAAAACCGGGACCGGTTTATATTAATAAATCGTTTTTTTAAGGGGTTATGCTGAAGGAGGGATTTTAATGACTAATCATAAAAAAGTGGATGTGGATAAGGAAAAGCTGATGGAAAAAGTATACAACCGGGGTTATGAACTGGAGCAACGTTATGATGGTTGTGCCCAGTGTACGGTTGCTGCTCTGCAGGATTATTTTCCGGTTAACAGTGCGCTGGTTAAAGCGGCCACCTCTTTTTCCGGAGGAATTGCCTCCACGATTAAAGGTCCCTGCGGGGCGTTTACCGGTGGAGTTATGGTTCTCAGCTTTTTTCTTGGACGCTC
>Ga0207421_10000265_pt1 | contig 65992 bp, 60 predicted proteins | sample SodLakKL_010_SED_4_FD_187542 | JGI IMG/M metagenome (GOLD analysis project Ga0207421, IMG submission 187542) | Alkaline sediment microbial communities from Lake Tanatar, Kulunda Steppe, Russia - 8KL_010_SED (SPAdes) (version 2) | ecosystem: Environmental > Aquatic > Non-marine Saline and...
ATAATCTTTATACCGGACCCAGGAACCAGTTAACCCAGACCAGGAGGGCGAGGCCCAGGACAACCAGGATCAGGCCGCTGGCATAAGTAAGGTACTGAGTATATTGACTTATCTTCGGCAGGTTCCGGGCCAAACCGGTAAAAGTCCCGGCAGCCAGCAGGGGTATTCCGTGCCCCAGGCCGTAGATAAAAAGCAGGCTGCTGCCGTAAAACGGTTCGGCCTGAACCGCAGCATAAGTAACAATCACGGCCAAAACCGGGGTGGCGCAGGGCGAGGCAACCAGTCCGAACAGCAGGCCCATCAGGAACGAACCGCCCGGCCCTACTTTTTTAACCGGGATATTTTTAAGGCCGGGAAGATCAAAAGCCAGGACGCCCAAAAGCTGCAGACCCATAATAACGGCCACGGCAGCCAGGATATAATACCAGACTTCTCCGATTTCTCCAAAAACCCTCCCAAAACCGGCCGCAACAAAGCCCAGGATGGCAAAGGTAACAGCCAGGCCGGTTACAAAAGAAAGCGAAAGGAAAAATCCCCTGGAACGGGAGCCGTCACCGTAGCCCCCTATATAGCTGACCAGCAGCGGGACCATGGAGAGGATGCAGGGGCTGATGCTGGTAATCAAACCGCCAATGAAAACCAGCCCCAGGGCAAAGAGCGACCTCTGGGCTATCGTCCCGGGAAGCTGTTCAGAAAAGAAGTAATCGAGGCCGGTCAACTCTGCGCCGGTTCCTTCAGAGAGGAGCGGATCAACCCGGGCCTGCATATCTTCAAAATCAAAAATACCCGCTTCCTGCTGAACGACCTGGCCGCCGGAGTCGATAAAAACAAACATGGGAATGTAGAGAACCTGAAACCCTTCTGCTTCGATCAGCCGACCGGTATTGGGGTTATCAAGGTCGGCAACAATAAACTCAACTGCCTCTCCATAATGATCCTTTAGAGCCATGATCACGGGCTCCATCATCACACAGGCGCTTCACCAGCGGGCATAAAATTCAATTACAACCGGCTTGCCTTCACTAAGGGCTTCATTGAATGCGCTGTAAGGGTCCTCTGTGGCCCTGAACTGTTCATCTGCGGGAGCGGCTTGATCATCTCCAGCGGGATCAAATATTGCCAGATTGGAGACCAAAAGAATGGCTAAAACCGCCAAAACAACCACTGTTAAGACCGTAACTTTATATATCCTGGGCAAGAGCAAACCTCCAAAGTATATAATTTCTCTAATATTACTATGCTATTATAACATAAATACTGGTAGGCACAACAATATGGTTCACATGAGTTTAAGGAATTTGATAAATTAACTTTTTTAATTTCGCCACCAATAAGAAGCAGAAAAGCGTTGCTGCGAGGCCGATTAAAAAACTGAGGTTATAACTGGCAGTCATTTCAACCAGGAAGGCCGATACCATGGGGCCGATACTGCCTACAAGGCCGAGAGCAGTAAAGATCATTCCATAACTGATGCCAAAATTCTCGAGGCCAAAAAGCTGGGCCACAGCATTAGGATAAGAAGTATAAAGGCTGCCGTAACTTAATCCCAGGAAAGTGGTCCCCAGTACCAACGCCGGCCATCCCAGGCCGCTTAAATAGAGCAGCATCGCCGCAACCATCATTAACAGGGCCACCTTCATATTACCGATGTAGCCAAGCCGATCACAAATTGCTCCGCCGATCAACCTGCTCGAAGCATTGGTGACAGCAAATAGGGAAACCAGCAAGTATCCCCATCCTACCTGAAAATTGGTTTCGGCTATCTGCACCAGGTGGCCGACAAACATCAGCCCGACCCCGCTGGTCAAACCAACCAGGAGCCATAAGATTTTAAAAGAAGGATCTTTAATTGTATGGCGCCAATCGAAATCTAGAGGAGATAAATTATGCTTGGCCGGGTTATTATTCCAGGTATTTGTTTCGGGTATGGAAATAAAACGGGAAGAAATAGTAATTGCCGCCATTAAAAAAAACCCGCAAATAATAAAAGCATTGATTATGCCGGTATAATCAATGAGGAAGTTAATTACAGGGGCCCAGATCAACGATCCCGCGCCCAGGCTCATCAGGACCAGGCCGGTAATCAGCCCTCTCCTGGCGGGAGGAAACCACTTGATAGCAGCCGGGGTTACCGCTGAATAACCAAAAGCGGCAGCAACAGCAAAAACCACGCCAAACGAAAAAGCCACCCCGATTGGGCTGGCTGTCAATCCGCACATTATAAAAGCCGCTCCGGTGAAAATACCGCTCATCAGAGTGCCCCGGCGGGGGCCGAAGCGATCCTGGAACCGACCGCCAAATATCATTGCTATAGAGAAAAACAGGATTTCCATGGTATATGGAAGCATGGCTTCCGCACTGCTCCAGCCCAATTCGTTGATCAAGCCGTCGGCGAAAACAGACCAGGCATAGAATATTCCTATCGAAAAGTTTATGATGGAACCGGCTGCTGTAACCTGTATCCCTTTATTAATAGCTATTTGCGACACCACCGATTGTTAACTGTAAAGATTTCTCATAATATCACGGCGCGACACTATGCCAACCAGAATGCCCTCATCATCGACAACCGGCAGCCGGTTGATGTTATTTCTAACCATCAGGGTGGCAGCCGTTTCCAAACTTTCGTCCGGTTTGATCGAGATAACATTTTTGCTCATCATCTTCCCCACCTCTAAAGTCATCGCCCGCTGGAGTTCATCGACAAATTTAGTGGGGCTGCCCAGGTAAATTAATCCCCCTAAGATTTCAAGATAGCCCGGAGCCTCGATGCGGGAAGCGCGCCTGATTAAATCGCCTTCCGTGATCATGCCCACCACCTTGCCTGCCTCGTCTACAACGGGAATGCCGCTGATATCATTTTCCTGTAAAAGCTTGGCGCACTTTTCTACTGAATCATCCGCAGAAACAGTAATTACCCCTGTCGTCATTACATCCTTAATTTGCATTTTTAAGAGCCCCCTTGTTGTTAATTGTGACCTGTAATTTTTATTGGCCCAAAATGAATTTTTCTACGGCCTGCATGTACTGTTCCGGATCGACAAACATAATATCGTTGTGATCGGCGCCGGGGATTACCAGCAGTTCTTTTTGTTCCGATCCCAGGGTTTGGTAGAGATCTTTTCCCTGCTCCAGGGGCACCAGGCGATCCTGCTTGCCATGAATGACCAGGGCAGGGAGTTCGATAGAACCGGCCAGACGGCGGCTTTCTTCCTCCAGGGCCGAGAGATCTCCCGGCGAGGGAAGCCCGAGGTGGTCGATCAGCCCGGTCACGCTGATAAAGCCGCTTTCGACGATTAAACCTTTTAATTTCCCGGGAAATTTTGCGGCCAGCTCCAGGGTGGAAATGCTGCCCAGTGAGCGCCCCATAACATACCAGTCATATTTTTCTCCTTCAGGAGGCAGTTTATGGTAAACATGTTCAAAGATTGTTACAGCATCCTGGACCATAGCGGTAAAGGTTGGTTTTCCACCGCTGGCCCCGTAACCCCGGTAATCGGCTACCAAAAGATTCAGGCCCCGCTCGTTATACATGGGAGCGATACCGTCATAATCGCTGACCACTTCGCCGTTGCCGTGAAAATAGAGGATCCAGGGATTGTCTTCACGAGCCGGAAAAGCCCGGCAGACTATGGACAGTCCGTTTTCAACCGGCACTTCCAGGTCAAAGGCTGCTCCCCGGGGTTTGCTGTGCTGGCGGCGCGGATAAAACAGAAACATTAACAAAGAAGAGCTGTCAATTTTAGCATAAAGTCCGGTCATTTAATCACCTTCCCGTAATTTTCTGAAATTGGGCCAGATCCAGCATCCATCAACCAAATTGTTACAGACACATGCGGTGGCACCGGCTCGCTTGGTTTAAGTAAAAAAGCCAACCACCATCCCCCGCTCCCGGTCGCCCACCATCACCTAACTCGGCCGCAATTTGCCGCTACCTGCTGGAAATAGCTGCTGGAAACAGGCCCTTATTGTCATTAAGTTTTCATGATCTCTTTTTCAAGTATCCTGCGGTTGTTCTCGAAAAGCTTACGCCCCTCCTCGAGCAGATCGGCCACTTCGGTTTCAAAATCCGCGGCCGCCTGCCGGTCGGAGATCATATCCAGGTTGATCTTAACATTATAGCAGGCCCCGGTCAGGGCAGCTAAAGCCTGCAGGTTGGCTACCCCCAGGTCGGTTACGGCAGACGGGTTCCCTTTGCCGGCGGCATCACCGATCAGCGACAAAACCCGCAGGCTGCCCCTGGCGGTATGCATCGGAACATCGGCTGCGTACCTGCCGGCTTCTGAAATAGCTTCTTTTCTTTTTATTTTTTCTTCCTGGCCGTCCCTGGGCAGGCGGTACGCTTCCATGACCTTATTAAAAGCTACCGTGTCCTCGTCGATTGCTCCCAGCATCTTATTCATCAAAAAGCGTGCTTCTTCACCGATCTGCTGCAGCATGTCGACAGCGCCGCCCAGTTTATTGCGGTTTTGGCTCAAGTTACAGTACATGGAAAGCAGGCCGGCAGCCTGGGCCCCGGCCTGGGCCGCTACGCTCCCTCCTCCCGGGGCGGGAGAGTTGGAAGCTACTTCACGCACAAACCTTTCGACTGTCAGCTCTTTTAACATAATTTAAATCTCCTATCTTTCGGCAGGAATTCTCTTATCCTCACATCATTTTATTAAATGGGTTTTATTATACCAGTGAATTAACAATCAGGCCAGTTTGTGCCGGCAATCTTCACCGGCTGCAATCGCTCTGATTGCTTTTTCAACCTGCGAATCGAGCCGGGGCACTTCATGCCAGGTCAGAATTTCCTTTACCATGGCATTGGCGCTTTCACCGAAACTTTTAGAGCCGGCAGCAAGCCAGTTTTCGTAGGTGTTCCGGTTGAAAAGGTCGGTAAAATGCATCTGATCCCTGAAATGATCCATGGTATGTTTCTCGGACAGGTAAAGCCCACCGGGGCCCACTTTTTCGATCACATCCAGGGCCAGAGTAGTCGGGTTAACATCCATCCCCCGGGTTAGAAACCTGACCGCGCCGGCGCCTTCGTTGCAAAGCAGAAGGTATTCCAGACTGCCGGTTATTCCGGCCCCGATATAGCCCAGGTCATGGACCATATTGGCTCCTGAAAGCCCGGAAATGAGCAGGTTAAAACCGGCCTCCATGGCCGCCTGCTGGTCGAAGATATGGGCATCCGAACATCCGGCCGTCGTAAATGAAGGCAGATCGTAATAATCTGAAAGCTGGACCAGGGAAGCACAGCCCAGGTCCCGCTGGGGATCGCCGTAGGAACAGACCGAGGTAATCATGTTCATCGGCGGTGTACCCCCGCCGTATATAAAAGGAGCGCCCCTGGCCTTAAGCTGATGGATAACCAGCCCCGAAAGGCATTCAGCGTTGGCCACTACCAGCGCCCCGGCCGTGGTAACCGGAGCCGTCGCACCGCACATCACAGCAGGAGCGTAGATCAGGGGAATCATTTCTCTGGCGGCGGTAAGCAGTTTTTCAAGGGCTGTTTTAGAATGCATCAGCGGAGATGTGGGCTGGGCATAATGAATAATGTAAGGATTTGCGGCCAGCTTTTCTTTTCCGCCCACGATCAGGGAAGCCATTTCGACAATATCAAGCAGGCCCCGGCGGTCGTGGGCGTCAAAAACGATCGGCTTGGTGCTGTTAAGGGCCATAGCCTCAAAATGATGGCGGTCGGTCCGGGTTTCAGGGACATCGGAAGCAAGGGCCAGGGCCATGACAAAATCAATATTTTCCAGGGCGTCGCAAACCAGGGCGGAATTGATCGTATCCTGCTTGACGGTCCGCCTTCTTTTTCCGGTATCCAGATCGATGGTGTAGGGGGTATCGGAGCCTGGCCCATAATAGACCCCGCGCTGCGATTCCAGGGTCATGGCCCGGTTACCGCTGCGGTCTGCTATGGCAATGCTGGAAGGCACGGTCTGCAGGGCCTGCTGGACCATCCAGGCCGGTATCTTTACCAGTTCGCCGCTGAGGTTAGCCCCCCCTTTATCAAGTAGCCCCAAAGCTTCTTTTTCATAAACCTTTACTCCTACTTTTTCCAGGATATCGAGGGTAGCCTGGTGGATGTCGTCCATTTGTTTTTTGGTCAGGTTGATCAAACTCATTCTGTTGTCAAAGGTTTTCTTGCTGTTAAGCAATGCTGCTGCCTCCCTGCTATTTTGTCACTTACTGGTCCCGTTTTGAAACCATCTTTTTAATTTCTGCCCGGATGGCAGGGTCAACTTCTTAAGTATTGCCAAATTTTTTTAAGCTTGCTTTCTAAGCCTGTCACCACTGTTCAGTAACGAAGCTTTTTCTTTGAGCCTGAGCAGAAATAAGATATGGATACCTCCGTTTTCTTAATACTATTTATTGATCCGCTTTCAGCAAAATAACCGGTAGCATGTGGAACATAATCAAACCCAGATATCGTTAGCAACCAGGGTGCCGGATAGAACCGGGGTGCCCTCCTTGATCAAAGCGCTGAAGTTAAGTTGGCCGGTCTTTTAGCTGCTCAGCGGCAAGCATAATAGCCTCTTCAATCTGCTTGTAACCTGTGCAGCGGCACAGGTTGCCTGATATGGCCATTTTAACTTCTTCAGATGACGGATCTGTATTTTCTTTTAGCAGGGCGTGCGCGCTCATAACCATACCCGGAGTGCAAAAACCGCACTGCACTGCCCCTTTTTTGACAAAGGCCTTTTGAACAAAATCCGGTTCACCTTCCCTGGAAAGCGCTTCTATAGTTACCACCGAACATCCCGCAATTTTACCGGCAGGAATCAGGCAGGAGTTAACAGCAAGATCATCAAGCAAAACTGTACAGGCCCCACACTCACCCTGTCCACAACCTTCCTTGGTTCCAGTCAGGCCAAAATCTTCCCGCAGCAAGTAGAGCAGGCTCCTGGATGGATCAGCGTAAACCTCGACCGCTTCACCGTTCAGGATAAAATTGATTCTTGCTTTCTCCATTGTTAAATTACACCTTTCTCTCAAGCGCTCTTAGGGCAGCGGTTCGCAAAACCCTGCCGGCCAGGACCCCGACGAGATGTTTTCTGTAATCGGCAGAGCAGCGCAGAAGACTGCCCCGCACTTCTGCTTCTCCGGCAGCCAGCTGTTCCGCTTCAAACCAGGTTTCTTCCCCTACAGGTTTGCCGCACAGCTTTGCTTCGGTTTTTAGCAACCTGGTCGGCGCCGGTTTGACCGGGGCGACAACCAGGTGGACCGCACTGATCAAGCCATCTTTAATCCTGATCCGGGCAGCAGCATTAACCATGGGCAGGGCCAGGGCCCTGCGGGCTGCAAAGCGAACAAAAGCAGAACCTTCATCAGGCTTGCAGGGTTCGAATACAAACTTCAAAAGAATTTCTGAACCGCAATCAACCACAGAGTGATTATAACCGGCATAAAGTTTATCAACCGGCATCCGGCGGATACTATTTCCGCAATCAATGAGCACCCCTTCTGCACCAAGCGCAACCAGGGCAACTGCAGCATCAGCTGCCGGGGCAGCATTTATCACGTTGCCCCCCAGGGTTCCCATGTTGCGGATCTGGGGTGACCCCACCATCGTACAGGCTTCAGCCAGGGCAGTCGCTTTATATTTAACCAGATCGGAGCCGGCAGCCATAGCATGCGTCACGCCTGAGCCAATTTCCAGCACTTCGTCCTTCTCTTCAATTATTTTTAAATCGTCCAAAAAACTGATATCAATCAAGCAGCCGGGCCAATCCTGCAGAAAGAGATCGGTTCCTCCGGCAATAACCCGCGGCCGCGGGGTTGATGTTTTTAACAGGTTAAGGGCCTCTTGAAGGTTGGCTGCCTTTACGTAGCTCATGCTTCACACTCCCATCCGGAAAGTAAGCGGAACACTTTTTCAGCAGTAATCGGCAGGTCAGTAACCCTTACTCCTGCTGCATCGGCCACTGCATTGGCAACAGCCCCAAGCACAGGGATTTGAACTATTTCACCCAGGCCCTTGGCCCCGAACGGGCCTTCAGGATCTTCTGTCTCGATAAAAAGCGGCACAATAACCGGAACATCAAGCGACGTGGGAATCCTGTATTCGGCAAGGGAAGTATTGACAACGCGGCCCTCTTCAAAAATATATCCCTCGTAAGAGCTCATACCCAGCCCCTGGGTTGCTCCTCCGTAAACCTGGCCAAGGGCTGAGATGTGATTAATTATTTTACCTGAATCATGAGCGGCCACTATTTTATGCACTGTTATAGCTCCAGTAGTTTTATCGACCTCTACTTCGACCCCGTGAGCAGCAAAAGAATAAGTAACAGCAATATTGCCATAACCGGTCTCATCGTAAGCGCTGGGCGCTGGAACGTACCGCCCTTCACCAACCAGGCTTAACCCGCTGGTCAGGCTGTGATGGTGATAAGCCACCAGGGATAGTTCGATAATCCTGCCGGATGAGCTTTTAAGAATACCTCTTTCCATCATTACGGGCACTTCACTCAGGTCTGCGGCGGTTTGAACAATCAGTTCACGCAATCTTTCGGCCGCCAGCTGAACAGCTTTGCCCCCAATAGTAGTCTGACGCATACCCAGGGCCCCAATGGAGTGAGGTGTTGAGAGAGTGTCGCGTGAATAGACCGTGATTAAATCGGGGTTTAACCCCAGCGCTTTTGCCGCTATCAGCGTAAAAGTGGCATGGGTACCCTGACCGTAATCCTGCTCACCACTAAATATTGAAACCCTTCCATCAAGCTCAAGCCTGGCCAGGGCTGAAGCACCACGAAAGTTTTTGAAAAGAACCAGGCTGCCGTTGGAATGGATGGCGGCGCTAATTCCGTATCCGCGCCCCTCTTTTCTTTTATGCCAGCCGATCTCTTCCGCGGCGGCCTGCAAACATTCGGAAAGAGAACAGCTTTTAATTTGTAGACCGTGGACAGTTGTATCGCCCGTTTTGACACAGTTTTTCAGGCGCAGTTCAAGGGGGTCTAACCCCAGATTTTCAGCAGCCATATCAAGCAGCGATTCGGTGGCAAAATTAGCCGCCTGGTTGCCGTAAGCCCGGTACTGCCCGGTGGGAATCTTGTTGGTATAGGCCAGGCGTACCCTGGTTTTTATATTCGGGATATGATAGACAGAGTCATTGCGCTCGGAAAGTGTTTTAGAAACCCAGGGCGCCTGGGCGCTGTAAGCGCCGTTGTCTGTAACTATATCAGCTTCACGGGCCAGGATCGTCCCGTCTCGCTTAAAGGCCATTTTTAAGTGCATTTCAGCTGAAATCAGCGGCCGGCCTACCAGAAATTCTTCTTCCCGGGTTAGCTTCATTTTAACCGGGCGGCCCGTTTTTATTGCTAGAAGTGAGGACAAAATATACAGCTTAAGGTTTCCATAGACTCGTCCGCCGAAACCGCCACCCATGACCGGACAGATAATCCGCACTTTGGATAAAGGCCGTTCAAGGACTTTTGCGATTATTTCCCGAACCAAATCGGGCGATTGCACCGCAGTATGAATGATCAACCCTTCATAAGGATCATCAACGGCCACACAGACTGTCGGCTCTAAATAAGTGGAATGAACTGCCGGGATGCTGAAACGGTTTTCAACAACTACTTCGGCTTCCCGAAAGGCCTGATCACTATTCCCTCTCTTTAGGTTCCGCTCCCAGGCCAGGTTGCCCCTGAATTGTTCATGCAGCTGTGGAGCATCAGGATTGAGCGCTTCCCGGGGATCAAATACAGCGGGAAGCGGCTCATAATCAACCCTAATAGCCCGAACTGCTTTCGCAGCTGTTTCATAATCTACTGCAGCCACAGCCGCTACTTCATCACCAATATAGCGAACCCGGTCAAGCGCAAGCGGTAACTCATCATCGACAACTATGCCATAGGGCTTGTCGGGCAGTTCGGCAGCGACAAGGAATGCGCGCACGCCGGTAATTTTCTGCGCTGCTTCCAAATCAATTTTCTTAATTCGCGCATGCGGGTGCGGACTGCGTACTATTTTACCGTAAAGCATTCCCGGCAGTTTTAAATCGCTCCCATAAACAGCTTTCCCTGTAACCTTGGACCACACTTCAGAAGATTGAAAGTCTGGTTCAGCCCTCTTTTTCATGTCAATAATTTCCATACCGTGCGGCAAGGTGACTACTTCCTTTCCAGGTAAACTTAACTTAAATATTTCAACCCGGCTATTCTTAAGAACTCAGGCCAAATATGGTTTCATCAACTTTTTAAGGGGCACCTGCTCTTAAACAGATCGAGATCAAGCCCCTTTTTCAAATGTTTCCGATCGGGCCATAATATAGGCAATTTCATCACGCAGGGAGTCTGGAATCTCTTCCGGCTGGTGGGATGCCATGATGGTAATCACCTTTTCCCTGACCCTCTCTGCCATGCTCTTTGCACCGTCCATGAACCAGTCATCCCGGCGGCGGCGGCTAAAAAACTTTGGCTGCCAGAAATCCCTGAAGTGGCGGAAGGTATGGTCGCTGGTGATATACTCCCCGCCGGGGCCGATCTGATCGATCAGCTCCAGGGCAAGCGCTTCGGGCTCAAGGGAGATGCCGCCGGCAAACCTCCTCATCCGGCTGATCATTTCGTCGCTGAATAAAATCATTTCCGGGGCAATGGTTAAACCGGCTTCCATGTACCCGATATCATGGACCAGGTTCTGACCGCTCAGGACTGCAGTCATAATGGAAGCGGTAGCGTCTGCAGCTGCCTGTTCATCGAAGAGACAGCTGTCAGTGCAGCCCGAGTAACCCCAGCTGGGCAGCTTGTAATACCTGGCCATTTCAGCGACGGCCACCCTCTCCAGGTCAAATTCAGGAGCCCCGTAGACGGAAATTGTTGTCGCCATGTCTATGTGATGCTGCCCGCCGCCGTAAAGGAAGGGAGCCCCCTGGTGGACCAGCTGGTTTATGACCAGGCTGGAAAGCACCTCGGCATTGCCGACAACCAGCCCCCCGGCCATGCTCATCGGTGCCGTACCGCCCATCATCGGCGAGGGCTGGTGTACTATGGGCAGGGCCATTTCGGACATGTAAAAGAGCTTTTCCGTCGACTTGTGGTTGTGAACCAGGGGGGTGGTAACCTGGCTGTAGCAGAGCAGGTTCGGGCTTAACCTGAGTTCTTCATTCCCTCCCGCTGCGGCTGCGGCCATCGCCACAATCGTCTCACAATCGCGCCTGTCATCGGCAACAAAGACGATCGGTTTATTTGTATTCTGCAGCATTAAAGAAAACTGCAGCCTGTAGGGTTTAATGGCATCCACGTCGGCCGGTATGCCCATGGACATGCAAAAATCAATTTCCGGGCAGGCATCCACCAGGCGGATACAGTCAACTACATCGGAGATGGTGAAAAGACGGTACTCGCCGCTGCGGGGATCAATGTAGTTGCGGCAGTCGGAACCGGTACCGAAAGCTACGTTCATCCCTTCAAGCCTGAAAGCAGCTTTAGCGCTCCCCCTTTCACAAAGCGCTATGGTTGAAGGTGCCTGCTCGATGGCCCACTCAACCAGGGAAGGAGGGAATTTAACAAGAGTTTCATCACTGATCAGGCACCCGGCCTCTTTTAATAGTTCACGGGCCCCGGCATGGTAGACCCGCATCCCGGTCCGCCTTAAGATGTCCAGCGTGGCTTGGTGAACCAGCTCACACTGTTCAGCACTGAACAGCCTGAAGCGGGGCACTGCCTGGAAATCAAGAGACATAGGAAACCCTCCATCTTGATATGTTTTTATTTTCTCTGCTCGGGGGACCGGGTAAAGATGGCATCATCATCCAAATCGAGCCCATTTGCTGCGCAGGCGTTGGCAAAAGCAGCACCGGGGGCGGAAGCCCGTTTTTTACGCCTAATTATCGAGGCCTCATCGCAGCCCCAGTTTTCAACGGCAAACCGGGAAGCTATTTTACTGACCGGGGCAAGCGTACCGACCAGGGTTACAGCGAGGTTATCCATTAAACACATTTTGGCCCGGCGGCGCACTGCTCCCGGCAGCTGATCCCATTTTAGGTACATTATGAAGTCAGCAGCTTTATCCATGCCTTTATCCAACAATTATCCTCCAACCCTGATTCTAGGATTAAGCAGGCCGTAAATAATATCGGCGGCCAAATTCGAAAAGCTGTAAGCAGCGACGACGATCATCGAGGCGGCCTGGATGATTGGCAGATCCTGGCGTTGAATGCCATAAACCAAAAGCCTTCCCAGCCCCGGATAGCCGTAAACCGCTTCAGTTACAATCAGTCCCCCTAAAAGCCAACCAATACCCATTGCTACTATAGTCACAGTGGGCAAAAGGGAATTGCGCAGGACATGACGGACTAAAACCTGCCGTCCGGGAAGGCCTTTTAATTCGGCGGCCCTGGTATAGTCACTGCCCAGGACGTCAATGGTCCCCGAACGGGTCATCCGGGCCACGTAGCCCAGTCCCGTCAAACTGACCGTTACTGCCGGCAGGATCAGGTAGGGCAGGGACTCGAAGAATTTTGCATCGGGATCGATCGAGGAATTGGCCGGGAACCAGCCGGCCCCGATGGCTAAAAAAGTTATTAAAAGCAGGCCGCTGACAAATTCAGGCAAACCGACAAAGGCCATTGATAGTCCGGAAATCAACTGGTCGGGCAATTTATTCTGTTTTAAAGCGGCAATCACACCGAGCACTATGCCCAGGGGCACATAAATACAGAGGGCAAGCCCGGCCAGCATGATCGAATTCCCGAGGCGCTGCATGACAATGGGCCGCACCGGCATCCGGCTAACCAGCGAGTCGCCCCAATCACCGCGGATGAAGCCTCCGGCCCAATTCAGGTACTGCCTGTAGGCAGGCTGGTTTAAACCCAGCTCTTCGCGGAGGTTATCGATGGCCGCTTCGGTAGCAAACTGGCCTAAAATAATTCTGGCCACATCGCCGGGCAAAAACTGGGTTACGATAAAGATGATCACTGAAGCTAAAAACAGGGTCAGAAAGATAAACCCGAGTCTTCTAAGAATATAAAGTCCCATTACCGGTTACCTCCCTGGCCGGCTTTTTTTAGCAAACCCCCGCCCTGCAGTGTTTTGAGCTCGTCGATTGGAATATGGCAGCAGATGCGGTGCCCGCCTTCCATTTCCCGCCAGGGCGGCTCTTCGGTTTCACAAACTGCCCCGATCTTCCGGGGGCAGCGGGTGTGAAAACGGCATCCCGGCGGCACATTTAAGGCGCTCGGCACACTGCCCTTGAGGCGGATGCGATCCTGCTCAATATCCGGATCGGGAATCGGTATGGCCGAAAGCAGGGCTTCGGTGTAGGGGTGATAAGGCGGGACGAATACATCTTCGGCTGAGCCAATTTCCCAGAGGCGCCCGAGATAGACCACCGCTATCCAATCCGACAGGTGGCGCACTGCCGCCAGGTCGTGAGAAATGAAAAGATAGGCCGTGCCAGCCGTACCCTGTAGTTCGGCCAGCAGGTTCATCAAGGAAGCCTGGACCGAAACGTCAAGGGAAGATATCGGTTCATCGCAGATCATCAAGACCGGGTCGGCGGCAAAGGCCCTGGCAATAGCAACCCGCTGTTTTTCCCCGCCGCTTAATTCGTGCGGCAGGCGATCTATATAATCGGGAGGCAGGCTTACAGCTGCAAAAAGTTCTTTCACTCTTTCTTGAACCTGCTTCTTGCTCATATTGCGCAGCAGGGTCAGCGGGCGGGCCACGCTGTATCCGGCCGGAAGCTGCGGATTCAAAGAGGCGTCGGGATTTTGAAATACCATCTGGATTTTTTTCAAAACCGCAGGTTCACGCCGGGATACAGAATAATCAAGGTGCTCGCCCTCAAGGTCTATTTCTCCTGAAGTCGCTTCTTCAAGCCCGGCTATACAGCGGGCTAAAGTCGTTTTGCCGCAGCCTGATTCGCCAACAATGCCCAGGGTGAAAGAACTGCGCATGCGGATGGAAATATCATCAACCGCTTTGACGCTTTTTTTACCCCTGACCAGGGCGGTCAGCCCTCCAGAAAATGGAAAGTATTTTTTAATATTGCGGGCCTCCAGGACCACCGGACCGAGTTCCTCAATACGCTCTTCACGGGCCTGCTCAACTTCTTTAGTCCTGGTCCGCAGGCAATCGACCCGCCGGCAGGAGCTCAAATGGGAGGGGCCAATTTCTACCAAAGGCGGCCTTTCCAGCTGGCAGGCTTCTTCAACCAGGTCGCAGCGGGGCGCAAAGATGCAGCCCGGGGGCAGCTGGTTGGGACGGGGAATGAAGCCCGGGATCGAGCTCAGAGTAATGCTTTTTTTGCTGGCATCTACCCGGGGCACACAGCCTAAAAGACCCCTGGTATAAGGATGGAGCCTATTTCTGAACACTTCATGGATTGGCCCTTCTTCCATTAATTCTCCGGCATACAATACTCCGATCCGGTCGCAGATCCGGGCAATCACACCCAGGTTATGGGTAATAAATAGTATAGCCGTGTTGTATTCAGACATCAATTCGCGGATCAGATCAAGGATTACCGCCTCGGTAGTTACATCCAGAGCAGTGGTGGGCTCGTCCATGATCATGAATTCAGGATTGGTGGCCATTGCCGTGGCGATCAAAACCCTTTGCAGCATCCCTCCGGAAAGCTGGTGGGCATAACGCCTGGCCACCAGTTCAGGATCGGGCATGCGCACTTTATTGAGCATTTCAATTGCTTTCTGGCCGGCCTGTTTTTTGTTTAGGCCTAAATGGACCCGCATGGCCTCTGCGATCTGATCGCCGATCAGCATCGAAGGGTTGATCGAAGCATTGGGGTCCTGGTGGACCATTGTGACGCGTGACCCCCATACTTTACGGATTTGTTTATGGGAGAGGGTCGCCAGGTCGGTTCCTGAAAGCGATATCCGCCCGGTTGTGATTTTGCCGTTGGACGGCAGGTAGCGCACCACGCCCCGGGCAAAGGTGGTCTTGCCGGAGCCCGATTCGCCAACCAAACCATAGATCTCACCGGGTGCTATCTGAAGAGAGACATTACGCACAGTGTGGAGGGGACCTTTTTCGGTATCATAAGTGATCGTTAAATTTTCAACTTTCAGCACCGGTTCCCGATCAGCCATCGCTCACACCTCCCGGCAGAAGCATGCGGCGCAGCCCGTCGCTCATAAAACCGACCCCTACCACCAGGATGGCAATGGCGCCGGCCGGAAAGAACAGGACCCAGCGGGCCTGGTGGAACCAGGTCCGTGATTCGCCGACCATCAAACCCCAGTCCGGTGAAGGAGGTTGGACCCCCAGCCCCAGAAACCCCAGGGAGGCCACTAAAAATATGGAGTATGAAAAGCGCATTGATGACTCCACAGCCAGGTGGGGGAGGACGTTGGGAAGGATTTCCTTGTAGAGGATATAAGCGCTGGTTTCGCCGCGCAGGCGGGCTGCTTCGACATATTGCCTGGTTTTTAAATCCAGCACAACGCTTCTGACCACCCGGGCCACCATGGGTATATACAAAAACCCCACCACAATGATTACATTGACCCTTGAAGGGCCTAAAGAGAATAAAATGACCATCGCCAAAAGCAGGGGCGGGATAGACAAGATCACATCCATGACCCGCATTACTACTTCATCGAAGTAACCACCCCGGTAACCCGAAAACAGCCCCAGCAGCAGTCCAAAGAAGACCGCCAGGACGGTGCCCGATCCGGCTACAACAAGAACATCCCTGCTGCCAACAAGGATGCGGCTGTAAATATCGCGTCCGAACTGATCGGTGCCAAAAATATTATCATCCGAAGGCGGCTGCAGCCTTTCGCTCAAGTTCTGCTGCGTGTAAGGATAGGGCGCCAAAAAAGGGCCAAAAGCGGCAATAAATAAAAATATAAGGACAATCATAAAACCGATAAAAATAGTCGGGTTGCTGCGCAGGCGGCGAAAAAATTTTTTTAATGCCATCCTGTTTTCACTATTTTCTTGTGGTTGTTTTTGCACAGAAGCCATTTGCCACCTTCCCTAAGGAGACAACCTGGAAGCAGCTGCGGCGGGGGAGATACCCGCCGCAGTCTAAAAACCAACCATTTTCCCCGGGCATCGCGAGAAAAGGCCTTCAGTCATGACCAGGTCTGAAAAACATTAACCTGGCATTTTTAGTTTAGTCTGCAAAATAGACCGTGCGGAGGTCCAGGGCCGTACCCAAACCCATGGTCGGCTCCAGCCCCTGCAGGTTTTCGTTTGCCCCCCACAAATTGTTGACGAAAAAGACAATAATTGGGCCGCGCTCCATAAAGATTTCCTGGATCTCATGATAGAGACGGACCCGCTCATCAGGATCCATTTCCTTTGCTGCCGCTGCGGCCAGCTCGTCCAGTTCCGGATCGCACCAGTGGCTTTCATTCCACTGCGCATCGCAGACATAAGCCAGGTCGAGATAAGGCTGAGGGTAGGGACGAGAGCCCCAGTCCGTGATCCCAAAGTCGACTTCAAGCCACATATCATCCGCTCCGTAATAAACATCGGAAGGCACAAGCTGGATATCAACTTCCACCCCGATTTCAGCCATCTGCTCTTTCCAGATGGTGGCTATCGAAGGAACCGGTGAAGATTCCTGGGTGTGAATGGTGATCTCAAGGCCGTCGGCATAACCGGCTTCGGCCAGCAGTTCTTTGGCCTTTTCAACATCACGTTCGGGTTCCGGCACTTCCAGATAGAACTGATCGTAGGCCGGTCCAATCGGGGTATCGCGTCCCGGGAATCCGTAACCGCCCAGGGCCCCTTCGACGATATCACCGCGGTTAGTCCCCGCTTTCAAAGCCTGGCGCACCAGGACGTCTCCGGCCGGTTCCCGATCGGAGCGCATGCGAAGCACGTAGGCCGTATTGGAAGGGGTCTGATAAACTGTAATGTTCGGATCTTCTTCAAGGGTGGGAATAAACTCTGTCGGCAGGTAAATCAGGTAGTCAATCTGTCCGCCGCGCAGGGCTTCAATCTGGGCCGAAGATTCACCCAGGAAAATGATTTCCATCCCATCCAGGTACGGAAGGGGAAGACCATCGTCATCTACCATCCAGTAGTTGGGATTGCGGGTAAAAACAATCCTGTCTTCAGGCTCATAACGTTCAATTATAAAAGGACCGGTACCGTTAAAGTTCGTGGAAAAATCTTCATTGTCGGCATCCATGATCAGGGCGTGGTAATCACCAAGATCCTTTAAAAAGTCGGGGTTAGGATCTTCCAGCTGGAAAACCACCGTATAATCATCCGGGGTGGTTATATCTACAATGTTGGAATATAACCCGACCGTAGCGGCGCCAATGTCGGGATCCCGCAGGCGATCAAAAGTAAACTTGACATCGCGCGAAGTCATCTCTTTGCCATCATGGAAAAGGATGCCCTGGCGCAGGTTAAAGGTCCAGGCAGTTCCACTTTCATCAACTTCCCAGCTTGCGGCTACACTGCGGCTTTCATCGGGCTGGTTCTCTTCGTCAATAAAAACCAGAAAATCGGACCACTGCCGGCCAATCTGATCGTCGGCAACAGTGCTCAAAAAGGCCGGATCCAGGTTGGTAGGGGCATAGTAAGCGCTGCGCAGAGTGCCTCCGTGTTTTTCCGACAAGGCCATCTCCGGCTCTTCATCTACCACGGGCACTTCAGCTTCTTCATCGGGCGCACAGGAAATAAAGACCAGGCCCGCCAACAAGATCACGGCTGCTAACAAAAACCATTTTTTTGACAACTTGTTCCCTCCTCAATAATTTATTTTTTACCGCCATATTGATCTACGATTGTGGTACCATAAATATACAGGTTGAGAGCCACTCCCTTCTTGATTAAGTTTATTAAGGTAAAAGAATAATAAGTTATTATTCGCTGTTTTTGCTTTCAACCCTTTTATGATAAGTCCTGATTAAAAGTTTTTTAAAAGCTTATTTATTGCTTTGACCACATTTTCGCCCGGCGCATTGACAGGGCCGTCATCTATCATTGTTACAGCCTTTTCAGAGGCTAAATCAAAACAGTCTTTTTTCCCGGCCTGCTCCCAGCTTTGATACATGGTGCGGTTAAATACCGTCGGTGACCAGATCTCGCTGCGGAAATGCCTCATGGTGTGTTCTTCCCCCAGGTAATGGCCTGAGGGGCCTACACCGACTATAGTTTCCGTTCCAAGCGTATCAGCGTTAACCACTGTTCCGGCTCCGATGTATTTGGCCGCTCCAATATAGTCGTTACACATGACCAGGAAAGGCAAAGAACCGGTTTTGCCCCCGTCAAGATAACCGACATCGTGAACCAGGTTGGCCCCGCAAAGCTGATTTAAAAGCAAACCGATCGATGCTTCCATACCGGCCTGGGCATCCGGCAGCGGTGCATTCGAACATCCCGCTTCCGTAAAATTTGGAAGCCGGTAAAACTGGGCCAGCTCGGTCATGGCGCAATAATTCATGGCCGCATCTGGAGAACCGTAGAGGGTGGCCGTGGTCATCATCTCCATGGGGGTCGCTCCCCCGCCGATAATCACAGGCGCTCCCTTTTTCTTGAGTTGGGCTATGACCAGGCCCGACAAACTTTCGGCATTCATTTGGACAATAGTGCCCGCCTTGGTTACCGGGCAGGTGCCTCCGGCTACAACCCCCGGGGTATAAACAACCGGGATACCATACTCCAGGCAGGTAAACATTTTAGCCAGGCCTTCCCGGGTATGGATCAGCGGTGAAATAGGCTCGTCATAAAGAATAATAAAGGGGCGGTCGCGCAAATTATCATGAGAACCGGCCGCAACTGCAGCCATATCGATTATGGTACGGAGGTTGTGCTCATCAAATGAAGTAAAAATAATCGGCTTGGCGCAGTTTAAAACCTGGGCCGCGAATTGATGGAGATCTCCTTTTCCGGCCGGAACATCTCCGGGGATAGCGTAGCTCATACAAAAATCATAATGCTCGAGCCGCTCAACCAGTTTTGCCGCGTTAATTATATCCTGCTTGATGGATCTTCTTCTTTCTCCCGTTTCCAGGTCCAGGTGGAAGGGCAAGTCGGAACCGGTCCCGTAATAGGTTTTATTGCCCTCCAGGCTCATGGCCGGAAAGCCTTCCCGGTTAAAAATATTAATCTTGGAAGGCGCGATCCTGATCGCTTCCTCAACCAGCCAACCGGGAATCCTGGCCACGCCGTCTTTGACAATGCAGCCCGCCTCCTCAAGCAGTCTTAAAGATTCCTCGTGATTGACCTTTACCCCGGCCCTTTCCAGGACATCTACTGTAGCGCTGTGGATCTCTTCCAGCTGAGCCGTACTGAACCATTTTAGCTGTGGCGACAGCTGCTGACTGTAGTTCGAACGATACGTGCTTATTTTAAACACCTCCAAATATTAATGGCCGTCTTCTTACCGGGCTTCCAGGTAGAACTGTATATTTTCAGTTAATTGAAAGATATCTTTCTGATGTTAGTTAGGCCTTCTACCGAAAAAGAAAGCCGCGATTACAGGTGATTTATCCCCAGCCCAATGGTTTCATGTTCGTACCCTTTAACCGGGGCGCCGATAGTGCCATACAAGACAACTGCCAGCCATTCTCCATCTTCGCGCTGCTCCACGTCCCGGGGACCCCTGACTACTGTAAACATCAAGCCCACAGTCCGCAGCATATCGCCCAGTCCCAGCTGCCCCCGGCAAATACCGACAAAAGCATCAAGGATGGCATGATATAAGGCATGGGTATCGCGATAATAATCCTTGCGAACCAGGCCTTCCCTCTGAGCGGCAGTTTCAACAGCGGCAAATATTTTTTCGGTGCTCATAGACCCGACTTTGCCTTTGATCAACTTAAAACCGTTCTCTTCAGCAGTGGTCTTGATATTTTCTTCCAGTTCCCCTTCGGCTAAAGTAAACATGATCGCTGTCTTCCCGATTTTATTCATTTTTCCCCCGCCTTTTTGCTTATCAATGCTCTTATTTTATCACTAAGTTGGCGGTTAAGCATCCATATTCAGACAGACTGCTTCTTCAACTTTTTTTATCAGGCCCTCACTGGTAACCATCTCCACAGCCCTGTCAATAAGAGGATAAAGGATCCGATCTTTTTCCAAGAAATCTACTTCCTCACGCAAAGCCTCATAAGCGGCGGCAGTGCCCCGGCCCAGACCATCGGCACCCCTGAAATCTACAGCCTGGGCGGCTACCAGCAGTTCAATCCCGATCACGCGGGCCGTATTATCGACCACCCGGCGGGCTTTCCGGGCCGCCGTGGTTCCCATGCTGACATGATCTTCCTGGTTGGCCGAGGAAGGGATTGAATCGACGCTGGAGGGATGACAAAGGACCTTGTTTTCGCTTACAAGGGAAGCGGCAGTGTACTGGGCGATCATGAAGCCCGAATTCAAGCCGCCCTCCTCGATTAAAAAGGGAGGGAGGCCGCTCAGGGCCGGATTGACCAGCCTTTCAATGCGCCGCTCCGCAATGCTGCCCAGCTCAGAAACGGCAATAGCCAAAAAATCCATGGCCTGGGCCACGGGCTGGCCGTGGAAATTACCGCCCGAAATGACCCTGTTTTGATCAGGAAACAGCAGGGGATTGTCATTAACCGAATTGATTTCCACATCCAGGACGCTCTTCACATATTCAAGGGCACCGGCCGTAGCGCCATGAACCTGGGGAATGCAGCGCAGGCTGTAAGCGTCCTGCACTTTTTGCCTGTCGCTGCCGATATGACTGCTTCCCTCAACCAGTCGGTTTATGGCATCAGCCGTATACCGATGGCCGCTGTAGGGCCTTACTTCGGCAATTAAGGGATCGAAGGCATCAGGAACTGCCTGCTGAGCTTCCAGGGTTAATGCGCCGGTTACCAGGGCCGCCTTGAAGAGGTTGACAGCATCATGATAAGCGAGTGCGCCAATGGCAGTCATAATCTGGGTGCCATTGATCAGGGCCAGACCCTCTTTTTCAAGCAGGGTCAGCGGTTCAATACCGGCTGCGGCAAGGGCTTCGCTGCCCGCCATTCTCCGGCCTCGATAGAAAGCTTCGCCTTCTCCGGTTAAAACCAGGGCCAGGTGCGAGAGCGGAGCCAGGTCTCCACTGGCTCCCAGTGAACCCTGTTCAGGGATGACCGGGACCACGCCCCTGTTTAAAACTTCGATCAGCTGTTTGACCAAAAGAGGGCGGACTCCGGAATAACCGCGGGCCAGGGCATTTAACCTGAGCAGCAGCGCTGCCCTAACCACATCTTCCGGCAGGGGATCACCGACTGCGGCGGCATGGCTGGCAATCAGGTTCTTTTGCAGTTGAATGGCATCATCCCTGGAGATGGTCACATCGCTGAAACGACCAAAACCGGTGGTAATCCCGTAAACCACTGCTTCCCGGTCCACTAATTCTTCCAACATCGCCCTGGAACGCCTGATTCGTTCCAATGCTTCCGGGCAGATTGAAACCGGCACCTTTTGTCGCGCTACCCGGGTCAGGTCTGCGCAGTTAAAACCCTCACCGTTTATCTTCAAGATCTCATTTCCTTTTTGGGCTTTCTGGGCTAGATTCATACCGGATCAAGCCTCCTTTAAGATAATAAAAAAAGCACAGGGGATAGATCCCCCATGCTCCCTCATGTCTAATAACTATGAGCATTAGGACTGAAGAGTAAAAAATCTTATTCTCTAATATTAAATATACCCCAGGTTAGGCCCTGTGTCAACATATTTACCATTTATATATTATATTTCCATATATTACCTTAATAATAGCGGCCCCATTATATCTACAGCACCGTTTATTAAACTGCCCTTTTTTCCCTGTAGAGCAGGGTGGCAAGCAGGGAGACCAGGGCGAAAAGGAAACAAATCAGGAAACCGAGCCGGTAAGCCTCAAGGGGGTAGATCCGGGCTCCGTCAAGCAGCAGGCCCTCCCAGCCCAGGTCGAGGACATAACCAAACAGGGGCTGTAAAATGGCCATGCCTGCAAAAACACCCATGTTAACCATGGCGGTAACCAGGCCTGTATAGCCGGGAGGGCTGGCCTCCCGGGCCATGGAAAAGGTCAAGAGGTTGGCCGGAGTGCCAAAGCCGATCAAGAAGCTGACCCCATAAAGCAAAGCCGGGGGCAGTAACCCGGGCCAGACCGTGATTGTGCCCCAGGCCAGGCAGTACAAAACAAAGGAAACCACCGCCGGCTTTTTCCTTGAACCGATCCGGTCCGATATGAAACCAAATAGTGGAGCCCCGATCATGTAGCCGATAAAAGCGGGAATGATAAAGAACGAAGCCTGCCGGACATCCATGCCGTAACTATGAACCAGGTAAGAAATGCCCCAGGTCCCGGAAAAAACAATGAACCCGCCATAGATACCGGTGTTGACCAAAAATAGGATCCAGAGGCGGCTATTTTTCAGGATTTCCGGAAGCGCCTTGAACAGCGGGGCTCCTGCTGTATTAAGGGGTTCGCCATCCGGGTTCTCCAAGGGGCTCTCCGCCGCTGCCGGGTTCTGCATGCCGGGCCGGTCCCTGATAACCCGGATGCAGACCAGGGCCACCAGGACTGTAATTATTCCGGCCACTATAAAAGAGCCCCGCCAGCCGATCACCTCCACTGCTATGCTTAAAGGGGTTGAAGCAAGCAGGGTCCCGCTGCTGCTGATAAAGATAGCCATCCCGGAAACGGTGGCAAATTCGTTGGCCCTGAACCAGGAAGCCTGGAACTTAAAGATATTGATTAAAATCACCGAACCGCCAAAACCGATCAGCAACCGGCCCCCAAAAACCAGGGCGGCGCTGGGCGAAAGCCCGATCATAATTGAACCGGCCGCCATGGCCATGGCGCTCAGGAAGGCAATCCGCCGCGGCCCCAGCCGGTCGACCAGGGCCCCACCGGGAAGCTGCATCACCAGGTAAGTATAAGTATAAGCTGCCGCCAGGTTGCCCAGGCCGGCCCCGGTCAGGTTGAATTCGGCCGTCAGCAGGTCGGCGACCACGTTAAAAGAAACCCGGTGAAAATTAGTGATCAGGTGCAGGGATACCAGGATTAGCCACATTAGCCGGCGTTTGCGCAGCAAGTTTTCAAAGGGTTCGGCACTAATTCCATTTAGAACTGTCATCTGGTTTCTCCAAGAATTTAAAGTCAATTAATCCAGCATGGAAACATGCTTATTCTAAGGGTGGGGCGCCCCGCCTGGCCAGGGCGGCCCGGAAAGCGGAAACCCTGGCTGCCAAAGCAGGGCGCATTGCGGTAACTATTATTCCGGCCAGGATCAATAGCGCCCCAATAAATTTCTGGAGGGTAAATATTTCATCCCAAAAAAGATAGGAAAACAGCCCGGCAAAAGCCGCCTCCAGGGACAGGATCAAGGAGGCATGGGTAGGCGGGGTATAACGCTGGGCATAGGTCTGGGTGACGAAGGCCCCGATAGTGCAAAAGACGACGGCATAAAGAATAGCGCCCCAGATCGCCGGAGGCTGATGGAACATCAGCGCCGTCGGCTCAAAAACAAAGGCCACGGCCAGGCTGGCTACCCCGGTGAAAACAATCTGGATTATGGCCAGGACAATGGCATCGCTGCGTTGGACCAAAACACCAATCGCCACCAGGTGGGCGGCAAACAAAAAGGCACAGATCAGGGTCAGGATATCACCCAGCCCCGGTCCGGCCACCTCATTGGCTGAGAGCAGGTAGAGCCCTAGAGCGGCCAGGATTCCTCCCGCATAAGCCCACCAGCCCGGTGAATGTTTTGTAACCAGGAAATATAAGAAAGGGACTATGATTACAGATGTATTGGTAATAAAGCCGGAGTTGGCCGGAGTGGTGTAAAGCAGGCCTACGGTCTGAAAGGCAAACCCTCCGAACAGGAAAAGCCCGATCAGGCAGCCGTTCCGGTACTCCCGGGCCGAAGCCCGGGCCAGGCGCTTCCAAAAAAAAGGGGCCAGCAGGAGTGAGGCTATCATAAACCTGATCCCGATATAGGTAAAAGGATGGATCACATCCAGGGCCTGCTTAATAATTACAAAATTCGAGCCCCAGAAAAGAGCGACAAAAACAAGCGATATATCGGCCACCAAAGTTTTTCTAGCTGCTATAAATTGCTTCATTTAAGTCCCCGCCAATGAGTCCAAACAAAATATTGCCCGGAAGACCAGCCTGCACCGGTAACCGGACAAATATACTATAACATATTAATAAGCTTTTACAAAAGCAAGGCCTGCTGAACAAAGGTCTGAAATATTTTAAAGAATCTGGCCCAGGAAAGCTTTGGTCCGCTCATTTTTGGGGTTACTGTAAATCTCATCGGGAGGGCCTTCTTCAACAATGCGCCCTTCGTCCATGTAAACCACCCGGTCGCCAACTTCCCGGGCAAAGCCCATTTCATGGCTGACCACCATCATGGTCATCCCTTCAATGGCCAAAGTCTTCATAACCTGTAAAACTTCACCGACCAGTTCCGGGTCAAGGGCGGAAGTCGGTTCGTCAAAAAGCATAATTTTAGGCTTCATGGCCAGGGCCCGGGCTATAGCCACCCTTTGCTTCTGCCCGCCCGACAGCATGGCCGGGTAAACATCGGCTTTATCGGAAAGTCCCACTTTTTTTAACAGATCTTCCCCCTGTTCGATAGCCTCTTTATTAGGGACCTTTTTAACCTGGGTCAGACCTTCAATTACGTTGCCCATCACCGTCCGATGGGGAAAAAGATTAAAATGCTGAAAAACCATCCCGACATCGGCCCGGACCGTATGCAAATTCCTGCTTTTGGCATTGGCTTCTACGCCGTCAATATGAATATGGCCTTTCTGGGCAAATTCAAGGAAGTTCAGACAGCGGAGCAGGGTACTTTTCCCGGAGCCGCTGGCTCCGATTACCACTACTACTTCTTTTGGCGATACATCCATGTCGATGTCTTTAAGAACATGAAGGTTACCAAACCACTTATTAAGACCTCTAATTTTGATCATCTGCAGCATCACACCTTTAATCTTTGTAATCGCTAACCTCGAGGCGCTTCTCAATCCTGCCCATCAATAGATTGAGGGCAGTAGTCATTATCAGGTAATAAATACCAACGATGAAGAGCATTTCAAGCATCATCAGGGTTGAAGAACCCATCTGGCGGGCCCGCAGCAGCAGCTCCCGCACCGCTATAGCGCTGGCCAGCGATGAGTCTTTCAAGGCAATAATAAACTGGTTACCCAAAGGGGGCACAGAACGTTTAAATGCCTGGGGCAAAATAATCCTGCGCATGGCCTGGGTTTCTGTCATCCCCAGGGAAAGGGCCGCCTCCCGTTGTCCCCTCTCCACCGACTGAATGGCGCCCCTGAATATTTCAGCGATATAGGCCCCATTATGCACCCCCAGGCCGATAATCGCTGCCGGCATTCTATCAATACTAACCAGATCAATCAGACCGTAATAAATAATCATTAATTGCAGCAGCAGCGGAGTGCCGCGGATTACCCAGATATAGCCCTTGGCAGGCATATTTATAAGGGGGTTCTTCGAAAGCCTGCTTAAGCCCGTTACCAGTCCCAGGACCAGACCGACGAGGATGCCAAAGAAGGTGATCTGCAAAGTAAGCAGGGCAGCTGCATAAAAGCCGGGGAAAAATCTCGGTATTGCCGTAAAATCCCAGGGTAGATCTATCATCAACTCAACTCCTTACCGGACAACAATTGCTGAGATAAAATCTAAGGTGGTTTTAGCCTTATCTCTATTATTGATGAACTTTTAATGATGAACTTTAAGGCTGTTTGTGAGGCCGGGATAAATAAGCCTGTGATATGCGGGCACGGACCAAAGGCCCGTGCCCGTATAGATCATTACTATGGTTTGGTTATATCTGTACCGTGCCATTCCATGCTTATTTCGGTCATGGTCCCATCTGCATGAAGTTCTTCCAGGATCTCTGAGACTCTTTCCCTTAGTTCATTATCTTCCTGGCGGAAAGCAATGGCCACGTTTTCGGTGCGGATTAATTCGCCGGCCAGCATTAATTGCTCGCCCCCGGCAATTTCATCCATACCCCTGATGGCAACCAGGCGGTCGGTGATCATCCCATCGATCCTGCCCCCCAGGACTTCCAAGAGAATGGTGTTAACTTCTGCATAGTGAACGTCATTGGCGCCGAGGCCGATAGCATCATCAACATAAGTTTCACCGGTAATGACCCCGATATCAAGACCATCAACATCATCAGGTCCTTCAATGCCGGAATCTTCCCGGACGATTAACTGCGCCCCGGAATAGTAGTAGGGAATGGTGAAGCTAACGATTTCACGGCGCGCTTCTGTATCAGCCATACTGCCCAGGATAGCATCGTAACGCCCGGCCCTCAGGCCGTCGGGCAGGCCGTCCCAGTCGGAAGTTTCATAAACCAGGTCAACGCCCAAGCGCTCGGCAATAGCTTTCCCGGTGTCGACGTCAAACCCGATCGGAGTATCGGGATCATCTTCCCCGTAATAGTTAAAAGGCGGATATCCGCCGCTGCCCACTACGACCAGTTCTCCGGCATCAAGCACCCTTTGCAGGCTGCCGTCACCCTCGGGTTCAGCTTCTTCAGGACTTTCACAACCTGCAAAAACAAATAGCATAGCAACTAGCACTAACACAAAAAATACAAAGCTTTTTCGGTTCAACATCGTAATTAATCACTCCTTTTTCTTTTGTCGAGCCCCTGCAATTACGAAAAATACAGTAATTCCGGCCTCACCCCTCTCCATGGAAAATTAAATCAGAAAATTAAATCTCATGATATGTAATATAATTCTATAATTGTAATACAGATACATTTTTTGGGAAAAGCAAAAAGTATTGCAAACATTATAACCTTCTTTCAACTTCTCATCAACCCACTGTGTCAACTTTCCAACTAGTAAAATCATAAATATTAGAGGCTGTCGTTCCATTAGAGTGCGGATCCTTCATAAAATATCTTTTTAAAAACTAAAGCTTAATAAACCGTCTGCTGCCAGACCTATCAGAAAGCAGGTTCAGGTCGTAAAGGCCAGGTCTGAATGCAGCCTTGCAGAAAGGCCGTCATCAGGCCAACAGATCTATAAGGGTGTATAAGAGGACCCGGGTAGAGTCAACCATGCTGTCTATTTCCACGTATTCATCGGCGGCATGGTAATTCGCCCCGTCCGGACCAAACAGGACGGTCGGTATTTTCAGCCTGGTAGCAATATGGTTGGCATCAGATTCGGATCGGAAATAGGTAGTCCGCAGTTCCCGGCCGAGGATTTCTACGGTGCCTTTTTTAAGGGATCTGACCAGCCGATTATCTTCGCTGATGGTCCAGGGTCTGAAAAATGCCTCCTGGTGTGGCAGATCACGCAGTTTTACCTCCACTTCACTTTCCAAATTCAACCCGTTCACGATATCCTTAACATCCTGTAAAGCCTGCTCGGGGCCACCATTTACTGTATGGCGGTAGACGGTGAAACTGGCCTCTTCCGGCACTAACAGGTACTTGTCGCCTCCGCGCAGGTTGGTGATGCATATCGTGCCTTCTCCGAGCAGGGGATGGAAACCAAGATCCAGCTTTTCAGTCAGGGCGGTTATGATCCTGGCCGCATCTTCAACAGCGTTGCAGCCCTTTTCCGGATTGGCGCCGTGGGCAGACCTGCCCCTGACCCTGACGAAATAAACAGCACTGCCCCTGCTGCCCAGGGCCACGCTGGGAAATTTTTCTGTGCCGGACGCAAAGGGACCGGAAGGCTCAGTAATAACGGCATAATCACAGCCGTCAACAATACCGTCTAAAATCGTGTAATGGGTCCCCAGGCCAAAGGGGCCTTCTTCATCGCTGACGGCAGTGAAAACCAGATCTCCGGACAGTTCAATCCCGGCTTCGACCAGGGCTTCCAGCAGGAAAACGCAGATAACAACGCCTGCCTTCATGTCCAGGGCGCCCAGGCCGTATACCCGGCCGTCCTTTTCGATACCGGCAAAGGGATCGACAGTCCAGCCGTCGCAGAGAGGAACCGTGTCCACGTGGGCATTAAGAAGCATGCGCGGCCCTCCGCCCCGGCCGGGAAGGCGGACTACCAGGTTTTGGCCCTCGAACCCCGTAACCTTCTTTTCCTCGTAACGGTGGACTTCGGTTTGCAGACGGTTATAATAAGAGAGGCGGCCCCGCAGGTACTCAATTATTTCCGCCTCTTCAAAAAAGGGACTTTCAATGCTGACCAGTTCTTTTAACAGTTTAACCATGTCGTCCCTGTTGATCTTACCAACCGTTTTTTGATACAGTTCCTGCTTTTTGCTCAAAATTTACACCTTACCTCCCTGTTACCATAAAGTCCCATGCCGTCACCCCCGATAATACCGGCCAAGGCACCCTTGGCCGCTACCCCTTTTTTAGAAAGCAGCCCCGGCATGGGGAAGAAAATACCTGCTGCGCCAAAGTATAAAAAAATGGCATCAAGCACAGCTTCCACGCTGCAAGCAGGCCGGGGGAACGGTTCGCTCCTCTTCTCTGCGGATCAAAAAAGGCAGGCAAAACAAAATTGCCTACCTCCGTTTATTCTTTGACCGAGCCGGAATACCTGTTTCCGGGCCCTTAAATTGGGGGGGACATTTTTTACCGATCATGACCTGCAAAAGTCCCTTCAATTTGAACCTTTTGACCAAAATCAAGAATTGCTTCTAAAACGATTTTAGGGCCAACTGAAGTTCAGAATTACAACTTCCGGCCACTTGCCATTCTGTCATGATTAATTAAGGGCAGAATAATATCATACTAACGGGTAAAAGAAAAAAAGATTCTACTGCGACTGGTTAGCGTTAAGGAATCATTTCTTGCGGCCCTTGTTTTATCTGGTAGTGTTTTAATTATTAGAGCGTTATTAACCGCAACAATCGTAACAGCAGTAGAATCAAATATAATATATTAAAAAGAGGTAACAAAATCATTAGTCTAAAGGCTAAAATTTCTACTCGAATCTTATACAATTTGTATAAGGCTGCAGGAATCTAAGGGTTGAAGTTGAATAAGTAACAAGTTGTTTAAACCATATGACCATGGAGATGCCCAGATGGCTTTTACGGTCCGGAAGGCGCTGGAAAAAGGAATTTTTTATAACTGCCGCCTGTTAACCGGCCAGGCCGGCCTGCAAAATGTTATCCGCTGGGTCAATATCCTGGAGATACTGGACGACCTCAGCCATATCGAGCCCGGAGAATTTTTAATCACCACCGCCCATGGTTTTGATATCAGCAGCGAAAAAAAACAGATCGCTATGCTGCAGTTCTTTACCGAAAAAAAACTGGCTGCCATGGCGATCCAGACCGGCCACTATATTAAGGAAATTCCCGCTTCTTTTATTCGTTACTCGAAAGAATACCGCATTCCCTTAATAGAAATTCCTCCTGAAGCAAGCTTCAAAAACCTGACCCGGGCCCTGATGAATGAACTGATCCGTTACGAATTATCCGAAGCAGAGAGCAGGGAACTGTCCGAAGCCCAAAGCCACCTTAATACTTCGATCACTGAAATGAGCCGGTTATGGTTAAAGTTAAAGGAAAGTGACCAGAAAGAAGATTTGCATGCTGAAATGAAATATTTCAATATCAAGCCCCGGGAGCCTTTCCAGGCCCTCCTGCTCCAATCCAGCCCGGGAAAAAGCCGGGAGGGCCTGCCGGCGGAAAATAATGAATCGCCTTTAATCACGTCCGTAAAACAAACTACGGCCCGCATCCTGATCCAGAAGCATATCCCTTTTTTACTCGGCCCATCCAATCAATCCATTCCCCTGATGGTTCAATCCGGATTATTAAAAGACAGAACAGCGGCCCCGGATCATTTTTTAATCGAGCAGTTATATAAGGAGCTGATCCTGCTTTTCCCCGATCAGACCATTTTAATCGGGTCCAGCAATGTTCACGCTGACATTAACGAATTTGATCCGGCCCTTAATGAAGCGGAAAAAGCCCTACAGGCTGCCCGCCTGGGATTGATAGATGGCATGAGCCTGGTTTCTTACAGCAACCTCGGGCTCTACCGCCTGATCATGGAAATTAAAAACATGGAAACTCTCCAGGAGCTCTACAGAGAGACTATGGCGCCCCTGATTAACTACGACCGGCGCTGTAAGGGCGCCCTGCTCCAAACCATGACCGCCTTTTTAAGGCACATGAGCATAAAAAAAGCGGCCGAAGCGCTCTACGTTCACCGCCATACCATGCGCTACAGGCTGGGACAGGTCGAAAAACTGACCGGGTACAATCCCCTGGATCCGGCAGACGCCCTGCAGTTAAACCTGGGGCTGCACGTTTTTCATTACTTAAAAACCCTTAACCTGCTTTATTAAGCCTTTCAGGCCTGCAGGCGACCTGCTTTAAAGCGCGTTTACTTCCAGCAGCGATCGATTCTGATCATGTTTGATAGCACCGAGGGTATACTGGAGAGGCTGTTCAAAAAGCGGCCCGTCGACAACCAGGGTATGGGCTTCTCCACCTTCCCCACAGGGCGAAATCTTGTTGCTCAAACAGTATTCGATGTAGTGCTCATCCATCAGTCTGCCCAGCCAGGATTGATCGACCAGGTCGCTTTGGATAGCGACCACCATCGCTTTTCCTCCCCGTTTGATCAGCTCTTCCGATACACTGCGCTCTTCCATCATCCACAAAGGCAAATTGTAACCGATGCCGCAGCGATTGCACATCTTTTCCACCCACTGGCGGTGTTCCTCCAGGTTAATATCGCCAAATACGCCGCCGGTCAGGCTGTACTGCCCTTTAATCCGGTTAACAGCTTCTTCAAAGCCCTGTTCATAGCCCTCCCAGGTCACTTCTTTCATTTCCAGGGGCATCCCCAGCGCTGAAGCCTGAACCCTGAGCATTTCGGTCTTTAACCCGTGTGAGCGGCTGTGGCCGTCTGCCCCGACAAAGCTCAGCAAACAGGCCGCATCCAGGCCCTGCTCTTTAGCAAGCAGCAGGGCCAGGTAAGAATCCTTTCCGCCGCTCCAGGACACAAACACTTTCTCTCCGGGGTTGTTCTTAAATACCATCCGGCAATTCCTCCTCTGCTTCGGTTTTAAGATGATCAACCCTGTTGTAATAAATAACCCGGTAACCATTTTCTTCCCGGCGAACCATACTGATCGATGCATTGTCAATTTTTAGGTCCCAGAAACTGTCCCGGTCCAGCTTTAATATATGCTGCAAAAGGGCCCGGATAGATCCACCGTGGCTGACTACCGCCGCCTGCCGGCAATCCGGTTTTTTTGCAGCCAGTTGATCGAGAAAGGCAAGCATCCGGTTACAAACCTGCTCCATCGTTTCTCCATCCGGGGCGGCCCGGGTAAAAGGATCGTCGAACCAGCGCTTGATATCTTCGCCCCAGGCTGCTTCAATTTCATTATAGGTAAGGCCTTCCCAGCGGCCGAAATAGATTTCCCTCAGCAGGGGGGTAACTTCCGGTTTAAGGCCGCAACTGGCCCCAATGGCCCGGGCTGTATGCAAAGCCCGCTTCAGGTCGCTGCAGTAAAGCCTCTCGATATTTTTCCCGCCCAGGAACAGCCCCACTCTTTCGGCCTGTTTCAACCCTCGCTCAGATAGCGGCGACTCCATCCAGCCCTGGTAACGTTTCTGCTTGTTCGATTCGGTCTCGCCGTGGCGGACCAGGTATAAATCCATTTACTGCTCTGCTCCTTTCGTTTCCGATCCGACCTCATTTTCTTCCTCCTTATTGCTGACCCGCGCATCCTCAAAGGTGGCCATTTCCAGGGTAACCCTGGCGGCCGCCTCGATCAGGTGCATGGCCAGCACGGCTCCAGTTCCTTCCCCGAGGCGCATGCCCATATGAAGATAAGGTTTAAGATTCAGGTAGTCCATTAACAGGGCGTGTCCCGATTCGGCGGATAGGTGGGAGGGCACCAGGTAAGGCCAGGCCCGGGGGCACATTTTAGTTGCCGCCAGCGCCGCCGTGCTGGATATAAAACCATCAACCACGACCGGGAGGCGCCGGGAAGCGGCCCCGATGATCAAACCGGCCAGGGCGGCTATTTCCAGGCCCCCGACCAGGCTTAGCACCCCGAGCGGGTCCTCCGGATCGGGGGCATGCATCTTCAGGGCCGCACTGACTACTTTTTGCTTGTGAAGCAGCTTTTCGTCGTCAAGCCCGGTACCCCTGCCCACAACCAGTGAAGTTTCATAACCGCTGATCGCGGCCATAACCGCACTGCTGGCCGTGGTATTGCCGATACCCATTTCACCCGTAGCCAGAACCCTGATCCCGTCATCGGCGGCTTCCCGGGCGCATTCCATACCGGCAGAGACTGCTGCCAGGGCTTCCCGGCGGCTCATGGCCGGGCGGCGGCGGAAATTGTCGCTGCCGGCTTTAACCCGGACCCTTTTGACGCCGGGCAGGTTGTTGTCAACTTTAACCCCCATATCGATAACTTCTACTTCCACCCCGCCCTGACGGCCGAAAACGTTGATAGCGGCTCCACCGCCGGTAAAATTGGCTACCATCTGGGCGGTAACCTCAGAAGGGTAAGCGCTGATCCCTTCTTCTGTTACCCCGTGGTCGGCGGCCATCACTACAACCCTCTTCCGAGACCCCACCGGGAAGAAATCGCCGTGAATCCCGGCCAGTTGGACGGCCAGATCTTCCATCCGTCCCAGGCTGCCCTGCGGTTTGGTCAGGACATCCAGACGCGCCCGCGCTTTTTGCATCGCTTTTTCATCAAGCGGCTTAACCTGATCAATAACCGCCTGCAGTTTCTGTTCCATTTTTTTCTCTTCGCTCATCAAAAAAACTCCTTTCAGCATCTTAGCAGTTTAAATAATGCACTGTTTGAGGGCAACCGGATTGTTGAAAATTTTCTTGTTCTCTTTAAACCGGCCCATCATGGAGTATCTTTCCTCCGGCGCATCAGCCCCGGCCCCTTCCTTAAGCTCCGCCTTTCACAATACGGTAAACCTGTTCCATATCCAGGTTTTCCCGGACCGTTTCCGCCAGGGCATCGTATTCTTTCTCTTTGAAATCCCGGTAATTTTCATAAAGCAGGCCGCTTTTCTCCGGCAGGCCCCGGCGGCGCCGCAGGACATTGAGCAGCTGCCTGGTCCAGGCCAGGTTGTCAAAAATGCCGTGCAGGTAGGTGCCAAATACATTGCCCTCTTCATTAACAGCTCCTTCCCACCGACCGGCAGCCTTAACATAAACGGGCTGTTTCACTGCGCGGTAGGCAGTTTGGCCCATGTGGATTTCATAACCTTTAAGGGGCTGCTCAGGACCCATTTCGGAAAAATAATGATCATCGCTGTAGCGCCAGGCGGCTTCAACCTGCCGGGTCGATTTTTCTTTTTCCATTACCGTCTCCAGGTCCAGCAGGCCAAAAGCCCGCACCTCCGGGTAAGCGCTTTCAAATTGGCCCGGATCAAGAATGCGCTGCCCGAGCATTTGGAGCCCGCCGCAGATACCCATCAGCAGGGCGCCTTTTTGGGCATAAGCCTCCAGGGCCCGGTCCCAGCCGAGCTGCCTGAGATAAAGCAGGTCCTCAATTGTATTTTTCGAGCCGGGGATAATGAGCAGGTCGGGCTCGTCCAATTCCTCCGGCTTCCGGATATAGGAGAGGTTGACATCGTCATCGAGCTCCAGGGGATTGAAGTCGGTGAAATTGGAGATGCGCGGCAAAAGCAAAACCCGGATCTTTAAACCCCGGTTTGCGGAACGGGCCTGGAAACGATCGGTGACGCTGTCTTCTTCGTCCAGGTTGATCCGCATAAAGGGAACCACCCCGAGAACCGGTTTTTCAATCAACTCTTCCAGCTGTTTCAGGCCCGGCTGCAGCACTTTCAGGTCGCCGCGAAATTTATTTATGATTACCCCTTTCAACAGTTCCCGCTCTTCAGGCTGCAGCAGGGCCACCGTCCCGTACAGGGAGGCAAAAACCCCGCCCCGATCGATATCGCCGGCCAGCAGGACGGGAGCTTTAAGGCGCAGGGCCAGGCCCATGTTGACCAGGTCTTTTTCCCGCAAATTGATTTCTGCCGGACTGCCGGCCCCTTCTATGACAATTATATCGTGGTTGCGAGACAGGCTGGCAAAGGCCTGATCGATGAACGGGAGCAGGGTTTCTTTCCACTGCATGTAATCCATAGCCGCCATATTGTGGAGCGCTTTACCCATTACTATAACCTGAGAACCCTGCTCGGAGGTGGGTTTGAGGAGCACCGGGTTCATGTTGACATGCGGTTCGATACCGGCTGCTTCGGCCTGCATGACCTGGGCCCGGCCCATCTCCAGCCCCTCAACGGTAACATAAGAATTGAGGGCCATGTTCTGGGCTTTAAAAGGGGCGACGCTGTAGCCGTCCTGCCTAAAAATGCGGCACAGGGCGGCGCACAAAAAGCTTTTCCCCGCCGAAGAAGCCGTCCCCTGCAGCATAATCATTCCTTTCATCGGCCTTCACCTCCTGAGAAACCGCCGTTTTTGCCCCTGTTATGATTTAAAAGGGCGCTGCTGCCGGCCCGCAGCTTTTTCATGTATCTAGCTATTTCTTCAGCCAGGCGGCGGTTGTGGGGTGGCTTTAATACCGCCACCCGGAAATAGCTCCGGTCCAACCCGTGAAAATTATCGGCCCGCCTGATCAAAATTCCCCGCTCAGCCAGGTAATTTTGCAGGTCAGCGACATCAAAACCCGGATCTGTTCCCTGCACCAGGAGGTAATTGGCCGCCCCCTCAAAAACCCTTAAACCGCCCGTTTCGGTTAACCGCCTGCTGATAAAGCTTCGTTCCTCCTCGATTAAAGCCAGGGCTTCATCCAGGTAGCCCTCCTGCTCCAGGCAGTAGAGCCCCGCTTCCTGGGCCAGGATGTTAACCCGCCAGGGATCGCCCCACCGGGTCAGCTCTGCCGCTTCCTGGGCGGGGCCGACCAGACAGCCCAGGCGCAGTCCGGGCAGGGCCCAGAGCTTGGTCAGGGACAGGACTATCCACAGGTTCCCGCCTTCGATGCGGCGGAGGCTTTCCTGCGTCCGCCCGGTAAGCGGAATAAAGCTTTCGTCGATCATGACCAGCGCCTTACGCTCTTCTGCGGCCCGGGCCAGGGACAGCAGATCGCTCCCGGGGAAAAGCTGGCCGGTAGGGTTGGAGGGATTGCAGAAAACCACCAGGTCTCCCGGGCTGATTTCGCCTTCCAGGTCACAGGGGTTGAATTTTTTTCCGGGGGGCAGGGAATAGTATTTAACCTGCGCCCCGGATAGTTTGGCCGCCCTTTCATATTCAGAAAAGGTAGGAGCGGGGACAAATACTTTCCGGGGCCGTTTCCAGAGCGCCAGGAGGTGAATCAGCTCATTGGCCCCGTTGCCCAGGATCAATCTTTTTTCCGGAACCCCCAGAAAAGAAGCCAGCTTGTGGCGCAGCTCCCGGGCCTGCGGTGTAGGGTAGCGCTCTATTTCGGGCAAAACCCCCCTTAAATGCTCTATTAAACCGCCCGGAGGACCGAGGGGATTGACGTTGCTGCTAAAATCAATCAGCCTGCCTCCGGGAAGGTTCCACCGACGGGCGGCCCCGGCCAGGTCGCCACCGTGGCCACCGGTTTCATCATCAAAGGATCCGGACAAAACTGATCACCGCCTTTGCCGCCGGGCCTGCAGGGCCGGACAGCTGCAGGGCCAGGTAAAATCCAATTAAAAAAAACATTTCTCCCAGCTCGCTGGAAGCCCCCAAAATATCGCCGGTCAAACCGCCCAGCCTGGAGGCGGCATAGAGGGCCAGGGCCTGGGCACAGACCAAAGCCAAAAGGCAGCCGGCCAGGACAGGGACGGCCAGATGGGGCTGCCACCAGGCAAAAAGAGCCACTAAAACCAGGGCCCCGATGGAAGCCCGGAGCAGGATCGGCCAGCGCAGTTCCCGGAGGAACAGGTCGCCCAGGCCGCGGCTGCGCGCCGGGGCAAACCAGGCCCCGGCATAGACGATGGCCCACCGCCCGGCAAGAGGCATAAAAAACAGGGCGGCCGCCATGATTAAAGTATTTTCGGAGCCGGCCAGGAGGGCGATCTTTAAAAGGTAAACGAAGAAAACGGAAGCCGCCCCCATCACCCCGATGGCGCTGTCTTCCATGGCCTTGAAGGCCTTCTCCCTGTCGGTGGTGCCGACAAGGCCGTCGGCCGTATCGGCCAGGCCGTCAAAATGAAGGCCCCGGGTCAGAAAAAAACTAAGCGCCAGGGCCGTGACCGCCACCGGCCCCGGCTGAAAAATCAGGCCCAGCAGCCAGGCCGCTCCCGCCAGGAGCAGGCCCAGGGTAGCGCCGGCCAGGGGAAAGCAGGCCGCCGCGGCCGACAGTTCCCGGCCGCCGGGCCCGAACCGGACGTGGGGAAGGGGAATGATAGTCAAAAACGAAAGCGCCCGCAGGTAACTTTTCAAAAAGCAAAGACCTCCCCGGTTTGCAGGACATAATATATAACTAGAGAAAAGGCAAAAGCCATAATTGAAACCCGCCTGAACAGGGCCAGGCCCCGCTCGATGTCCGCCGGAACAGGATCCCTGCCGGCAGCGTTGATCAGGGGCTGTTCTTTCAGCCTGCCGCAGTAATAATCAGAGCCGCCGAGCTTTAGTCCGAGAACGCCGGCTGCTGCGGCCTCGGGCCAGGCGCTGTTGGGGCTGCTGTGCTTGCGGCGATCCTTCAGAAGCACCTTCAATCCGCACCTGGAAGCCCCTTCCGCAGCGCCGGCCAGGATCAAAAGGCCCGCCGTCAACCGGGAAGGAATATAGCTCAGGATGTCGTCCAGCCTGGCCGAGAAAAAGCCGATAGCCCGGTATTCTTCAGTTATGTAACCGAGCATGGAATCCAGGGTATTTACCGCCTTGTATAAAACAGCCAGGGGGGCTCCGCCCAGTGCAGCGAAAAACAGCGGCGCCACCAGTCCGTCGGCGCTGTTTTCAAAGAGGCTTTCCAGGGCTGCACGCGAAACACCGCTTTCGTTGAGCCGCCCCGTATCCCGGCTTACCAGCAGGGCTACGCTGGATTGAGCCCGCTCCAGGCGGCCGGACTGGAGTTCCCGGCCCACTGCAGCGACGTGCTTGCGCAGATCGCCTCCGGCCAGGACGGTAAACAGGATATATATTTCAAGGACCCAGCCGGCCAGGTAATGGATGCGGTAGGCCAGTTCAATAAGGAAAAGAGCGCTTAACAAAGAACCGCCTGCCGCGATAATGACGATCAGGACCCCCGCCGCTTTCAAGCCCGCCTCTGATCTGAACAGCCTCCGCGAAATTTTTTCCAACCCTTCAATAACCGCGCCCAGCAAGCGGACGGGGTGCGGAAAGCGGGGCGGATCGCCGATTAGGCCATCCAGCAGGTAGGCCAGCATAAAAGCCGATAGGCTCAAACCGATCCGCTCCACCTATTTAAACCTCTGGGGAATGCCGCAGACTACCAGCCAGACCTGGTCGGCCGCTTCAGCCATGACCTGGTTGGACCGTCCGGAATAATCCCGGAAAACCCGGCCCAGGGGGTAATTTGGCACCACCCCCATCCCCACTTCATTGGTTACCACGACCACATCGGCCGGGCATTGTGCCGCCGTTTGGGCCAGGGCGGCTACATAATCAAGGGCCCGTCGGCCGGCCTCTTCCAGAAGCCTTTCCTCGGCAAAAATATCTTCTCCCTCTTTGACGGCGCCCTGCCGGTCCAGGTCGGCCAGGATTAAGTTGCTGACCAAAAGGGTCAGGCAGTCCAGGAGGACCAGGTGGCCGGAATCAGTTTCTTTTTCCAGAACCAGGTGGGGTTTTTCCGGCTCTTCCACCGTCCGGAAATTTTCCGGGCGTCTTTGCTTATGGGCGGCAACCCGCTCTCTCATCTCTTCGTCCTCCACCCTGGCCGTGGCCAGGTAGATAACCTCTTTGCCGCTCTCTAAAGCCAGCTTCTCGGCAAAAACACTTTTCCCGCTGCGGGCCCCGCCGGTTATCAAAATCAGGGAAGCGCTGCTGTGATCACTCATTTTCTAAACCTCCGCCCGGGCAGACCACAGCTGCAAGGTCCTCTATAGCTTCCATCACGATTGCTCCTTTTTTTACCAATCCTTCAAGCATCTGCCTGGCTTTCCCGCTGTAATCGCGCTGATCGGCCCCTTCAAGATCAATAATATAAACCGGCTTGCCTTCATCAAGGGCGGTTTCCACCTCTTCAAAAAGGGGCAGGTTGCCTTCCCCAAAGGGAATGGGAGGGACAACCACCAGGTCTGAATCTCGCATTAACTGCAGGTGCTCTTCCTTGAGGGCGCCGTTCATACTGGTAAAGGGCGGGACGATAACTACCGGCAGGCTGTGAAAGTGGGCAAAGCGGCAGCCGCTGTCCTGGGCCGATACGGGACCCACTGAAATCCGGCAACCCTGCTGGCTGAGAAGCTCAAGAACGGGCAGGGCTTCTTCTCCTCCGCCGATAACGTGGACCGCCGGACCATCATTGTGGCTTTCCTCGGGATTAGGCCCTCTGACCACGCTGACCTGCAGAACCCCGTGCAGGGGGTGACGATAGGTGGTGGCCGGTACTCCGTAGGACTTGCGGATATTTTCCGGGGTAATTACTGCTTCGGCTCTGCCGGCGGCCATAACCCTGCCGCCGGAAAGCAAAATGAAGCGGTTAAAATGGTGGACGGCCAGGTTAATATCATGAATAGCGGCAATGACGGTTACTTTTTGTTCCCGGTTAAGGCGGGTGGCCAGCTCCAAAAGCATGGACTGATAGCCGATATCGAGGTTGGCCGTGGGTTCGTCCAGGAGCAGCGCTTCCGGCTGCTGGCAAACCGCCCGGGCCATGATCACCCTTTGCTTTTCACCGCCGCTCAAAGTGGCTATCGAGCGCTCGGCCAGGTGCGAGACCCCGGTCATCTCCATGGAGCGCTTCACTATCTCCCGGTCTTTGCTATCTTCTTTCTGAAAACGACTTAAGTACGGAAAACGACCCATCATGACAATGTCTTCCACCGTAAAATCGAAATCGGCTGTTGTTTCCTGGGGCACTACCGCCATTTTCCGGGCTGCTTCTTTACTGTTCAACCGGTCCAGTTCCTGACCCTCAAGTAAGATACTGCCCGCATTGGGTTTCAGGATGCGGCTGATACAGCGCAGCAGGGTCGACTTGCCGGCCCCGTTGGCCCCAAGCAGGGCCACCAGGTCGCCGCGGTCCACCGTAAAGTTGGTATCTTCCAGGACCGGCTGGGCATCATATGCCAGTTTCAGGCCGTGAACTTCAATATTCAATCCCACAATAGATTATCCTCCTCCGCCAAAATAGCGCAGCTTCTTGCGTTTTTTCAGCAGATAAACAAACATTGGCGCCCCGATCAGGGCGGTGATAATGCCCACCGGCAGTTCGGAAGGGGCAATGATTACGCGGGCCAAAGTATCGGTGGCAATCAGCAGCGTTCCTCCCAGTAAAGCCGAAGCCGGCAGCAAAAAGCGGTGATCCGGCCCGGCCACCAGGCGGACAAAGTGGGGGACCACCAGGCCCACAAAACCGATAATCCCGCTGGTTGAAACCGCCGCCGCCACCAGCAGTGAAGACCCGGCCAACAATATCTTTTTGACCAGCTCGGTATTAACTCCGAGATGGCTGGCTGTTTCTTCACCGAGCAGCATGGCGTTTAACTCTCGTGAAAAAAGGCTGACACAAATGTAGCCGGCCAGGGCGTAGGGGACCATTACCCTGACCTGGTGCCAGGTTGCCCCGCCCAGTCCGCCCATCATCCAGAAAACAACCATGTGCAGCTTCTCCCCGGCAAAATAGGTCAGCAGGGAAACCAGGGCCGAAAGAAAAGCGCTGACAGCGATGCCGGCCAGCAAAAGAGTCATTACCGGCACAGCTCGGCCTACGCGGGCCATGCTGTAAACCAGCATGATGGTGGTAATCCCTCCTCCAAAGGCAAAGAGGGGCACCGCTCCGAAACCGCCGACGGCCAGGCTGAAGCCGCTGAGCATGGCAAAAACAGCGCCCAGGGCCGCTCCTGAGGAAATCCCAATCACGTAAGGATCGGCCATCGGGTTGCGGAAAAGACCCTGGAAAACCGCCCCTGCTACAGCCAGTGAACTGCCCACCGCCGCGGCCAGCAGGACTCGCGGCAGGCGGATCTGGAGCAGGATATCCTCATGGACCGGCGGAATTTCAGCCCCTTCAAAAATTAAGGCCAGGGGGAGGGCTTCCAGCAGGATTACCAGGACATTCCGCCCCCCGATCGATACTGCTCCCAGGACCATGGCGTTGATTGCAGAAGCAAATAAAAGGACTACCAGGCCGGCCATGATCAGCTTTTTGCGCGGCCCGGTTTTGCCATCGCTTTGATTTAGATTCTGCTTGTGGTTTAACGTTTCTCTTTACCTCGCCTCTAAACTTTAATCGCGGTCTTTAAAATTTGTCCGGGTAAAACAGTTCCGCCGCTTCCTCGATGGCTTCGACTATGCGCGGCCCCGGACGGGAAAAAGTATCATCTGAAATAGCATGGAGGTTTTTATTTTCCACCGCCGGCACGCTCTCCCAGCCCGGCCTTCCGGCCATTTCCTCCAAAACAAAATCAGCTGTGCCGTGATAATCAGGGTATAAAATGATATAAGGCTGCCGGTCGGCTACTTCTTCAGCGCTGATCTGGGGATAATTTTCCGTAATATCCCCGAAGATATTTTCCCCCCCGGCCAGGGAAATAATTTCATTGATGAACGCCCCTTCACCGGCAGACATTAAGGGATCAGAATAAACTTCATAAAAAACGCGGATCCTGTCCTCCGGTTCGATTGAAGCTACTTTATCCTGGACGGCTTCGATCCGCTCTTTCATCGATGCGATCAGTTCTGCCCCTACTTGCTCCACCCCGCTCACCTCGGCCACCAGGGCCATACTGGTAAACAATTCCTCTACAGTGGAGGATTCCACCACCAGGACCGGAATACCCAGTTCCTCCAGGCGCGGCACTTCTTCATTATGGATGGTGGAAGCCAGGACCAGGTCAGGTTCCAGCTCGACAATTTTTTCGATGCTGGGAGTAGAAAAACCGCCTACAATATCTTTTTCCATAGCCTCAGGGGGATAATTGCAGAACTCGGTCACTCCTACAATTCTGTCGCCGAGGTCCAGGGCGAAGCTGACTTCGGTATTGCTGGGGGAAAGGGAAATGATCCTTTCCGGAACCCCCACGATGGTCACTTCCCGGCCCATCTGATCGGTAACAACAATTTTAGCATTTTCGCCGGCGGGATCTTCGGCATCAGCGGGCTCTTCTGCCTCAATTTCTTCTTCCGGCTCTTCAGGCTCAACTGCCTCTTCGGGCTGTTCGCAGCCGATTGCAAAAAGCAGAAATGCAAAAACCAGTAGTGTCGCTAAAAGTAAGCTTTTCTTCAATGTTATCTCTCCTTTTTTTATTAATCGGCCCTCTCAACCCCATCGCCGGCAGGGGATAACCGGGTTTTAATAAAACAAAAAACCACGGCAAAACGTGGTTTTAACACCCGCTTTACCCTTTCACCCGAAGGGGTTAAGCGTGCTGTCAGGCAGGTCTCCTGGCTCGTGTTCACTGTGCCTCTCCGCCTTCCCGGCTTTTATAAACCAGTGGCTTGAAGGGGGGCACATCCCACTTACAGTGGCGGGACCGCGCCGGAATTGCACCGGCTTCCCTTTTCAGTCTTTTGACACCTGACCAGCCGATATTAAATTATGATACCGCCTGTTATTATAGCACTCAAGCGGCCCCTTGTCTATCATGAAAGCAAAACCAAAAACGGCTCCAAGAGACCTCTTTATTCAAATTTCTTTAGCGGTATGGTTTCAGCGTGCCGGTTTTCATGGCGTAAGGTTCCTTTAAAAGACCCACATTGGCCAGGGTAAAGATGATCAAAGCCACCCAGATAAAACAGAAGCTGACCAGGTGGGCAAGCGAAAAAAATTCCCTGAACACGAAAATACCCAGCAGCAGGTTAATGGTGGGCGCTATATACTGCAGGAAACCCATCATTGAAAAAGTGGTCTTTTCTATCCCGCGGGCATATAAAAAAAGGGGCGTGGCGGTGATAATCCCTGTCCCGGCCAGAATTAAGGCGGTTTGAAAAGGCATGGCGCCCAGGGCGCCTGCCCCTGTGCGCTCCAGGCTTACTATATACAGCAGGGCCACGGGCATAACGATGAAAGTTTCCAGGATTAGGCCGGAAACCGGATCGAGGCGAATTATTTTTTTAATCAAACCATAGGCGGCAAAAGTGCCGGCCAGTAAAAGGGCAATCCAGGGAACGCGGCCGTACTGCAGGGTGATGATTAAAACCCCCGCCGTGGCCAGAAGGAGGGCCGCCAGCTGCCAGCGGCCGAGTTTTTCCCTGAACACGGTTACCCCCAGCAAAACCACGACCAGGGGATTAATATAATAACCCATACTGGCTTCGATAACAAAGCCGCTGTTTACGGCATAGATATAGGTAAACCAGTTCAGGCTGATAATAAAGCCACAGCTGAATATCAGCATTAATTTTTTTCGATTGGCCAGGGAATAAAAGAGAGTTTTCCAGCCCCCGGTGATCATGACGACCAGGGTCACAACTAGAAAAGACCAAAAAATACGGTGGGCTAAAATTTCTACAGCCGGGACGGCCTCAAGAAGTTTCCAGTACAGAGGCAGCAGCCCCCATAAAACAAAGGCCGAAAAGCCGTAAAAAACCCCCGCCGTGTTCTCGCTGATGATTTGATCGGGATTACTCATGATAGGTATAGCTTATTACTTCAAGGGTCACCTGGCAAGGGGTTTCGAGGTTATTACGATTTATTCTTTTCCTTTTCGCATTCAGGGCATTCTTCCGGGGGTAGATCAGGTCTATCGTTAGGCCTTACTTCTTTCCGGCCCCAGCGGTGGCGCCGGCAGCGGGGGCATAATATTTCATCTTCAAGAGCGAAGGGGCCTCCGTGGATACGCATAGCTTTACCCTCAATAAGCGAGCGGGCAATTTTCTCCCGGGCTGATACCAGAATGCGCTGCAGGGTGCTCTGAGCGACATTCATCCGGGCTGCACATTCCTGCTGTTCCAGCTTTTCCAGGTCTTTTAACCTGATTGCTTCAATCTCATCCACGGTAAGCACTACCTCATCCAGCAAAGGCATCGGGATGCCGGTCGGCTTAAAATATGTAAAGCGGGGCATCGTACTGACCCGGCGCGGTTTATGCGGTCGCGGCATTTTAAAAACTCCTATAACCTGATTTATTTAGTTGCATTTAATTATAGCAAAAATTTATCAACCAGACAATTGTTCCGCAACATTCAAAAAATGATCCCAGACCCCGCTGATTCTGTTCAGCAGCGCTCCACCGGTATATTCTGTAACGGCGATCCCCTGCACCATGGAATCGACAAAAGCCCGGTCAAAAGGAATTTTCCCCACCATAACAAGGCCCTCTTTCAGGCAGTAAGCTTCGATCGATTTTGATTGTTCCGGACCCAGGTCATAGCGGTTGATACAGACGGCAGCTGTGATCCCAAAATGGCGGCAAACCGAAAGGATCCTTTCCAGGTCGTGGAGGCCCGAGACCGTAGGCTCGGCAATGATCAGGGCGGCATCGGCCCCGGACAGGGCGGCAATGACCGGACATCCGATCCCGGGAGGACCGTCAATCAGCAGATAGTCTTTGCCCGAGGCTTTTGCCAGCTCCTGGCCTTTATTGCGGACGATGGTCACCAGTTTGCCTGAATTTTCCTCTGCTATGCCCAGCCGGGCATGGACCAGGGCGCCATAGGGAGTGCGGGAAACAAACCAGCGGCCCGATACCTTTTCCTGCATCTCGATGGCCTCCCGGGGGCAGGCGAAAGCGCAGAAGGAACATCCTTCACAGGCCACCGGATCGATGCTGAAATCGCCGGCTACAGCCTGGAACCGGCACAGTTCCAGACATAAACCGCAGGAATTGCATGTTTCAGGATTAACCACTGCAACCTTAGAAGCGCTAAAGTCATGACTTTCAAATTCTCTGGCCCCGGTTATCAAGCTCAGGTTAGCCGCATCAACGTCTCCGTCAACCAGAACCAGCCTATCAGGCACCAGGGAAGCAAAGGATGCGACAAGCGAAGTTTTACCCGTTCCGCCCTTGCCGCTGATCACCGTAAGTATTTTCATGGCCGGGAAACCTCCTTCTTGTTCCCGGTAATACCGCTAAACAATGCTTTGAACCGTCTGCGCCACTCGCGATTGTGTGAAACAACCGCTTCGCCGCGGGCATAAAGCCCGGCCAGTTCTTTGTCAAAGGGAATTTTTTGCAGGACCGGCAGGCCGGCGTGCCGGCAGTATTTTTCCACCCTGTCATCACCAAGATCGCTGCGGTTGATAACCACACCGGCCGGTAAACCCAGCTTGCTAACCATCTGAGAGGCCAGATCGAGGTCGTTTAAACCAAAGGGAGTGGGTTCTGTAACCAGCAGACAGTAATCGCAACCGCTGACGGCGCTGACAACCGGGCAGGAGGTGCCGGGAGGCGCATCGATAATTGAAATATGATCGGGCTGGATCATTTTTTTTACCGCGTTAATCAGCGGAGGAGACATCGCTTCACCGGGATTGAGGTAACCACCACCAAACTTCAATTTTCCGGCGCTGCCGCTTTTGATAGTCCCAATAGGGCGATTATATTCTGTAATCGCTTTTTCCGGACATAGATAAGCGCAACTGCCGCAGCCGTGACAAAGCTCCTCCAGTATGATGACCTGATCTTTCAGGACAGCCAGGGCATTAAACATGCACACCTCCGAACAGCGGCCGCAAAAAGTACACCTGTCATGATCAACAGCTGGAACCGGAATCCCGACTGCTTTCTCAAGCTCAAACTCCGGTTTCAAAAAAAGATGGGCATTGGGCTCTTCCACATCACAATCAAGCAGTTCAACATTGTCATAATCCGGGATCAGGGCCAGGGCCAGGTTTACAGCCACCGTAGTTTTGCCGGTACCGCCTTTGCCGCTGGCGATCGCTAAATTAATCATTTGATAACCCCTTTTTAACCAAAACTATTTTGCGCCGAACGGGTTATGAAAAAAACCGCCACTGCGCCGTCATGGCTGTTTCAATAAACCGGATCATCCCGGTCAACCGGGGTTAAAAAAATCTTAACCCCGGTTTTACCTTAAGATTCCTGTTCCAGCTCGTCCAGGCGCTGTTCCAGCTCATTTAGTTCCGCCTTTAACTGATCCTGTTGTTCTTTCAAAAAGGCCTTTTCTTCTTCCGGTCCCGAAAAGGCCGGGCCGTAATAAGGGGCGGCCCCGGCAAACCACCAGTGGCAGGGGCCCCTGCCGGGACCCCAACCCGGACCCCAACCGGGGGGGTTCCAGCCCGGCCCTCGCCCGGGCCAGTCTCCCCGGAAACCACCGGCGCCGGGATACCAATCCGGTCCTTTCCAGAAACCGGGACCGTACCAATTTCTTCCTCTGGGCATTGCTAACACCTCCTCTGCCATCGTCTTAAAATCTGCAGATCACCGGGCCGGGGCCTTTAACCGGCAGACCTCCCGGTCCGGTTAATATTGAACCTTCTGAGCGCCACTTAAGACATTGGCCCTGCTCTGTTCGGAACCCGGACCTTTTCGACCGTTAACGGTTGATGCTGTCAGACCGGCTTTTAACTGCAACTATGGCCCCCGGTAGTATGATCACAGGTGCTGGGCCCGGAACGCAAAGTGCCCGCGGCAAAAGATTCTATCACCTCGGTCACCGGACCGCTAACGCCAATGTAGGTTTCGATTCCCTTTTCAGCAAACAAGGACTGGGCTTTGGGACCCATACCTCCGGCAATAATGCATTTTACCCCCCTTTCAGCCAGGTAACGGGGTAAAAATCCGGGCTCATGTCCGGGATTGGCAATTTCCTTTTGACCGTCAATCCGGCCCTCATAAACCTCAAAGATCATATAACCGGGGCAGCGCCCAAAATGCTGGGCGACCATGTTATTTTCTGCTGCCACTGCAACGAACATTTTCTCACCTCCTAAGATTTATCAGCGCTGCCTGCCCTTTTGCATGCCGGAATGAGCAGAAGTTGTCGCCTCGGAAACAGCTATTAATTTGTTCTCATTAAATTTTTGCACAGCCGCGCCAACCGACCCCTCGACACCGGTATAAATCTTAATTCTACCTGCTTTAAGGGCATGAGCCGCCTTTGGCCCCACATTTCCGGTAAGCACAGCCTCCACGCCGCGATGAGAAAGCAGCTGGGCACTTTGCGGCCCGGCGCCTCCAGCAGCGCCGGCACTTTCATTACGAACAGATTCCAGCAGCTCCCCGCTTTCTGAATCTACCAGCACAAAATAGGGGCAGCGCCCAAAACGCTGATCGGTTTGGGCGTTGAGCCCTTCTCCCTGCGCACTTATGGCCAGTTTCACCTACAAACACCTCCTTTGCCGCTCAGCGAGTCAATGATATGAGCAATATGGCTTTTCCCAGGTTGCAACAATCTTTCCTTACCTTTTTCCCTTGCTCTGAAAGCTTTTCCCCTGCCTTTTTCTCTCCCAGCGCTCGGCCTCCATTCCATGTCCGTTAATTTGGTGGATAATACGGGTATATATCCATTACTATTATAGATCATTTATGGGTATACATCAATAACATCTTTTTGTTATTATTAATAAAGACAGGAGGCGCTCTAATTGAGATACAGACACTTGTTTGGCCCCGTCCCTTCAAGGCGGTTGGGAGTATCGCTGGGAATTGACCTGGTACCGCTTAAAACATGCACCCTGAACTGTATTTACTGTGAATGTGGAGAAACCAACAACTGCACCCTGGAACGGAAAGAATACGTCCCGCTGGAAGAAGTATACGAGGAGTTAAACGACTACCTGTCAAAAAAACCGGCGCTCGACTATATCACCTTTTCAGGATCCGGGGAACCAACCCTGCATAGTGGGATCGGAGATGTAGTCAAGTTTTTAAAGCAAAAATACCCCGCCTACAGGCTTTGCCTGCTGACCAACAGTACCCTGTTAAATGACGACAGGGTAAGAGAGCAGATTAAGCCGATTGATTTAATTGTACCTTCCCTGGATACGGCCACAGAAGAATGCTTTCAAAGCTTAAACCGCCCCTGCGGGGGGCTCCGGTGTGAAGATATAATTGAAGGTTTGGTTGCCCTGCGCCGCGAATACGCCGGTGAAATCCACCTGGAAATATTTGTTGCGCCCGGTTTAAACGATACCCCGGAAGAACTTGCTGCCCTTAAAGCAGCAATAGAAAGAATTAAACCCGACCGGATCCAGCTGGGAACGCTGGACAGGCCCGGGACAGAAGAATGGCTGGAACCGGCCGATTATAATACTATGCAGGGCATGGCTGCCTGCCTGGGCAACGCCGAGATAATCGGTGAATTCAGGCCGGGGCCCAAAATCACCTCTTTCGATGACTCTCACAGCAGGCAGATCTACGAAACCCTCAAACGGAGGCCCTGCACCGTGGCCGACCTGAAAGCCCTGTTGAATTTAAGACCGGCCGAAATCCAGAAATATATCAACCACCTGCTGGGCCAGGGGAAAATAGAAATAGATCACCGGGAGCGGGGCGCCTTTTTAAAGGTTAAAAAAAACCACGGCAGGCAAACTTAACCCTCCGTGATTAAATTAAATCTTTATTTTATAGCGATGCGGGCCCGGAGCCACCAGAGAGATGCTATTCGGCCACGGTCCCCACTATTTCTGCCCTGTCCAGCTGTCCTGCCCCGTGAGGAGCCGCATCCGCCAGGGCCTCTGTAACATCGGTACCCGCTTCAAAACCAAAATGCTCGGCCCCTCTCCACTGGGGCACATCGGTAACGTCATAAACCACACCGTCAACCACTATATAGGCCGGCCTGCCATCCTGGCCGTCATACTGGGCAATTTCCTCCATGGTAAAGACCTGCTCTTCGACTGCTTCTTCCGGCTCTTCTTCCTCCACCACGTCTTCGGGTTCATCGACCGGTATTTCCTCTTCAGCGGCGTCACACCCTGAAAAAACAAGGGCGATCATTGCCAGGCCTAGTAGAAGAAAAAACAAGGCCTTTTTTTTGATCATCATACTAAAAACCCTCCTTTTTATGGTATTCCCTTTATCCTATAAAAAAGGTCTTCTGTCAATAAATAATCAATCTAAAGCCTTTAAGATCTCCCGGCAAAAAGCAGGCAGATCTTTGGGGGTGCGGGAAGTGATAATATTTCCGTCCCGGACCACTTCTTCGTCGACAAACTCCGCCCCGGCATTGATTAGATCGTCTTTGATCGAGAAAAAGGCCGTTACTTTCCGGCCCCCAATTGCCCCAATCGAGGCCAGCATCCAGGGTCCGTGACACATGGCGGCGATAATTTTTCCCTGCTCGTAAACATCTTTGAGAAAATCAACCAGTTCCCGCGACCGGCGCATATGATCCGGCGAGTAACCGCCCGGGATAATGACGGCATCAAAAGCTTCCGCCTTGGCATCAGCTGCAGCCAGGTCTGCCGTGGCCGGGTAACCGTGCTTGCTTTTATACTCTTTAATCCTGGGTGCTATCACGGTCACTTTGGCCCCGGCTTCCTGGAAGCGGTAATAGGGATACCAGAATTCCGGATCCTCGTAGAGCTCTTCCAGTAAAACAGCGATATGTTTGCCTTCCATTCCCATCAGTATTACCTCCCAAAACATAGTGTCATAGCCCTCATCCATCCTCTCCTGGAGATGGCTCGGGTTAAAAGCCTGCGCTCCTTTTGCCCTGTCCTACCGGAAAGGTTCAAGCCATCCGAAACCCAGGGCCAGCTCAAACATGGCCAGCAGCAGGAAAAATATAACAGAAAGGGCCAGCAGCCAGTTAAGCCAGCCCCGGGGCAGCCACTGCCTGCTTCCGCTCTTTAAAAGCGGCTCAATCGTTGACTTCTCCTGCAGAAGGCGCAGGCCAAAATAAGCGCCCGCTGCCGCCAGGATCGCCAGGGGCAACAGGGCCCACAGGAGCCGGGGGTCGATCTCGGCCGCGGTCTCCTCCTGCCCGGCCAGGTAGAGATAAGTTACTGCATAAAAATTGTTCAGCATGTGATAAAGGATTCCGCCCCACAAAGAGCCGGTCTTGATTACCACCACCGCCATCACCGCGCCGAGCATAAAAGTGCTGAACAGGTTCAAAAAGGAGACGTGAAACAGGGCAAAAAGAAAAGAGCTAAAAACAATGGCCGGAACAACGCCCCCGTCCTCTAAGGCGGGCATGATTGCCCCCCTGAACATCACTTCCTCGCAGATCCCGGCCGAAATAGAAAGAACGAAAATGTAAACCAGGTAGTGCTGCAGGGTTTGCGGCGGCTCCAGGACCACTACCGGTTCATAGCCGATTTCCATTAAGCCGGTCACCATACCGGCGGCGATAGCCATATTAAGCAGCCAAAAAGATGCGGAAAGCAGGATAATGACCGGGACAAAGCGCCATTCCAGGGCCTTAAAACGGACAAAACAGGCCCGATCAACCCGGTACCGGCGTAAAAACCAGAGGGCCGGCAAAAGGATGATCACCCACTGGGTTATGATCATGCCAATTTCAAAATGCAGGCCCTGGGCCAGGGACCCGAAAACCAGTAAGAGCAGGAACACGACTACGTAAAGCTTCATGGCCGCTTTCAGATCCGGTTTCTTTTTTCCTCCCGGCTCCTTTTCGAGCCTGCTGCCATTTGTGATTACTTCCTCTTCCCTACCGTTAGTTTCGTTGTAAACATTGTATTCATCCACTGATCCGATCACTCCAGTAACCTGTTTTCCAGGACCTGGCCCCGCTCCAGGCCGGACAGCCGCAGGTAAAATTGGGCCGCATCAACCAAAGCTTCCATCGGGGTCAACCCCACTATTTCACTGTCGGTTACCTGGACGCCGTAGCGGGCAGCTTCCAGTTTAACCAGTTCAAAGACCCGGTGCAGGGGCACCTTCCTGTAATCGCAGACATTGATAGTAACCTGGGCCTGCCCGGTTTCTTCGATAAAAATCCCCAGGCCCTTGATGCTTGGAAAGCCGCCGCTGCTGCCCCTGATGGCCCCGGCAACCTTCTTGGCAATTTCTACATCCCCGGTATCCAGGTTGATGTTGTAGGCAATCAGCGGAGGCCTGGCCCCCACCGCCGTAACGCCCGCCCGGGGGTTTACTGCGGCCGGCCCGAAATCGGGCTCCCGCCCCGGTTCTTTAATCGCTTCCAGCAGGCCTTCGTACTGGCCGCGCCTGACATCGGAAAGGTTTTTCCTCTCCGGCCTTGTAGCCGCTTCTTCATAGAGGTAAACCGGGATTTTTAGTTCTTCGGCCAACCGCCGGCCCAGCTCCTGGGCCATCTCCACGCATTCTTTCATGTCGACGCCGGAAACCGGCACAAACGGGATCACATCGGTGGCGCCCATCCGGGGGTGCCCGCCTTCATGTTTGGCCATGTCAATCAGGGCGGCCGCTTTTTGAGCGGCCTGGAAAGCGGCTTCCTTGACCGGCCCGGGCTCACCGATAAAGGTGACCACCGAGCGGTTGTGACTTTCGTCATGCGAATAGTCGAGCAGTTTTATTCCCTGCACAGCCCTGATCGACCCGACAATTTCTTCAATTACTGCCGGGCGCCGTCCTTCGCTGAAGTTGGGAACACATTCCACCAGTTTAGCCATTTGCTATTTCACCTCCACTACCAGTTGTCCGTTTTTCAGGACCGAACTGACCAAGTTTGTGCCGTAGCGGTAGGCCAGGTAGTCATAATTGGGAGCATCAAATAAGACCAGATCCGCCTTTTTGCCTTCCTCCAGGCTGCCTATTTCAGAAGCCCGGCCCACGGCATGGGCGGCATTAATCGTAATAGCGTTGATCACCTCGGGAGGGGTCATCCGCAGATAAAGACAGGCCAGATTAATAATTAACTGCAGGTTGTTGTTGGGCGAACTGCCCGGGTTAAAATCGGTAGCCAGGGCTACCGGCACCCCGCGCTCAATCATTTTGCGGGCCGGGGCATAGTGATCCTCGCCCAAATAAAAAGTGGTTCCCGGCAGGATCACTCCGATCACGCCGGCGGCGGCCATTTTTTCAATGCCCTGATCCGAAATTACCAGGAGATGATCGGCTGTAACAGCCCCTAATTCAGCGGCCAGTTCGGCCCCGCCCAGGGGAACAATCTCATCGGCATGCATTTTAAGGCCCAGCCCTTTTTCTTTGGCCGCCGCCAACACCCTCCTTGACTGCTCCACGGAAAAAATTCCATCTTCGCAGAAAACATCACAGTAGTAAGCCAGCTTACGATCGACCACCTGCGGGAGCATCTCTTCGATCACCACATCGAGATAGCGGTCCGGTTCATTTTTATATTCCGCCGGCACGGCGTGGGCGCCCAGGAAAGTCGGCACCAGGTCGATCGGTTGGGCCCGGTCCACCTCCCGGATCGCCTGCAGGGTTTTAATTTCAGCTTCCGTCGAAAGGCCGTAGCCGCTCTTTGCTTCGGCCGTGGTCGTCCCCTGGGCCAGCATCTGGCGGCAGTATTTAATTCCGTTCCGGACCAGTTCTTCCTCCGAAGCGGCCCTGGTGGCCTCCACACTGTTCAGGATCCCCCCGCCCCGGGCCAGGATTTCCAGGTAGGGCACTCCCTGCAGTTTCAGGGCCAGCTCGTGTTCCCGCGATCCCCCAAAAACAACGTGGGTATGGGGGTCGATCAATCCGGGCAGGACCACTTTTCCGGAAGCGTCCACTACCCGAGTCCTATCATCCGGCTCCGCCTTATCAAGCACTTCAGCGGTAGGGCCCACCGCCGTAATCTTATCTCCGGAAACGGCGACGGCTCCGTCTTCGATTACCGTTAACTCTTGCAGGCCTTCGCCGCTCAGGGGCTTTTCCGAGGCGCCCCGGGAAGTCACCACCTGGCGGGCGTTTTTTATCAATAATGTCGTTTTCATCTCGAAAGTCCTTTCTATTTCCTGTACCGGTTAACCGGCCCCGGACTGGCCCTCAGCACGGCGGCTAAAAGCCTTTTCTACCAGGATGCGCACCTCTTCACCGTCAGCCGGGTAGGGCAGAGTAATCTGGTCTGTTTCGCTATTGTCCAGGTTGTAATCCAGGGCGGTGGCAACCGAATTTTCGTTGCGGGCCCAGGCCCGCCGGGCTACCCCGCCCATGACGTCCCAGGGCAGGGCTGAACCCAGAATGCGGTCCGCTTTTTCACTGCCGTCCAGGACCATACCGAAGCCTCCGTTGATGGCCTTGCCGATCCCGACCCCGCCGCCGTTGTGCAGGGCCACCAGGGACATGCCCCGGGCGGCATTGCCGGCAAAACACTGCACGGCCATGTCGGCCATAACATTACTGCCGTCCTTAATATTGGCCGTTTCGCGGAAAGGCGAATCGGTGCCGCTGACATCATGATGATCGCGCCCGAGCATGATCGGCCCCACGTGACCGCGGCGGACCATCTCGTTAAACTTTAAAGCAATCCTGGTCCGTCCTTCGCAATCCTGGTACAGGATCCGGGCCTGGGTCCCCACCACCAGGTTGTTCTTCTCGGCATCGCTGATCCAGGCGTAATTGTCCCGGTCCTGGCCGCACCGGCCCGGATCGATACATTCCAGCGCCGCCCGGTCGGTTTTTCTTAAATCCTCGGGACTGCCGCTCAGGCAGACCCAGCGGAAGGGCCCGTAGCCGTAGTCAAAAAGCTCCGGCCCCATGATATCTTCTACATAAGAGGGGAATATAAAACCTTCTTTTTCATCGACGCCGTTCTTCGATACTTCTTTTACCCCGGCGTCAAAAACCGCCTTCAGGAAGGAGTTGCCGTAATCGAAAAAGTAGGTGCCCCTTTCGCTCAAGGCCCTGATCAGTTCAAAATGGTTCCGCAGCGACCGGTCGACTTTTTTCCTGAACCCCGCCCGGTCATCCTGCAAAAGAACCGTTCTCTCCTCGAAACTCAGGCCCTGGGGGCAGTAGCCGCCGTCATAGGCAGCGTGGCAGGATGTCTGGTCGGAGAGCAGATCGATGTGGATCTTGTTTTTGACGGCATAAGAGAGCAGGTCAACCACGTTTCCATGGTAGGCAATGGACAGCGGCTCCTTGTTATCGGCCGCCCTGCGGGCCACCTTGAATACTTCGTCCAGGTCGGCGGAAACTTCGCTGACCCAGCCCTGTTCATGCCTGGTTTTAATCCTGGAATGATCGACCTCGGCTATGATGCCCACCCCGTTTGCTATTTCAACCGCTTTGGGTTGGGCCCCGCTCATTCCGCCCAGGCCTGAAGAAACGAAAATATAGCCCCTCAAATCCTGGTCGTCCCCGATTCCCAGCTGCTGCCGTCCGGCATTCAATATGGTGTTAAAGGTGCCGTGCACGATGCCCTGGGGCCCGATATACATCCACCCGCCGGCGGTCATCTGGCCGTAATTGGCCACGCCCATCTGTTCGGCTACGTTCCAGTCCTCGGCATTGTCGTACATGCCCACCATCAGGGCGTTGGTGATAATCACCCTCGGGGCATCGGGGCGGGAACGGAACAGGCCCAGGGGATGGCCCGATTCGACCACCAGGGTTTGCTCTTCGGTCAATTCCTCCAAATACTTCTTGATCAGGCGGTACTGCATCCAGTTCTGGCAGACCCGCCCGGTTTCACCGTAGGTAACCAGCTCGTAAGGGTAGAGAGCCACATCAAAATCAAGGTTGTTGTCGATCATGACCTGGAAGGCTCTGCCTTCCAGGCACCTCCCTTTGTACTGATCGACCGGCCGGGCCTTGATAGGGCCCGGAGGGCGGTAACGGTAACCGTAAATCCGGCCCCGGGTCAGGAGCTCTTCCAATAATTCGGGTGCCAGCTGCTGATGGTAGTTGTGGGGGATATAGCGCAGGGCGTTTTTTAAGGCTATTTCCGTCTGCGCCTGAGTCAGGGTAAAATCCCGGGCCGGTGCCCGGCGGACACCTGCTACGAATTCGGGCTTTTCATACCACCGGTCATCCAGCTTTATTTTCATGGCCGTTCCAATTTGATCGCTGTCGTACATGCAATCACTCCTTTAGCGGCATCTTAAGCTATAAAACATCTTACAGATTCTCTCTTTTCAAAATATATAAAAGCTGCCGCTCTTTATAAACGAAAGCCTATTGGCCCAGAATTTTACGGTAGTAACCTGTGTAAAGGGCCCCGGCCGGATTATGGGAAAGAACGCGGTCTTTTACAATTAAAGCAGTTACCGGCGCCTGGGAATGTTTGTTGAATAAGACGTCATGACCGATGCAGAGGCCGACTGTTACGTTGAGTTCGGTTTTATTTTCCTGCAGGACCCGGGCCTGGACCACCGGGTTGCACATTGCTTCCGGCCTGTCTGCCCTGATCTTGGGCAGTTCCAGTTCTTCTTTAGCCATACCGCACACCTTGCAACAAATACTGTAAACCTTAAAATGCCTGCGCAGGTAGGAACAAAGCACTTTGGCTTCCTCTTTCAGGCCGAGACAAAAAGCAACCCCCAGGCGCTCGTAGCCCATTTCCCGGCAAAAAAGGATCAGCTCCTCCACCCTGGTTTTCTGCATATAATATTCCGCTTCAATGAAGGCGGCCGCCCGGTGAATTTGGCGGTCCTGACCGCTATAAATTTCAACCGCCCTCTCTTCAGTGCCGGTACAATCCCGGCCTTGTTCACAATCCACTTTTTCACACCGGTCACATTTCAAAAATTCACCTTCCTTCTAGCCAGTGATGATATTTTTTAATTCCATACGCAACCGCTTTTTCCCTCCCCGGCCCGGATCTTATTCAGATTTTGGCGGCGGACGGTTTCTTGTTAGTTTTGCCAGGATATGATTTAATTAAAAAAGCATGAAAGTAAGCAAGTTTAACCTTTACAGGTTTTACAGGGCCCTGTTAAGGTCTAAAAGGATCCGCTTTTTTTGGCGCACTAAGTAATAAACACTTATCAGATCATCACATCAGGCCGGTTATAAAGAAAAAAGGAGCCGTTATGTGGGACTCAAAACTATTTAAAACCGGAGTCGGCATATTACTTTTATTTTTAATTATTTACATGGGCACCCAGATTGCTTTTATTTTCCGCCCCATCGTAGTCGCCTTCGAGGCTCTTTTCATTTCTTTCCTGGTTTCAGGAGTCCTTTATTATTTTACTATCCCCTTTGTGGACTGGATGCACGGCCGCAGGATACCCCGGCCGCTGGCCATATTGATTGTCTTTCTGCTGATCATCGGCCTCCTGGTGGTTTTGTTTTTCACCATCGGCCCGGTTATCCAGGCTGAATTTATGAAGCTAACCGTAAGTATCCCCGCCGGGATTAGAGAAATCCAGCAGCTTATCACGGAGTTTGAAGAAAGCGCTATCCTGGCGACCTTGCTCGACCTGGAGGCCCTGGATCTGGATCAAATAATAGACAACCTGGCCGGTACAGTGAGCAGGGCCATTTCCCAGATTGCTTTTAGCGTGGCTTCGGTTATCGACTTTTTAACCGAACTTTTTGTGACCATTATCATTATCCCTTTCCTGCTCTATTACATGCTTAAAGAAAAAGGCGGCGACTTTATTCCAAACCTGGTCGAACGCCTCTCACCTGAAGAATACAAAGACAATGTCAAAAGCGCCCTGTCGGAAATAAACAGGCTCCTGGGCACCTACGTGCAGGGCCTGGCCATCGTCTGTCTCTTCGTGGGCATTCTCGCTTACATCGGCTTTTTGATCATTGGTCTCGAATATGCCATGATCCTGGCCATGTTTGTCCTGGTCACCAATATCATTCCCTTTTTAGGGCCTTTTATCGGTTCTATCCCCGCTGTTATCGTCGGCTTACTTGATTCACCCCTAACCATGCTCCTGGTCATTATCGTCATTGTTGCTGTCCAGCAGGTGGAAAGCTTATTCATATCACCGCAGGTTATGGGGCGCAGAATGGCCCTGAGCCCCCTGAGCATCATCCTGCTGGTCCTCGTGGCCGGGCGCCTGGGCGGCCTTTTGGGTATAATCCTGGCCATCCCGACCTTTACCGTGCTGAAGATTATTGCCAACCATATCTTTGAATATATAAAACCGCTAAAAAAACCGGCCGGGCAGCCTCCGACCGGCTCTTAACCAACCTTTTTGGAGGAATATAAGCAGCATATCTACTGCCAACCGCGGTTAAGGGAGGACAAATAGATGACCACCTCAAAACCGGGACATTTTCCTGAAAAAGGGATGCCCTCAGCAGTAATCAGCGCTAAAATGAAAAAAGCCCGTGATCAAGACGTGGGCTGGATAAGCGGCCAATCCTGGGGTTTGGTTTACCACGCCGGTGAAGAGGTCGATGAGGTGATCAGGGAGGCTTTCCAGCTTTTTTCGCACGGCAACGGCCTCGATCCCAAAGCCTTTCCCAGCCTGAAAAAATTTGAAACGGAGGTAGTGGCCAAAACCGCCTCCCTGCTAAACGCCGGACAGGACGCCGTCGGCACGATGACCTCGGGCGGCTCCGAAAGCCTCTTAATGGCAGTCAAATCAAGCAGGGACCAGGCCCGCCATTTAAAACCACATCTAACTAATCCGGAAATGGTTATTCCCCAAAGCGCCCACCCGGCCCTGGACAAGGCGGCCCACTACCTGGGGGTTAAGACCGTGCGAACCCCCCTGGCCGACGACTACCGGGCCGATCTGGAGGCTGTGCGCGATGCCGTTAACGACAACACCATCCTGCTGGCAGGCTCGGCGCCGGCTTACCCCCACGGAGTGGTCGACCCCATTAAAGGCCTGGGAGAACTGGCCCTGGAAAAAAATATCAATTTGCATGTGGACGCCTGCCTGGGCGGATTTGTCCTTCCCTTTTTGGAGCGCCTCGGATATAAGATCCCGCCCTTCGATTTCCGGGTCCCGGGCGTGACTTCCATATCCGCCGATCTGCATAAATACGGCTATGCAGCCAAGGGCGCTTCCACTATCATATACCGCAGCCCGGAACTGCGCCGCTACCAGTTTTTTGTGGTTACCGACTGGCCGGGCGGCCTCTTTGGCTCTTCCACGGTAACGGGAACCAGGCCCGGGGGACCGATAGCCGCCGCCTGGGCGGTCCTGAACTACCTGGGCGAAGAAGGCTACATGGGTCTGGCAGAAGAAGTCATGGAAACTACCCGCATCCTGCAGGAAGGCATTACTAACACCGGCCGGTTGGAAGTTTTAGGAAAACCGGTCATGAGTGTTTTCGCCGTCGGTTCCAACCATATCGATATCTATGCTCTCGCCGACGTTATGGCCGAAAAAGGCTGGCAGCTGGGCCGCCAGCAGCTCCCTCCGGCCCTGCACTTAATAGTTACCCCGCCGCACACCCGGATCCGCACCGCTTTCCTGGCCGACCTGGAAGAGTCCGTCCGCCGGGTAGAAGAAAGCAGCCCCGAGTCCTGTGAAGGGATAGCGGCCATGTATGCCATGATGGGCACCATGTGTGATCAGCGGGATTTAAAACAGTTTGCCCTTGATTACCTGGATAAAACTTACCGCCCTGAAAAAGAGCAGGGCGGTCCTTAAGGGCGGTAACGATATTGAAAATTAATTTCCGGATCAGGTTACATTGTTAAAGTACTTATGGCCCGGGACTCTTTGACCCCGGTGGGGCCGGTTATTAGCCTTCCGGCCGGGCTTACAGCCGCGCTTAGGCGCGGTTTTCCAGCATCTTTACCACCGCTGCAATATGGGCCGGAGTGGTCCCGCAGCAGCCGCCGATAATAGAAGCGCCATTTTCAAAACATTTGATAACGCCCCCGGCATACTGGTCGGGCTGCATGTCGTAAATTGTCTCGCCGCCCACCAGTTTTGGTTTGCCGGCATTGGGCTGAATGCTCAGGGGAAGGGAAGTGGCTTCCCGGTAGATTCCGGTTATGACCGCCATGCCCAGGGGATCGAGATCACCGCAGTTGGCCCCTACCGCCGCCGCTCCGTACGCTTCGGCCAGTTTGGCCGCTTCTTCCACGGCGCTGCCCATTATGGTCCGCCCGCCTTTTTCAGTAGTACTGTAAGCCAGAGACAGGATCACGGGCAGGCTGGTTTTATCTTTACATGCTTTAAGGGCGCATTCCGCTTCCCGCAGGTCGGTGAAAGTTTCTATGATTAAACCATCCACCTCTGCCCCGGCAAAAATTTCTGCCTGCTCGGCGTAATTTTCGTAAAACTGTGCTTCAGTATAGGTTCCGTAGGGCTCCAGCAGCTGGCCGGTCGGGCCGATATCGCCGAAGACAAGTTTTTCCGTGCCGGCTGCCCGCCTGGCCAGGCTCACGCCGGCCTGGTTTACTGCCTCTACATCCAGGTCCAGGCCGCGCGATTCAATGCTAATTCTGTTCATGGTAAATGTATTGGTGATTAAGATATCTGCTCCGGCTTCGCTGTATTCGCGGTGGATATCGAGCACGGCTTCAGGGTTTTCCAGGTTGCTGACCCCGCTTGTGTCACAGCCGCGGGCGGCCAGCAGTGAACCCATGCCTCCGTCGATAAAGAGTATTTTCTTCTTTTGCAGCAGGTCGTCGAATTTCATAATGCACCAACTTTCCTAAGTCTTTTTAGTTTGTCTTTAAAGTTGCTCTCCATATCCTACCCTGGGCAGGCGATGGCAAATCTTAACCGGAGAGGCGCCTGACCTGTTCAGAAGGGTAATCCATAAAGTCCTGCAGGGCAACTATTTCCAAACCCCTGGCCCTCAGCCCGTCAATGATCGGCCCCAGGGCATCCACCGTTGGCTTCCTGCTGGCCCCTTCGCTGCTCAAAAGGGAGCCGCTGTCATGGAAAAGGATAATATCTCCGCCCGCAGCCCTTTCCACAACCCGCCTGGTTATTGAAGCCTTGGTGGCCCGGGAATGCCAGTCCTGGGAGGAAAGGCTCCATAAAACCAGCTCCTGGCCGAGCAGTTTGGCAATCCGGCGCATCCGCGAATCATACAAACCCCGGGGAGGTCTTAAATACTGGGGGTAGACCCCGGCATTCTGCAGGATAACCAGGTTGGTCCGCATAATTTGGGCGGCCAGCTGAGGCGGGGGCGAATTGGGGACCGTAATATGGCCGTAAGTATGGTTTCCAACCTCATGGCCTGCATCGACAATTTGTTTGGCCACCTCCGGATATCTTTCCACGTGGCTGCCCACCAGGAAAAACGTGGCCCTGACTCCTTTTTCAGCCAAAATTTTGAGGATCTGCGGTGTATAGTCCCGGCTCGGCCCGTCATCAAAAGTCATTACCACTTTATTACCGGCAGAGGGTTTGCGGCGCACAATATCGCTCTGGAGCCCAAAGCCATGGTAAACATAATAATAGGCGATGCCCATCAGGAGGGCGGCTGAAAACACAACTGTCCCGGACCAGAGGAAAATTTCGCTGATCCGGGCAAATGGCACCAGGAACGCCATTAACCGGGTAGTATAATAGCTAATCACTACCGAACCGGACACAAATATCATTATGATCAGACCTCTTACAAACAGGTCAATAAACAAGTCCAAACCTCCTCGGTAAAAAATACATCGGCAGCTGTATATTTTATGATCGGCATCTGTTAATCAGGCGGAACTCAGCTTGCCCGATGGGGCATAAGGCCGCAGCTGGTAATTTGTGTTCAGCCTGGCCTGGTAGCATTGGCCCCGCCAGGCAAAATGAACGGTAGAGTTTTGATCTAGGCAGCCGGCCGGGTTTTCAAAGCGCAGGCTCAAGAGGGTAGAATCCAAAAGCGGCCTGCCGTCATTGCTCTTCAAAATTATTTTCGGCACATCATAGGCATGTTCACCTGAAACATCTACATTTAAGACCGCATCCTGCGCAGATTCTTCCACGCTCGGCGGCGATAACCGGGGCATGTGGTCAAAGGTGGTCGCCCACTGGATATGGCCTTTCAGCTCTTTGGTGTCGGCAAAGAGGTAGCGGAAATGCTGGTAACGGCAAAAAACAATTTGCGTTGCCCACGCCGATGACATGCCAAACTGCATTACCGCGGGATCGCCCGGCCCCCGTGAGCTCCAACCGATTTCCCCGGTCTTTCCGTCATAGGTCTCATAAAGCCCCCTGGAAGCATGAACAGTCCGGATGATCCGCTTGTGCAGTTCCCGGGCCTCCGCCACGTAACCGAAACGGTAGAGCACTTCAAGGGCGGTATAGTTGTTAATCATCCAGATTTGTCCCCGCCAGTAATAGCCGTCCTTGCGGCTGTTATAGGACTTATCATCGAAGGCTACGCTCGGGATGCCGTGGGCCCCCCAGAACTTCTCGGGGTTCAGGAGATACTTTTCAACAACGGCGCGCACCTTATCCAGGCTTGAAGCGGCCCCCACAAAAGCAGGCCACCAAACTGAGGGAGTGAAAACTTCGATGAACTTGCCATTGCGGCGATCCAGCCAGGCTTCATGGCGCGGATTCCATAAATCCCTGTCAATTCTCTCCCTTAAATCCAGGCCGCGCTGCAAATACCCGGCGGCATCCTCTTCGAGGCCGGCCTTCCGGCACAGGTAGGCCACATTCACATAGGACTGGAAAATCCAGCAGTTAAGGTCTACCGCGCTGAAAAAACGGGGGACCAGGCCGATGATAAAGCTGGGCAGGAAACTGGGCGGGTAAAAGCGCGGGCTGTCATCGAGCCCCGACTCCAATCCGTTAATATATGAGAAAAAGCCGTTTTTAAGCTTCCTGCTTTCTTCCCACCAGGCCAGGTTTTCCCTCAACGGCGGCAGGACCCGGTCCAGAAACTGCTGTCTGGCCCCGGCGTCTCTGAAACGCTCATAAACCCGGACTGCCGCCCAGGACTGGAGGGGAGGCTGGGAATAAAAATCAAGCACTCCGCGCAGTTGATCGTCGAGCTTGCTGGGGATTAAATTGCTCTGGGTTCCTGATAAAAAAGTGATCCCCTTTATCTTCAATTTAAAGCGGGCTTTGCGGGGGGCAAAATAGTTTCCGGCCAGCTGGGTGAGCAAAACATCGCCCGCCTTTTTGGGGTTCCACTCGCTCAGGCCCAGAACATGCTGGGGCGTATCCCAACCCCAGATAAAGGGAAAATAAACTTTAGCCGGGACGGAGCCCCAATTCTTCATTTTGCCCCGGGGGTAATAAAGACTGTTCTGCAGCGCCCAGGCGGCCAGCTTCAAGGTGGCCCTGGAAGCTTCCTTGTCAGCTTCATAGGGCACCGGGAGCCTCTCTTCAAAACGAGACCAGCGCTGTTTTGAAGAGGCCTTCAACCGCTCCAGGTTGCGATGGGCCCGCTCGGCCCTTTTAACCACCCGCTCGTCTCCATCGGCAGAAAAAGATATGACAACCGACCAGTGCAGTTTTTGGCCCGGTTTTAAATTCATCCATTCAGCCTGCATTTCTTTCCTGCCCGCATAAGCACCGGAAGAAGGCATAAAATAAGCGTACATTTTCAAGCCCGGCAGGCGGTGGTAGCAGGACAGCTGCAAACCGGAGCCCCGTTGTTTAAAAAAGGTAAACCCGTTGAAATGGGGGTAAGGGTTCTCCAGGTCCCGGCCGAGGGTCGGCAGGAGGAAGCAGGCCGGTTTAACTTTAAGCGGTCCATTGTCGCCCTCACCTGATACTTCCCATTCCGTTTCAAATACAGCCAGGTTGGACTGAAGAAAAAAGAGCCTGCTGTTCAAGATAAAGTTTCCATCCCGGGCCTGCTCTTCTATACAATAAGGAGAGAAACGGACCTTTCTCGAATGGGGTGCTTTAAAATATACCCGGCCATTGTCGCTGTAAAGACAGGCTGCAAAATCGTACAGGCGCCCCGCGCCGAAGGAAGCCACGGTAGCAAAAAGAGCGCTGCAGGCGGCCGGCTTCCTCTCGGAAACCGCCTTAAATCCGCAGTGGCTGCCCAGGTCGCTTAAGGGCGAACCGCTGGTAGACCCCACAACGTAGTTGGGAGCACCTGAGCATTCAGCAAAAATTTTTGCCGGCCGGACCAGGTTTCGAAGCTGCCTGCTGTAAACAAACCAGATAAAAAGCAGCGCTATTAATATGATTGGTATTATATACAGTTCAAACATACCTTTCTGTAAACTTAAAATTGCAGTCTAAAACAATGACATCAATTAGCCGCACCTTTAAAGCCATAATACCATGTCAATTGTTCTGCCAATATTATAATACTTGCCCCCCTAAATAAAGTATTATTTTCCCGGTTGGATATCATAACCTGACTCTAGACTATAATCACCCAACCGCCCTCGTTTCATGGCAGCACTCACGACCACTTACATTTTTATATTAACATAAATATTGAACCAATCAAAATAATGGGCCGCGTTCATCCAAAACCAGGGCCTGATCGGCAGGATGTGTTAAAATAGCTTTGTGCGCTTGTAAAAGAAACCGATTGGGGGTAGCAGTGGTGAACATCAATAAAGGCCTGCTGATGGTCTCCTGCGCGGGGATATGCTGGGCAACAACCGGATTGTTTGGAACTCTACTTTTCAGGGAAGGCCTCGATCCGGTAAGTGTCGCTTCCACCAGGAGCGCGCTGGCCTCAATCCTGTTTTTGGGCTTCCTTTTGGCTGCGCACCCCAAAAAATTGATCATTAATCCAGGGCAAATCTTCATGCTGACCCTGGGCGGTTTGAGCGGAATTGCAATTTTTAATGTCTTTTACCTGAATGCCATCAATATGGCGGGCATGTCGACGGCGGTGGTTTTACTGTATACTTCACCGGTCTTCGCCGTAATCCTGGCCCGGATCTTTCTTGGGGAACCCCTTACCAGGGTCAAGGTGGCAGCATTAATAATTGCCTTTACCGGGGTGATCCTGGTGGCCGAAGCTTTCGATCTTGGCAATCTTATCAACAACCCGCAGGCGGTGCTGACCGGGCTGGGGGCCGGGTTTTTCTTCAGCCTGCTCAGCGTATTCGGCAAGTATATCACCGGTTCCACCCACCGCCTGAGCACCTCATTTTACCTGCTTTTCACCGGATCTATCTTCCTGGCCCTGATCCGCCCTCCCTGGCTGGCCGTAATGGAAATCCGCTCTGCACCTTCCCTGCTAATGGCCCTGGCCGCACTGGTCCTCATATCGACCTTTTCGGCCCACTTCCTCTATATCTACGGTTTAAGCTACCTGGAAGCGGGCAAAGCCAGCATCGCCGTGGCCATTGAACCGCCGGCGGCAATATTCCTGGCTTACATCTTCCTGGGAGAACGCCTTGTTCCGGTCCAGTATGCGGGAGTTATCCTGGTCCTGGCAGCAGTTTTCCTGCTCAGGCTTCCTCAAAAGGCCGAATCTATCCGGCACAGGCAGTCATAATAGGCGGCCTGGACTCCCATATCGGTCACCCGATCAGGGGTCAGGTTGTTCACCGCCGCGCCGGAAGAATGCCACCAGCCCTCATAAACCATCACCGTATCGGGAGGGATGCGATCGCTGATTTTGATCGCGGCCTCGATACTGCCTCTCCTGGACGAAATCCGGGCCCTTCTCCCCTCAGACAGGTTTTCCTGGGCGGCTGTTTGCGGATGAAGGTAAGCGAAGGGCACTTCAGCCCCGTCGGGAAGCCGGTGCGTTGAATGGATAGAGTCCCTTGGATGGGGAGTGAGAAACCAGTAGCGATAGCCTTCATCCCGCAGGTTCTGATCGGTCAGTTCATGCGGTTCGCGGTAGTGGGGCAGGCCACCGCAGCCCGCTTTTTCAGCCGCAGCAGAGTAAAAATTGTATTTCCCGTCGGCGGTCTCAAAGCTCCGGTTCGCCCAGGGAATATCATCCCCGCCCGGCATCAGCAGGGGGCTTTCCACCTTGATCCTTTCGAAGGTAATCCCTGTCGATTCCGTCAAGGGTTTTACTGCCCGGGCCAGTATTTCTTCAGGGCTGCAGTCCGGGTATTGATCGAGATCCAGCAGGCCGGCCAGTTCCCTGAAATAATCATATTCCGGGCGGCACTCGCCGGGGGGATCAAGAACTTTGGCCCCGTAAGTAAGATATTGATGGCTCATCGAGTTAAAAAAAAGGTCTTCTTCTTCCAGGAAAGAGGTGGCCGGCAGGACCAGGTCGGAACAGGAGGCCGTATCGGTCATAAAATGTTCAGAGGTAACCATGAAGGGGACCCTGGAAAAAGCTTGGCGCAGCCGGTTGCTGTCCCCTACCTGGACCAGGGGGTTGGAGCGGCTGACATAGATAAATTCAACGGGGGGATCAGCAAACTTGATGAGGCTTTCTGCCAGGCGGGGCTTGGCATAAAAGCGCCTCCGGGGAGCAAGATCATCACCTGCTAAATAAGCATGATCAATATGGCGGGTTACTCTAAAGTTAGCATAGCTGGCCCCGCCCCCGGGAAGACCGACATTTCCCGTCAGGGCGGCCAGGGCATCGATAGCCCGAACGCTGTTGCCGCCGTTGCTGTGCCGCTGGGGGCCGATGCCGATTAAAATGGCTGCCGGCTTGCTATTGCCATAGTCCAGGGCCAGTTTTTGTATGGTTTCCGCTTCCAGGCCGGTCAAAGCCGAGGCTTTTTCCGGGGTATACTTTTTACACATAGCGGCAAAGCGGCTGTAGCCGCTGCAGTATTTGCGAACAAAGTCCCGATCGGCCAGATCCTGTTCCATAATTACATTAGCCAGGGCCAGAGCCAGGGCCCCGTCGGTTCCCGGCTTAACCCTGAGATGCTGATCCGTTGCCGCCGAGGTCGCCGTCCGCACCGGATCGATCAGGATCACCCGGGCTCCCTTTTGGCCCGCCTGCTTGATCAAGGCCTGGAGATGGATGGCGGTATGGGCCGGGTTGCGGCCCCAGATCAGGATCAGCCTTGCATTGAGCAGGTCGCGGTAGGGATGGGCCATAACAGCGCCGAAATCATATTTTTGGGCGGCCAACCCGGCGCCCCAGCAGAGACTGCCCTGGTGGGTGGTAGAGCCGCCCAGGGCGCTAAAAAAACGCCCCTCTATATTTTTAAGCAGCCCGCTGTAGCCGCCATCATAATAATGCAGCAGCGATAGGGGGCCGCTTTTTTCAAGGGCCTCAGTTATTTTAGCGCCCATAAGGCTTAAAGCTTCCGGCCAGCTGATCTCTTTGAAAGTGCCGCCCTTTTTAAGGAGGGGGTAGCGCAAACGGTGGGGATGATTGATCCGCTCCGCAATCTTTTTGCCCTTACTGCAGATAGAGGCGCCGGTAACAGGGTGATCCGGATCGGGTTCGATCGATATTATCCTGCCCCTGTCTTCGGTAACCAGCAGGGCGCACTGCTCATAGCAGTCCAGGGGGCAGGTTGTTTTAATTGCCTTCATGCTTCACAAACCTTTACTTTAAAGATACAAACAGCTCCTGCGCTTATTTGGCTGCCAGACTGCTTATTATATATCCGATAAAAAGTCGGCCAGTTTCCGGTCAAAGCGATCCGGAGCGGTTTCCATGGGGCAGTGCCCTTCACCCTGCATAATGATCAGCTCTGAATTAGGCAGCAGCCGGTCCAGCTTTCTTCCCTGTTCCAGGGGCACCCAGGTGTCTTCCTCTCCCCAGATACAAAGCACGGGCATCACTAGTTGACCCACACTATCTATCAGGGGATCCGGCGCTGTTCTCAGTAAATCCGGCCATACCGCCGCCGTGTTTTTGATATTTAAGGGCAGGTAATAACCGCTCAGCTCAAGTTCGGTAGGCTGCTGGCCGTAAGCGGAGGCCAGTAATTCTTCAACCCTTTGCTGATCGGCAACAAGCCGGCTGCCATAGATCCTCAGCCAGCGGGCCGCCGGCGGATAGCGGAGCAGTTCAGTGTAAAAGGAAGGTTCAAAAGAATAAAGCGCTCCTGCCGCAAGGGTGACACTTTCAGTCTGTTCAGGCCTCTGCAGGGCCATGGCCGTAACCGTTGCCCCTCCCATTGAATGGCCCACCAGGTTCCAATTGCGGTCGGGAAACATTTCTTCAAGCATATCCCAAAGCAGCTCCCCTCTTGCGTTGGCGGAATGATCGAAGCCCACTTTTCTTTCGCTTAAACCGAACCCGGGCAGATCTACCGCTAGGACCAGAAACCCTTCCTCCTGAAAAACCGGGGCGGTATAACGCCATGAAAAAGTCGATCCTGCCAGGCCGTGCACCAAAAGAATGTTTTTTTCCTGGTCATCGGGGCCCGGCCATTGACGGTAATGAAGTTCAATGCCGTTTATTTCTATAAATTCGCTGTTGGGAAAAACCAGTTCCTCCCGCGACAAAGTCCCTTCCTCTACCGCAATCAGGTAGGGAGCTATACTGAACAAAATGAACAGCGCTGCCAGGACCA
>Ga0207421_10000268_pt1 | contig 65525 bp, 62 predicted proteins | sample SodLakKL_010_SED_4_FD_187542 | JGI IMG/M metagenome (GOLD analysis project Ga0207421, IMG submission 187542) | Alkaline sediment microbial communities from Lake Tanatar, Kulunda Steppe, Russia - 8KL_010_SED (SPAdes) (version 2) | ecosystem: Environmental > Aquatic > Non-marine Saline and...
GCGAAAACTGCTTCAACCTCACAGTAATCCCCGTTTTCCCCAACTATCTCTCTTCCAACGCGCTCTCCCAGAACCATGCTCAGGGCTCCAACCAGTATCGATTTTCCCGCGCCGGTTTCACCCGTAACAACATTCATCCCCTCTCCCAGGTTCATTGAGGCGCTCTCAAGAAGAGCGAAATTGCTGATCCTCAAACTCTCAATCACAGCTTCACACCCCCCAGTTCATTTTTGAAGAGAGCATCCTGAAAAAACCCCTTTCTCCCTTAATCACCTTGAGCTTAACATCCAGAGAGCTTATTACCACCTTACCGGAAGAACTTAACTCATGCGAATTCTGCCCGTCCGCCGTAAGAATAACCTCCCGTTCTTTCCCGCCGGGAAGAACAGTTATATTCTCATCCCTGCCCAGAATTATTGAACGCGAGTTAAGCGAATGCGGATTCAACGGGGAAAGAACAATCAGCTCAAGTTCGGGCGAAACAACCGGGCCTCCCGCCGCCAGCGAATAAGCGGTAGAGCCCGTTGGGGTAGAAAAGATTATTCCGTCCCCTTTAAGCCTGTAAATATTTTCTCCTCGAATGAAAACATCAAGGTTTATAACCCTGGCGGTTCTGCCGTTCTTAATGACAATATCATTTAAAGCCCTGTATTTTCTTCCGTCAACCTCCGCGCCGAGCATCAGGCGCTCTTCAATCTCATAACTACCCTCTATTAAAGAATCGGTAAATTTGCTTATATCGTTTACCTCGACTCCCATAAAACCCAGAGTGCCCATATTTATATGAGCAACCGGGATATCATATTCCACCGCCCGGCGGGCATTCTTCAACATGGTGCCGTCGCCCCCTATACTTATAACCATGTCAGTCTCTGAAGACAGCTCACCGCTGTGGAGCCTGATACCGGAAGATGAAATCTTTTCCTTAATTATTCCGGCTATTTCTACTGCCTTTATCTTACTGTTATTAAAATCCAGATAGATATTATCGGGTTTTTTATTCATTTTATTTATTCACCGGGTATCAATTACATCAGATCCGTTTTCCGAAAAAACATTATTTTCATAATCCGGGCGGGAAAAATCAGCAAAAAGCATACCCACCCTGTTTTTCGAGAGCTTATTTCCAAAAACCGAAGGGGAACCCCTTTCCTGAACCCGTATTCCATATTCATTTCCCGAAATATCATTATTTTCTATTTTAGAAACGGAGAATCCGGAAACTGTAATACCCGGCCCGCTTCCTGATATTCTATTATCGCTTATCTTTCCTGAAGAATTACCCGCGGAAGTAATTCCGCCTCCGTTGTCTATAAATTTATTTCTCACCACAGAAGGCGCAGATTCATCCAAAATCATCAGCCCTATTATATTAGAGTATATATAATTCCCTATAATATGGGGGCTGGATTTTTCCCAGCACCCGATGGCTGAGCCGTTGCCCGTTATGGTGCTGGAAAATATTTCAGCCTGCGACTCGTTTCCAAAAGACACCCCGCTGTTATTTGCCTGTATTATTGACTCTTCCACCCTTCCTCTGCTTCTCCCTTCGAAAAAAACACCGGCAGCGCTGTTGTTTTCAATTATGCTTGCGGTAATTACAGGCGAAGCGTAGTCGGAAGCACCTACTCCATATTTATTCTCTTTTATTACTGAATTTTTTATATGCGGAGAGGCATTATTCCAGCTTCCCATACCTCCCACATGCATACCGCTGACTGTTACGCTGCTTATAGCGGGGGACCTGTAATCATAGAACCTCATCCCCACCTCTCCCCCGTATATATGCAGATTCTCCACACGGGAAGAACCCTCTGCCCCGATAAAAAACACCCCCGCGGCTCTCTCAGCTGTTTCCTCGCAAGCCTTGAGCGTAACCGGATTACCAGGGGTTCCGAGTATCTCAATATCTCCCTCTACTATAAGTTCGATTTTTTCTTCAGAAAATATACTGTAAATCTCTCCGTCAACGTCTCTTAATCTTTCTATCTCGTAAGTAATATCCCCCCGTGTATAAACTATTTCCGTGCCGGGCTTTACGGTGAGATTTACCCCTCTCTCTATAAAGACATCCCCTGATAGTATTATTCTTCCATCCCATACAGTATCCTCTCTTATCCTTCCGGAATACCTCTCTCCCCCTGCACAAGCCCACAGTGAAAAAGCCAAAAAAAGTATCAGCAGATAATTACATTTTCGCATTTTAGAAATATACCATACTCATACCTTATTTGCAAGGTCTTATTCCCCTATTTTTCGTCACGTCAAAGAAATATTATACAAGCGATATTTTAAGCGCATTAAAACACATAAGATTATAGTTTGAAGGGAAATTTTTTAATCTGCAGTAAAGATCTTTTCTTTATGAAAATTAAAGCTGAGCTTTTTTGCTGAACTTATCCTTTAAAAAGCCGGGTATCCTGATGGGCTTCATTTTATTATTTATACATACCAGGAGGGTGCTACCCTTCACAACAGGGCGTGATGAATCTTTCTCGCAAATATTGTAGAAAAACTCAATCGAAGCCCCGGTAACCCTGCGGACCTCAGCCTTCACTTCAATGACATCTCCGTACCTGGCAGGAGAGAGGTATTCAAGTTCAGCATTTTTTACTATAAAAAGAATCCCGTCCCGGGCGAGTTTCTTTACGGAAACCCCGCGTCTTTGCATCCATTCAGTCCGGGCTATTTCAAAATACTCAAGGTATCTTGAATAATACACAATGCCGCCGCTGTCGGTATCCCTGTAATATATTTTTATTTCCATGATTAAAAATATCATATTTTAGAGGGAAATTCAAAGGAGCAAAGGCTCTAATTATGAAAAAGATTCTCCTCTTTTCCGGACTTCAATAATCTTAAAACTTGAACTTTTCACTCAATTTTTATAATATTCAATCTATGAAAGTAAAGGTAACAAAAACAAAAGAAGTCAGCCTTCCCGTTTATCACCACGGCGGCGACAGCGGCCTTGACCTTATAAACGCCGGGCAAACATCAGTAATTGGACCGGGAGAAAGAAAGCTTTTTTCATCCGGGATAAAGGTTGCGATTCCATTCGGTTATGAAATACAGATACGCTCAAGAAGCGGACTGGCCCTTAAAAAAGGAATAATGGTACTGAATTCTCCCGGAACAATAGATGCCGGCTACAGAGGCGAGCTTGGGGTAATACTCTTTAACACATCAGATACTCCCGTAGAGATAAAAAAGGGAGAGCGCATCGCCCAGGCCGTTATGCAGAAAGTGGAAAAAATTGAATGGGAGCAGGTTGAAGAACTTCCCCCTTCCGACAGAGACATAGGGGGCTTCGGAAGCACCGGAGAAGAAGAGCCTAAATACTCCTCTTCGAAAAAAAACTAACTTACCAGGATATTTTTTTATCCTATGTCAGGCAATCTGTTAATTGATTTTCTGATTTCTTCTTCCGGGTACTCGTATTCCTCAAGCTTTCCGTCAAAATAAGCCTCGTAGGAGCTCAGGTCAAAAAAGCCGTGGCCTGAATAGTTAAAAACTATGCATTTCTCCTCCCCGGTTTCTTTGCATTTCTCAGCCTCATTTATGGCTGCCCTTATCGCATGGGATGTTTCGGGAGCCGGAACCATACCTTCGGTCCGGGCAAATTTAACCGCGGCATCAAAAACCTCCAGCTGATTGTAAGCCTCAGCCTCAATAACCCTGTCGTGGACAAGAGAACACAGAACCTGGGCATTTCCATGATACCTTAAGCCCCCCGCATGAATGCCGGGAGGAATAAAATCATGACCCAGCGTATACATTTTCATAAGGGGTGTCATTTTAGCAGTATCCCCGTGATCATACCTGTAAGGACCCTTTGTCAGTGTGGGGCATGCGGTCGGTTCCGCGCCCAGTATTTTAACGTCTTTTTTTCCGTCTATTTTATCCTTCACAAAAGGAAAAGCCGTACCGGCGAAATTGCTTCCTCCGCCAACGCAACCTATGACAACATCAGCCTCTTCCTGCGCAAGCTCGAGCTGTTTTTTCACCTCCATGCCTATTATTGTCTGGTGCATGCAAACATGATTAAGAACGCTTCCAAGAGAATATTTAACCCCTTCATGGGAAGCGGCATCTTCCACTGCCTCGCTTATTGCTATTCCTAACGAGCCCGGTGAATCCGGATTTTCTTTAAGTATGTTTCTGCCGGCTTCAGTTTTATCTGTGGGAGAAGGATAGCAATCCGCGCCCCATGTCTTCATAAGTATTTTCCTGTATGGCTTCTGATTATAAGATACCCTTACCATATAGACCCTGCACTTCATTCCCAGCAGCCGGGTTGCAAACGCCAGCGCGCTGCCCCACTGTCCAGCGCCTGTTTCCGTAGCCAGGGTATTTATACCCTCTACTTTATTATAGTACGCCTGGGCAACAGCTGTGTTGGGTTTATGGGAGCCCGGCGGAGACACGCTTTCATCTTTATAGTATATTCTGGCGGGTGTCCCCAGTTCTTTTTCCAGGCGGTATGCCCTTCTTAAGGGTGTAGGCCGCCACAATCTGTAAATTTCCAGAACTTCATCCGGAATTTGAAACCATCTTTTCTGGCTTATCTCCTGTTTTATGAGCTCCATCGGAAATATAGCCGACAGATCTTCAGGGCCTATTGGGGTCCCGTCAGGTTTCAACGGCGGCGGCAGTTTTGTTATCAGATCAGGCTGTACATTATACCATCGCCGGGGTATCTCACTTTCCGAAAGCGTTATTTTATAATCGTTCATTTACCTATTCCTCCCTGTTTTTTCTCTTTCTACCTTTTTAATTATATTCAATGCCTTAGACTTACGCAACCTGATCGTTAAAAGATATTAAAGCGGCAGCGCATCCCATCCGAATAATTTCCTGATTATATCTCTGTGACAACCGGCATATTCAATACCCGGCAAACTCCTCCCCGGTTACCCTTTCGTTTAAAACTCCAAGATTCTTTACCACCTGGTTCTTCATAGCGTAATTAAAGGCCGGCGGGCCCACGACGTAATAGTGTTTTACGGATGGATTTTCAACGTAGCGCTCAATCATTTCACTGTTTATATAGCCGGTTTCTCCCTCAAATTCCTCACCGGCGCCTTCTGTTATCGTATTTATCAACTTAAGAGGCCCTATTCTTTTCTGCATTTCAAATAATTCCTCCCCGAAAACGATTCTGCCAACAGTTCTGTTAGAATAAAAAAGGAACATCTCGGGACTTTTATCTCTTTCCAAAAGATATTCCAGCATGCTCATTACGGGCGTAATGCCAATTCCTCCTGCTAAAAAACATATATCCTTTCCTGCTGAAGAATCAAGAACAAAACTTCCATAAGGCCCAACAATCTCTATTTCCCTGCCCTCCTCAAGCGAATCAAGGGCGGATTTGTACTCGGAGCCGCTTATTATAGTGGTCATTCTTACATATGACTTAAGGGGAGAAGAAGAGAAGGAAAAGGGTTTTGAGTACTTCTTTCCGTCCACTGAAAAGTTGAAGAATCCATACTGTCCCGCCTTAAAACTGAATTTCTCTACAGGAGAAAAATAAAAGCTCTTAACCGACGGGACCTCCTCTGCTTTTCTCTTTAATAACGCTTTCACTTTGTTTTCTTCCACCATGATTAATCTCTCCGCCTCAAACCGGTTTCTTCTCTTAGCGCTGATTACCAACACTTTACTCAGGGTTTATTAATAACAAAAGCCCTAAAGTGACATAAATTCCACAAGGTTGAACCTTTCCTTATTAAACCCAGCCGCTTTATCGGGGCCTGTGATATTAAAGCTCAGTCCTTCTTTTTAGTTTAGAGCCCAGTATCTCCTTTACCGTAGGTATCAGGTCATCTCCGATATCCGTTTTCTCAAGAAAGGCCGAAGTTCTTCTCTTGAGCCAGTCTTCCACATCGGTCTGCCCTACCCCGGCGGTATAAAGTATAACCGGCACTGTACTCATTTCTTTGCTGTTTTCCATTTCCTTTATAACCTCGGCCCCTGATATACTGGGCATTGTATAGTCCAGTATTAAAAGATCTACGTTTACATCTTTTAATATATTCAGGGCTTCTCTGCCGGTGGAGGCTTCCAGAAAGATCACCTCAAAGGGAGTAAAACATGCTTTTACAATAAGCCGCACAGAAGCCGAATCATCCACCAGCAGTATTGTGCTTTTTCCACTCAAATCAAATAATACCCTTTTTTTCTGCAGGGAATCTTCCCTGCCCCTTATTTAAGACTCAGGCCTTGTCAGCTGAACCTAAGACATTAATTATCTTGTGTTTATAGAGTTCTTTTAATGACTCTCTTGCCGGCCCAAGGTATTTTCTGGGATCAAAAACCTCCGGCTTTTCAGAGAGAACCTCCCTCACTGCAGCTGTCATTGCCAGCCGGCCGTCCGAATCAATATTAATCTTGCAGACCGCCGATTTTGCGGCTTTACGCAGCTGATCTTCGGGAATCCCCACGGCGTCTTTTATACTACCGCCATACTTGTTTATTATATCGACAAGGTTCTTTGGAACCGAGGAAGAGCCGTGCAGAACTATTGGAAACCCCGGCAGTCTTTCTTCAATCTCATGAAGTATTTCAAACTTAAGCGGAGGCGGCACGAATATACCCTCTTCATTTTTAGTGCACTGCTCGGGTTTGAACTTGTTGGCTCCATGCGATGTGCCAATAGAAATAGCCAGTGAATCCACCCCGGTTTTACTTACAAAATCCTGAACCTCCTCAGGCCTCGTATATGTTGACTTTTCCGCTACTACATCATCCTCAATCCCGGCAAGAACACCGAGTTCACCTTCAACCGATACATCATGCCGGCGGGCATACTCCACAACCTTTGCAGTAATTTCAACATTCTTCTCGTAGGGATGATGTGAGCCGTCTATCATAACCGACGAAAAACCAAGGTCAATACAGCTCTTGCACAATTCAAAAGTATCTCCGTGATCAAGGTTTAACGCTATCGGTATATCTCCTCCAAGCTCCTTTGAATATTCTACAGCGCCCTCCGCCATATACCTTAAAAGCGTCTGGTTTGCATACTTCCTGGCCCCGGAAGATACCTGCAGTATTACAGGGGAGGAGGTTTCAACACAGGCCATTATAATTGCCTGAAGCTGCTCCATATTATTGAAATTGTACGCCGGAATGGCATACCCTCCGGATACCGCTTTCTTGAACAAATCCTTAGTATTCACCAACCCTATTTCTCTGTAGTTAATCTTCATTTCAGTTCTCCTTTCTTTAATAACTTCCTTTATCGTATAACTACTAACACTTCACTCCGTTTAAATCAGCACGTAAGATGCAGCCCGCAGGCAGCGGATCTTTCCTTTGACATCAGGTTGAATTTTTTAACCGCCTGCCCGGTATCAAGCTTAATTAACTCTATCTTGAGCTTTTCGCATCTCTTCTTTACTTCAGTTTCCACTTTCATTTTTCCGTTTACACCAGTTCCCGCTATAAAAACATCTATAGACTCATAAGAATCCCAGATTTTTTTTAAATCTTTTTCCTGTAAATAATGTCCCTTCTCACGCCGCCAGTTTAAAATGTCTCCGGGGGTTATAAGAATATCATTTTTAAACTCCCTGCCTTCAACAACAACTCTGCCGAAAGAGAACTCTTCTATGCTCATCTTTAAAATGAGAGCTTTTTGTATGCGGAATCAAGCGATTCCGGGATAACTTTTACCCCGCTCTGCACAGGCATGAAATTCGTATCCCCATCCCAGCGTGGAACGATATGGACATGTATATGCCCGTCGAAACCCGCGCCGGCCGGGCGGCCCTGGTTTATGCCTATATTGAATCCGTGCGCCCCCATTTTTTTTCTTATTCTGCCTGTAAGCCTCTGAACCAGGCCCATCATTTCACAAAAAACCTTTTCGGGTATTTCAGTTATGTCCCCGGAGTGCATATAAGGGGCAACCATTGTGTGCCCGTTATTGTAGGGATAGATATTTAAAAGAGCGTAACAGTTTTTTTCACGGTGGATTATATAATTTTCTTTATCTTTCTCCTGCTGTGGTTTCTCGCAAAAAATACAGTCCATGTCATCGGACTCTGTTACATATTTAACTCTCCAGGGAGCCCATAATATGTTTTTTTTCCTGCTCACTTCCTGATAACCTTAAGAAATTTTCTCTTTCCTACTCTGACTACAGCCCCGGACTTAGGTTTAAGAACAAGGTTAAAATCCCGGACTTTATCACCATCAACTGTAACGGCTCCCTGCTTTATCAGGCGTTTTATCCGGCTTTTTGAATCAACAAGGCCGCTCTCATAGATAACATCCGTTATTTTTGCGGGTTTCTCCATAAAGAACTCCGGCATATCCTCCGGCAACTGCCCTTCTGAAAAAACCTTTTCAAAATTCAAAAACGCTTTTTCAGCCTCCTCTCTACCGTGAAATCTGCTAACTATTCTCATGGCAAGCTTCTTTTTTGCCTCCATGGGATGCCCCTCCTTAACTTTATCTATATTATCCTGGGTCAGCAGGGTGTAATATCTATACATAAGTTCGTCAGAAATGGACATCACCTTCCCAAAAATTTCCTCAGGAGGCTCATCAATGCCTATATGATTTCCATAGCTTTTAGACATTTTCTTCACACCGTCGGTGCCTTCCAGAAGCGGCATGGTCATTATTGCCTGCGGTTTCTGCCCGCTTGTTTTTTGAAAATCCCTCCCAACAAGAAGGTTAAATTTCTGATCTGTGCCTCCTATCTCCACATCAGATTCCACCACAACGGAATCATATCCCTGAAGCAAGGGATATAAAAACTCCGAAACCGCCAGGGGATCTCCTTTTTTATATCGCTCGCTGAAATCATTTCTTTCAAGCATTTTTGCAACGGTGTAGTTAGAAGCCAGTTTTATCAGCCCCTCCGAGCCCATTTCATTCAGCCAGCGGGAGTTTCTCACAATTTCAAGGTTCTCCCAATCCAGTATTTTGAATATCTGATGTTCGTAAGTCTTGAGGCACTCCTCTATTTCTTCTTTGGACATGGGGCGCCTTTCTTTTGTCCTTCCTGACGGATCCCCTATCATAGCAGTAAAATCGCCGATTATAAAGACGACGACATGACCTAAATCCTGAAACTGCCTCAGCTTCTGCATAACCACCGTATGGCCCAGATGAAGGTTTGGTGATGTGGGGTCAGCGCCGAACTTAATTTTGAGCTTTTTTCCTGACTCTATCTTCTCCTTAAGCTCGGATTCCCCGATTATTTCCGCGGCTCCGCGATTTATCAGCTCCCACTGTTTTTTCTTGCTTATTTTACTCATTTTTTTTTATTCTCCGTAAGATTCCTTTCAGGTGTTAAGTTTAATAAAAATCCCCGGCTTAATCAAGATTCGCATAACTGTTGTAGAACAATTTAATTAAAGCGGAAGCGATGTTGATATTGCGGATATTATAATTATAATTAATTATATAATGAGAAGAAAAAAAATTATATTATTACCTGTTGTTTTAATTACAGCTTCGGCAGCTGTAATATGGGGGTATTCTACACTTCTTTCCTTCGCAGAGGGGCTCCCTTCCACGGAATCGCTGGCAAGGTATCGTCCGGATGTTACAACAAAAATATACGACAGAAACGGGGTTCTTATAGATGAGCTTTTCTGGGAAAGACGGGCTCTGGTGCCCTTAAATCAAATACCGGTTGACCTTCAGAATGCCGTCCTGGCAATCGAAGATACAAACTTTTTTAACCACTGGGGGATGGACATGGGTGGTGTTGTCAGGGCATTTATAAGAAACATCCGGGAAGGACATATTGTGCAGGGAGGAAGCACCATAACCCAGCAGCTTGCCAAGGTGATGTTTCTTACGCCCGAGAGAACAATTACAAGGAAGATCAGGGAACTTATACTTGCCATTCATATAGAGAGGGAGTATTCAAAGCAGGAAATACTCCAGTTTTACTTAAACCAGATTTATTTTGGAGAAGGAGCCTACGGCGTGGAAGCGGCAGCAAGGGTATATTTCAACAAGTCGGTAAATGAATTAAACCTGGCTGAATCCGCTCTTCTGGCAGGGCTTCCCAGGGCTCCCAACAACTACTCCCCTCAGAAAAATATCATACGGGCCTACAGAAGGCGTTCGGTGGTCCTCAGAAGAATGAGAGACCTGGGATTCATAACAGAAGAAGAGGAGATCAGGGCCAACAGCCACCGGCTGCCTGTGCGCACTTACGCCCGGGAGACAAGGCCGGGCTCATATTTTGTCGAGCATATAAGGCGCAAACTTCTCCCCAGATTCGGAGCACAGAAGCTATACCGTGGAGGGCTCAGAATACATACGACCCTGGATATGAATATGCAGATAGCCGCTGAAAAAAGCATTGAAGCCCATTTAAGCTCTTTTGATGAAAGAAAAAAGAGGGAGATTCTTAAAGAAAAAATGGAGGAAAAAGATATAGAAGACCCCGATAAAATAGAAATTTCCACATCAACTTTCCAGGAGGTTCAGGGGACTCTTGTTTCCATAGACCCCAGAAGCGGTCATATAAGAGCTATGGTTGGAGGCCGCGACTTTGAAAAATCTGAGTTTAACAGGGCAACGCAGGCCCGCAGACAGAGCGGTTCGGCATTCAAGCCATTTATATTTACAGCCGCCATAGATGAAGGATATACCCCTGCATCAATACTCAAAGACGAACCCAGGGTGTATTACAACGACGGAAGAAGATGGTGTCTTCTTGAAAACACCACCGATTATGCAAACCTCGGCATAAGTTTTGATTTGATTGATGAGTTTGAGGAAGAAGATGAAGAAGACAACGACGAAGAGAGGGAAGAAACCGAAGAAGAGAAAGAATTAAGAAAAAGGGTTCAGGCCCTTGAGAGATTAAAAAACAGGCTCTGGGCTCCCAGAAACTACTATCCCACTTCCCGGGGCGAAATAACATTAAGAACCACCCTGGTAAACTCCATAAACCGATCAACCGTGGACCTGCTTGACCAGATAAGGCCTGTGACAGCCAAATTCTACGCAAGAAAGATGGGGATAAGAAGCCGTATGCCGCAGTCGCTTTCGCTGGCGCTTGGAAGCGGAGAACTTATTCCACTTGAAATAACCGCCGCCTACGGCGTTTACGCAAATGACGGAATAAGGACCGAGCCGTACTCTATTACAAGGGTTGAGGATTATGCCGGAAACACCATCATTGAAAACAGGACACGTGAAAAACAGGTGCTTTCCCCCCAGACAAACTTTATAATGGTAAACCTGCTTAAACAGGCATGCGAGTATGGAACCGGTATACATACAAGGCGCCTGAACAGGCCTCACGGAGGCAAAACCGGAACAACAGATAATTTTTCAGATGCCTGGTTTGCCGGGTTTACTCCAAACCTTGTTACAACCGTCTGGGTAGGATATGATGACCGCAGTTCTCTGGGCGAGGGCCAGGCAGGCGGGGTTTTAGCTGCGCCTATCTGGACAACCTATAAACAAAGGGCCCTGGCCCATACACCTGTAATTGATTTTCCCGTACCCGATGACATTATTTTTGTAAACTTTGACCCCGACACCGGCAAACTTGCATCCGAATTCGCAGAAAACTCTATTCTGCAGCCTTTTATCAGAGGTACGGAACCGAGAGAGTATTTTTAAAGGAGAGTTAAATGAACGAGATAGAAAAAGCAGTAATTAACATATCGGAAATGATGGCGCTGGCGGCCAAAACCGCACCCAAAGCAAGGGGTGAGGATAACCTTGTCATTAAGGTCTTTAAAGAAAACGAACTGGATAAACTCGCAGACCAGATGGAAACAACCGGAAAATCGACCAAAAGGCCGGATACTTTCAAGCGCGACGCTTCTTCGGTAAGGAAGTCTTTTTCAGCGTTAGTTATAGGAACACGATACTCCACATTGAACCTTGATTGCGGGTTCTGCGGCCACCCCACTTGCGAATCCGCCAAAAGTAAAGACATCACCTGCGCCTATAACTCGGGAGACCTGGGAATAGCGGTAGGTTCCGCCTGCGGTATAGCTTCAGATTTTCATGTGGATAACAGAATAATGTATACCCTCGGGTACACGGTTGTAAAAAATGGCCTCATGGGAGATGATATTCGCATGGCTCTGGGCATTCCCCTTTCGGCAACATCCAAAAACCCTTATTTTGACCGTAAGCCTTAAAACCTGAACCCTTTATAAACGAATGAAAAAAACCGAAGAGATATTTTGCAGGCTCAAAAAGGAGTATCCGGATTCGCGCACTGCCTTAAATTTTTCAAACAGCTGGCAGCTTCTTGTAGCCACCATCCTTTCTGCACAGTGCACAGACGAAAGGGTAAATAAGACCACAGCCGTGCTCTTCAAAGATCACCCCGAACTTGAAGATTACATAGAAATGAATTTTGAAGACCTTGCAGAACATATAAAATCCTGCGGTTTCTATAGAAACAAGGCCCGCAGCATTTTAGGCAGCGCAAAAAAAATAAAGGAAGATTTCAACGGGAAAATCCCTAAGAACATCAAAGACCTTACCAGACTTCCGGGCGTGGCAAGAAAAACCGCTAATGTTGTTCTGGGTGGCGCATATGGCATTTCGGAAGGAATAGCCGTAGATACCCATGTTAAAAGACTTTCCTTCAGGCTTGGCCTGAGCAAAAGCAAAAACCCCAATGTTATTGAAAAGGATTTAATGAAGCAGCTGCCTAAGGAGTGCTGGATAAAATCCACATACCTTTTAATTGAACACGGAAGAAATATATGTAAAGCGTCGCGGCCTTTCTGTTCAAACTGTATTTTAGAGGATATCTGTCCTGCAGACGCAGTCACTAAAAAGCGCTGACTTTACACTTTTTCAGATAACAGAATTTATAGCTCTCGCTTTTAAGTGAGAACTTTTTCTTTCTTTCCGCTTGGTTCTTTGCCGGAGTTTTTTTCCTGCTCCTGCTGAATTGCAGACTGCGCAGCCGAGAGTCTTGCAATAGGCACCCTGTATGGAGAACACGACACATAATCCAGCCCTGTTCTGTGACAGAATTTTACAGAAGACGGTTCACCGCCATGCTCACCGCAAATTCCTATCTTCAGACCCTTACTTGATTTTCTCCCCTTTTTCACTGCTGTCTTGACAAGCTCGCCGACACCGGTTTGGTCAAGAACCATAAACGGGTCATTCGGAAGAATTGAAGACTCCACATATTCAGGTAAAAACTTGCCCGCGTCATCTCTGGATAATCCGAATGTCATCTGAGTCAGGTCGTTTGTTCCGAACGAGAAAAACTCAGCTGACCGGGCTATTTTGTCAGCCACAAGGCATGCTCTCGGTATTTCTATCATAGTACCAACCTTGTAATCAACCTTAACGCCTTTTTCTTCTATTACCCTCTCGGCTTCTTCCCGAACCACTTTTTCCTGGTTTTCGTATTCTGTCTCTGTGGATATTAGAGGAATCATTATTTCAGGCACCACCTTTACACCTTCTTCGACCAGTTCACAGGCGGCTTCTATTATAGCCCTTGTCTGCATCTTTGATATTGCGGGAAACGTTATTCCCAGGCGGCATCCCCTGTGACCTAACATAGGGTTAAGCTCTTCAAGCGATTCTATTTTTTCTTTCACCCTCTTTTTTTCCACCCCTAATTTTCCGGCCAGTTTTTCAATATCTTCATCTGATTTGGGCAGAAACTCATGAAGCGGGGGATCCAGCAACCTTATAGTAACAGGAAACCCTTCCATTGCTCTGAAGATACCTATAAAATCTTCTTTCTGGTAGGGCAGGAGTTTTTTTAGCGCAGCATCTTTCTCCTCTCCTTTTTCAGAAAGTATCATGCGCTGCATGGCAGGTATTCTTTCTTCTCCGAAAAACATATGCTCTGTCCGGCATAGGCCAATTCCGCCTGCCCCGAACTCTCTCGCTTTAGATGCATCTTCCGGTGTATCCGCATTTGTCCTCACACCCATATTTCTGAATTTATCGGCCCATTCCATAAGCCTTGCAAAATCTCCGGTCAATTCCGGTGTTACAAGCGGGGCTTTATCACCGATAATCTCACCGGTGGACCCGTTTATAGTTATCCAATCCCCTTCTTTAAAACCCTTATCCTTAAACCGGCAGGTTTTTGACGAGTAATCTATAGCAAGGTCGCCGCATCCGGCTACACAGGGGCTTCCCATGCCGCGCGCTACGACAGCAGCGTGAGATGTCATACCGCCCTTAGCTGTAAGAATGCCTTCTGCAGCGCTCATTCCGCCTATGTCTTCAGGGGATGTTTCATTTCTTACGAGTATTACCTTTTCACCGGATTCCGCCGCTTTTTCTGCATCATCCGAATTGAAAATTATCTTTCCAACCGCCGCCCCGGGAGAAGCCGGAAGCCCTTTCCCTATAACATCAACTTTTGCAGACGGGTCAATCTGAGGATGAAGAAGCTCATCAAGCTTTTTGGGTTCAACCCTCATAACCGCAGTTTTTTCATCTATTACCTCTTCATCAACCATATCCACTGCAATTTTTACCGCAGCAGTTCCCGTACGCTTTCCGGTTCTTGTCTGAAGTATGAAAAGTTCGCCCTCTTCAATTGTAAACTCAAGATCCTGAACATCCTTATAATGATTCTCTAGTTTTTCTCTTATTTCTGCAAGCTGCCTGTATGATTCAGGCATGGTTTCTTCAAGCGAAGCGAAATTTCTTTTTCTTTCATCCTCGCTCATTTCCTGGGCCTCGGCCCACTCCCTCGAGTCAGCCGTGGTAATATAATGAGGGGTTCTTATTCCTGCCACAACATCCTCCCCCTGAGCATTTGTAAGATATTCACCGTAAAACTGATTTCTGCCGTCAGACGGGTTTCTTGTAAATGCTACTCCGGTGGCGGATTTTGATCCGGTATTTCCGAATACCATTGCCTGCACGTTAACAGCCGTTCCGAGAAGGCCGGTTATATTATTTAACCTCCTGTATGTAATAGCCCTGGGGTTATTCCATGAGCCGAAAACCGCATTTATGGACTTGCGCAGCTGAACTAAGGGATCATTGGGGAAATCCTCACCGGTTTCATTTTTGTAGACTTCCTTGAAGATGCCCACAAGCTCCTTCATGTCTTCGGCTTCCAAATCGGTGTCTTTTTCAACACCTTTCTTTTTCTTCATCTCTTCTATTTTGTGTTCAAATTTTTCACCGTCAATAGCCATAACCACATTGCCGAACATCTGAATAAACCTTCTGTATGAATCCCACCCGAAACGCGGGTTGCCGCTTTTCTTAATCATTCCCTGAACAGATGTTGGGTTAAGCCCCAGGTTAAGTACAGTATCCATCATTCCCGGCATTGACTGTGCTGCTCCGCTCCTTACTGAAACAAGGAGAGGGTCGTTGTTATCACCGAGCTTTTTACCCATTTCGTTCTCCAGTTTCTCCAGGTTTTCCTTAAGCTGTTCTTCGAAACCCCCGGGATACTCCTGGTTTTTAGAGTAATACTCGCATACTTTTGTAGTAATGGTGAACCCCGGCGGAACAGGAAGGCCTATATTAGCCATCTCTGCCAGGTTGGCCCCTTTGCCCCCGAGGAGCTCTTTCATCTGCGTGGAACCTTCTGCCTTTCCTTTTCCGAAAAAATAAATGTTTTTTTCCTTATTCATATTTAACTCCTTTTTTTAATTTTTTTCAGTCATTTCTCAAAATCTTACTTGTGCATAATATATTAATTTTACCGGGTCTGTCAAATCACCCCGAATTTTTCCGGCGGATGTAATATCACCAACGTTAATTGCCTGCCATATCATAATTCCTTCCTCAGGGAATCAGATAAATTGCGGCCGGATTACTTAATCTCCTTTTATTTCCAATTTTGAAACGTCCCCTGCAGGAGAGAACAACTCGGTTATACCCTTAAGAAGAGCAAGGCGGTTTTTCATAAGTTCTTCTTTCGGGTCCATTACAAGAACCTCGTCAAAAAACCTGTCAATGGGGCCTCTTAAATCAGCAAGAATATTAAAAACCCCGGTATAATCATTCTTTTTAAGGCTTTCCTCTACCTTTACTGAAGCACTTTCAGTTCGATCAAAGAGATTTTTCTCGGCTTCACTCACCAGCTTTCCCGCATCACATTCCGAAAAAACCTTCACACCTTTATCCGAGGCCTGATCTAAAATATTTGCGCTTCTCTTAAAAGCCGTTATAAGCGAATCAAATCCTTTACTGTCTTTTACCCCTCTTACAGATTCCGCCCTTTTAAAGAACCTTGTTATATTATAAAAACCCGGAGCTGCCGCGCATCTGACAACATCATATTGAAAGTTTTCCTGCGCATACCGAAGTATCTCATTTACTAAAAATTCATCCAGTTTTTTTAAATTATCCGAATCCAGCTCCATTTTCTGTTCTTTAAACAATTCTGCAGACCTGTTAAAAATTATTCTTGTATCCAGGTCCCATCCCGAACTCCGGATAATTCTCAAAAGCCCTCTGCATGTACGCCTTATTCCGAAAGGGTCCTGCGAGCCGGTCGCCTCCACACCCCTGCCTATATTGCCGGTAAGTGTATCAACGCGGTCGCATGCCCCCACAACAGCTGCCTCATCAAAAGATGGCAGGGTGTCCTCACGGGTTTTTGGCTTATAGTGCTCAAATATCCCTTCGGATATCTTTTTGCTTTCACCATCCATACGGGAATATATCCTGCCTGCAACCCCCTCCAGCTCAGGAAACTCTCCCACAATGAGGGTGGTAAGGTCCACTTTTCCAAGGAAAGCTATTTCTTCGGCTGTCTTCCTGAAACTTTCTTTTTTTCCTGAAATATCTGACAAAAAACCCGCAAGCTTCTTTACTCTTACGGTTTTATCGTAAAGCGTCCCCAAATCCCTGGTGAATTCAATTCCTTTCAGTTTATCCACTTTTTTTCTTAATGAGGATTTTCTGTCCTTTTTGAGAAAAAACTCCGCATCCTCCAAACGCGCAATTAAGACTTTCTCATATCCCCTGCGGATTGAATCAAGATCCTGGGATATGCCATCCCTGACCCCGATAAAGGAGTTTAACAGCCTGCCCTGCTTATCTTTTACCGGAAAATATTTCTGGTGGTGCACCAGGCAGGCTTCTATTACTTCCTGAGGTAATGAAAGATATTTTTCGGGAAAAGACCCTTTTACTCCCGTTGGAAACTCGAGGGAATTATTAATCTCTTCGAGCAGGTCAGGAAGCATTTCCGCACTGGATTCTGAATACTTTAATGTCCTTTCAATTGAATTTTCAAGGGCTTTTTTTCTTTTCTCGCTGTCGGCAATAACATAGTTATGCCTGAGTTTCTTTTCATATTCGTAAACATCCGATAAGGCTATTTTTCTGTCTGCAAAAAGATAATGCCCTATTGTGCTTCTTGAACTTTTCAAACTGCCCATTTTGAATCTTACTGAAGATTTACCCATCTTTACGGTGATCCAGCGTATAGGCCTGGGAAATGAATATTTACAGCCGGGCCACCTCATTCTTACGGGAAACTCCAATGATGATATTAGTTTACCCACAATCCCTTCCAGCTTCTTCCTTACCGGTTTTCCCCTATGACGCAGGACGCAGAATAGATATTTGCCTTTAGGGGTCTCCTCCTGTATCAATTCACTGAAATCAACGCCCATTCTTGAGGCAAACCCCAGACCGGCTTTTGTCGGTTCTCCGTTATTTATAGCAATACGGCATGGCGGGCCTTTTACTTTTTCTTCCATACTATCCTGATGAGAATTCACCGAATCCAGCAGAAAACCAATGCGGCGGGGGGTTGTAAAAAGACTTGTTTTTCTAAAGCCTATCCGCTCTTCTTCCAATATTTTTGATAAAACCCCGGCGGCGTTCTTCTCAATATAGGAAACATCTGCAGGGGGAAGGTCCTCACACCCTATTTCGATCAGCAGCGGATATTTATTCATTGTCTGTAAAACATCTCGCGGCGGCGTTAGCCATTTTTCTCACCCTTTCAATATACCTGTTTCTTTCGGTAACGCTGACAGCCCCTCTTGCATCAAGCAGATTAAAGGCGTGAGAAGCCTTTAGCACAAAATCATATGCGGGCCGCACCAGGTTCTTTCTCAGAAGGTGCATGCACCTGCTCTCATATTTTTCAAAAAGCAGTTTCTGCAGACCGGGATCGGTCTCTTCAAAATTGTATGCTGAAAACTGCTTTTCATCCTCCATATGTATATCGCCGTATGTAAAATCCCTGTTCCACTTTATGTCAAATACGCTGTCAACCCCCTGAAGAAACATTGCTATCCGCTCAAGGCCGTAAGTAAGCTCGGCGGGGATTTCCTCAAGGCCGATACCTCCCATCTGCTGAAAGTAAGTAAACTGCGTTATTTCAAGTCCATCCAGCCAGACCTCCCAGCCAAGCCCCCATGCCCCGAGGGTGGGAGACTTCCAGTCATCTTTTATAAGCCTTATGTCGTGTGATTTAATATCAATATTAAGCTCTTTCAGGCTTTCGCGGTAAAGCTTCTGCACATCATCGGGAGCGGGTTTTAAAATAACCTGGTACTGATAATAATGCTGGAGCCTGTTGGGGTTATCCCCGTAGCGCCCGTCCGCCGGCCTTCTCACCGGTTCAACAAAAGCAACGCTGACCGGCTTTTTCATAAACACATAAAAAAAGGTGGCAGGGTTAAAAGTCCCTGCTCCTTTTTCTATATCATAGGGCTGAGTTATCAGACACCCGCATTCTCCCCAATACCGGTTAAGCCTGTTAATTAAGTCCTGGAAATACATTTTGTTCTTTCAAATAATTTCAAAAATTCCATTGATTTTAATTCCCTGCCGAACTCGTATTTTATATATTTTACCACCAATTTTCCAATTTCCCTTTCCCGGTTAAATTCCATTTCCCTGCGGTGCAATCTTCTTATGCTCCTCAAGGCCTTACCGGAAACCGACCACCCTTCCTGAAGCCGGCTGCATTTTTCACATATAATCCCGCCGGATTCCGGAGAAAAGACAGCTTTTTCGGGAAATTTCATAAAGCAGCTGCCGCATCTGAAAAAATCAAGCCTGTAACCCGCATACTTCAGGGCCTTAAAAACAAAAAGCCATGCTTCTGAATTGAAAAAAGGGCCTTCTATTTGTCCGAGCGCCTCTTTCAGGCATTTATATAAATTCATATCCGGGTCATCTTCCATGTATAGAAGATCCACTACCTCCAGTATGAGCGAGAGATAACCAAAGCGGGCCATATCGCTTCTGATGCTGTAATTCTGGTTAATAGCGCTGCAGCCGGTAAGTGTATATAAATCTTTTCCGGGCTTGCGGTAGAATGAAAAAATATTCTCAGAACCCGGCTCAAGAAGCGAGGCATACCTTGATTTCGTCTTGCGAGAGCCCCTGGCAACCGCCTTTACCTTTCCCAGCCTGCGGGTAAAAAGCGACACTATTCTGTGCCCCTCCCCGTAATCATAGCTTCTTATTACTATCCCGGCGGATTCTTTTCTATAACCTTTATCTTCAGATGATTTTTTTTCCATTACGATAAAAATATACCAAAATAAAGTTATCTATACAAAAAAGCATTTTATCTATTCAACATCCGATTTAAATTTTTCAGGAGAATCTATTTATCAAGGGTTAAGCGGGCCTTTATGACTCTCTTGGGAGAAGCCTGAAGAACCTTTATTCTGTAGGTTTTATATTTCAACTCCTCCCCTTCGTCGGGAACATGGCCCAACTGAGCCATAATCATCCCTCCCAGTGAATCATACTCATCTTCAGGAAGATTTATATTAAGAGTGTCATTTATCTTATCTAAATCCTCTATGGCAAAGATGTCCCAGGTTTTCCGGTCAATTTTCATTATTCTTTTTTTTCGTATGTCATATTCATCAAATATTTCGCCGGTTATCTCCTCAACAATATCCTCTATTGTAATCAGTCCTGAAGCTACCCCGTACTCATCCACTACAACAGCCAGATGCTCCCTTCCCTGCCGGAACTCCTTTAAAAGCGGGCCTATTTTTTTCTCTTCCGGAACAAAATAAGGCTTTCTTATAATATCCTTTATTCTGTCTTTTCTGTCACAGACCAGAACAGAGAGGATATCCTTCACGTACAAAACACCTGTAATATTGTCTTTACTTCCTTTATAAACAGGTATCCTGGAGTGCCTTAAGTTTATTGCCTTCTTTATCAGTTCAGAGGGCTCCTCTTCAATATTGAGTATCTTCATATTAACGCTTGGAACCATTATCTCCCTGGCTACGGTGTCACCGAATTCCATTATCTGGGAAAGCATCTTTTTTTCTGCGGAAGCCAAAACACCCTCCTTCACCCCCATTTCAATAAGGCCTTTGATCTCTTCAAAAGCAAAAAGGGGCTGGTCTTTCAGCGATTTTCCTCCAAAGGCCTTTATCACCAGGTTGCTTATTCCCATAAAAAACCTGACCGCGGGGGATATCAAAAAATCAATTACCCTTAAAGGGTTTATAATCAAGGCGGAAACCTTCTGCGCATTTCTTCTGGCAATGGCTTTCGGCACTATTTCAGAGAAAACAAGCACTACTGCTACAATAATAGCCGTACTTGCAACCGTAGATGCCGTAGCGGAAATATCCGTTACCCTGCTTATTTCAAGGGCTATAGACGTACCTAAAACTGATACCCCCACCACGCAGACAGCGGTTCCCACAAGTGTTGTTGTAAGCAACCGGTTGGGGTTCTCCCTCCAGGCCATTAGGCCCTTCACCCCTTTTTCTCTTATGAGCCTTTTTACCTGTGTCTTTCTTAATACAGTCAGCGAGGTTTCCGACATCACAAAAAATATTGTCATTATCAGCAGAAAAACAAGTACTGCGAATTTAATTATCAGACTGCCTAAAATCGTATTCATCGTATATTTCTCCCACTATCTCTTCAATAAGGTCTTCAATTGAAACGAGGCCTGCCACCTGGCGGCCGCTTCTTACTATACAGCAGTGAACCCTTCTTTTTCTTAACTCATGAAAAAGAAAATGACAGCCCCTTCCCGGATATGTCTCATATACCGGCCTCATAATTTTTTCAAAGTTTACCTTCCCGCTCTTATTCAACTCCCCTATAACATCCTTTACATAAATAAACCCCTTTAAATTATCCAATTTGCCGCGATAAGCGGGTATACGGGAGTGCCTGCTTTTAATTATTAAGGACATTATTTTTTTATAACTTTTGTTTATATCTATAGCGTAAACGGATCTGCGGGGAACCATCACACTTCCAACCGGTTTTTTAGTTAATTCCAGCACCCTTGAGAGCATCTTTGAATTTTCATCATCAATCACGCCTGTTTTCTTTATCTCTTCCATAGCTATAGAGAGTTCCCTGCGGGAAACCGGTTTTTCCCTCCTGTTTTTTATATCACCTACCAGCGCAAAAGACACCCTGTTGAGCATATTTATCAGTTTTCCCGATGCTGCGTAAAAAACCATAAAAGGCCTGTAAAAACTCCTCACTACCCTGTCAGGGTGTGTATTGGCAAAAGTTTTGGGTATAATCTCTCCCGCAGTAAGTATTAATAGCGAAGAAAAGATGATTGAGACAGCCTCGGTAAATTTTTCAGGAACACGCCAGACCCTGACGACCAGAACAGTAAAAAGAGAGGAAAAAACAATGTTAATCAGGTTATTCCCGAATAATATGCCCGTTATAACGGAGGCCGGCTCCTTAATCCAGGTAGAGAGCTCCCCCATTTTAGTCCGGGACCACTGCCTGATTTTCACATCTCCAAGGGCCAGCAAACCGGTTTCAAGAGAGGAAAAAAAACCGGAAAAAAGCAGGAGGAAAAAAAGTATTATATATACCCACATTTTTTATAATATAAGCTGAAAAATCCAGACCGTAGCCGCCAGGCCTATCAGGGCCCCCGCCGCAACCTGCCATATGCTGTGTATCCCGGCTGAAACCCTGGTCTGCCCCACCATGGATGCAAGAAAAAACGACAGGATAAAAACATAGATATTTGCCGAAACTATGTAAATCATGGCAGAGAGTGAAAAAGCCACGGCAGTATGAATACTGGGCATGCCGCCCCGTATATTAAAGTTCTTTTCTTTAAAAACCTTCAGTAAGACTGAGAAAACAATTATCACAAAAAGAACCACCGCTGCGATATGGGGCGGGTACTCGGAAATTCTCTGAATAACTATTGACTTTTCGAGCGCCTCAAAACTTCCCCTGGTAAAAAATACAAGGTAACCGAGCGCTCCGGCGCAAACCGAAGAAAAAAAGACCGCTCCCGCTGAAAGGTCCTTAACCCTTTTTGCCGCGGGTTTATGTTTACCGGATACCATATCAACTGTAAGTTCGCAGGCTGTGTTTATCAGCTCGGTTATCAAAACAACGGAAATAGCGATAACCACCAACCCCATATCAAACCTTGAAAGGCGCAAGAAGAGAGAGACCGTCAAAACAAGCACCGCAAGTATCATATGTATGCGCATATTACGCTGAGTTTTCAAGGCATAGAAAACGCCCCTTAGCGCATACTCGAAGCTTCTTACAATATCCGGTTTTTTATTTCCTTTAATATTTTTTTCTGACATTTTTCAATCTCTTGTCCTTCTTCCCACCCCGATACATGGAGAACCCCGTGAATAAAAAGAAGCGTTAGCTCTTCTGTGTATGAATGAGCTTCACTTACAGCCTGACGGGCCGCCGCTTCACCCGAAATTACAACCTGGCCGATAAGAGGCACCCCCTCCCCCGGGATTTCTTCCCCCTCCATAAGGGGAAATGAAATAACATCGGTTACGGAATCCCTGCCGAGATACTGCCTGTTAACGCGCCTGATTTCCTCATCGGAAACGATGCTGATATCCAGAGTAAAATTTTCAGGCGGAGACCCACTAATTCTCCAGTATTTAGAAACCACATACTTCGAGATGTTTTCCATCTTCTCTCTGGTAAGCTCTCCCGGGTCCCCCTCATAATCAAGCAAGGCTTTACCCGGCCTTTTCTTCTTTGTCTTCAGGATACTCCACCCGCGAATGATATATTCCAGCCAGGGTATTCAGAAAACTGTTCTGTATTCCTTCGAGGTTTGCAAGAGTCAGGTCGCAGTTATTGAGCTGTCCGTCAATAAATTTATTGTTAATCACTTTTGTAACTACCGCTGTTATCCTGGAATATGTCGGTTCATCCTGGGACCGGCAGGCTGCCTCTACAGAATCAGCCAGCATTAGAACCCCGGCCTCTTTAGACTTTGGCCGCGGCCCCGGATACCTGTACTCCTTTTTGTCAACATCCGATTCGTCTTTGGCCTCTTCCAGTATCTTCTTATAGAAATATTCTATGAGAGTCGTACCGTGATGCTGGGCAATCATATCCTTTATAACCTCGTCCAGGTTATACTCTTCAGCAAAAGAAAGCCCCACCTTAACATGCCTCTTCAGTATCAGAGCGCTTATGCTCGGGTTAAGGTTTTTATGTTTATCGGTAACATGAAGCTGATTTTCAATGAAATAATGAGGGGTTTTAAGCTTTCCGATATCATGATAATAGGCGCCCACTCTTGCAAGAAGGGGGTTTGCGCCTATCTTTTCGCAGGCATTTTCAGCAAGGTTGCCTACCATCAGCGAGTGATGGTATGTCCCCGGCGCCTCCAGCATCAGGCGCTTAAGAAGAGGCCGGTTGAAATCCCCCAGTTCCAGGAGCCTTATATCAGTTGTTATCCCGAATAAACTCTCCAATATTGGCATGACCCCGCTTGCTATTATAACGCATGCAAGGGCATTTCCGCCCCCCCATGCAATATTCGCGCCTATCTCAACTGCCGCACTGCCCGAAACCATATCAAGAGCTCCGATGGTTATTATATTTACAGCAAGTATAAAAAGCCCGCTGCGGTTTAAATCGTTTCTGTTTCTGACTTTTCTTGAAGAATATATAGCTGAAAATCCGCCGGCGACCGCAACATAAAAAGCGGGAAGAGAAAACCCCCCGGCAATTCCTGCCAGAATAGCAATTACAAATACCGCAAAGCCCGCCGTTGCAGGGTTAATTAGTATGGTAAGAAGTATCCCCGCAGTCCCGGCTGGAAAGAAGTAGATGCTCAGTCTCTGCGAAGATAACACCACTATCAGAATCGCCATCATCATTAGAATCACTATTTCAACAAGAAATATCTGGCGGGGGCTCTGCAGCAATTTCGGGTTGAAGATTTTAAAATAAACATAACTCAGCAGAAATATGCTTCCTGCAAAAAGAGCAAGTCCGGCTATCTTCTTCATCCCGTTACCGAAGTACATTATAAGCGTAGAGAGCATCAGTACGCCTATTAAAACGGCAAGGGCGGATATTAACTTATTCTTAGGAGTTTTTAGTTTCTTTAAACTTTTTATATGCATCTATTATTCTTTTAACCAGCTGGTGCCTTACAACATCCTTCTGAGAAAAATAAACAAATTCTATATCCGAGAGATTTCTTAAAATCTGTTGTATTTCCACCAAACCGCTGACCCTGTTCTTCTCCAGGTCTATCTGCGTCACATCTCCAGTTACCACAGCTCTTGAATTAAACCCTATTCTTGTTAAAAACATTTCCATCTGCCCCGAAGACGTGTTCTGAGCCTCATCCAGCACAATCATTGCATCGTCTAAGGTGCGCCCTCTCATATAGGCCAGCGGCACTATTTCTATTATTCCGTCGCTGGCGTACTTGTGAAATTTTGACGGTCCCATTATCGTATAAAAGGCATCGTAGAGGGGCCTCAGGTAAGGATCAATTTTCTCCTGCAGATCCCCGGGTAGAAAACCAAGCTTTTCACCTGTTTCAACGACAGGCCGGGTGAGTACTATTCTGTCCACCTCCCCCGTTCGAAGACTCTTTACGGCATTAACGCACGCCAGGAAAGTCTTCCCGGTCCCCGCCGGCCCTATTGCCACCACAAGGTCCCGCTCCTGCATAGCCTTTAAATATTCTTTCTGCTTGGAGCCCAGCGGCTTAATTTTTTTGCCTGTGGCTGTCGATATTACCTTTTCCATGTCGGAATCTTCAGCGGAAAACCTCAACTTCTCAAGCTCGCTGACTGTTTTTTCAACATTTTCCTTACTGCCTTCCACCGTTGCCGAATTTCCCCTTGCATATATCTTAACATTATTTTTTTTCTCAAGTTTTTTGAGGTTTTTGTCATATTCCCCGAAAACGGCTAAAGCTTCGCGGGAGCCGGCCATTTTTATTTTTTTTCTGCTCACTCCAAGAAGTGTTCGCCCTTACTTATACACAAAGACAACCCGCTTCCATACTTAGAATTTGCAAGCCTCAAGAGCAAACCGGATGCATCCGGCAATAAATGCCTGCATCCGGTCAGAGTTTTTTTTAATATTTTCAATTCCTGGGAATAACCAGTTCCTGTCCGGGGTAAATCAAATCCGGATCGGTTATTTTATCATCATTTGCCCTGTATATCCTTTTCCATTTCCATGGATCGTTATAAATTCTTCTCTGAGCGGCAATATTCCACAGGCAATCCCTGTCTTCCTCCCAGGTGCCCACTATATAGGTGTCCGCCCTTAATCTGTCGATAATTCTTCTGGCAAGAGAGGCCGCTTCATCCGCCCTGTTCACAGAAAGCTCATAATCCTCCGCGTCAAAATACTCTTTTGCTTCTTCAAGCTTTTCTTCCGGTTCGGAAACATCTCCTCCAAGTTCTTCGGCTTCCCGGATGAGCTCCTCGGCGCTTTCAATGGCGGCTGCGGCGTCTTCCTTTCTTCTGAGCTCGGCAAGAATTCTCTCTTTACGGCTCCTTGCCAGTGCGCCGGCTTCATCAGCTTTGTTTTTAGCGCCGTAATAATCTTCATCATCCAGCATCTCCCTAGCTTCATCCAGCATTTCCTCGGGCTCTTCCACATCGGCTCCTACATCTCTTGCTTCATCAATCTCAGACTGAGCCATGGCTATAGCCCTTTCCGCCTCGAGCAAGGACACATCGGCATCCGGCACCGGAGACTTTCTCGGACACCCGGATAATACCAGAACCGCTAACCCTGTAAAAACCAGCAACTTAAAACTTTCTCTCATCTTCATTTTTTATCTCCTTTTTTATGAATTTTAAGTTAATGTCTCTTCACTGTCAAGCCCTATACCCAGTTCCTTAAGCTGTTTAGTGTTTACATAAGATGGAGCATCAGTCAGAGGCGAGTAGGCTTTCTGCGTTTTTGGAAACGGGATAACATCTCTGATTGATTCAAGCCCCATCATTTTTTCGACCAGCCTGTCTATACCGAAAGCAAACCCGCCGTGAGGGGGAGCCCCATAGCTGAGCGCCTTTAAGAGAAAGCCGAATTTTTCATCAGCTTCAGAAGAGGAAACCCCGAGTAACCTTAAGATTTCCTTCTGCTCTTTCAAACTGTGGATACGGATGCTGCCGCCTCCTATTTCCGATCCGTTTAAAACCAGATCGTACGCCCGGCTTTTTATTTTAAGAGGATTATTTTTTATTAAGTTGAAGTTATCTTCTTTGGGCGCAGTAAAAGGATGATGCATTGATTTAAGCGCCCCTGTTTCCTCATCTTTTTCAAAAAGAGGATAATCCTCCACCCATACAAATTCATATCTTTTATCATCCGGGCTGTAAAACTTATCCCTCAGGCAGGATAGCGCCTTCAGAACAACACTTTCCTTATCCGCCACGAAAAAAAGAATATCCCCCTCCGAAGCTGAAAACCTGCTGCTTATCCTCTCTAGCTGTTTTTCAGTGAAGAATTTAGTTATCTGCGAATTAAGTTTCTTATCCCTGAATCGCATCCAGGCAAGCCCCTTAGCTCCAAGGTCTTTTATTTCGTTTGTCAACCTGTCTATGTCAGAGAGTGAGATTTTCTCCCCATTTCCCACCTTAAATCCTCTCACCATACCCTTCTGCGACGCGTTTTTGAAAACCATAAAAGAAGACTCCCGCGCGATATCGGTTATATCCTTTATTTCTATGGGGTTTCTCAAATCCGGCTTATCCGACCCGTATTTATAAAGGGCCTGCTCATAAGAAATGCTTTTAAAAGGCCTTTCCAAATCGACATCCATAAGTTTTTTAAAAACTTTTGCCAGATACTCCTCCAGCAGATTTTTTATATCCTTCTCATCCGCAAACGACATTTCCATATCCAGCTGAGTAAATTCCGGCTGACGGTCCTGCCTCAAGTCCTCATCCCTAAAACATTTTACTATCTGAAAATACCTCATCATTCCCCCGACCATCAGAATCTGTTTGAAAAGTTGAGGAGACTGAGGCAGCGCATAGAACTTTCCGGGATTCATTCTTGAAGGAACAAGAAAATCCCTGGCGCCTTCAGGGGTGGATTTTGTGAGAAAAGGGGTTTCAATCTCAAGGAAATTTTTCCCGGAAAAAAAGTTTCTTGTTTCATTGAAGAACCTGTGTTTGAATATCAGGTTTTCTCTCAATCTTCCACTTCTCATTTCCAGGTACCTGTATTTCAACCTGGTATTTTCACCCACTGCCTCCATGTTCTTAAAATCAAAGGGAAGCTCCCGGCATTCATTTAAAATCTCCACCTCTTCAACTATCACCTCTACCGCGCCTGTAGGTAACTTTTTATTTTCCGTGCCTTCAGGCCGCCTTTGAACCTTTCCCTTTATGGAAATAACGTATTCTTTTCTTATGCTGTTAGCCTTCTCTATGAGCTCCCTCTCCTTTTCGGTTCCCAGGGAGCTTTTCTCTCTTCCAAAAACAACCTGGGTTATCCCCCCGATATCTCTCAGGTCCATAAATATAACGCCCCCATGATCCCTCCAGCTGGAGACCCATCCCGCCAACACCACATCCTTCCCCTCATCTTCAGCTCTCAGACTGCTGCAGTCTACGGTAGGTTTAAGCATTTTTCTCCTCTGTTTTTTTTATCTCTTCAATTATTTTTTCAATCTCATTTTCCGGCACTTCTTCCTGTTCACCGGTCTTCATCTTCTTAACTGTAATAACTCCGGCATTCGCTTCATTCTCCCCCATAATCAGCACCCACCCGGCATCTTTTTTATCAGCCGCCTTAAGTTTTTTTCCCGCGGGGTAATCCTCATAATCCTCTTCAACCGAAATACCGGCCTTTCTAAGCGCAGCAGCCGACATGCGGCATTTTTTCAAATCCGCTCCCTTCAGACAGGCAAGATATACCTGGGGAATATTAACCTTTTTTATCCTTGCCTTATTTGCAAGCCTTTCCAGACCGAAAGCCCATCCGCAGGCGGGAACCTCCGGACCCCCAAGCTGCCTTACAAGGTTGTTATAACGTCCCCCCGCCGCGATAACGGAATCATTCGCCTTAAGTTCAAAAACTGAACCCGTATAATAATCAAGTCCTCTCACCAGCCTGTCATCTTCTTCGAAAACAACCCCCATCTCCTCAAGAAGATCTTTATAGCTTTCATATGAATCCCTGCATTTACTGCAGATATATTCGCCTAACGGCGGAATTTCCTCAAACATACTTCTGCATTTTCTGTTCTTGCAGTCGAGCACCCTGAGGGTATTTGTATTTATCCTTCTGCGGCAGTCCCCGCAAAGAGAATCAGATTTTTCCTGAAGAAACTTTTTAAGCTCTTCTCTGTATGAGCTCCTGCAACCCGCGCATCCTACGCTGTTTATACTGAAAACGAACTCCCCCACAGCGCAGCCTTTTGCTATTTCCGAAGCAATGCAGGCTATCTCCGCATCAATATTCGGCCCTTCAAGGCCGAAAACCTCGCATCCGATCTGATAAAACTGCCTGTAGCGGCCCTTCTGCGGGCGTTCGTAACGAAACATGGGGCCTGAATAATACACCTTCTCTCTTGTCCTGCCCCGGAGAAGCTTGTTCTCTATCATTGCCCTGACAACGCCGGCCGTCCCCTCAGGCCGAAGCGCTATCCGACGGCCTTTTTTATCTTCAAAAGCATACATTTCTTTCGAGACTATATCTGTATCTTCCCCTATGCTCCTGGAAAAAAGGCGCGTGTATTCCAGAGCGGGAAGGTATATCCTGCGGTAGCCGTAGCTCTCCAGTATGCCGGAGGCATTACCGGCAATCCTGCCGAGCTTCTCCGATTCGGGATAGATAATATCTCTTATTCCTCTTATTGTCCTGATTTTCTCCATATAAACAGTGTAATTCTATACTTTTTAAGAGGAGCTGTCAAATAACCAGACACCGAATCTCTCGTTATAAACGCCCACGATACGCGGAAGGAAATCCCGGAAAACAAAAGAAACATACCCTTCAAAGGAAATTTTAGTGTCTCATTTGACTTGCCGCTGAATACTGTTTGACCAAAAAAGAAGTAAATGGGCGGCTTTGCTCTAACTTAAAAAATAAGAGCTATAACTGTGGAATTTCTACGGCGCTTAATATGCCTGTTACAGTGATAGTTGAATTAATTTTTAAGGGTTTTATCCAGGCCGCTCTTGGGAAAACCTCCGAGAATGACAGGATTATCCGGATCGCCGGCCATCTGAAGTTTCAGTCCCGCAACTCCCGACAACACGGGCGTCCTCATCCTGTACCTGCATAAAGACTCCCACCTGCATCAGAAGCAGACAGTCAGGGTTCTCTCTTTTCAGCGCCTCGTACTCTTTTTGAATTTGTGGGAAAATACCATTTTGTATCCTTCCTTTTAAAGTCTGTCTCCGGCAGGGGGCTTGCCCCCTGCACCCCAAAAAATAATCAAATCATTCAAATAACCAGATGACCAAATAATCCTATTGTCCGCCGCGGACGGGCCACACATATTTCGTACTCGACTTCGTGGGGTGGGCTATGAGGCCAAAGTCGAAACTCACACTGCACGCATAGGAGCCTGGTACATCCTGGTCTGTAGTAGATGACCAGTAGCGTTCCGAGATAACATCATTAAAGGGATCACCCTCCGACCAATGGCCCGTACCATCAGTATCGCTAAGCGCAGGATTATATTTCCCGTAATGAATCAAGCTCAGTAACTCGCGCACGTTCGGAAGACGCCAGTCACCCTCAGAAGAACCGTCGGTAAGACCGGCCTGGCCGTCAGCTAAATTATTGCAGTAGTTAAGCGCATCATCCCAGGTCTCTGTTCCCGTAGGATTGGCATTCTTCGTCCATATAAGCCCCGTCAGGTTATCGGTAACCGTGCCGTCGTCGTTGTCGGTAAACCGCGGAACCGGCCACTCCACTCCAGCCTGGTGATCGCCGTCCTGCCCCGTGCCCTCGCCGGGAATTGGGTTTCCATCAGTATCCCAGCAATCGGTATGGCCGGTCTTGGGAACCCTACTGGGCGGCATCGTTCCGGTCGAAAAAGTCATCTCCCCTCCGTTGCGGGTTATGAAGGTTTTACCATCTATTACATCTTCAGCGGTTGCCGTTGTCGTTGAACCGCCCGGCAGAGCATCGTAAATCTCCTGAAGCGTGTACATCGCAGGACCGGGCCCGGCAGATGGCGAAAGAGTCTGGTCTCCGGCCGCAGTACCGGTAGATATCCTGTTCATTATATCCGTAAGTGTCACCATTGTAGGGGCCAATTCGTCGGGGCCTTCAAGAGGGTCGCTCGCATAAGTAATCCCACTTTTAAATACAACTACAACAAACAGAAAAATCATCAGTCTTCTTTTTCTCATTTTTCTCCTCCCATTTCTGTAACTATCCCTGTCTTTTTCCTTAAACTTCCGGTTATACTGATTCTTTTTTAAACAGGCCGTCAGCCTTTAATTCCATTTTCCAGCATTATCTCAAAAACCGGAATATTCTCCTGAAAAACCCTTTTCTTTCCTCTACAGAGAAAAGGACCCTGCTTTCAAGCCCCGCCCTTATGCGGCCTTTGGTTGTAACTGTATGAATATAAGCCTGGTACCTCTTGCCGCTATGTGTTCTCCCCCCGGGGACTCTCAGAACCGCTTCTGTCCGGCCCCATTGCCCCGGCCCGACAGTTAAATACTCGTCTTTAATTGATATCCAGTTAATATCCGGTATTTGCTCATAGTTTTTTTTAAGCTCCCCGACCGGGGGTTTTACAGCTCTTATACGGACTCTTACTTCCGTATCAGATGTGTTTTTTATCATAAGAGGTGCTTCATTCCGGCCTGTAAGCATATATTCTTCACCGGGTTTCACGGAGTCCAGTCTGCATTCGGTAAAAGGCGTAAGCAGTCCGGCAAACGCCCCCTGCGCTAAAAACAGTACTCCAATGATTATCAATTTAATCTTAGTCAACACCTTCACACTCCCGGGCGTTTATTGTTATTGTTATCTTCTGCTGTGCAGCGGTAGACAGGGTGGTGGGCATATCAATCCTCAGCCACATATACCTGTCATCTCCCTTTGCAACATCGTAACCCAGCTGCTTATTATCTCCACCGTCAGGATCCGTAAAGATAGAATTGTCTGCCGCACTTCTGTTCTCATATCCGAATAAAAGAGCATCGTCCTCCGGCGTAAAATTATCCGTCGAGACATTTACCTTGTGGAAAATGGAAGAGAGCAGAAACCTGTCGTGTCCGGCGACGGTATTTGTTGATACCCACGCCGACGGATTGTTGTTAAACAGTACAACGGATGAGATATATTTTGAATATTTCTGTGTAACGTTTCCCTTATTGGTTACGGTTATGCTGGATTGAGACACGGCTGAAGATGCCGCATCCACTTCTCCGAAATTGTAGGTATCGGTTGAAAGAGATATACTTATAACCCTATAGACTTCCGTTGAGGCGATATTTGATATATCGGACCACCCGTTACTGTTATCGGGATAAGAGGTCCACAAGGCAAAATAATAGGTTACTCCTCCGTTAAGGTCCGCAACCGTATATGAATGCTGCTCGCCTTTAACGGTATCAGTCTCAAACTTAATGCTGTACCTGTCGTCCCGCTCTCCCCAGAACCCCTCCTCATCCACGTCAAAATCATACATCCAGTCAACTTCGGAATTCGTAGACCACCGTATCCTGTACAACCCGTCCGTGATATCCTCCGGCCAGGTCCAGTTAAGGGTTAAATCTCCGGAGTATTCCGCCTCGGCGGTAAGGTTTGTCACAGCCGCCGGCCTGTCATCCAGCGTCCGGGTTGACCCCACGGTTACGTAATTCGGCACAAGGTTCCAATTATAGGCTCCCACTTGAAAATAGTAAGTGGTTCCCCCTTCAAGACCCGTTACCGTAAGTGTTGAAACATCCCGGCTGTATGTTATACTGCTGCCCGCTATGACTGAAAACCCGCTGTCCGTCGATACCTGGACGATATAGCCCGAACAGGTAGCGCTGGAAGGCTCCGGCGGGTGCGCCGCCCAGTTGAGCGTCACGCTTGAGCTGAATACAGCGTATATCTCCGCATCCGTCACAGGCACAGCAAGCGTCGCGGTTGAAGGATACGGCGGGTCTTCCGCGCTCCAGGATGTTTCTTCTTCATACTGCGCGCCAACCCGCATATAGTATGTCGTATTGGCGTCAAGGCCAGTGACAGTTGCCGGGCTGGCGAGGGTTTCAGATGACGCAGACACCGAAATAAACGAATCTGTTGATGCCTCAAGCACAAAACCGTTTTCGGGCACACCGTCACACTCCCAGGAAACCGTTATGCTTGACTTATATACCGAAACCTTGCTGATATTATACGGGGCGGGATGAGGATCTTCCTCTTCCTGTATGGTAAAAACGGAGCTTGTTATTGTCCCGGTGCTTGCATACCCGTGTTCGTCCTCAGCCCAGGCGATGACGTACCATTCTTCCCCGGGGGAGGTGTCTTCCGAATCCAGAACGACAGAGAACTTGGTATCGCCCGGCTTCTGCATATTTGTCGCGCTGGAGACCGCGGTTCCAAATGCTTCCCCGTCTCTGTACCACTGGTAATAGTATGTGACGGTATCCCCGTCATCGGGGTCCGATGAGCCCCATACCGAGCAGGTTATATGATCGGTCGTAGAGGGCATAAGTGTAGGAATTATTGATATGTCGGTGGGAGGCGTTGGTGGATTGTTAGCATCTGGAAATGAGTATGAAATTCCTTCTATTCTGCTATCGTAATTTTCCGAACCCCAATGAAAATATCCGTTTGTGTAACGGGTACTACCGCCGTTTGTCTGGCCGGTGTCATATTCAGTATAATAATAAATCCTCCATTCGCTTTCGTTCAGCTTTACTGCTCCAAGCGATTCAGTTTCAAAATATGCCTGTTCCTCCCAGCTTCCTTCATCCAATCTGGCGTATATACGGATTTCTATGGTATCAGCAGGATCCAGTTCAATTTCCGAACAAGTCCAGGTTTCATCTAACAAACTCTCGCCGTTTGATGTCCGAGTCACTATTGCCTCATACTCTCCGTCTGTTAGATTTTCACCACCAGCCCAAACCTGAATACTCCAGTCAACGACAAGATCTTCATTTCCAGACCCCTCCCCAGACTCTATTGAAGAAACCAGCGGGTCGTCGGTCCGCTTCGGACCCAGCACCCCGTCATTACGCATAAATTGCGGTTGTTCTGTTACCAAAGGCGCAACCGTTACAAATGACGAATACTCAACTATATAACCGGAAGTGTTACCCCAGGCATCTTTCGCCTTCACCCGCCACCAATATTCGGTGGAATTTTGAAGACCTTCACCGGGTTTCCATTCGTTCTTTTCAATCCAGCCGCTATCCTGCAGGGAAACTGTAAAATCGTCATCTTCGGCTATTTCAAAAAGGTAGTACACATTGGTGGCATCTTTTCCCAGAGTGCTGTAGAGCGTCACATTCGTTGAAATGTTCAGCGCGTAAGGCTCAGGAAACGACGGCTCCACGTTACGGGGAGCAAGAGAGTCAAAATTAAAAATATTTGTAACCATCGTACCGGTACTTCCCGGCACATCAAAGGCAATTATTTTTATTGTCGCAGTTGATTCAGCCATCAACCCGTCAGAGAGTATATCCCATGTGCAAGTTACAACAGTCCCTGTTGCCACCCTGCTGCCTTCAATAAAATCATCCGACAAGAGTGTCCCCGCGTGATATTCTCCGCTCCAATAATATTTCAGCGAAAGTTGAACATCGGAGTGGTTTTCATCGGTGACTTTAACCTGAAAATCTATGGAGTTTCCCTCATTATCTTCATATTCATCCGGCTGGGTTATTATTTCAATCTCCGGCGGAGGCAGGTCGGTGGCAAGAAAATTAATCCATCCTATATTCTGTCCCCAGGCCCATCCGTAGTCGCTTTCATCCTCCCCGTAAAACTTGCCATCTGACGTAATATAGATGCCTCCGTGCGTGGGAGCAAAATTTATCCACCCGGCGTTCTCAGACCAGCCATAACCGCTTAGTTCTCCTGTCTCTGGATTCCGGTTTACGCCGTAATCTTCTTCATCTTCGGGATCATTGGAATATGAATTTTCTCCTTCAGCCGGTCCGTCTCCCACGTGAATCCAGCCGACATTTTCCTGCCACAAATATCCGGAAAGATATGTATCGTAAACCGTTACAGACGAATGCGTCGGCTTCCAGTTAAACCATCCGACATTTTCTCCGTAAGAATAAGTGCCTTCGGGGACAATTTCTCCGGCAAAAACCCCGGAAACCGTCAGGAGTGTCAGCAAACACAACAATGCTGCCGTTTTATAAAACCTAAAGCGGCTAAGGATATTTCCGGTTTTCAGGCGCTTAATGCACATAAGCGCCTAAAAAATAATTTTTAGAACAGGTAGGTAGGTAGGTAGGTAGGCTTCCGAAAAAGCAAGGTTTTCCACATATCCGATGCTTCAGGGCGCATCATACTTACCTCCCGCGCAACACCTATTGCGCATCTTTCAAGCTTCTTATATATTACTAACATATCCACCTGTATAAAACAAATTATATTTCATCTCAGTTTTTCCCTTTGCCCGCTGCGAAACCTCTCTATCGCCTCTTCCATCTCTTCATCTACGATATGAGTATAGATCTGCGTGGTACTGATACTTGAGTGTCCAATGCCTTCTGGACCAGGCGCAGGTTCCTGGTTTCCCGCAGGAGGTCCGTTGCTGAAGTATGACGAAAGGTATGCGGACTTACGTTTTTCTCAGTTATACCTGCACAACCGGCATAAGTGTAAATCATCTCCAGGGTATCTCTCGCGGTCACCGGTTATAATAACCCTAAAGTATTTTCATCCACTTTTTTAAATTACTCTCACAGAAAAGTTTCGGATTGTTTATAAGCAGATTAAACTCTTTTGAATAATTCATTCTTTTGTTATTCTGACTCATAAGAGGTAATCTTTTTCTTTCTGCCTGCTTCTTCTAATTTTTATTTAAATTTTTTCCGTCTTTCTTTTACTTTCTTTGGTTGAATAAAATAAAGATCAAATAATGCATCTAAAACATTAAGGTTATGGTCGGCTTCCCCTTTTTCAACTTCAATAATTTCAACAGTATTTTTCGACTTACTGGGATGAGCTGCAAAATTTCCTGCATTTCTTATATAATCAACTTGTTTTTCTGCAACTCATTGCCTTCTAAAACTTCATTTATTTGTTTTGATAAATTTTTATCAGAATTAACTCCGGAACATTCAACTAACAGACCTTGCAAAAACCTTCTACTTAATTCTGCACTGGCTTTGGTACTATCCGGTAATACTAAACAGGCTTCTTTAAAATCTTCAGGGAATTTTTTTGGTATTTCAGGGGAAAGTGGACGAATAGCTCCTTTGGGATAAATAATAAAGCTTTCGTTAATCCTGCTTGCTTTCGGTTAGGGTCCGGGTTCGGAAACAAAACTAAAATTTGACACATAAAAAACCTCTCCATATAATTCATACTATGCTTAAAAGAAAACTTGAAAATATTGACGGCAGGGGCTACAAGGCCTACAAATCAATAAAAGGCGCGCACAAAATAGAGAATTTCACGCTCTATATAGACCATGTCCAGGGAGACCCCTATGCCGCCCCTTCAAAGATGAGGATACGGCTGGATAACAGCGCTGCCGGGTTTCCGCAAGAGACATACTCCCCGGAAGTAAGAAAAACCGCCTCCCGGGACTACATAACCAGGGCTTTTCACAAGGCCGTAAAAAAATCTTCCTCCGGCGGCAGGGGCTCGGGAAAAAGCGGGCTGATTCAGATTGATGCGCCCGGGCAGGAAATTATTCAGCGAAGCTCCTGCATTCTCAATGAGGATTTCGTTGAAGTAAGGTTTACTCTGGGCCTTCCCGCCAGGGGCCGCCGGGTTTTGGGCTACCAGGCGATAAAAATGCTATTTGATGAACTGCCTATTATAGTAAAAAACAGCCTCTATTACTCTAATATAAACCCCGCCGGAATGAAAAAACACATAGATACAGGCGAAATACAGCACCTGCTGAGAAAAAAATTATCAGAGAAAAATTTAATATCCTTTATAGCAGACAACTCTGTATTGCCCAGGAAAAGCGGCATATCGGAAAAACCCCTTGAAAAAAATGCTGTGCCCTTCAACTCTCCCGAGACACTCAGAACATCGATTGAGACTGAAAAATACGGAGAATTTACAGGAATGGGAATAAAGAAAGGAATAACCCTTATAGCCGGGGGGGGATACCACGGAAAATCAACACTGCTAAACGGCATAGCCAAAGGAATATACAACCATATACCCGGTGACGGCAGAGAGCTGCTTGTCACCGAAGAAAGCGCTGTTTCCATACGTTCTGAAGACGGCCGTTTTGTAGAAAAGGTCAATATATCGCCATTCATAAATAATCTTCCTCATATGGCGGACACAACGGCATTTTCCAGTGAAAATGCAAGCGGCTCCACATCCCAGGCGGCGAATATCATGGAGGCGCTGGAGGCCGGAGCCGGGGTTCTTTTAGTTGATGAAGACACCTCCGCCACGAACTTTATGATAAGAGACGAAAGAATGCAGGAGCTTATCTCGAAAGAAAAAGAGCCGATAACCCCCTTTATAGATAAGGTGAAACAAATGGAAAATGAGCTGGGAATCTCCACCGTGCTTGTAATGGGGGGAAGCGGAGACTATTTTGAGGTTGCTGATACTGTTATTGCCATGGAGCGCTACCGCAGCATAGATGTAACGCCGGAGGCTAAAGATATCGCCTCCAGGCATGAAACAAAACGGAACCCGGAAGGGGGAAGCGGATTTGGGAAAATCATACCCCGAACCCCTATTTCAGGAAGCATAGATCCGTCAAGAGGTAAAAGAAGCGTTAAACTGAAGGTGCGCAGAGAGAGCGAGATATCTTTCGGAAAGTACCTTATAGACCTTACTAAAGTAAATCAGCTTGTCAGCAGTTCCCAGCTCAGAGCTATTGCCAATATTATCGTATATGCCCTGAAAAACAATCTTTTTGACGAGAGTAAAACCTTAAAAGAAACCCTTGATATAATTCAAGAGCGCATAGACAATGAAGGGCTGGATATAATAGCCCCCGGGATACAGGGAAATTTCGCAAGGCCGAGGGTAATTGAAACAGCCCTTGCCCTCAACCGCCTGCGTTCGCTTAAAGTAAAACAGTCTCCTACCTGATAACCCACTTTGGGCCTGAAGGGGTATCCTTAATTTCAACGCCCATCTCAGAAAGCTCGTTCCTTATTCTGTCGGCTTCTGTGAATTTTCTCTCTTTCCGGAATTTCGTTCTTTTATCAAGCATCCGCTGTATTTTCCCCTCGTCAATATCTTCTTCTTTCTCCAGGCTGATTCCAAGAACCTCTTGGACAAAACTAACTATTTTCCGGCCTCTTTCCACTTCTTTCCCGCTGATATCTCCCGAATAGATTTTCTCTAAAAGTGGGGTTGCCTCTTTGAAGACCTCGCCCAGGGCCTTTGCCGTATTCATATCATCGCGCATGGCCTGGATTATCGCCCCCTTTATTTTTCTATCCCGCCTGTCAATATTATCCGGAGGGAATTTTTCCAGCTCCTTTTTAAAAACGCAGAGCTTGTTATGGGCCTTTGATGTGTTTTCGATGCTTTCCATATCAAAGTCCAGATTCTGCCTGTAGGTGGAACTCAGAAGATACATTCTGAGAACCATGGGAGAGACTTTTTCAAGCAGGTCCTTCAAAAGAAAAAAATTACCGGTGGATTTTGCCATCTTATCACCCTTAAGCGTCACCATGCCGTTATGAAGCCAGTATTTAGCCGGAATTAACCCGTTGTGTGCCCTGGACTGGGCTATCTCATTTTCATGATGGGGAAATACAAGGTCGATTCCTCCGCCGTGTATGTCAAACCGGCTGCCCAGAAGTTTTCCTGAAAGAGCGGAACACTCAATATGCCAGCCGGGCCTTCCTTTTCCCCACGGAGAATCCCAGCCGTGTCCTTCATCCTTTTTCCAGAGAGCGAAATCAGCCGGATTCTCTTTCTGAGCCGTTAAGGAATCATCTTTGGATACAAGCTCATCTCTTTTGCGGCCGGACAGGGCCCCGTAATCCTCAGCCCTTGAAACGCGAAAATATACGCTGCCGTTTTTTTCATAGGCATATTCTTCATCCATCAGCTTCTTTATAAAATTGATTATGCCGTCTATATTTTCGCTTACCCTGGGATAGACCTGAGCGGGGAGCACGGCAAGCTTATTCATATATCCAAGAAAACTTGAGAAGTATTTTTCGGAAACCTCCTGCGGAGTCATTTCCGTCTGCATGCTCTTATTAATTATCTTATCATCAATATCGGTAATATTCTGCACATACTTTACTTTATAACCGCAATACTCAAGAAACCTTCTAAGCGTATCAAATATTATATAGCAGCGAGCATGGCCTACGTGGGACTCCCCGTAGGGGGTTATCCCGCACACATACATGCTCACATTTTTTGCTGCCTGCGGTATAAACTCTTCTTTCCTGCCGGTAAGCGTATTATGCAGAATAATTCCATCCATCAGTATATCCCCTTAAAGTTCCTTAATGCTCGCCACGGCAAATGATGCTACAGCTTCCCCGGCGCCGACGCTCCCGAGACCCTCGTTTGTTGTTGCCTTAATATTTATGCTGAAGTTAGTCAGTTCGAGTTCGGTCATTATGTTTCTTTCCATATCTTTAATCTTATCTGAAATCGAGGGATTTTCACAGACAACAGTAACATCAATATTATTTATTTCAAATCCTTCTTCAACAACCTTATACTGAACCTGCCTGAGAAGCTTCATTGATGATATATCCCTGTACCTCTCATCACTGCTGGGGAAATGCCTGCCCAGATCTCCGATACCGGCCGCCCCCAGAAGAGCATCGCAGACCGAGTGTATCAGCACATCCGCATCGGAATGCCCCTCCAGCCCTTTTTCATGTTCTAATTCCTCTCCGCCAAGAACTAAACTTCTTCCCTCTACCAGCCTGTGAATATCATACCCTATCCCTACTTTCATCTCACCTCCTCTTCATGTCGGGGTTATACTTTTATACTTTTGGCTTTTTCTCTCGCCCCAGAAACTTTAAATAACTGTAATCCTGCGGGTAGGTCAGTTTTATGTTTTCCGCAGCGCCTTTCACCGTTTTCACCTGCATCCCCGCCTCACAGGCAACAGTTGAAGAATCAGTATACTCCCTATTTCCTTTAAGTTTGTATGCCCTCAGCAATTCTGCCCTGTCATAGCCCTGGGGCGTCTGGACATATATGACTTTTTCTCTGTCAAGATCCCTGTAACTGTCTCCTTCTTTATACTTTACGGTGGAAACCGGTTTAAGGGCCGGAACCACGGCCCTGCTTTTCTTTAAAGAGCTTATTACCCTGTCTATCAGTTCCCCGGGACATGCCGGGCGCGCGGCATCATGTATCAGCACGAAATCCGCCCCGGAAGCCTTAAGCCCCCTCATTACTGAATCCTGCCTCAGCTTTCCCCCCGGAACAAGGGTATAGTTTTCCTTTAAAATCCCCTTTTCTACAAAATGCTCTTTTAGCATATCCGGAGGGTAAACAATGATTACCCTGTTTATATCCTTCCTTTTTTTAAAAACACCCGCGCTTACGGAAACAACGGTTCCATTTTCAAAAGGAAGAAACTGTTTTTTTTTCCTGAACCTGCTGCCTTTACCGGCAGCCATTATAAGCGCGTCAATTGACTTTTGCAAAGACCATCCTTCCCGAGGGTTTTTGAAGAACCGAAGATACTATCACCTCGGTTTTTTTCCCTATATAGCTTTTTCCCCCGTCTACCACCACCATGGTTCCGTCATCCAGGAAGCCCACGCCCTGGTCCTTGTCCTTTCCTTTCTTAATTATAAAAAGCTCTACCGCTTCCCCCGGAAGAAGCTTCGGCTTAACCGAGTTGGCAAGTTCGTTAATATTCAGAACCCCTATGCCCTGGGCAGTGGCAACTTTAGTAAGGTTAAAATCACATGTTATCAGCTTTGCTTTTATTTCATTGCACATTTTAATAAGCTTTGAGTCCACTTCTTTTATTTCCGGATAATCTTTATCATATATTTTCACTGTAATATTTTCATTATCAGTGAGCTCATTTACAAAATCAAGAGCCCGCCTTCCCTTTTTTCTTTTCCTTTCATCGGGAGAATCGGCTCCGGCCTGAATTTCAGCAAGAACAAAAGAAGGTATTACCAGGGCTCCCTCAATAAATCCGGTTTCCGTAATATCCATAAGCCGGGAATCTATAATCGCAGAAGAATCCACAACCTTAATTGACTCCCCCAAAATCTTTTTCCCTGTAAGATTCAGCTCCCGGTCAAGAAGATCCAGCTCATCCTTTTTCCTCAAGGCTATTATCATTCCTATATAAGCGAAGACAACACTCATAAGCAGGCTGTACTGATCAAAAAAAGCGGTAACCCAGCCATATTCTATAAGCGCCGGAACCGCATGCCTGGTAAAACTTGCCGCGATTAACCCAAGTATAAGGCCTATAATACCAGCAACCATGTCATCAAGCTTAACCTTCTGTATAAATATCTCAGCAGCTATAACCAAAACAGCTGCTGCCGTTCCGATAAGTATCCCTGTTCCGTCCCTCGAAATATTGAAATATCCAATTATAGGTCCGGCAATAATCACAACCAACCTTGCTACATAAATAAACATTCTTAAACAACTCCTTTCATTTTAAAGCTCTCTTTAATAAGGTTTTTCAGTTCCCTTATATGATTAATGTAGTGAAATTTCACACCTGAAACTTTAATTTTCTCTCCATAACCTGATAATACAACCTCGCTGAAACCGTTCCTTCGGGCAAAAGCAGCGCGGAGCTTCGCGTCTTTTAATGGCCTGACCTTACCGTTTAAATCCACCTCTCCCATAAACATGAATTCTGACGGTATGCAGACCTCCCTGCAGCTTGAATACAGCGAAGCTGCAACTGCCAGGTCGCCGGAACGCTCATTTACCATCCCGGTTCCGCTGACATTTAAATATATATCCTTTCCGGACAGATTCAACCCCATGTGTTTTACCGTAATCGCGGAAATTATCAAAAGCCGCTGACGCGAAAAACCGCTTGTTCTTCTCAACGGATATTCAAAGTAACTTGGGGAAACAAGAGACTGTATTTCCACCACTAATTTCCTTTGACCGCTGTTAATTGCGCAAAAGGCGCTGCCCTGGGCCGGCTTCTCCCCTTTTTTATCAACCCTCTCGATATTTTCCATCTCTCTCAGACCCTTCTGAGATAAATCAAAGAGAACAAAATCCCCGCATGAGCCGAACCTGTTTTTCGCTGCGCTTATTATTCTTACATTATTCTCCACCATATCCATATAGAAAACGGCATCCACAATATGCTCCAGCACTTTAGGGCCCGCTATATCGCCCTGTTTTGTTATCTGGCCCGATATAAAAAAAACCGAGCCGGTGTTTTTTGCCGCCGCCGCAACCCTCTGTCCGCTTTTCTTTACCTGTTTTACTGAACCGGGGCTTCCCCCGTCATTTGAATCAGCTACCGCCTGGATTGAATCTATGAAAACAAAGTCAGGGTTCAATTCTTCTACAACCTCTTCAACCTCATTTAGATTTCCGCTGCAAAGAATTGTAATTCCTTCCCCGGAAATACCCAGCCTGTCGGCATGAACCTTAATCTGGGAAGGGTTTTCTTCTCCGCTGACATATAAAACGCTTCCGTTATCCCTGCCTAAATTATCAGCGATCTGCAGAAAGAGAGTGCTCTTTCCGATTCCCGGAGGCCCTCCGAGTAGAACAACCTCTCCTTTGACAGCTCCCCCACCAAGAAGGCGGTCAATACCATTTATCCGGCTTTTTATACGCTCGGTGCTTTTGCTCTTAACACTTGATAATTTCATCCTTTCGGATTTAAAAGTCCCGCGACCCCCGGACCCTCCGGCGGCTTTTTTTTCTTTTTCGATATCGATAAAAGTTTCCCATCTGCTGCATGCCGGGCATCTCCCCATCCACTTCGCGCTCTGATATCCGCAATCCGCGCATTCATATGACATTATTTTATTTCCAGCTCAATTCCGCCACGGAACCTGCCTTCATCCAGAATATTTTCATAAGAAGCCCCTATATTCATAAAATCCGTTAATTTTAAAGATGTACTGAGGTTCATCCAGGGCCTTCTCCGGTTAAAATCAAAAACTTTTGTCTCAAATTTGACCATACCATTCCAGAACCAGTTAACGCCTGCCCCGGTGGTCGACCTGATCGCGCCCCCGAAAACCCTGACTTCGCCAAGTTCCTTACCTGCAAGCAAAGTAAGAGAATTTGCATGACTTTCAGGATAAACCCCGTTTTTTTCAGGATTAATATTCTCCACACCCGCATACAGATACCTCCCCGAACGCGGGCTGCTTAATTCAACCCCTGTTACACTTCCGAATTTTTCATCTTTTAAATCATAGTACATACCCGCTTCAAACGAGGTTTCCATCCCCCGGTACCTGTCTACCGACCCCTTCAAATCTTCGGAAGCGGCATAAATATTCGCTATCGTTTTTCTTACTTCATCTTTAAACTCACCTGAGGAGAGCATCATTCCCGCCGCGCCTTCGCCATCTCTTACAGAGCGCAAAAGAGCGCCCAGATCTTCGGAAGCTCCTTCAAACCTGTCCAGGGTTTTCGATATCTTCACGGATTTATCGGATAGAACCAGGTCGATGTTTTCCATAACCGAATTCATATTTTCAATTGTTTTAGAGAGTTTCCGGGCATCCTCGCCCAGCGCCGCATTTATTCCCCTGCTTGCCTTTTCCAGGTTTGAAAAAGTTTTACTAATGTTCTTTCCCAGCTCCTCGCTTAACTCGACATCTTCAAAAACCTCGATTACCTCTTCCAGGCTCCCCAGCATGCGGTTAATCACAACATCATAATCCACGGGGCTTTCTCCCTTTATAACATCGCCTTCCTGAATTCTTCCCGACTCAGGGGTCCCCTGTGTCAAGCTGAGATACGTATTCCCAATCAGCCCCATCCTTAGAATACTTGCCCTGGCATCCCTGCGTATTTCATATCTTTCTTGAATCCAGACCCTAACCTTCGCCTTTCCATCCTCCAGTGTAATATTTTTCACCCTTCCAACATCAACCCCCGCTATTTTAACAACGGAGCGCACCGGAAGGTCCGCTACATTGTCAAAGACAATATCGAATTCATAGCCTCTCTGAAAAGGAGAAACATCCCCAAGATTTATTATAACAACCGCTGCAGCCGCAAAAACCGCAAGTAATAAAACCCCTACCTTAATCTCTGCTTTCATTTTTCTTTTTCCTGTTTTTCATACCAATCGGCCCTTCCCTTGAACCTCTTACAAACTGCCTTACATAAGGACTTTCGCTTTTCATAAACCTCTCTGTTTTATCCGCCGCTATTATCTTTCCACTGTATAGTAAACCCACTCTGTCGGCCACCTTCTCGGCAGTCTGAATATCATGCGTAACTATGACGGAGGTTATATCCAATTTTTTCCTGAGATCCGTAAAAATTCCGCATATAACATCCGTCGTTATAGGATCCAGCCCGGTCGTAGGTTCATCATAAAGAATATACTTCGGTTCAGTCGCCACCGCTCTCGCAAGCGCAACTCTCCTCTTCATACCTATAGAAAGATTTTCCGGAAGTTTATCTCCAACACCCGCAAGCCCCACCATAGCCAGGTATTCTTCTGCAAGCTGGCTGATTTTTTGAGGGCTGTAATCCGTAAGCCTTTTCATTCCGAATTCCACATTCTCCTGCACTGTCAGAGAGTCAAAAAGAGCTCCCCCCTGGAACATCATACCGAACTTTCTCTGAACTTTCAATAATTTTTCTTTTGAAATCCCCACAATTTCCTCACCGTCAATCTTTATGCTGCCGCAATCCGGCCTCATAAGCCCAATAAGGTTTTTCAAAAAAACACTTTTTCCTTCTCCTGAAGCGCCGAGAAGGCAGAAGTTTTCCCCGTCGTGGATATCAAGTGAAATTCCGTCTAAAACCTGAATATCCTCTATATGCTTTTTGACTTCTCTTACTTCAATCATATTACTCCCAGGGAATTAAGCAATGACGTCAGGAAGAAATCAGAAACAAGAATTAAAACCATGGAAATCACCACCGCCCTTGTTGTACTCTTGCCTACTCCTTCAGCCCCACCTGAGGTGGCCAGCCCTTTGTAACAGCTGACCGTAGCAATTATAAACCCGAAAAATGCTGACTTTATCAACCCATGCACAAAATGCACTATTCGCAAATAAGACAAAATTTCATTCATGTATACATTGCCGGGAATATTAAAAGCGACAATAGAGATTACATACCCCCCGAATATACCCGTAAGAATCGCCAAAAGCGTAATCATGGGAAGCATCACAACGGTGGAAAAAAACAGGGGGGTTACAAGGTATTTTTCCGGAGTAGTGCCCAGGGTATAAAGAGCATCAATCTGTTCGGTCACTTTCATGGTCCCTATTTCTGCTGTTATGGATGCTCCCACCCTTCCAGCCACAACCATTGCCGTAAGCACCGGCCCCAGCTCCAGCACCATGGTAAAGGAAACAAGCGAGCCCAGGAATATGGGCTGTCCGAAAAGCCGCAGGGAGGCAACACCGCTTTGAAGAGACAGAACCATACCGGTAAACAATGCCGAAAGAAGAACTATCGGAAGAGATTCCACCCCCACCCTTACCAGCTGTTTGAATATGTTCTGTACGCTATCGGGTTTCCCAAAAAGACTTCTGGAAACCGAAGCCAGCATAAAAGCGGCCCCTCCCAGGCTATCAACTGTTTTCAGAAACTTATTTTTAATCACGGCTTTCTTTTTTGAAGACCCTGGAAACCCTTCTTTTTATTCCCGTTACTATTTCATAGTTTACAGTTTTGGCAAGCCGGGCCAATTCTTCAGCGGAGATCTCTTCTTTTCCGCCGTTTTTCCCGATAAGGGCCGCATCATCGCCAATATCAACCCCGGGAACCTCACTGACATCGGCCATTATCATATCCATACATACCCTTCCTACTACAGGGCACCTTCTGTTTTTTATTATAACACTGCTTTTACCTGAAAGAATCCTGGGGTAACCATCGGCATAACCAACACATATTGTGGCTATTTTCGAGCGGCGGTGTGCTGTCCAGGTTCCTCCGTAGCTTACAGGTGTTCCTTTCTCAACTTCCTTGAGAAATATGATTTTGCTCATCCAGCTCAAAGCAGGCCTGAAATTATAATTCTCTCTTACCGCGCTTTGCGGATACAACCCGTATATTGCCAGTCCGGGACGCGCCATATTAAACCTTGTTTCCGCTCCACCGAGAATTCCTGCGGTATTAGCCGCATGAATATACCTCGGAGGTTCTTTAATCCGGTTTAAAAAACCGTTGAACAGATCAATCTGTCTAAGGGTATATTTCCAGTCCTCATCGGCGCGCGCCAGATGTGTAAACACCCCTTCACATTGCACATTATTTAAATTAGCGCTGAGGCCGTAAAGCTCCACGGCGGTATCGGGAGCCACACCGGTCCTTCCCATCCCCGTATCAACCTCAAGATGAAAGCTTACCTTCTTACCGTACCCCTCTGCCGCGCTTTGAAGCTCCCGGAGTGAAATTCTGCTTGCAATAACCGGTGTGAGCTCATTTTCGATTAAGAACCTGTAATTTTCAAAAGGGTATACAGATCCCAAAACCAGAATAGGAATCCGTATCCCGGAATTCCTCAGTTCTATACCTTCCTCAATAGTTGCCACCCCAAAGATACCGGCGCCCTCTTCTTGAAGTACCTCAGCCACCCTTACCGCTCCATGCCCGTAAGCATCCGCTTTTATAACCGGCATAAGCTCTGAAGCAGCGGTCCTTTTTACCTCTCTGTAATTTTCCCGTATTTTGTCCAGGTCCACTATAACCCGGGTGGGCCTCAAATCCGGAATCAAACCTTAAAACTCCTGTTTTCTGGATAAATCCCGGAACCTGGTATATTCTTTCTGAAAAACAAGCTGAACGGTGCCTGTAGGCCCGTTTCTCTGCTTCCCGATAATAACCTCGGCAATATTTTCCTCTCCCGGCTCCTGCTGGGCAGTCTGATAATAACCGGGCCTGTACAGAAAAAGCACAACGTCGGCATCCTGCTCTATGGCTCCTGATTCCCTTAAATCTGATAGCCTGGGGCGAGCATCCCCAGTTCTTTTCTCGGGGGCCCTGCTTAACTGGGACATGGCAATTACCGGAACCTGAATCTGTTTTGCAAGAATTTTCATGCTTCTTGAGACATAAGATATCTCCTGCTGGCGGGATTCCGAGTCGCTTCCCTTTCCGGGCATCAGCTGAAGAAAATCAACAAGTATGAGACCCAGGTCCGGGTGGCGCGCTTTTAATCTTCTAGCTCTGGCTTTCATCTCAAGCGGTGTTACAACCGGAGAATCATCAATAAAAATCTTCGACTCTTTTATCTTTCCCGCCGCCGAAGTCAATGCCGCCCACTCGCCGGAACCGACAAAACCGTCTCTTACCCTCTTTATATCCACCTGGGACTCCGAGCAGAGAAGCCTCATGAGAATCTCTTCGGCTGACATCTCAAGAGAGAAAATACCTACCGGAACCTTTTTGCTTATTCCTACATACTGAGCAATATTCAACCCGAAAGAAGTCTTTCCCATCGCCGGCCTTCCCGCAACAACGATGAGGTTCCCTTTATGCATCCCGGAAAGCATTTTGTCCAGCGTCTTAAACCCTGTCGAAAGCCCCGAAACATCCTCATCCTGATTGCATATCTTTTCAATAGACTCAATAGAATTTTCAACCATTGAGGAAAGAGGCTGAAACCCCTCCACTACATTAGCCCCCCTTATATCAAAAACCCGCTGTTCGGCCTTATCCAGGAGACTCTGCGCATTTTCCTCATCCTGAAAACTCTCAGAAAGTATCTTTTGAGATGTTTTTATGAGCTCTCTCAACACCGCCTTGTCTCTTACAATATTTGCGTAATGTTCAATATTTGAGGCTGTTGCAACGCTGTCAACAAGCCCTTTCAGGTATTCCGCTCCACCGGTGTCCCGGAATTTTTTTTTCCGGCGAAGCTCTTCCGAGACAGTTACTATATCGATAGCCTCTCCCCTTTCAAACAGCCGGGCCATGGCCTCATATATATTCCTGTGAGATGACCTGTAAAAAGAAGAGCCGTTGAGTCTGTCCATACCTGCAAGCACAGCTTCTTCCTCTATGAGCATGGCTCCCAGGACGGACCTTTCAGCCTCGAGGTTCTGAGGTGGAAGCTTGCTTATTTCCTTACTACCCATACTTTGCATGTTTCTTCAACCTCCGGATGAAGCCTTACCGTTATTTTATATACGCCCAGTTTCTTTATCGGCTCTTTTATTTGAATATCTTTTCTGTCTATTTCTATGCCGGATTCCTTTATCTTTTCTTCTATGTCCATACTTGTAACAGACCCGAAAAGCTTATCCTCTTCACCGGCTTCGACTTCAATTGTCAATGATAAATCTTTTATCTTACCGGCCTTTTCAAGAGCGGCTTCTTTCAGCTTTGCCTTTTCATCTTCCTTTTTTCTCCTGAGTGACTCAATTCTTTTTATGTACTTATCCCTGGCCGGCCATGCCATCCCTTTCGGAATCAGGTAGTTACGCGCATAACCGTCGGAAACATCCACCCTGTCGCCAAAATTACCCAGTTTTTCTATATCTTCCTTTAATACAACTTTCATGGTTTACTCCTTTTCCCCTTACCTCTTACTCTGAAATCTATCCATACATCCGCAATCCCGGCTGTTATCAAAAGATACAGCCCCGGAGTTGACAACAATATTGCTATTGTAAAAAGTTTTAAAAATAATGAAAAATTAAGATGTGACATTAATGAAGAAAGAAGCGCAAGCCCGTTAAAAAAGTATCCGGAAAGCAGCATTATTCCCATATTCTCGGATGTGTTAATCAGTAATGCATGGGAAAGGTTATAACTTCTTAAGATATAGATGATTCCGACTGCAATCAGCAGCCATATAAAGCTTTCCGGCATTTTAAAACCTTCAATCTCTTGAGGCTGTTTATTTTTAGAAAACTTATTAACCGCATAATATACCCCGAAACTTCCCGACAGGGCATAAACAAAAACCCATGCCATGAAATTACGCCTGAAAGCCTCGATGCCTTCAATAAAAAAACCTTCCATCTTTTCAGTCATTTCAATCGTAAATTGCGGCAGGCTGTAATTCCTTTCCGTGACATAAGCCCCCGCTTCGCTCAAATAGTTTATAATATAATTAAACATATTAACCCCAAACCATTTCTCATACATTAAAATTACCGCTGAGAAAAGAACAGTCCATGCCGCGCCGGCAGCTGTCATTTTCCAGAAAAAAGAAACTCTGCTTTTTGAGAACAGGACATATGAAAAAGAATACAAAACATAAGCCAACGTATAGAATAATGCAAACTTCCATCCTATTATTACACCTACAAGAGAAACGCATATGCCTGCCGACACTATTGAATGCAGCGCCCCTTTTTCACGATAAAGAGCTACATACGGCGCAACAGACAGAAAAAGCACAAGACCCATGGCAATTCCCAGGGGCGGATAAACTGAAAAAGCGGCAATTTCATAAACCCCGGTTAAGGCCCTGAAAAAGAGTATCAGAAGCAGCGATACAGCTGCTGACTTCAATACCGCCACTTTTTTTATTTTCCTTAGCGGGCGAAGGGCAGCAAAGCCAGATTCCGCGCTCTTTTAACAGCACGGGTTACATCTCTTTGATGTTTTGCGCAATTACCTGTAAATGCTTTGGGTACAATCTTTCCCCTGCGGTCTATATACCTTTCAAGGGTGGATACATCCTTGTAATCTATTTTATTATCATATCTGCAAATTTTACATCTTTTTCTTTTCGCTGACATTTTCCATCTTCCTTCCTTTTAAAACGGAATCTCCTCATTATCCTCTTCTTCTGAAATTTCCTCTTCAAACCTTTCCAGTTTTTCTGCTTCTTTATCTTCACTGCCCTGCCGTGTGTTAGACGATGAGCCGGAACCTCCCCCTGGAAGAAACTGTACATTTCTGGCTACCACATCCAGCCTGGAGCGGGATTCTCCTTCCTGGTTTTCCCACCTCGACTGATTGAGGCGGCCCTCAACATATACACCTCTTCCTTTTGAGAGGTATTTTTCGCAGTTTTCTGCCTGATTGCCCCATACGGTGACCGGAATAAAATCGGTGTTTTCAACCCACTCGCCGGAATCCCTGTCTTTGTACCTTCTGTTGACAGCCAGATTCAGTGTGGTTACCGGCCTTCCCCCGGGCGTATAACGAAGCTCCGGGTTTCTGGTAAGGTTTCCCATCACTACTACAATGTTAGCGCTGCTTGACATAAATCCTCCTTTGAGGAATACTAACCCTCTTCTTTAACAACAATATCCCGTATGAAATTTTCTTCCAAACGGTAATGTCCTTTTAATTTGTTCACTTCGGAAGAAGGCATATCAAATTTAATGACGTGATAATATGCCCGTTCATTACCTTTTACGGAATATGCTAACTTTCGCTCCCCCATATCATCACTTGAAATAACCTGACCCGAGGATTCAGAGATCAGTTTTTCAACTGATTCTATACTCTTATTTTTCTCTTCTTCGCTTATTATTGAAGGTATCGCAAATACAGTTTCATAGGACGGCATTTTATTATCTCCTTTCTGGACCTAAGAATTCTCCTTCGCTTAGGGCTCTCCTCATGAGAGCAAAACCTTATTCTGAAAGCGGATTATACCAAAATTATATTAAGAGTGCAACTATTCAATAAGATTCAAAACCGCAATCAAAAAAGTATCTCTACTATATCTCCGTCTTCAACAGTGTAGTCTTTTCCTTCGGTCCGGATTTTCCCGCTGTTTTTAAGATTATCTGTTTTAAACCCCGAGGCTTTCAGATCTTCAAAGTTATAGACGCGCGCGCGGGCGAACGTTTCCTGCATATCCGTATGGATTTTACCTGCGGTTTCATAAACCGTGCTGCCTTTTTGTACGTTGTATCCCTTTATTTCCTTTCCGCCCACAAGCGTAAAAACCGTAACAAGCCCCAGCATTTTTTTTATCTCCGAAACTATCTCTCCGGCAGAGGATTCCCAGGCGGGCATCTCTTTTAAAAATTCAGTTTTTTCTTTTTCATCAATATCAGCCATCCCCTGTAGAAAATCAACATCAGCATAAATAACTTTCTGACGGTTAATCTGAGGTTTTTCGGCTCCGGTGGTGATATTCATAACTATCACCTGCGGTTTAGGCGTTATAAGGTCCCCTTCATCATCCGGCTGAGGGATTTCCTGATTTCTCAATCTGGAAGCGGTTTCGTTCCAGTATTTACTCTCCGGTTCTTCTTCCAGGCGCCTGGAAGCTATTTCCAAATCAGCCAGAAAGAGCTCCGTCTCCACAAGCTCAAGATCATTGCCGGGGGTGGATTCCTTAGAGTCAAACCTTGAGACCTCCGGAGAATTAAAAGCCCTCACTACATGCAGCACCGCATCGGTATTTCTGACATGGGATAAAAACTGGTTCCCCAGCCCCTCCCCTTTTGAAGCCCCGGGGGGAAGGCCTGCCACATCAACAATCTTCACATAGGGATAAACAATCTTCGCTGAGGGAAAAACCGCCTGAAGCCTGTTTTGCCTTTTGTCCTTATGAAGGGCAATTCCGGTATTGGGTTCTATAGTACAGTACGGATAACTTGAACTTTCGGCGCTGTTCTCAGTCAGTAGGTTAAATAGCGCCGTTTTTCCTACATTGGGCAGTCCTATAATACCGCAGTTCAAAACAGCCGCGTAAAGAAAAAGTGAATTTCCCTGATGGCAGGACCGAATACAAGTGAAACAACTGCCATAAGTTTTAGAAGTATATTCAGCGAAGGCCCCGATGTGTCTTTAAAGGGATCTCCAACTGTATCGCCTATGACCGTGGCCTTGTGAACATCCGAACCCTTGCCTGAAAGATTTCCTTCCTCAACCCACTTTTTGGCATTATCCCATGCCCCTCCGGAGTTTGAAAGAAAGATGGCCAGCGGAACCCCCGAAATAAGGCTTCCGGCTAAAAACCCGCCCAGACCGTCCATTCCCAGCAATACCCCGATAATCACAGGAATTATCACTGCCAGAACACCGGGAAGTATCATTTCCTTAAGCGCCCCCTTTGTGGTTATATCGACACAACGCTCCGAATCCGGTTCGGACTCACCCTTCATAATGCCGGGGATCTCTTTAAACTGCCTTCTTACCTCTTCAACCACCTTAAAAGCAGTTTTTCCTACCGCGTCCATTGTTGCAGCGGAGAAGACGAAAGGCACCACACCCCCGATAAACATCCCTGCGACAACCTGAGGCTTTAAAATATCTATTAACTCCAATTCGGCTGTCATGGCGTATGCGGCAAAAAGAGCAAGAGCAGTCAGAGCAGCCGACCCAATCGCAAAACCCTTTCCGATGGCCGCGGTTGTGTTGCCAACCGAGTCCAGCGCTTCCGCCCTTTCTCTTACTTCCTGCCCCATCTCCGCCATCTCGGAAATTCCGGCAGCATTATCAGCAATCGGGCCGTAAGCGTCAACCGCCACCGTCATCCCTGTGACTGAAAGCATTCCAATAGCCGCAAGGGCAACACCGAAGATGTTAGCGGCGCTGTAAGCGGCAACTATCGCACCCGCTATCACGACCAGCGGAATTGCTGTGGAGTACATGCCCGATGATACACCAGATAGAATATTTGTAGCCGGGCCGGATTCTGAGGCACGGGCAATTTTTTGAACCATTTTTCCCGAAGTAAAAAGCTCAGCGGTCATACCCACGGCGCCGCCTGCAATCAAACCGGCCAGAACTGCCCAGAAAGGGGAAAAATTCACATACCAGTACTTAGACAGAAAAAATGTTCCTATCATAAGAAAAAGCGAGGACGCAATCATCCCTTTTCTTAATGCCTGCTGGGGTTTATTTGATGAAACCTTAACAGCAACAACCCCGACTATAGATGAAATAATGCCCCAGCCGGCTAAAAGAAGCGCCAGAAGCGCTCCCTGAATCGGAATCTCAGGTGTTGCAACAGCTATAACCAGAGCCGATATAATCGCACCCACATAGGATTCAAACAGGTCAGCTCCCATACCTGCTACATCACCGACGTTATCTCCGACATTATCTGCGATAACTGCCGGGTTCCTGGGGTCGTCTTCCGGAATACCGGCCTCGACCTTTCCTACAAGATCCGCTCCGACATCAGCAGCCTTTGTGTATATTCCCCCGCCTACTCTCCCGAATAGAGCAACCGAAGAAGCACCCATACTGAAACCCATAATTAAATCTGTTGCCTGAATAAAACTCTCTTTTAAAGGAATATGGTAGGCTCCCAGCCGTATTAATGCCAGATAAACAACTGATAAACCAAAAAGCCCCAGAGCAACTACGCTTATTCCCATAACCGCCCCTCCCGGAAAGGCCACTTTCAACCCCTCTGAGAGATTTACTGAACAGGCCTGAGCGGTTCTTCCATTTGCCGAGGTTGCCACTTTCATTCCGATATATCCGGCCAGAACCGAACATCCTGCTCCTATCAGAAATGCTCCGGCAGTCTCCCAGCCGATACTGAAAAATATTATTAATGCCAGAGCCAGAACAAAAATGAATATCCAGCTGTACTCTCTCTTTAAAAAAGCCATCGCGCCTTTCTGTATCATTCTTGATATGCGGCGTATTTTCTGGTTTCCCGGATCGTATTTCAAAACCCCCAGCGCTGTTATCCAGACAAATACAATCCCGATAACCCCGCATCCGATAGCCACCCAAATTGAACTCAAACTTCCCTCAAACATTTATCGCTCCTTTTTTTAAACCCGCGCCTTTTCAGTTATACCTGTTCATGGCGGCACCAATTCCGTTTTTTAAATAATAATGAACAAGATTCCGGCAGTCTATAAGCATATTATCGACTGTTTTTTTTTCACTGCCGCTGAATTTCTCAAGAACATAATTTTTCTTATTCATTATATGAGATCCGCCTATCCCCATCCTTAGCCGGGGAAATTTTTCAGTCCCCAAACATCTTATTACCGACTCCAGCCCGTTATGGCTTCCGGAAGACCCGGAAGGCCTTATTCTTATTTTTCCCGGAGGAAGATTAAAATCATCGACTGCCACAAGAATATCTCCGGCTTCATACCCTGTCTCCCGGAGAAGGCACTTTGCGGCTTCTCCGCTGCGGTTCATAAAGGTCAGAGGTTTTACAACTGTCAAATCTTCCTGCAGCTCACAGAATGCCAGGGGGCATCTTATACTCTTTTTGAACGTTTTTGAACCGGCCAGAATATCCGCCAGCATATACCCCAGGTTATGCCGGGTTTTTTTATATCCGGAACCCGGATTGCCCAGCCCGATAAAAAAAAGCCGTTCCAAGAGCTACTCTTCTTCTTTTTTCCCTGACGGCTCCTGCTCTTCTTCGGCTTCTTCCGCCGGCTCTTCTTCGTCTTTTTCCTTTCCTATAACTTCCGGCTCGACTTCTTCTTCAAGCTCTTCTTCTGGTTCTTCCACCTCTGTCGGCGTTCCGATATTTATCACTATTGCGTCGGATTCGGCCAGTATCTCAACGTCATCCCCAGCCTCAATATCACCAACAGTTACATGATCTCCTATTGACATGCCGCTGACATCAACCACGAAACTATCCGGTATTTCGGTAGGAAGACACCTTATTTTCAAATCATGAATAATATGCTCAAGCACGCCTCCCTCATCTTTAACGCCGGGGGCTTCGCCTTCAACCTCAACAGGAACCTCCACCTCAATTTTTTCAGTAAGCCTTATCTGTCCAAAATCCACATGGAGTATTTTCATCGAAACCGGATCAACCTGGATTTCTTTTATTATTGACGTTATACCCTTTTTTCTGCCAAACTTAAGATCTATAAGGGCATTTTCTCCGTGTTCGGTTGATATCGCATCCCAAAACTCCTTCTTATCGATTATTATAGGGGTATTATCCACATCCGGGCCGTATAAAACCGCAGGGATTTTATCCTCGCTCCTGAGCTTATTGAGCTTACTCCCAGAGAACTCCCCCCTCTCCTTTGCCTTCAGTTTAATTGTGTCTCCTTTCATCTCTTATATCTCCTTTCTATGTATTTTCTTAAATAAACAGGTCGCTGACCGATGTTTCCTCATGAATTCTTTTAATAGCCTCCCCCAGCAATTTTTGCATTGAAAGCACCTCAATTTTACCAATCCTTTTTTCTTCAGGTATCTTTATAGTATCTGTTATTAAGACTTTTTCCATGGGGCTATCCTGAATTCTGTCTACAGCATTGCCGGATAAAACCCCGTGTGTCGCCGCCGCATATACTTTATTTGCGCCATCAGCCTTGAGCGCAAGCGATACCTCCCTCAAAGTACCTGCCGTATCAATCATATCATCCAGTATCAGAACATCCTTATTCTTTACATTACCAACAACATTATATATTTTTGCCACATTCGGTTCAGGCCTTCGCTTATCCACCACTGCAAGATTCGCCCCTATTTTCTTGCCAAGCTCCCTGGCCCTTTCCACTCCTCCCGGATCCGGGGCAACTATTGTAAATTCGAGAGAAATCTCCTTTTCCAAATATTTTATTATCTCGGGAAAGGGAAGAAGGTTATCCACCGGACAATCAAAAAAACCCTGAATCTGACGGGCGTGGATATCCATAACAAGAACCCTGCCCGCGCCGGCAGTCTGAATTAAATCGGCAACAAGCTTTGCAGTTATGGGAACCCTGGGGCTGTCCTTTCTGTCCTGTCTGGAGTATCCGAAATAAGGCAAAACAGCGGTAATTCTTTTGGCTGAAGCCCTTTTTAAGGCATCTATCATTACCAGAAGTTCCATGAGGTTATGGTTTACAGGAGGAGAAGTGGACTGAACCACAAAAGCATCTGTTCCCCTGGCGTTCTCAAGAATTTTTATCCTGCACTCCCCGTCAGAAAAACTCTTAACCGCAGCCTTTCCCTGTTTGACACCGAGATATCCGCATATTTTTCTAACCAGCGGCAGATTCGAATTTCCGGAAAATATTTTCATTTCTTTACTCATTTGACCCTCTGCTTTCTAATATTTCCTCCGCTCTTTTAAGCTCTTTCGGATTGTTGACACCCAAAACACGGCCATACTCACATTCCACGCCGGCAGCCTTCCTGCCGTCTTTTACTGCCTCCTCCACTAAATCCGTCAAGTAGTATTCCCCCTTTACCGGAGACCTTCTGATCCGTTTAATATATTTCTCAACGCCTAAGATATTCATGCAGTATATCCCTGTATTTATCTTCCTGATTTTCTTTTCTTCCGCGGTGGCTTCTTTTTCTTCTACTATCTTAATTATACGCCCGTTTTCTTCCACCACTCTTCCGTACCCCGCAGGTTCAGAAGTTGAAGAAGTCAACACAGTTATATAGTTCCCATTTTTCCTGTGGCTTTCCAGAAGTTTTTTAAAATCAGCCCCGGTTACAAGCGGAATATCCGCACAGGTAACTATAACCTCTCCCGTATCCGGACATTCAGGCAAAGCTTTTTTAAGAGCATCCGCCGTTCCCAGAGGAGGATCCTGCCAGGCTGTAACACATCCGAGCCGCAATGCTTCATTTTCAACCCTCCTGTCACTTACAACCGCAACCACCGTGTCGGGCTCCAATTCCCCGGCAGAAGAGCAGACCCTTTCTATCATCATTTTACCGGATATTTTTTTAAGCGGCTTTGGCCTGTCAGAGTTCATTCTGACGCCTCTGCCGGCAGCAAGAATTACAAAATTAACTGAAGACATGAATTCACCTTCCATCCAAAACGCTTCGGTATTATATAAAAAAGTTTATATGAATTCAATGCCAAATCTGTGGTTCGCGAACGAATTAATTTGCAAATATAATAAATATCCATTATAGATTACTAAAGCAGTAAAAAGTTTAAGTAAATTATGAGTAGTAAAACAAAAGAAACAAAAAAAACAAAGAGAAGAAAAGAAACAAAAATCAACAAGGGGTTCTCTCATATTAGAGGAAAGGATAATTCCATGATAAAACTGTTAGTAGTAGATGATGATAAAAATCTCTGCAGACCGATAAAAAAGTTTTTTCAAAGAAAGAAATACTCTGTGGAAACGGTGCATTCGGGAAAAAAAGCTTTAGAGTGCATAGAAAAAACAAGGCCTCATCTTGTTTTCCTGGATATAGGACTGCCCGATATCTCAGGGCTTAAGGTGCTTGAAAAAATAAAAGAGATTGACAAAACCATCAAGGTCATAATGATTACCGCATATGACAGCATGGACAAAATTAAACAAGCGCGCAAACTGGGTATAAGCGAATATATAAACAAGCCCTTTTCTATAAACTACCTTCAGAAGGAGGGGGTAGCAAAGGTTCAACGCCAGCTTTTTGAAGAACTCAGAAGAGAGCACAGAAAAGAACTGGAAATCAGAAAGCTTTTCCAGCAGTACGTACCCCACTATGTCGTAAAAGAGATAATAGAAAAAAGAAACAACATGCTGCAGGGCGCTCAAAAAAACGTAACCGTACTCATATGCGACATCAGGGACTCAAGCCAGCTGACAAAAAAATTCCCGCCGGAGGAGGTAGTAGAAATTTTAAATGATTACTTCACCACAATGGTCAAACCCATATATGCAAATAAGGGAATAGTGGATAAATTCCTCGGTGACGGAATAATGGGGCTTTTCGGCGCCCCCGTATCAGACAAAAACAATGCAAAGCATGCGGTAAATGCAGCCAGGGCAATGATTAAAAAGCTAAAGAGGTTCAATAACAAGAACAAAAAGCGCTACGGCGAATTAGTGGTTGGAATTGCCATAAATACCGGCGATGTTGTTGCGGGAAACATAGGCTGCGACCAGAAAATAGAATACACGGTCATAGGAGATGCCGTAAATATTGCCGCTAAAATAGAGAGTTGCTGCAAACCGCACCCTAACAGCATTCTTCTGAGCAGTTCTACTTACTCAAGAGTCAAGAAAGATGTAAAAGCCGAGAAGCTCGGTAAAATAATACCCCGGAGAAAAAACATAGACATCTACAAACTTAAATAACCTTTGAAAATACTTTTGACGTAAAATTAAAAACTGCAGTAAGAACGAAAATACCTGTTCCCGTAAGAACTACGGTCGGCCCCGCAGGATAATCAAGATAATAAGATATCAGCATTCCCGAAAGAACAGTTATAACGGATATGATTATCCCGTTTAAAATAAGCGACCTGAAAGAACCCGCGATAATCTTTGACGCCGCAACCGGAATTACAAGAAGGGCGCTGACAAGAACAACCCCGAGTATTTTTATCCCCATCACCACGACAACAGCCAGAACTGCATTCAGGATAAGCTCCAGCATTCCCGCCTTCATCCCCGAAACATACGCCATTTCCGAATCAAGAGACATTAAAGTAAGCGGCTTTATATTCTTGAGAACAAATATCAAAATTAAACTTCCGCCGATGCCGAGCATCCATACCTCGGATGTCCTTATTGTCAGAATATTTCCGAATAAAAAACTGAAAAGCTCCGGCTGATATCCGCTTCGCCTGCTTATTATAAGAACCCCCAGGGCCATGCCTGTAGCGAAAATTATACCGATAGCCGTATCCGATGCTATTTTATGACTCTTTTGAATATAGTGAATAACAACAGAAAAGATAACCCCTATCACAAGCGCCGTGTAGAGAGGATTCACGGAAGCCACTATTCCTATGGCGACCCCGGAAAGGCTGGCATGAGCAATCCCGTCCGCAAAAAACGCCATGTTCCTCAATACCACAAACGTTCCCACAAGCGACAGAAGAACTGATATAATAACCCCGGATATAAGCGCTCTCTGCATAAAGGGGTACTGAAAAACATCCGTTATATAACTAATGGCTGTGCCCCCTCATAACCACATCCTTGCCGTAAAGCCTGCTTAAAAGCTCCTCAGTAATCTTTTCCTTCGGGGTTCCGTAACAGTATAAATCCTTGTTTAAGCATATCACCTGCGTGGCAAACTTATACGCCATATTAATTTCATGTGTAATAACAAGCGCAGTTACTCCGTGCTCAATATTCAGGTGCCTAATCAGCTCATACATACCTGTTTCCGCCTCAAGATCAACACCTGCGGTGGCCTCGTCGAGAAGAAGAATATCCGGCTCATTTATTAAAGCCCGGGCGATTAAGGCCCTCTGAACCTGCCCTCCGGAAAGCTCCCCCAGGAGAGTTTCCTTTTTTTCCTGTAGTTCAACCTCGTTTAGAACCTCATCTATGCGGTAGTATTTTTCCGACGGAATTGCCAGGGAAAGAAATTCCCTGACCTTAAGAGGAAAAGACTTATCAAAAGAAAAACCCTGGGGAACATACCCTATTCTGTGAAGCACCTTCCTGACCGGCTTATCCAGAACCTTTACCTCACCCCTGAAAGGGGTAATGCCGAGGATAGCCTTAAACAATGTAGTCTTACCCGCTCCATTGGGGCCCACCACAGCTACTATCTCCCCTCTTTTAACCTCAAAGCTTATGTTTTTTAAAATGCTTTTTTTGTTAAACTCAACATTGAGGCCCTCAACCAGAAGTACCGTTTCTTCTCTCACTGATTAAGCCCCCTGCTTATTTTCTCGGCATTATAAAGCATCATGTTAATATAAGAGTCTCTTTCTTCATGGCCGCCCAGGGGATCTATCATAAAAAGCTCAAGCCCCAGATCACCTGCAAACTGCTCCACGGTCTCAACTGAAAACTGGGGCTCATAAAATACTGCTTTCACACCCTCTTTTCTTACATTTTCATACAAACTTTTCATATGTCTCTGCGTCGTCTCATGCGCGGACGAAGAACTGAAAAAACCGGCTATCTCCAGCCCGTATTCTTCCGCAAAGTACCCCCACGCATCATGCTTGACCACCAGTTTTCTTCCCTGCACCTCCGAAAGCGTCTCTCTTATCTTCCGGTCAGCTTCCTCTAATTCTTCAAGATAAGCCTCTAAATTTTCCTTAAAGTATCCCCTGTCTTCCGGAAACTTCTCTGATAATTTATCGTAAATATTTTCTGCAATTATTTCCGCATTTTCAATTGACAGCCAGTAGTGAGGGTCCCAATCCCCGTTATGCCCGTGAGAATGGTCCTCCGCGGAAGCCCTCAAATTTACACCCTCGCTTACTTTATAGACCTCCTCTATGCCGGCCGCCTCTGCCGCCTGAATGCTCCATTCGTCAAGCGATTCTCCAACTGCGAATATCACAGAAGCCCCGGAAATCTTTTTTATATCCCCCGGAGAAAGTGAAAATGTATGAGGGCTGGCCCCGGGTCGAAGCAGCATATGCATATCAACCCTCTCTCCAGCAATATTCCTTCCTATATCATACAATGGAAATATGGTTGCAACAGCCTGGGGCCTCTCCCTGTAGGTATGCTCAGTACATCCGGACGCTATAAACAATACCATAAAAACAAAAAATGCCGGTTTCACTTTTAAAAATTTATACATTTATCTCCTCCCTGACGAACAACAACTGCATATGCCCCACATTACAAGCCTGTGCTTAACCCCCGAAAACCCCTCGGGCTTCTTTATCTCCTCATTACACGGAAAACATTTTGTCGCCCCGCAATCCGTACAGAGAATATGATGATGCGGGTCAGATGAAACATAATAATATTTTTTTTTGCCTATGGTTTCACTGTAAACCAGCCCCTCCTTATCAAAAAGATTCAGTGTCCTGTAGATGGTGGAAAGATCATACTTTCTCTTCAGCATCTCATGAACCTGTGAAGCAGAGAAAAGACCGCACCTGGATTTTATCCTGTCATATATTTCGCAGCGCGCCGGTGTCTCTCTTATAATCTTATTATTGCTATTCCGCAGCATTTTAAAAAATAAAAACTCCTTAATTAAGTAAATCTTCTTAAAGCATATTTAATTTGCAAACGGTTTGCAAAAATACTCAAAATTTTTTTCACTCAATTATCTCAACAAAAGTCCCTTCTTCAACCTTATCGAATAGTTCCATCACATCCCGGTTTTTCATCCTTATGCATCCCCTTGATGCAGGCCGGCCTATTAACCCTTCCTCCTGTGTGCCGTGTATATAAATAAACCTGTCATAGCTGTCTATTCCCTCCCCCCTGTTCCTTCCCGGTTCAAGGCCTTCCAGCCTGAGTATTCTTGTCAGCACAAGATCCTCATCGGATCTCCTGTCGTCTTCATAAATCGGAACCTGTCTATTCTGATTTACCCTCCCCCTGAAAACCGTTGCTTCAGGAGCGTCCTCTCCTATTTTTGAAGCTATTCTATGAAGACCTAAAGGGGTTTTATAAGATCCGGCCTCGCTGCCGGTTCCATAGCGCGAAGTTGAAACGGGATAAGATTTTAATTTTTCCTCATCCCGGTATAGTTCAATCTTTTGCCTGGAAACAAATACCTTTATTCTGTACTCCGGCTCTTCACCGAAATGAGTATCAAGAAGGGTGTCGGGATCTATCCTCCTGTCTTTCCACTGCGCTCCCCAGTGAAGATGAGGGCCGGTAGCCCTTCCGGTCATCCCCACTTCACCAATTTTATCGCCCTTTTCCACTTTCTGTCCTTCCTCAACATCAATTTTACTCAGATGCAGGTAAAAAGTTAATAAGCCCTGTCCGTGTCCCAGCATGACATTTTTCCCGCCGTAGAAAAAATCACCTGTTAAAAGCACCCTGCCACCGGCTGAGGCATAGACGGGAGCACCTTCCGGAAGGGCTATATCCACCCCGTTATGGGGTGAGCCCGGGACTTCGTTAAGCACTCGCTTGCTTCCAAAGACACCGGTTATTCTGCCCCCCTCAACCGGCCTCATAAAACCGTCCTCGAAAAATATCTTTTCTATCTGCCCGGACTCTTTTACCGACTGTGAAAATTTTTCTCTTTCCCCGGCTGCCCTTTCAAGATCTTCCCGGGAGGGAAGAACATGGGATTCAGGCAGCCCTGTAATACTCTGCACTTCATACTCCCTATCCTGCAACGCATACTTTTTCTCAAATCGGCGCCCGTCTTTATATTCAACCTTAATCAGGCGGCTTCCGCTTTCGTCCCTGTCAAACCCCGTCACAGAAACCCCGTTATAAACCCCCAGCTTTTTTTCATCAATGCTAACCCTTTCCATGCCTTCTGACTCTATAATTAAGACGCTTCCGGGCTTAAGATTGCCGTAAAGTCTTATGTCTTCAGCATGTAAACAGCTCCATACCGAAAATAAAACAGTGACTGTAAGCGCTACAGCCCTATAGATTTTTTTAATGAAATATCCCTTATTGAAGGTTTTTAACAAGCTCTCTGCTCCAGCCTTCGGCTGTCCGCCGGGTCTCATTTTTTCCTTTGATTGGTTCCACGAATGCTTTTTCACCTGTTACAATGACGTTCTTTATGTCTTTTCTTAAAGAAGAGAGAGCCTTATCGGTGCTTTCAACATCGCGTCCGCAGGCAAAAAGAACCACCTTTTTATTATTAAAATTGTGTTCTGTAATAAAACTGCCTATTGCCGGGGTATACTTATCGGCCCATACAGGCGTTCCTATAAAAAGAAGGTCATAATTATTTACTGAAAAATCCTTTTCCAGCTCTTCAAGCTCGGGTTTAACCTTAAAAAACGACTGGAAACCCCCCTTTAAATACTTGAAGAAATTATCCGGAAGCTTCTTTTTAGTATTAATCCTGATCTTATCGGCCCCGGTCTCTCTGGCGATTATATCCGCAACATAACCGGTGCTTCCCGTAAGGGTATAATAAATAACAGCAATTTTCATCTTATTCCTTTTCTTTTTCTATCCGCCTTCTTTTTATTTTAATATTTTAATCTAAATCCATAATTGGTCGTAATTTGGATTTGGTATGTTATTATAATCGGCAAATCATAATTTGTAAAATCCAGTTTCAATCCGAACCCCGGATTATGAAAAAAACATTTTCTATACTCCTACGGCACGCAGAATAAAGTTCAGCCCTCCGCCGACAAAAAGGGCTACGGATATCATTATTAATGTTGACTTGAGCAGGTCCCTAATACCAAGCTCCTTATACATAACAACAAAGGTGGCCACACACGGAAAATAGACTACCAGAACCACACTGGCAACAATCAGCTGACGAAAACTAAGCTCCAGCGGAGCAAGCATCCCAACCGCCACATCCTTACGAAGAAACCCCACAATCAGAGCCCCCACCGCTTCACCGGGCAGGCCGAATAGCCCGGTTATAACGGGACTGAATATTCTACTGAGAAAATCAATCACACCGACAGAGTAAAGAACGTTTACAATAAAAACCCCCAGTAGAACAAAGGGCAGTGCCTCCTTCATAAACCCCTTCATCCGCATATAAACCTTTTTGGCAAGCGATTTCCAGTAAGGAAACCTGTAAGGCGGTATATCCACCAGTATCTCGGGTGTCTCCCCCTTTATAAAAGTTTTCATTAATATACCGAGTATCAGCCACAGAAAAAACACAGTAAAAAAAACTACAGCCAGCCCTGTCGCGCCTGCCCGCCCCAGCAGCCCCACGACCATCGCTATCTGAGCCATGCATGGAACACATACAGCCAGAAGGGTGGAGGCTATAAATCTTTCTTTCCTGGTTTCCAGAACCCGCGACCCCATGGCGCCGGGGACATTACAGCCAAGCCCCAGCAGCATGGGAATAACCGAAAAACCGTGCAGGCCCAACCTGTGCATCACATTATCAACGAGTGTTCCCAGGCGCGGAAGATATCCAATATCTTCAAGAAGGCTAAGCAGAAAATAAAAGCAGAAAACAAACGGCAGAACAACCGCTATAGGAATAAAAATCCCTGTTGTAAGAAGACCGAAGGACTCCTCAAAGTCAATCGCCCCCTCAATCAACGTACCAATTAAAATGTCGTGTAAAAAACCCGTCCCCGCCAGTAATCCTGACAGCGCATTCGCCACCGGAAGCCAGAGAAATTCAAAAACATCTTCCAGCAACTCATGAAGAAAGTCCCCGAAATAGGCGACAAAAGCAAAACTCAGAAGAAGAACTATTAGAGCAATAAACGGCCCTATCACCGGATGAACGGTGGCATGGCTCAATGTCTGCCGGAATGTCGGGTGTCTGTGATGCACCTCCTGCACATCCTCAACGATTTCTCCAATATCACTCCATATATCTTCTTTAACTTTCAGCGTACCGGGCCGGGCATCTTTAATCAAATCGACCAGCTGTTTTATGCCCTCCCCGCTCAAACCGCAGGTTGCTACCACAGGCACCCCCAGCTTTTTTTCAAGCGCCTTAATATCTATATCCATACCGTGCTCAAGGGCTTCGTCCCACATATTCAGCGCCACCACCATCGGCTTTCCCTTCTTTATAAGCTGCAGTGTAAGATTAAGGTTTCTCTCCAGATTGGTTGCATTTACCACATTTACTATTACATCCCCCTCCTCAACCATCTTAACAGCCACCTCTTCGGCCTTATTAGCAGCCTCAAGAGAATAACATCCCGGGACATCAATAAGCTGGGCAGCCTCATCATCTATTCTCATCTTGCCCCTGGCATATTCGACAGTAGTCCCGGAGTAGTTGGAGGCAACCACATGAGTCCCTGTAAGCCTGGAAAAAATCACGCTTTTACCTACGTTGGGGTTACCCATCAGAAGAATTTTTTTAACCGGATCTTTCATTTCACTCTTCTTCCACAAAGACCCTCTTTGCCATACCGTACCCTATTGCGACCTCGGCTTTTCCGACCTGCACTATAACAGGGCCTCTTGCAATCTGCTGGCTGTTCTTTTTTATAACTGTTCCGACCCTGAGACCCATATTTTCAAGGTTTCTTCTTATACCCATTCCCCCCTCAACAGAAACTATTCTTCCCGAGACCCCCGCCTTCAATTTAGTAAGCTCTTTACTCATCTTTTAATTCCCTCTCTTCATTATTCTTTTTAAGAATCAGAACCGTTTTCTATTCTTTGAATAAATTCCGTAAGTTTCTCTAAACTCTCAGCGCTTATATTATGCTCTATTTTGCAGGCGTCATTTTCCGCAACCTTCTTGTCAAGCCCAAGAATCCCATGCAGAAACTTAAAGAGCGCCTTATGGCTTTCATAAATCCTTTTCCCCCTCTTTTCCCCCTCCGAAGTCAATTCAACATATCCATAGGACTCCTGCTTTACAAGGTCCCGCTTTTTGAGAATACTGAGCGCCTGGTGTACGCTTGGCATAGTAACCCCCATCCTGGAGCTTATGTCACTTACCCGAACAGCCTTCTTCTGCCTGTCAAGGAGATAAACAGCTTCAAGATAATCCTCTGAACTTGAACTCATCTTCTTTTTCATTAGTTATACACTCCTAATAATGTTAGTTTTAACTAAGTATAGTCATAATAAGACATAAGTCAAATTTTTTTCTCTTGATTTTTATGGAAAGTTTCTTTTCTATTAAAGGGCGTGAAGAACGTTTACAAGCTCATTTATCTCCGGCCCTATGCTTCTTTCGGTTTCCGAACGGCCCATGCCGGTAAACATCTCATAAAGCACATACATATAGTTCTGGCGCGCAAATCCAACTGCTGTCACATCCGCCGCAAAGCGAGCTACAAAATCTTCGTTGACCGCTCCCGCCACCATCGCCGGAATAGCAGCATGAAAGGCAAGCTCGTTCAGTATACGCATCAGCTCATCTACACCCTCTGCCGCTTCATATTCACCGGCCTGTGCTTCAATATAGCCGGCGGCGCTCACAGGCTCTATATCTCTTTTATCCCCCATAAAATCTTCATTCACTTCCGCCACACGCTTAAGCAGCTCCTCAAGCGTCTCTCGCTTATCTTCAGTTATCTCTTCTCCACTTCGACTCATCTCTTCATATAGGGCTGTTTTTAATTCTTCCTGCCCCATAAACATCTTTCCGGTAAGAAATACCCGGCTGAAGAAAACCTGCAGAGCTGCGGCATATTCAGCCTCCATTCCATCTATTTTATTTATGTATTCCCCCCTCTCTCCTGTGAGCTGATTTCTGTTGCGGGCATATCCACGGAAAGCTTTGAGCATATCATATAATATATCCAGCCTTTCCATTTCCCTGCAATGGAGGGCAAAAAGCACCAGATTCTCCATAACTCCCTCCGGAAGCTCCAACCTTTTATCTCTTTCTGCATACCTGGGGCGTACTCCCTTTCTAATATCAATTACCCCGGTTTCCCGCTCAACTTCCGCTCTATCAACTATTTCATAAATATCCCCCAGTGTCTCAGGAAGATTTTCCCTCTG
>Ga0207421_10000269_pt1 | contig 65058 bp, 67 predicted proteins | sample SodLakKL_010_SED_4_FD_187542 | JGI IMG/M metagenome (GOLD analysis project Ga0207421, IMG submission 187542) | Alkaline sediment microbial communities from Lake Tanatar, Kulunda Steppe, Russia - 8KL_010_SED (SPAdes) (version 2) | ecosystem: Environmental > Aquatic > Non-marine Saline and...
AACAACAAATACAAAAGAAAAAATCGCTAGTATTGGGACCAATGTTTGGAATTCTTCATGTTTTAATCGATACTGTGCATGCAAATAAGCAGTTGCAGTAAGCCAAGGAATCAGGGAAGCAGTCTCAACTGGATCCCATGTCCAATACCATGCACCCCAGCCAAGTACTTCATACGCCCAGAATCCACCGAGTGCAATTCCAATTGTCAAAAAAATCCATGCTATACGCATCCAAAAATTACCAATATCAACCCATTTATCATCATTTATAAATAAAGCAGAAAGTCCTAAAACAAATGGAAAAGTAAAGGCAGCATAACCTACAAACAAAAGTGGTGGATGTGCTGCCATCCATGGATTTCTTAGTAAGGGGTTCATACCTTGACCATAAGGTACATCAAAAGAGTAAACAAAAGGATTCCAAGTAGTTAGCTCTACAATCCCACCTGGCAATAAATGATACATAGAAAATGGATTTTTTATAACTAAAAACAGTAAAAATACAGTTCCAATCAAAAGTAAAATCGTTCTTGACAAATAAATTAGTTTTTTGTTTTCAAAAGTATTTACATTCGGAGATATTCTAAAAATAATACACATTACAAATATTAACCAAACCCATAAGAGTAAAGAACCTTCTTGACCAGCCCAAAGAGCAGAAATACGGTAGTACCATTCAAGGTTCATACTAGAATGATGGAACACATAACTATAACTTGCATTTACTACAAATAAATAGTATGTTAAAAGTATAACACAAAAAGTCAAAATGATAGTACATAGAGTTTCCATTAAATAGGAACGTTTTTTCACGCTTAGGTCTGGATTCAAGTAAAAAGAAGTCGAATAGAGAAATGCACCAAATCCTGCAATAAATGCTAGCCATATTGCAATCATACCAAAGTTAACATCCATAGTAAACTGAACCTCGCCTATCAATTATTTATTAATCTAGTTACTACTCTCTTCTTCATCGTCGATTCTGCCCTTAATATTACCCTTAAAGCCTTTTTTAGACTCAATTAACAATACTACAGAGCTACCAAGAACAAGTAAAAAAGTTCCTATCCAAACTAGTGAAATATAAGGAACTGTACGAACATATAAGCTTATTTCCTCTTTTGTTAAGTCAATTGCCCTAGGAGCAATAAATATTTCATTTCTAAAGCCACGGTTGATATATGTTGTTGTATAAGATTGTTCCCATTTGAAATCAGTTATATACTTCATTTCACCTGTATCAATATATCGATCTCCTGAATACAAATCAAACTGAATATCCGTTATATAAGATGAACCTGGATATCCCTCGTAAGGCATCCCTTCATAATAAGAGTTCATTTGTGTGACTTTTATTGTATAATCTTGGCTATCAAGATATTTTTCAATGTTTAAACTGAATTCAGCTGAGTCTTCAACCTTTGCTGTTGAGCTTATCACAACTCCGATAAGAATTAAAATTATTCCCAAGTGAACTATGTGAGCTCCAATTTTTCTTAAATTCAGTTGACTACCATTAGATGTAGATGGTAGCCTATTGACCATTAAATAGCCCAATAGAGCAATAACTGAAACTAGAGAAATTAATAAAAATGGAATGGAAACATCAAGTATAAAACTATTGAATGGAGAAACAAAAAATGAGATAACTGAAATAAAAATGCCTACCAAAGGAACCAAGCTAGCTTTTCTTGCATCTGTCAGATACAATAATGCACAGATATTAAGCACAAAAACCAAAAAAAGCATTGGAATTGCAGTCCTTTCATTAAAATAGGAAGCTTCCAAAATCATTTCTATACCAGTAATCATCTTAAAAAAAAGAGGAGTTAGCATACCCACAACTAGTAATAGAGATAATAAAGTTAAAGTGAAAACTGTTGCTAGCATAACATTTTTTCTATTGACTATATCATCAACTTTTTTCATATTAGCGTTACCTCAGAATTCATCTTACTGTTTCATTTTATCCCCTACGCAGCTGCATTATTTATAGCTATTTGAGATAAAGAAATTCTCCATTTTCTACATTTATTTAAAGGTATCAAGAAATATCTAGTTCAACACAATAACCAAATAAAAGTCTTGTTCATTCGGCAAATCTTTTCAATTTATTCAGAGAACTTAAATATTAATAAGCTGCATTTTATGCAAAATGGATCAGATACTTTCCCTTGTTCAAATAGCAGTATTAGCAGTATGGTTAATGCTTCCAGCTTATTTTCCAAATCCAATAGCTGCTGTTTTTGGAGGTGGGAAGCCTATAGATAATGGTAAGCTTTTTTTCGATGGGCGAAGAATTTTAGGAGATGGAAAGAGTTATAGAGGTTTGTTGGCTGGTATAACAAGTGGTCTTTTAGTTGGCCTTATACAAATATCACTAGCTAGTAGGGAAATAACTATATTAAACATAGATCTGCCTTCATTTGGACCGGATACAGTTTCAGCTATTTTAGTTATTTTTTGTTTATCTGCTGGATCTTTATTAGGAGATATGGTAATGAGCTTTTTTAAGCGCAGAATGAACCTGAAAAGAGGAGCTCCCTTACCATTAATTGATCAATTAGATTTTGTCTTTGGTGCATGGATATTAACATATTTAGTATTTCCTCAATGGTTTATTGCAACATTCTCATTTAATATCATAATTGCAATTTTAATAATAAGTCCTATTTTACATGTTACAATCAATATAATAGGTTACATAATAGGTGTTAAAAAAGAACCTTGGTGATATAATGTTACAAGAAACAGATAAATCGAATCTTATAGAGGCCCTTAAAGATTGTGGGGCTGTTCAGTATGGAGATTTTACATTATCTTCAGGTAAAAAAAGTAGTTATTACATAAATATTAAAAAAGCTATCACAAAACCGAATATATTAGATTTCATAGCTGAAAAAATGGTCGATTTTATTGAAACAAAAGATGTAACCGCAGTTGGAGGTGTTGAACTTGGAGGTGTTCCTCTTGCAACTGCAGTTTCATTAAAATCTGGGCTGCCTTTATTGATAGTTCGAAAATCCTCTAAAGAATATGGTGTCAAAGAGAAATTTATTGGAAATATCAATGATGAACAAAGTATTTTCCTTATCGAAGACGTGACAACAAGTGGTAAATCTGTAATTGATGCAATTACTTCAATTAAAGAAACAGGTTCACTTGTCAAAGGTGTTATTACTGTGGTGGATAGAAATGAAAGTGCTTTTGAGAACCTAAACAATATTGGTATTAATCTCTATAGTTTAATCAACGTTAATGATCTGGTCAATAAACAATAAATGTAGTTGAGAAAATTGTATATAGTTGAAATAACGTCAAATTAAATTAAATTTAACCACATATCGTTTGTTAATTTCAAGTTATTTTATATTCCATATTTATAGGATTAAATAGATTAGCGTCATGAATATATGTTATTTAATTTTTAAATGAGGTATTTAGATGAATGTTTTAATTGTTGGTAGCGGTGGTAGAGAGCATGTTATCGCAGAAACAGTTGCCAAAAGTAAAAAAGAACCAATTATATTTGCGGTAATGTCTAAGAAAAATCCAGGTATAGCCAAGCTCTGTAAAGATTATCTTCTATCCAATGAAGTTGATACTCAAAAAATTGTCAACTACGCTTTGATAAACAAAATAGACATAGCATTTATAGGGCCTGAAGCGCCTTTAGCTGCAGGAATTGTTGATGAACTTGAGGATAAAGGAATTAAGTCAATAGGTCCAAAAAAAGAAGTTGCACGAATCGAGTTTGACAAAGCATGGACAAGAAAATTCATGCAAAAGTACAACATTGAAGGTTGTCCAAAATTTGGCGTATTCAATAATGAAACAGAAGCAATTAGTTTCATAGACACTCTTGAAAGTGTTGCTATTAAACCAGCTGGTTTAACTGGCGGAAAGGGAGTTAAGGTTACTGGTGACCAACTACAAACATTGGATGATACCAAAGCTTATGTTAGACACGTTTTAGAGAAAGACACTGTGGTGATTGAGGAAAAACTTATAGGTGAAGAATTTACACTTCAAGCATTTTCGGATGGCCATACACTTGCTTTTGCACCAACTGTCCAGGATCATAAAAGAGCGTTTGAAGGAGATAAGGGTCCAAATACAGGTGGGATGGGATCATACAATAGCTCATCCATATTACTTCCATTTTTAACAGATGATGACCTGTATAAAGCAAAAAATATAATGCTGGATACTATCAAATATCTTAAGGAAGAAACATCTGAATTATATAAAGGCGTTATCTATGGCCAGTTCATCTTAACAAAATATGGACCAAAAGTGATAGAGTTTAATGCACGGTTTGGAGATCCTGAAGCTATGAATATTTTACCACTGCTCAAAACAGATTTCCTGGATGTTGCAACTGCCATTCACAATGAGTCATTAAAAGACCTTATTGTTGAATTTGATAAAAAAGCAACAGTGTGTAAATATGCTGTTCCAGAAGGTTATCCTGATAATCCTGTTAAAGACGCAAAAATCAAAATAGAGGATACAGGTGATGCTTTACTTTTTTATTCCAGTGTATATGAGCATGAAGGTATAATTTATACAACCGGGTCGAGATCTATTGCAGTTGTAGGAATTTCAGATGAAATTGAAATGGCTGAACAGATAGCTCAGAATGCTTTAGATAACATCGATGGTCGAGTTTTTTCACGAAGAGATATTGGTACGAGCAAACTAATTGAGCAAAAAATGCATAATATGAAAAAAATAATCAATGACTAATTTCTTTAAAGACATATTTTATTCCGTTGAGATGATAGCATGAAACATTTAATATCCATGGCAGATTTATCGCCTGAAAATTTAATTGATATCTTAGATATTGCAGAAACTCAAAAGCAAATGAGATTGAGAGGGAAAAATAATGATAGCCTCAAAAACAAGAGTTTAGCAATGATTTTTGAGAAATCTTCTACGAGAACCCGTGTGTCTTTTGAAGTTGCAATGAGTGATTTGGGTGGACATTCACTTTATCTAAACTATAATGATATACAAATAGGTCGTGGAGAAACTATTGAAGATACATCAAAAGTTCTTTCTAGATATGTACATGGAATATGTGCAAGAGTAAATAATCACAATACGGTTTTAGAACTAGCCAGAAATTCTAACATACCAGTAATAAATGCATTATCAGATATAGAGCATCCATGTCAAACTCTAGCTGACATGCTAACAATTAAGGAGTATAAGAAAAAATTCTGTGGTCTGAAGTTAGCATGGATTGGAGATGGTAACAATGTTTGTAATTCTACGATTATTGGATGTGCATTATTAGGAATAGATATACATGTAGCTTGTCCAAAGGGATATGAGCCCCGTAAACAAATTGTTGATAAAGCACGTTCTATTGGGGGAGTTGTTGAGATAACTAATGATGCTTATGAAGCTGCTTTAAATGCAGATATTCTATATACTGATGTGTGGGTATCAATGGGAGAAGAGGAAGAAAAACTTAATCGATTGAATGCTTTCTCTAGCTATCAAATCAATTCTGACATCGTTAATAAAGCAAATAATGATGTTATAGTTATGCATTGTTTACCGGCGCATAGAGGTGAAGAGATTACTGCAGAAGTAATTGATGGTCCTCATTCTGTAGTATTTGATCAGGCAGAGAATAGATTACATGCCCAAAAAGCACTTCTGATTAAACTAATGTGTTGAAATTATTATTCTGAGATATTAGCTTGATTCTCTTTAAATCAAATTCAAATTACAAGGAAAATCAAGCCTGTTCTCATTTATTTATTTATTTATTTATTTATTTATCTAGTTTCCGTTGTTGAAGAGCCTCTACTATTTTAAAAGAAATTTTATTTAAATACAATGTGCCCCATGTAGCAACTACGAATGCTCCAACTAAATTGAAAAACATGTCTCCCATTGTATCATGTATCCCATACTGAACCAAAAATACATCTATTCCTACCCAAATAGCAAACACATCTGTCACGTATTCTAATATTTCCCAAATAACACCAACAGCTAAAATAAATAGGAAAATAAATATGAACATCAGTCTTGGTGGTAGATGGACTTCATTATCATAAATATCAATCACTCTTACAATAACATATCCTGCTGCAGCCACAACACTTCCAGATACTGCATGAGTTAAGTTGTCCCACCTGTCAATTGTTTCATAGAATCCAAATGTAGTCCCAATTGCATCAAGGAATACTGCAAGGGTTATCCAAAGTACTAAAGATGGCATCAGATTTAGATCAAATCTTTTTTTCATGAGTGCTGGGATGAAAGTTATAAATAAAGCAAGAATTGCGTTTAAAATCACATGTAAATTGCGAGAAAAAACTCCAATGATCAATAAGCCAACTAAACATATTTGCATAAAATATGTTAGAGCTGCTTGTTTAGATGGAGAAACTCCAAATAGTTTTAACATGAAATTAGGTGGCTTGGAAAATGACTTTTCTGAATAAGTGGTTGGTATTTTTTCTGGGAAAATGATATTGTTTGTTTTTTCCAGTCTTTCTTTTTTAAAGTACCAGGCAAAGATGAGTCCTGAAATTAAGCCAGCAATAGTCGAATAAATAAATTCATGCATTACTTCTGCATTAAGTATATCTTCGCCCCGTCCATCCAAAATAAAAGATGTACCCAGAGATATGTCAAGCAACCATCTCATTAAATGCCAAAGGCCAGTTACAGCTAAAGTTGTAATTAAAACAAGTAGAATAGCATACTTTGGATTCATCTTTACAGATGTAAACCAATTGATTTCTGCAACCAATAAGAGTGAAATTGTTGCTATTGATATATAAACAGGTATACGTACCAAAAAAAGGTAACTTGCTGTAGTACTAGCAATAAGTGGAAGTATTACTAAAAATAGAAGATACCATGTAGGCATGACTTTTGGGTTTCTAAAATGTAGAGCTGGTAATATTATTACAATAATTGTAAAGATAGTTAAAACTGTCCACGTATACCTTCCTTCAGAAAAATTTATTATAGCTACAATTATCAAAACTATAACAATAGCCCAAGAAAGAAAGCTGTTTATTTTATTATCTTGGAGTAAATGAGTGAAATGCTGCGTTTTATCCATAATAAATACCAAGTCAACATTTTTTTACAACTTTCATGAAAGATATGAAACTTTGAGCTATTAACAGTCCAATAGTGTTAGAATACTTAAAATAGCAAACTAATGGCCTTTTTATGTATTTAATTACTTGGTAAAACTTGCTATAAATATATAAATTTGTTGTTAATTGTTTTTTAGTTATAGCTATAAGGTATCCCATTATCGAAATTGTGAATTCAAGAATGTTAGATATCAAACTATTTAAGGAAACTATACCAACAAAATAATCTAATTATCATAAAATTTAGAATTAGCTTAGATTGTATTGACATGCTAAATAAATAAAAAATAATAGAACATACTACTTACTTATATAACATATCATTCTGATAGAACCATTTTTCAGAAATTAAAAAAGCAGATTTATATGGTTATTTATTGAAAAGAATTACACTATTTGAGATGTAAAAGCACTATCTAATTTGCACTAGATAGATACAATTTCTATTTATTCGAAAATGATTGCTTTATCTTAAATATATATGCTAAAAAAAAAGGTAAAATAGTTAATATTAGCTTCATATTAACTATATCGACCTTTATTCATTCGATTTAGATTTGGTTTCTAAACCTTTCACATGAATTGATTTCAATATCAAGAAGTTTCTCAATATTCATTTTAGCTGCAATTCCTTTTGGTGCTTCTGCAACAGATGTAATTACACCTATTCCTAGATCTTCTCGAATTTCCCTCATAGCAAATTCATCGCTTAGATCTATTGGAGCAACATTTAGTTTATCTGCAACAAACTTCTTAGCTTCATCAATTCGCATATTTTTAGCGAACTGCATCCTGGCAACTAAGTCCCCTGCAGCTCTAATTCCACTCATACCGGAGGTCATTATATGTGATATCGGCATACCCATCGGGTCGCCGACCCCTATCTATATACCGTCAACGCCAGCAACTTCAACCATAGCTTTACTAGCGCGGGAAACAGCGTCTATTGGAGGGGTTTCAAACATAGGAATTCCACCTACACCCATTCCCATATCTACATGACATGGTATATCAGAGGCTTCTACTGCAGCTTTAATGAACGTTACTGCACGGCCAAGGTTCCATGAAAAGCTTTTACTTGTATTTGTGTTTACAACTGGTCCAAATAGATTTGCGCCTGCTTTTGAGACTAATGGCGCTTGCTGGTGTGGCCAAAGGCCTGCAAGTGTGGTTCCATCATACTCAAGTCCGCCATGCATGCCTAATACACATTCACCTGCCATACCTACTTCAATATACATGTTCGGAAACTCTTTTCTTAGAGCTTCAACTGCATGTAGTGTTGAATACATGTCACCATCTCCAGCTGCACCTGTAGTGTCAAAGTTTACACCGTCTGATGCGGAGCGCATAAGGTGTTGCATGATCCATATCATGTCACGTGTTAAATGGTCTGCAGATTTCTCAATTGATTCCTGTGCTTCAGCAATCTTAAATGCCTTCATGAGATCCCCAGGGTTCTCAAATGGACCATCTGGCGTATAATATAGACCCATATTTGGCATTGCACCATACAACAAAGGAATAATCATATTTTGTTGGCAAACTTCCATTGCTTGACACTCTTGTGCAATTACAGGTTTTACGGGCTTGTAACTGTAATCGATATGGCCAAGTTCCATAGTGTCTGCACCAAATGCACGCTCGTGCATCATACATCCAATCATGCGGCTTGAAGGGATACCTACTCCACTATTTCCTTGATCACCATCTATACGAAGTGTACTGATATCATGTGTTACAGGGACTTCCTTACCTTCTTCAACACCTACCATTCGTCCCTCTAGCATAATGATTTCTGCAATTCTTTCTGTCTCATCGCTGCTAAGACCTGATATTTCACCAAGGTCTGCAGCATCAGCAATACCTGCTTCTAAATCATCCATAATTTGTTTTTTGTCATGATAAACGCGTTTACCATCACCCATTCTTATTGAATATTCTGTTGCCATAGTATACACCCACTTTATACATTAAGTATTTCTTTTACACCGCGTACAGCTTCGGTTGCATTTTCAGCATATAAGTCTGCTCCGATTTTGTCTGCCCACGCTTGTGTAACTGGAGCTCCGCCTAGCATTACTTTAATTTCATCCCTGAGTCCTTCTTCCTTGAGGGCTTCAATTACTTCCTTTTGTCCTTGCATAGTGGTTGTCATTAGTGCGGAAAGTCCTACAACGTTTGCATTGACCTCTTTGATTTTATCAATAAATGCTTTTGTTGGCATGTCACGACCAATATCATGTACTTCAAATCCAGCTGATTGGAGCATTGTTGATACAATAGATTTTCCTATGTCGTGTACATCTCCTTCAACGGTTCCATTAACTATGACTGCAGGCTTCTTTGCTGATTCTCCTGGTTCCATATCTTTTTCAAGTAAGGCTACTCCTTGTGTCATGGCATCTGCTGCCATCATTACATGTGGAAGGAATAGTTTTCCTCTTTCGAACAGAACGCCAACCTCATTCATTCCAGCTGCCAACCCTTTCTCAATAATTTCAGTTGGTTCCATTCCTGCATCTCTTGCTTTCTCCACTGCTGCGATAACATTATCTTTCTTACATGAGATAATGGCATCTGAAAGTTCTTTAGCTAATTCTTCCTTGCTCATTTTCCTACCTACTATGTTTTTGTTAGTAATAGCTAAAAGTATCATTTAGATAGTGATACTTTCATTAGTTCAAATGCAATTCAAAGCTATATATAAATTATGGTTTTGGTTCATAAAACAAAAAGGTAGTGTCGGGTTTTCATTTAAAAATATGTTCAATTGGATATTAACATTAAGTTATTGTTAATACATTGACTAAAATAAATCATTATCTAGACACTATATTTCCAATTTAAATTAAATCTAGATAAGAATTCAAAACAAGTTATTTAATAAATATAGGCCCTTATTTATATAAATTTTCGAATAATTTAGGCTAAAGTATATATATGTCTTAAATTAAGAAGTTCGTTCAAGGTACTTATAGATTAGCTCAAACGACTCCTTTTCTCTTGTACCACCACATTTGTTCACAATATTCTCATGTTTCTTTATTAGTGCCAAAAATTTATCAGAACCCGTTAGTTGGTATCTTGTGCCATGTATGCAAGATTCAATTACTGAAAAAAAACCTCTATTAGGTGCCTTAATCATATTACTGTTAATTTCATAGTGTAAAGGAATTAAATCTGCTGTCAACGAACTGATTTTTTCTTGTATGTTGCGACATTCAAAAAGTACGAAACTTACAGAAGATACAAGAGGATAATATGCAATATTATTATAATCTTTTTTTCTAAACTCAGATGGATTCAAGTTCGAAAATGTGGAAACTACATATAAAAGGGGATCATAAATTATATTTGCAGTTAAAAAAGGATTTACTAAAATATTGTTATATGTATCAGAACCTTTAAAAATACGAATTTTTATGTTTTTATCTGCCCTTATTATTCCCATTGGAGCAGCATTAGCTATATTAGATGAAAAAGTTGTTACAATAGTCTCAGAAATGCCATCTCTTATTCCTACTTTATCAATCTCCTTGAGGATCATATCTTTAATTTGTGTCAAAACCTGAGTCCTCCAAATAATGAGATAAAAAGGCCTGCAACTATAATATCTGCAGTTGAACCAGGGTTTATTCTTTGTTCAAGAAGCTCTTGATCAAATTTATTAAGCTCCGGGATAATTGAGCTTATGGATTGCTTTTTATCATCAATTTTTTGAACCAAATATCTAGCCTTTATACTTACATTTTCTGAAACTTTAGCGTTATGTTTTATTGTTATGAATGTATCATTGTATTCGGATAATAGTTTTAAAAATGTGTAAATTATAGAATAATTTATGTTCTTTTCTTTCTCTTTTAATATATTCATTGGATGAATAAAAGATTCACAAATTAAATTTGAAGCATATCCACATCTTTTAAACCCATTTACCCATTCATTGGCTAAAAGATCTCTGTTTTTAGACATTTGCATTAAATCAAATAGTGTTAGTTTGGAATTTTTAATTTGATCTATTGATTCGCTATTTTTCAAGTCGAACTCATTGACAGATTTAACGCGAACATTCCCGTAATTAAATGCATTATAAAAATTGATGGAATCAACAATGTCAGTATTTTCCACAGTATGTGAAGCGCATGATAGAAGCTGTTGGAGTGTAAATTCTTTTTCTTTATCCACCATTTTAATTATCGCAGCAGCTAGTGGTACAAGTAATACATACGCACCAAAATGTGTGTTCCCACCTCTTTGCCATTTTAAGCTTTCCAAAACTCCTGAATAAATTGACTCTCCCAAGCCCTTGTTATATGTGCATAAATTAAAAATCGTTGGGAAAACTGAAATTGATGATGCCAGAAAATGTTCATATTTAGTATCATCAAAATCATGATCTCTATCAATATTTCCTGGTTTAGGAGTAGCTGAAACTTCGAGGCTCATAGCAAGCTGTGCACACTGTGCAATGTATATACATATACCATTGTGTTCCAAATTACTTGGATGATATAAAATTTTTTCAACGTTATGAGTGGTCATTCTTAGCAACTTTTGCATGATCTAATATATATTCACTTAGTTCTTTTTTTAGAGTCATGTATTCTTGGGGACTTAGCTCAAGAAGATCAAGGACACCGTCTCTCAAAAAACATGGTTTAGATATCTTACAGCACCAAAGAAGACTTCCAAAGCATGTACTATCTCCATACTCTAGCATAGTCCCTTTTCCAAATTCTTTTTTGATTTCAACAAAGTCTTGGGGAGCTAAACCCAATTTTTTTAGCTTATATAGAAGTGCACATGGTTTTACCGGTACACAACAAAAAGTGAGACTTCTTAAGTCTCCTTTACCAGAGCAAAGATGCTTGGGAGAATTATACCAACCTAACTCTTCTTGAAATTGTGTTATATCGTCAACTAATTCTGAGATAAGTGAAGGATTTTCAGCTACTCCTCTTGCAACGGATATAAAATCACAACCACGTGAAAGCATTTCTTTTGCTGTGTTGAAATCGGTGATTGAATTATTTCCAATGATGGTTAAGTCCGTTATGTCACGTATTTTTTTAAGAGCATCAAGGTCACTTCCCTCATCTGGAAGCATTGCATCTACATGAATGATGTCTACACCAGCATTTTCTACTGCTTTCACAAAATTAATATCATCAATGATATTTACTCTAAATTTTATTGATAAAACTACCCCAGTTTCTTTTATTTTTTTAATCCAATAAGTAAGTTTTTTTATATCAGATAATAGCGCTTCGCCTGCACCAACATCAACAATTTCTTTTTGTCTACAATGAGCATCTAGTTCTAGCACAATTTTTTTAGAATAGAATACAGAAGCAATATCTAAAATAGGATCCAATGTAGTACTACGAAGGTTTACACCAATAGCATTTCCTGTTTTTATGTTACTTATTTCACTCAATATCTCATCAAGTGGTGAATCTAAGATGAACTCTTCCCTTCCCCTGTTAATGATTTTTTTAGAAGCATCTTTAGTTTTTTGATCTATACTATATCCACCTAGAAATGCTAGACCAGCTTTATTTGCATGTTGGTTTATGAAATTACTATCATTAATTCCACCCATTGCAGATAACACCACAGGATTTTTGAACTTAATATCACCTATTTCTAAATCGAATGATTGATTGCCCACGTTTGTTCCTCTTTATCAATTTTCAAATTAAAGTTTGTTTTTTGCAATATCCTAAATTGGCCATTTTTTCAAAGTACTTAAAAGTAACTTTTTTTTATATACATAATCACTAATTCATTCAAGATATATATGTATTGAACAAAAATATTTAAATAATGATAATTTAGTAACATGACAAATGATGAGAGAGAATGGACGGCTACCGGGTTGTTTAACCTGAGGAAAGTCTCCCCACCACAAATCACGAGCACCTGTAAAGGGTGCCGGGCGAGAGCTCGGGCAGTTAATTATTAATTAACTCATGTGAGATTACTCACATGATGGCACAGAAACGGAACCAATGTATGTTTATGCTATGATGCAAATAGCTGAGGTCGCATATTATTGGATGGAACGGCGAATCCTCGTGGGTGCAAGTCAAAGAACTAAAAACAGTTCTACTATAAATGACGCTTAGCTGAATGCCGTCTTTGCTATGTTCAAAGAACTGCCTTGTAAATATAATAAACAGGGCCAATGCAATAACAGAAGGGAGCTTATTATTCTCACTCATCTAAAAATTGTAATGTTTTTTTCACATTTACATAATCTACCTGAGTAGCATAACACCCATCATTCATTAGTGGAATTCCATATGTTACAATGCCCTTATTTTTAAGAGACATCATCACTTTATTTAGTTCATAATAACAAGCTATTAATAATGCAGCATCAGCAGATTCTTTTTTAACAATATGTCTTATATAAGAAGAACCTGCAACAATATATAGTTTATAGTTATATTTTTTAGCATCTTTTTTTAAGTTATCAAACATGCATCTACCACATTCTTCGCACATTATACCAAATTGTGTAGAATGTGCTGGACAGTTAAGAGACCTCATACAATGAGGGGCTAAGATTAAACGATTTTTTGTATTTTTAAATCGTGAAAAATTGGCCATATTCTTTAAAGAAACCATCCACATATCGAGTTTAGTTACATCATGAAATCTATCAAAAATAGACTTTATTGGGAGATAAAAAAAATCTAATATATTAGCAAAAAAACTTGCTAGTGATACATGTCTATTAACACTCATCTTGCTTGCGAACAAAGCTATAATGGATAAGCTAACAGATAATACAATGATCACAAAAAGAATTAAACCAATTAAGCTATACATCACACATCTCCATTTTGGTAACCACTTCTTCAATGTCCACAGTAGTCATGTAACATCCATCTTTCAATAGAAAAACCCCTTGGACAGGTATGTGCTTTGATACTGATTGCATTGATTCCGTAAGCTCCTGAAAACAAGCTACACCAATACATGAATTTGGTTTATAACTACGCATGATTTTCTTTACAAAACTATCGCCTGGTATAACAAAAACCTTGAAATTATATTTTCTAGCTTCTTGGCACAATAGACCAATATCACACTTACCACATTCTTTGCACTGGTAACCTACAATTGGATCACACCTTGCCTGACAAGAAGAATGCCTCATACATTGGGGCAAAATTAAGACTTTTTTATCACATATTTTTTTGAACTTATCTATCATTACCGCGTTTCTTACTTCAACAAGTATTTCATCAACAAGTGTATCTTTAATTGAAAATACATGGCATATCCATTTTGCAGGTGAATAAAACAGATAAAGAACAAATAAAATTAAATTAGGAAATATCATTGTATTTCTTTTAAAACTATATAATCCAATAAGTAAAGTAAAACCAGTAATTGAAAAAATAGCTATTGCCAGATATACAAATAATCTACCAAACAGCTCATATGAAAAAACCATGAATTATAAACAATACCTTTAATTTTAAATTTAACTATAAATTGACTAAAAAAATAGAGAAGTGGTGGGCAAGAGTGTAATTCTCATGCCTCATTATTTTGTTCTTCTGTCTCTTCTTGGGGTTCTTCTGGATCGGGTTCAACACTTAAGTCAAGAGCTCTAGCTGAAAGAATAACTACATCTTCGACTTCTAAATCGCTTGCATTTAATTCATCCCTTCCATCTGAAAGGTTTCTTTTGCAGAATGGACATGCACTTGAAAGAATGTCCGCATTCACTTCCAGAGCATCTTTGACACGTGCAGTTCCTACACTAAGTGCAAGATCAGGCAAGCCCGCTTTAACACCACCGCCAGCACCACAGCATCTTTGTTTGTCTTTAACTTCGTTCATTTCTACAAGTTCAATCCCTGGTATATCAGATAGTACTTTTCTAGGAGCTTCAAATACTCCTATATGCCTACCAAGGTGACAAGGGTCATGGTATGTCACTTTCTTATCAATAGATTTTTCCCAATTAATTTTACCTTCATCTATAAGTTCGGCCAAGAATTCAGTCATATGTAGAACTTCAAATGGAAGTTCTTCACCAAGCTGACGGGGCCAATCAATTGTTGCTGCACGGAAACATCCAGAACAGGCCATTACAACTCTCTTTGCGCCCTTTTCTACAATTGCATCAACATTATGGCGAGCTAATTTTTTTGGATTGTCATCTATATGAGCTTGACCCGTCCTAATCAATGCAGATCCACAGCACCATTCATCTTCACCTAACATAGTAAATTTAATTCCAAGTTTGTTTAGAATGCGAGCTGTGCCAATTGCAACTGCAAGTTGATTATATCCTGCAGTACATCCTGTATAATAAACAATTTCTGCTTTATCTTCAATCTCTACATCTTTTGGAACCCAATCTAACCTTGCCTCTTGATCTTTCATGTAAGGATTTTTGTATTCACCAATCAGTTTTGGGAAAAGGCCTTGTTTACCAACAGGACCATTACCTCTTTTTACTAAATTTGCACGAAGAGATTCCCAAAGTTCAACAAGGTTCATGCCAGATTCACAATTGGTTGCGCATCTGCCGCATGTAGTGCAATGATATAGATCATCATTAAACTGCTGGAGTTCTTCATCTGTAAACTCCTTAGGTCCAAATAATTGTGCTCTAAATCCAAATGATCGGTCTATGTATTCTTTCCATCTCCTAACCTTAAATCGTGGAGATATTCCAGGCTCATAGCCAGATCCTTCATAAGTTGGGCACCATTCGTCACATTGACCACATCTTGTACATGCATCGAGTTCCATTAGTTGTACTGCTGTTAAATTTTGGGTGTTAACTGAGGGTTGTTCTTTAGTCATTATTATTCGCCCCCTTTGTTTGCTATGAGCGCAAGAGGTGTTGCTATCACATGTATATATTTACTAAATGGAATATATGCAATACAGAATAGCAATGAAATTACTGAATGGAACAGTGCAACTATAGGTGCATAGAAAGGATCAATTCCAAGACCCCATACTTGGTCTATTCTAATTCCATTTGCAACAAAACCAGTAACTATGATTAAAGTTAGACCTGCTAATAAGATAGTATCATAAGCAATTGTAGCTTCTCTAATTTTTGGTATGAAAATCCTTCTGAAAATCGCTATTAAGACACCAACAGTTAAAAGTATACTAAACCAGTGGAAAGCCCATTGTGCACTCTCTCTAAATGCCATTGGGTCTACATTGATACCTGCTAAGTGCATTAATTCAACTACAAACATCGCAACTGAGAGTAGGAAAAGTGTCATCCACCCAACAAAAATAGCCATATGCATAAACCACCTTATAGGGTGTTTGCGCCAAATTCTTCTTTGTAGTAAAATATCTAATATAATTACCTTCCATAATGGTTGTGCATGGGGTGCGTGTGATGCTTGACCAAGTTGAATAATAAACGTTTTAATAAATGCTAGTACATTGCCATTTGATGGTTCCAGTCCATAGCCTTCTGAGCCATAGCTCCATTTTTTGAGATTTAGATACATCCCATAAAGAAATATCAAAATAGCTATTGTAGATAGCACCATCATCTGTCCAAATGTTATCTTCCATTCAGGTGTGAACCCTGAGAAATATTCCATGTAAACGATTCCTCCTATTGTTTATACACAGTGTTTTATGACAATTATCAAATACTTATGTAAGCTGTTTTTTAGTTGAAGACTACTCAAATATATTGTCTTAGTCATCTTATTAGAGTAGTTTTTGACGATTTAAATCATATAAGTTTATAATAACATACCAGTAAGTTTGGAATTAAATTAGTTACCTTTCACCTTAGAAACCTGTACTAGTAACATAAAGATATTGAACCATAATTAGAGCTAACTATGGTTAATTTGGATAGTGGACGAATCTATTGTATATAAATATTTTCATTGCTAGTAGTTCAATTCTAACACGTGAAAATATTTACAATATTGAAACTGTTAATGAAATAAAAAAAATAATAGAAGATTATAACCCAACTTCTTCCTTAAACTTATCCATACCAATGCTTTCTACATATTCTCCAAGTCTTTTACGTTTTGCATTCTCTTTGTAGAAAGAAATTATTCTTTCAATGGTTGACATGGCTTCTTCTTCAGATAAATCTTTAGCTACAATCTCACCTATTCGTGGCTTCATTCCTGCACTACCACCAATAAAAAGATTATATCCTTTGGATGTACCCAAGAGTCCAATGTCCTTAACGGCTGGTTCTGAACAAGAATTGATGCAGCCTGCTACTCCTATCTTAAGTTTACCTGGTAGTTCCATTCCATGGTAGATTTCATCAAGTTTCAAGCCAAGACCTACTGCATCCTGTTTGCCTCTTTTACAAAATGTTGTACCCGGACAAATTTTTATGCTCCTTATACAAAGACCTATGGCTGCTCCTGGTTTCATTCCCAAATCGTTCCAAATATTGTCAAGGTCTTCTTCTTTTACCCCTACTATAGCTATTCTTTGGGCAGAGGTTACTTTTATAGCAGCTGCATCATATTTATCAGCAACATCAGCTAGCTTTCTTAAAAGTTCTGAAGAAGCAATTCCACCGGGTATGTGGGGCGCAATTGCATATGTTTCTTTGTCCCTTTGTAAAATAGCACCTTTTTCAAGTATATCTGAACTCATTTTTATTACTCCATTTAGAAGATAGAATCACGTAATTCTATCTGTATACACTTTAGTAATTGCATAGCTCTACTATAAAGAATCTTTCTATAAACAAAGGTTTCACCCGTTTTTCTTAAAATGTTTTCATTAGTAGAAAAATATAATTATTTAGTAGGGGATAAGAGTAGTAATCATGAAAATCTATATAGACGAAAATAAGTGTAATGGTTGTGGTGCTTGCAGAAGAGCTTGTCCAAAAGGGCCACGTATATACTCTATAGAAGATGTTAATAACAAACAGGTTGCTGTTGTAAAAGATCCGAGTTATTGTTTGGGCTGTAAGATGTGTACAACTGTATGTAAACCAAATGCAATCACACTTATAGAATGAAATGAGCTATTAGTAAATTATTTTACAAACGTTGTTGATATGTCCATTAAAATTAAAGTCGTACTTGTAGAACCTTTATATGAAGGTAATGTAGGTTCAGTTGCCAGGGCCATGAAAAATTTTGGTTTAAAAGATTTAGTTCTAGTAAATCCCTGTAAACTTGAAGGTGCTGCAAAAGCAATGGCGTCGCATGCTAAAGATATATTAAATAACGCTACTATCTATGAAACTTTAAACGATGCTCTTAGCGATGATTCTAGTATTGTAGTTGCGACTACTGGAATTAAAACTGGTAAAAAAGATGAACATCTAAGATTTCCAGCTTTGAGTCCAAAAGAACTAAAGTATAAAATTAATGGTTTTTGCAAAAATAGTTCTCAGATCACTCTAATGTTTGGGAGAGAAAATATCGGATTTACTAATGATGAATTAAAACTTTGTGATCTTTTAGTTACTATACCAACCTCGCAAGAGTATCCTATTATGAACTTATCACATGCAGCAAGCATTTTGTTTTATGAATTAAGTGATACGGATATTGGTAATTTTGTTCCAGCCGATAAATTTGATAAAGATTTGTTAATTGATCATATAGTTATGCTTCTTACATCTATAAATTATCCCGAGCATAAATTTGATAAAACATGTTTAATGATACGGAGAATTATTGGAAGAGCTAACTTAACATCTCGAGAAGTGCAAACTCTTAGAGGTATAATTAGGAACATACAAAGAAAAATGAGACTATTATAGCATAAACAATAATTGCTGATACATTATTAAAAGGTACAACAAATGACAGAAAATAAATGGATAGATAAGTTTAAAATATTTTTTCGCAGATATTATTGGGATGATATACTAGAACTCGCAAATGAATACCCTGATAGAAAAAATGTGGTTGTAGACTTTTCTGACTTAGACAACTTTGATAGAAAGCTGGGTGATTATCTATTATATGAACCTGATGAAGTTTTACCTTCCGCAAATAACGCACTGAAAGAATTATTGGAACTGCAAATAGAAAAAGAAGTAAGTGATCTATATGTTAGGTTTATTCACATCCCTACTAAAATTCCTAACAGGGAACTTAGAAGTAAGCACCTCTTAAAATTGCTTGCTATTGAAGGTATGATTAGAAAAGCAACCGAGGTAAGACCCAAAATAACCAATGCTGCTTTTTATTGCATGCGATGTGAGCATGTCACAATGCTTCCTCAGTCAGGTCCAAAATTTACGGAACCCCATGAATGTGAAAACGATACATGTGGTAAAAGGGGACCTTTTAAGATACTTGTTGAAAAATCTACTTTTGTCGATGCTCAAAAATTGCAGATACAAGAATCACCGGAAAACCTAAAAGGTGGGACTCAACCACAAAGTCTTGACGTTGATGTCGAGAATGATCTTGCTGGTATCGCTAAGCCTGGCGATAGGATTATCATTAACGGTATTTTAAGGTCACACCAAAGAACATTACGCGATGGGAAATCTCCATTTTATGACTTGGTACTACATGCTAACTCAATAGAATATGTTGACAAAGAGTTTGATGAGCTTGAAATTACACCTGAAGATGAAGATAAAATCTTAGAACTTAGTCGAAATCCAAATATTTACAGTTTAGTTACAAAATCAATAGCACCTTCAATATATGGATACGAAGAGATAAAAGAAGCTTTGGCGATGCAACTTTTCTCTGGGGTTGCAAAGTACTTACCAGACGGTTCAAGAGTAAGAGGTGATATTCACATTCTATTTGTTGGTGATCCCGGTATTGCTAAAAGCCAACTGTTGAGATATATGGTTAAGCTTGCACCCCGGGGAGTTTTTGCTTCAGGTAAAAGTGCATCATCAAGTGGTTTAACAGCAGCTGCTGTAAGAGATGAAATGGGTGATGGAAGATGGACCTTAGAAGCAGGTGCACTCGTTATGGCAGATATGGGGGTAGCCGCGGTTGATGAGATGGATAAAATGAGGTCTGAAGATAAGAGTGCTTTGCATGAAGCTATGGAACAACAAACAATATCTGTAGCCAAAGCGGGAATTATTGCAACACTTCGATCAAGATGTGCACTTCTTGGGGCTGCTAATCCTAAATATGGAAGATTTGATCGATATGAGGGGATTGCACAACAGATAAATATGCCACCTGCCTTAATGTCTCGATTTGATTTGATTTTTGTAATGTTAGATACACCAAATGAAGAGATGGATAACAGGATTGCAAAGCATATACTAAAATCTCATTTTGCAGGAGAAATGTCGGAACAGAAAAGAAAATTAGCTGGATCCTTAATAACTGATTCAGATGTTCATACACAGATGGAACCCATTTTGCCACCAATTGATCCAGAACTTATGAGAAAGTATGTAGCATATTCTAGAAAAAAAATTTTCCCAATTATGGACGAAAATGCCAGGCAGCATTTGATTGATTTTTATCTTGACCTTAGAAAAATGGGAGAAACGAAAGATGCACCTGTTCCAGTAACTGCAAGGCAATTAGAAGCACTTGTTAGATTGGCAGAGGCGAGTGCAAGGTTAAGATTAAGCAATACTGTTAGCTTAGAAGATGCTAAAAGAACCACTACAACTGTTTTTTCATGTTTAAAGCAAGTAGGCGTTGATCCAGACACAGGTACTTTTGATGTAGATTTTATAGAATCTGGAACAACTAAAAGTCAAAGAGATAAAATAAAAGTTGTGAAAGAAATAATTCGAAAGGTTGGTGAACGTCATGCTGGAGGCAATGCTCCACTTCATGAGATATATGAAGAAGCCGAACTTGAAGAAATTGATAGAGAACATGTAGAAGATCTTATTAATAAAATGAGTCGTCAAGGTGATCTTTTAAAACCTAAGAAAGACCATGTAAGAATAGTATAATAAGTATAGCATCATGAAAAGGGTAAGTATAAATGTACTTAAAAATCCATAGATCTGAAAGAGAAATTTTAGTTGCTGTGTGTGACAAAGAAATACTAGGAGCTAAACTAGTTGATGGTAGTTTTGCTGTAAAATTAAATGAAGAGTTTTACAAGGGAGACTTAGTGGATGAAAATGTAGTTATTGATGCATTAAAATCCGCAACAACTGCTAATATATTTGGGGAAAAAGCAATCAATTGTGCGATTAAGTGTAAGGTTATTAACCAAAATAACATAATTGAGATTGATGGAGTACCACATGCTCAGTTATTTAGAGTTTGAATCAATATAATTTTTATTTGCACATATAGAATAAGGGTGAATGAATGAACAATGCTAGTACAGATAATTCTGAAATTGAAATACTAACTACCAATAAACTATTGGAGGGAGTAATAAAAAAACATGAAAAGCTTTTGGAAAACTATAAACAAGAGTTTGAGGAACTTGACAATAGGTTGAAATCGTTGAAAGATAATTATTACTCCCAAAAGAAAGAAAAGGATAGAATAATAGAAAGATGCGATGTTTTAAAAGAAAAAAGACAGCAACTTTACCATCAAGCAGAACAAGCTCTATGGGATTTTATTCATAAGTCTGATCAAGTGGATAGAAAAGTTCAAGATGATTTGATGGCATCTTTCAAGAAAGTAAGAAAAACAAAAAATATTGCTGATGAAAAGGAAGCAATTGACAATTTAAATAGTTATTTAAATGAGATTAACTCCAAAGATAAATCATTAAGTAAAATAATTTCATTGATTCAAGCAAAAGTTAATGAAGCTAGAATAGCAAGTGAAGAGTTTTTTTCCATTGATGGAACTGATATCAAGATACTAGAAGATATTCATAAAACTGATAAGATAATCAATGAGATAGGGCCTCGACATGAGTGGTTAGAGAAAAGAATAAAAAGTCATGAAGAAGCTCTTAATTACTGGAGTAATCAATACAATGCAGAAAAAACAGATGTGGTGGTTTGATGGATAATACTTCACCGCTCTCAGAGAAAGAACTAAAAAATAAAGTCAATGAGCTGAGAACACAATTAAATCATAACGAAAGAGCTTTGAAATCAGCTTTTAACGATTTAAGAATGCATCGCACAAATGTTGATGAAATTAAACAAAAAAGGGATGATCTTAACGCACGAGTTAAACAAAAAGTAGATGAAGCCAAGAAACTAAAAGAAGAAAGAGATCGCATAAATAAAGAAATTGCACAAATTAAAGAAGAAAGAGATCGTTTGAAAAGTGAAAATGATAATAAAATTGAAACTATTTCTAAATTAAAAAGTAAAAGAAATGGCTTAAACCAAGAATCTAAAGGTAGTGTAGATTCCTTATCTAAAGCCTATAAAGATGAACTTGATGTCTTTCTAAAAGAAGATATACCTTTAAACCATGAAATAAATTTATTTGCAAGGCTTAAAGATTTAGGATACAGGTTGAAAACTGCTTCTAATGCAGATGACGTTCATGAACAGATTATCGAAAGTTATGTGTCGTCCAAAGATATATACGAGCAAAGCAATGATTTAAGCACAAAAATAAAATCTTTGGCTGAGAAATCCCAACTTTATCATGAGCAAATGATTGCTCAATTTAAAGAAGTTGATGAATTAAGGAAAGAAGCTGATACATATCATGCTCAAATAAAAGAGATATATGCTACAACTGATCCAATAAGAGCAAAGATTGATCCTCTTAAAGAATCTATAAATAAGCTGAGAGCGGAACTTGATGTTTACCTAGAAAAACTAAATGAAATACAAGCTGAAAAAGATAAAAAGAAAATGGAAGACAAGCATATCCAGGCAAAAGAAAAATTAGAGAATACAGGTAAAATGAGTTTAGAAGATTTGAAGGTTCTTATGGAAAAAGGTGATTTAGAGCTTTAAAGTTAAACAAACTTTTTACATAGGCTCTAGCACCAACTTATTGTCTTCCTCAGAAATTTAACTCAAGTTAGTCAAATAAATGATTTATTTCCTGCTCTTGAAGTTATTTACTAAAAGGAACCACATTAATATAAGCGAAAATACAAATATGGTACCATTTACACCTGATTCTGGAATAGTATCATTATCATGATTAACGTTGTCATTATTCATGTTTGAATTATATTGATCATTATTCACTTCTGGAGGGGGGAGTGTTGGATCTTGATATTGATATACTGGATTGAAAGTAACAAGTTCACCATCTGGGCCTATATGTATTCCATCCACTGTTATATTAAATATTTTTTCAGAATTTTTCTTATAAATCAGCGAATCACCTTCAGAAAGAATATCTTCTTCAACAAGTTCACCGTTTTGAGTTAATTGAAGCCAAATATTTTGTTGTTCTAGGTTGACATAAGTAACTTTTAATTCATAACCTTGATAAAACCTAGTCCATGTTTCTCCAGTTTCAAGAAAGAAACTTGATTCAACAGGTAATTCTATCTGAACAGAGTTGTTATCATCAAAACTGTTTGGACTTGTAGATACTACAAATGGTTGCAAAAAAATGATTGTTAAAGTTATAATAAATATAAATATTAGATTTTTATTTTCTTTGTTTAGTCTCATAATTACATCTTCCTGCAATCACTTCTTGTGTCCCAGAGTCTTTTGTTTGCACAACAAGAGAGCCTCTTTCAGTAATATTTATAGCTTTTCCTACAATAGACATATTTGGTGCACTAATTGATACTTCTTTGCCAATAGTATCTGAAAGTTCAGTCCACTCTTGAAGAATTGACTGAAATGGTTGGGACTTAAACTTAATGTAGTATTGGTCAAGATTGTTCAGAAGGACTCGGAATAAATCTATTTTCTTTATTGGGTAACCAAGTTCTTTTTTTAGAGTTGTGCTATTTTTTCTTAGCTCCTCATCTCCAAGATCCTGTATATCATTGTTTACATTTATGCCAATACCAACCACTACAAATTCTAGCTGATCCAGTTCTGCACCAATTTCTGTTAGAATTCCACATACTTTTTTTCCATTAATTAAAATGTCATTTGGCCATTTTATAGAAGCATCTAAACCAAAACTTCTTATAGTCCTTGCAACTGCTATACCTGATATAAGAGTAATTCGAGATGAATTTACTATCGATGTCCTTGGCTTTAATATAACTGAAAGCCACATTCCACCTAAGTCAGAGTACCAAACTTTCCCCATTCTCCCTCGACCCTTCTTTTGAGTTTCAGAGACTATAACTGTACCTTCCTTTTCAATATTAGCAATTTTTTTAGCAACATCATTAGTCGAATTAGTCTCCTTATAGTATAATATTTTTTTACCAAGTATTTCAGTTTCAAGCTCAGATAATAAGTTTTCCGCATAGAGATTGTCTGGAGTATACTCTAAAGAATAGCCAAGTTTGGGCTTAGAGCATATAGGATATCCTTGTTTCTGTAATAATTTAATATGTTTCCAGACCATTGTCCTAGATATTTTAAGGACTGTACCTATATGCTCTCCAGATACAGCATCCCCCTCCGCTTTTTTGAGGATTTTAAGTATGCTTGTTTTTTGATCTTCCAAAATATCCCCACATCATTTTATTTTATATGTGAATTATTATATTGCTTTGAACAATATGTATACATTATGATTATTAATATTTTAATCTAAAATAATTATTTAAAACGTTTTAAAGAACCAATTATTCTATAACAGTCCATATAAAGTAACTCTCTTTATAATCATTATATGATAGTGGTATTAGAAAAAACATTCAGCAAAAATCCAAGAACAAACTTACTTATTTGATATTTATACAATTTTCATAGTTGTTAATAAAAAAGTTGATATCGCTATCTTGTTGGCCATAGCTACAGTATAGAAAAATAAAGTAATTAGCTGAATATTTCTATTGACAGCCTAGATTGAACCTATTTTTAAAACCAAATAAGCCTAATAAGATTATTTAGGCTTACGACGATCTAGTTCTTGGGTAGATTCCATGTAGGATTTTACTGCAGCTGCCACTGCTGCTACTTTTGGATTATAGTCGTCAAGTGCAGAAGCTAAAGTTCGGCTTGCCTTTGAATCCGCATCTACAATCTTTTTTACTTCTTCAAGTATATTGTTGTCTTCTATAAAGTGAGTTGTCAAGTTACCTTCTTTGAATTCTGAATTTGAAAGAACAGCTCTATGAAATGGAAGATTTGTAGTGACACCTACTACCACATATTCATAAAGTGCACGTTTCATTCGATTTATTGCTTCGTCCCTATCACGTCCCCATACAGAAAGTTTTGAAATCATAGAATCATAGTAAGGCGATATTGTGTATCCAACATGAACTCCACTATCCACCCTCACACCAGGTCCACCGGCTGACCTATATCTTCGGATTTTTCCTGGTGAAGGAGCAAAATCATTCAAAGGATCTTCTGCATTAATTCTGCATTCAATTGCACAGCCGTTTATTTTAATATCATCTTGCTTATATGGTAATTCTTCACCGTATGCTATTTTTAATTGGTCTTTAGCGAGGTCTATACCAGTTATTAGTTCAGTTATTGGATGTTCTACCTGCAATCTTGTATTAACTTCCAAGAAATAAAAATCACCTTTCGAGTATAAAAACTCAACAGTTCCTGCATTTTCATAGTTGATTGTTTTTGCAGCTTTAACAGCTGCTTCACCCATAGTTTCCCTGAATTCTGGTGTCATTACTGGAGAAGGAGCTTCTTCGATCAATTTTTGATGTCTTCGTTGAATAGAACACTCTCTGTCAGATACATATATAGTATTCCCATATTTGTCAGCTAAAATTTGAAACTCAATATGTCTTGGTTCCGGAAGATATTTCTCAATGAAAACCGTTGGATCACCAAAGGTAGATTTAGCTACTGATTGTATTGAACGAACAGATGCTGCAAACTTTTCTTTTGAATGCACCACTTTCATCCCAATACCACCACCCCCTGCAGAAGCTTTTATCATTACAGGATAGCCAATCGAATCAGCTATTTCCATAGCTTCATCTACATTATCTATAGGTTCACCGGTACCAGGAACAACTGGAACACCAGCTTTTTCCATAATCTCACGTGCAGAAATTTTGCTTCCCATTTTCCTAATTGCTTCGCTTGGAGGGCCTATGAATGTAATACCCGCTTTGTCACAAGCATCCGCGAAATTAGCATTCTCTGAGAGAAAACCATAGCCTGGATGTATGGCATCTACACCGCTTTTCTCAGCAACATCAAGAATTTTATCTATATTCAAATAGCTTTTACTTGCAGGTGGCTCACCTATAGCATAAGCTTCATCTGCATATTTTGTAAATAGAGCATTGCTATCAGCATCGGAATAAACACCTACCGTAGAGATACCAAGTTCTTTACAAGCACGCATAACTCTAATAGCAATTTCTCCTCTGTTCGCAACAAGAACTTTATCAAACATAAAGAATCACACCAGCCATTTATTCAATTAACATTAGTATATCGCCTGTGCTAACAGAATCGCCATTTGACACATATATTTCTTTAACTGTGCCACTCTGTGATGCACTTACTGAATTTTCCATTTTCATTGCTTCAATAACACATAAAGTGTCGCCAGCTTCTACTTGATCCCCTGTATCAACATCAACTGAGAGAACCACACCTTGCATATCACATTTAACACTACCTTTACTTTCTATAGGATTTTGTGGCTTATCTTTTTCACTGTTCTCTGAAATATTCAAAGTTCCTGATTTTGGTTCCACTTTTACGTTGAAAACGTCTCCTTCTACTTCAACTTTAAATTCAGTTGGATAACTGGTATTCTGAGAAATAATATCTTTACAATCGTTAGGCATAACAGGCGTAAGAACTTCTGGTTCAAGTTCACCTTTTAAAAACTTGGGTGCTACCGAAGGATAAAGAATATAAGTTAAAATATCTTCTTCTTTTTTAATTATACCCATTTCTTCAGCTTGAAGCTTCATTTTATCGTATTCTGGTGATAATAGGTCAGCCGGTCGAGATGTGATAGGAGTTTCTTCCCCAATAATCATAGCAACAAAATCTTGATCCATTGGTTTTGGGGGTCGCCCATAGAGACCTCTCACATAATCTTTAACTTCCTTTGGCACGACTTTGTATCTCTCTCCCATTAATACATTTAAAACAGCTTGGGTTCCTACTATTTGGCTAGTTGGAGTTACAAGTGGTGGATATCCAAGTTCAGCTCTTACACGTGGCATCTCTTCAAGGACTTCTTCATATTTGTCAAGTGCATTTTGTTCCTTTAATTGAGATACTAGATTTGATAGCATACCACCTGGAATTTGGTATAAGAGAACATTTGTATCAATTTGTTCAGATATTGGGTCAAGAATACATTGATATTTTGATTTCAGGTTTCTAAAATAGAGGGCTGCTTCGGTCATACATTTTAGATCCAGGCCTGTTTCATAAGGTGTACCTTGCAAACCCGCCACTATAGATTCAGAAGGGGGTTGGGAAGTTCCCCACGAAAGAGGAGATAAAGCCGTATCTAATATATCTACTCCTGCCTCACAAGCTGCCATATAGCTCATTGGAGCCATGCCAGATGTACAGTGTGAGTGGAGTGCAATTGGTAATGATATTTCATCTTTAAGCGATTGAATCAAACTTTTTGCATTATGTGGGGATATCAGTCCGGCCATATCTTTAATGCACAATGAATCACAACCCATATGTTCAAGTTCTTTTGCAAACTCAACATATTTTTCAGTGGTATGTACCGGGCTAATTGTATAAGATATAGCACCCTGGACATGTGCTCCTATATCAGTTGCTGTCTTAATTGAAGTTTGCATGTTTCTAACATCATTCACAGCATCAAATATCCTAAATATATCAATACCATTTTCAAAAGCTTTAGACACAAATTTTTCAACTACATCATCTGAGTAGTGTCTGTATCCTACAAGATTTTGGCCTCTTAGCAACATCTGTGCCTTAGTCTTTCTCATATGTTGCTTAATTTCTCTTAACCTAACCCACGGATCCTCATTAAGATACCTTATACATGTATCAAATGTTGCACCCCCCCACATCTCAAGTGAAAAATAGCCAGCCTCATCTAACTTGTCTATTACTGGAAGCATATCTTCTGTACGCATTCTAGTTGCTAGTAGAGATTGATGTGCATCTCGTAGAACAGTTTCTGTTATTTTAACTTTCATATTTTAACCTCTGGAAATGATATAGGTTTTTTAAATGTAAAAGTAAATTTACCTAGTTAAAAACTATAAATAAATTGTACCATATAGTACAGCTTAATTTATTAATATTATGGTTTCATTTATATATTAACTAATGAAACAAATAGTAGATAAAAAAATAAAAGTATAGAAAAAGGTGAAATATCATATTTTTGCAATAAATATGTACTACATAAAATCAATCTTCAGGATATAGTACATAGAGACATGCATTTTCACGCATTTCCATATAACCTTGTGTTTCAGAAACTCCGGCTTTTGACAAAAGTACTTTTTTCCAAGCTTCTGGAGGCATTGCAACATGCCCTGTATATGATTTTGCAGCTATTTGTGCATAATTTAATGGTTTACCCGCAATCTTTATTCTTTTTGCAACTTCTTGTCGATATGTTTGATGCATCATACATGCGCTAAATGCAGCTGATGGTTGTACAGTATTGTTATAGTGGTCAGTTGCTTCCCTGTGAACTTGGTTGAAGTTCCCTAGCCTTTTTATATATTCACGTATAGCATTTGAAAATGGACAAATCTCAGTTACAAAACCGTTTGGACTAATTTGCTTTATCCCTTCAAAAGAAGAGAAAACGGATTCGCCTGCAGATACTGCATTTGCAAAATCTTCCCAAGTTTCATATTCTTCTTCTGGGACTGCTTTTGCTAAAGACTCTGCCTGGCTAATCATATAATTAGTGAAACCTTCAACTCCTTGTTTATCAGCTATATCCTCAAAAAACAAGAATACTGAAACATCAATAAATGGGTTTGATTTTATATCTTCTGCCACAATAATCACCTTTACAACTCAAGATCTCCATCTGAACTAGTTTTTCCTTTAATAACTAATGCATAAACACAAGAAGCACTTCTCAATATACTTTTGATATGTCTCTCGTCAACATTTATTTTTGAGAGATTTTCAGGTAGCATTTTCACTTCACCTAAACGCCCCTTATTTGCAAGTTGAAGACAATCAAGTTCTTGTTTTGCAACAGTTATATTATTGGATGCAACTTCTCTAAACTTTTGATGTGTTATGCAGTAGTTACATACAGATGAATCATGAACTCTTACATTAAAGCTATCTGAAACATCATTATCAGATTCTGGAAGTGGACCGATCTTTTGAATATAACGGTGCATAGTAGGGGCCATTGTACATACCTTCAAAGCATAAACATACCCTATTACATCACCATCGCGATCTGTTATAGCTAAATCAGTAAGTACATTAACGCTGCCTTCCATAGTAAGAGCTGTACGCCCTTCTTTCATAGCAACATTGAATGCAGGCCAACCCACATACGCTTCTTTCCCCATTCTTTCAGCATATGATTCACCGACACGAAGCCAATATTCTACAACTCCTTCTGTACCTGCCTTGCCGACCATATCGTCAACAAGCGAGTATAATGCAATATCCATCATTTTTGTACGCTCCTATTCTAGCTATTTTTTCATGAACTATAAGTCATATAACTTGTTTAATTTTATTTGAACTTTTTTTGAATTAGGTTTAGCATTATTGCAGTTAGTTTTTAGTATACTTACCGATATATAATGATAGTTTACTCAAATAGCTTATTACTAATGTTACCAGATATTAGTACTTATTTATGCTATATCATTCTATTTTACTTTTTTATGATATTAATTTTTGATATATCAATGCAAAAATGCCGCTAAATTAAAACTATGTTCTATAAATATTAAGTTTGTTGTTTGAAAATATTTTTTCAAGCTCTGTAAAATCATATTTTCTCTAATAAATTAACCTAAACAACTCTACCATTTAATTAATCTGACAGAAACATTTTTTACTGTTATTAAATTAAAATATGCTGAATAAATCTAGTAAATAAAATAGCATGAGAGTGTCTAAAAATTTATACAGTTTTCTCATTTACTCTTATCATAGGCTAAAGCCCACAAAAGCTCACGGTTTTTTGGATATAGTTCTGTTGTCGTGAAATTATCTTCCTCAATGATTGATTTTGCTTCTGATATAGATTCTACTTTAACAAACTCGTCTTTTTTTCCATTAATTCGATATCTCAAAAATAAATTCCCATCCTTAGATTTTATTAGATCAGCAAAATCCATAGATTCATCATTTTTCTTCTTTTTTTCAAATGATTTGTGGCTTTTAGAATACCACATTGTAAAGATGGTATCATTTTCACTTAATGAAACGTTATCATCTTCTGGAGGGGTTGTATCATGAGGTTTATTTTCATCTCTCGATAAAGTACTTAATGAACCGTCAATAGGTTTTTCAGTTGATTTTTCTGAAACATTCTCTTTTTTTGGTTGGGTCTTATAAGAGTTTGTGTTTTTCATAGCATGAAATTTTTTAAACTCATCGACTATAGATTTTTTATTATTGTTTCTATTTGATGGATTTTCTTGAATAAATTGTATCCACCTATTGTTCATGTAATCACCATGTCGTGTTGAGATTATTAAATGAATCATTTAAGTATATACCCATAAACATTAGCTCATCAAGATTTGATCCAACGAATTTATGAGACTTTCTTTTGACTCATTGTTGAGAAATAAAAACATATCGGAATATAGGGTATTAAGTCCCGAAGAGCCTGACACTGACTCAACCATAAACATAGTTTCAAGCACTAAAGTATCATTATCTATCAAACCATCATCATTATCATTTGAAAATTCAATTAAATTTTCTAGAACATTAAATATAGTTCCAGAAACACTATATGGAGATGAATGTGTTACATTTATACCTAAAAATTGGGAAACAGCATTAAAATAAGAACCTATTAATATATTCGTTGTTTCATTAATTGATGATTCACTATATGTAAAATCTTCATCTTCAACATTATCTAAAACAACATCTCTCAGTAGAATAGCATTATTTACATCCATCAGCATTAATGAAAATCCATCAATATCTCCTTTTAGCCTAGATATAATTCCAACCATTGTTATTGATTCAGGAATCGAAGTGGCCATTTGCCTGATATCAAGAGTATATACATTAGCAAGGTTCAGTTTTACCCTTTTTCCAATCATGTTTGAAAGAGATGTGGTTGCATTTCCCATACCAATGGTAGCAATTTCTTTTATAGCATCAACATGAAAAGATTTTAGCTTTTGATTGTCTTGGATGTTCTCGTCCATAAAGTTATTCTCTCCCTATATCATATAATGATAGTTCCATAAAGTGCACTTTTAACTGTCAAATTACCAGTATTAGTATCAAGTTTGATCGTTCGCCCATAATTCTTGCCAGTATCCTGACCTTTTATTGGGATGTTTAATTTATATAATACTTCTTTAGTGGAACTAATGTTCCTTTCGCCTATTTTTAGGTTACCATTTTTTGAACTGAACATGCTGGCTCCACCTACAATCTTAGCCTCTAATCTCCTTTTAGATGCGCCCCTTTCAATAATATCATCTATTAATAGTGGTATTCCAGTATCTGCAAACTTAGCTAAATTTTCTTTAGACCTTGCTTGATCAACAGATGGGAGCATGATATGTAAAAGTCCACCCAATTTAGTTTTTGAATCATATAATGTAATTCCTACACATGACCCTAAGCCTAATGTTGTCAAGCTTATAGGTGATGTACCTATAGCATAATCTGCCATTCCAACGGTAATTATATTCATTAACTATTACATCCAACATTGTAACTACTTAAGTCAACTAACCATTCCATCAATTATATCCATAATGATTTTAAGTGAAGCCGTATCAACCAGTACTAAAATATTTCCTTCAACAATATCATTTTTTACTTTCATTTCTGTATCAAGAACAAGAGAGTGTTCAAAGTCCTTGCTCATTTCTATTAAAACGAGGTCTAATATAGCACCGGCCATGTCATAAGTTGCAGAAGGTGTATCTATTGAAATATTCATGTTAAGAAAATTTGAAAGAGAAGTTACATATGTGCCACCTAAGATATGTCCAATTTCTTCCATCATAGACATAATCATTTCATTCTTAGTCTCTTCATCGAAATTCGATAAAAGTTTTGAAGATATTGAGTTTACACTCTCAACTGGTAATAATATTGTCATATATCCATTCAAATCACCATATATTTGCATGACTATACCATAAACAACGGATTCTTCACCACCAATTACTTGTGGTATTTTTTCTATACGTTGCAATTGCAAAGATGGAACTTTTATTGCTACCTCATCACCAACTAACTTTGATAAAGAAGTTGCAGCATTCCCAAACCCAATATTTGCTATTTCGCATAGAGAATCATGTTGAAACTCAGTCAAATTGTTAGTTTTGTTCAATTTAAACCCTACCATTATAATTATTTCCGATATACTCTCTCTTTTAAATTAAAAGGGACAAATAAATCTTTAACATCGCCTACTAATGTTTCTGTTTTGCCTATTACTAAAAATCCTTCTTTAACCAAAGAAGAATGAAATTTGTGATAAAGTTTTTCTTGTAATTCCCTTTCAAAATAGATTGTCACATTTCTGCATAAAATTAAATCAAAATTTCCAACATTCCCCCCTGAAATCAAATCATGGTGTTTGAATTTAACTAGATTTTTAAGTTTATCTTTTACATGATATTTGTTATCTTGGAATGTAAAATAAGTTTCCAATGTATTAGAATCTATATTTCTAACTTCCATTGAAGTATATATCCCTTCTGTAGCTCTATTAAGGCTCTTATTATCGATATCAGTTCCCAAGATTTTTATATTATATCTATTAATTTTACTACCTAGTGCTTTATTCAAAAGGATTGCAACCGAATAGGCTTCTACCCCTATTGAAGAACCAGCGCTCCACACATTTACTGAGCTAACATTTTTCTTTTTGAGTATTTCGGGTAGGACTTTTTGTTCAATTAGTTCGTATGTTTCTTTATTTCGAAAAAATTCAGTTACATTTACTGTTAGTGTATCAATTAATTTTTCCAGTTCCTTGGGTTCATTTTTAAGAACTTTTACATATTGAGAATATTCTGTACAGTTATTAGCACGCAATCGGATGTCAATTCTCCTTTTAAAGTGAGATGGTTTATATTGATCACAGTTGAAACCTATTTTTTTATTGATTGTTTTTTTAAGTTCAATAAAATCAGAATCTTCATTTAAAGTTTTAATCTCTGTATTTCTATCCATTTCTACACCACTGAATTGTTCCGATTAAGTCATATTCTTGTAAAATTCAATCACTTCATATGGAATTTTGTCCAAAGGTATTACTTTTTCTGCAAGGTTGTTATCTACTATTACTTTTGGCATCCCATATACTACACATGTTTCTTTATGTTCAGCATAAGTTATACCACCCATTCTTTTAATTTCATTCACTCCGTCCAAGCCATCACTTCCCATTCCTGTAAGAACAAGAGAAAGTATGTTGGAACCATAAATAGGAGCTATTGATCTAAAAAGAACATTTACAGCTGGCCTAACTCCCTTCTCCTTTGGATTTTTATTAAGCCTAATCACACCTTCTAATTTCCCTTTTATTTTCTCTTCAATTACTTCCATATGGAAATCCCCAGGAGCAATTAAAACTAATCCTTCCTTTACAATATCGCCTTCTTCAGCCTCCTTAACTTTTAAATTAGAATGTAAATCCAGTCTTTTAGAGAATGATGCTGTAAAACTAGCGGGCATATGTTGTACAACTAAAACAGCTGCTGGGAAATTTTTTGGTAAGTTAGGTATGATTTTTTCAAGAGCCCGAGGACCACCAGTTGAAGACCCGATAGCTAAAATTTTTTTATTGATATGTGCTTTCTCGATAACTTGTACTTTTTTTTCAACTGGTATTCCTTTAACAACAGTTTTTTGTGAGTTTTGCTGGATATTCTTGCAGACATGTTCTTCCATGAAGTTTAACTTTTTAACATCAACACTGGCTGCAATCTTTACTTTTGAGCAAATTTCATTGGCCAAAGAAGATATGTCAAGACTTATACTTCCAGATGTTTTATGCACAAAATCAACTGCTCCGTATTCAAAGGCTGTTAGTGTTGTTTCTGCGCCTTTTTCGTCTAAAGAGCTTAGCATAACCACAGGTGTTGGACATTCGCTCATAATATATCCAAGTGCTTCCAGCCCATTCAAAACAGGCATTTCTATATCTAAAGTAACAACATCCGGTCGATACCTTTCAATTTTTTCGATAGCATCTTTCCCATTTCTTGCGGTGGCTATAACATCAATCTCAGAATCATTATCAAGTATATCTGATATCACTTTTCTCATAAATGCAGAATCATCAACAACAATGGCCTTTATTGTCATAATATCATTTTAAAATGAATTTTACATGACTTTTGATATGACTTCTAGCACTTTATTTGCATCGAAGGGTTTCACAATAAAGTCCTGAGCACCATTATTGATTGCTTCAGTAACAATAGACTGTTGACCAATAGATGAACACATCACCACTTTAGCGTTCTCATCGATTTCCATGATACGTTTCAATGCATCAGTACCTTCCATGTTAGGCATAACTATATCCAAGAAAACTAAGTCTGGTTTACTTTCTTTATACTTTTCAATTGCATCAAGACCATCACCAGCTTCAGCTACAACATCATGCCCGTTCTTAGTGAGTATGTCTTTTATTACCATACGCATGAATGCTGCATCATCTACAACCATTATTTTTGCCATAAATTATTCTCCTTTGTATTATAATAAATTATTTTCTTTACTTTAGACATTTTAACATATTATATTTTCAACTTTAAAACATAGTTTAATTATACCTAAAATTATCCTATAGTTACGTGATTAGATGTTAGAATTTTATTATAGCTTCATATAGTATTCAATTTGAGTTTAGTATTCTAAGTTATCTAAAAATGAAAGAATCTTTTACCTTTTTATTGCTATTATTAATTGCTATTTATGTATATTAATTTGTTTGCATTGTTTCTTAGATAGACTATAAAATACAACTTAAATGTCATTATTATTAATCGTTTTACAACCCTTTATAGAAAATATATAATAGTTTTTTCTTTATATTTTACCAGTCTCAAAAAATAACTTAGTATCAAGCTTATCAAGTTCATGTTCACTATGTTTTTTAATAATATCATTTAATCTCATACGTACAGCGTTTAATTCTTTTTTGTTAGTTGAATTAACTAAAGATTCCAATGTTTTTTCAACCATTAGCTGATAATCTCTTTCTGTACCTGTATTTCGAAGTTTTTGTATCGACTGCTCAATTATTTCACCATTCCATTCAGCATCTGAATAAAAGACCTTATCTTCGATTTCTATTTTTTTTCGAGCAACTTCACTGTTAATTCTACTGAACATCATTTCAACAGTGTGTGGGTCACCAACAAATTCATTCATATAATGCATAATGTCCATTACTACCTCATAATACGGAATTTCAGGATTTTCGCACTCCTTAAACAGTTGTTTTAGTTCTTTTTTAATATTGATTTCAATGGGACCTATTAAATAGCTAGTTATTTTCTCAATATCATCCGCACACATATCTACTGTGGGCTCTTGACTAATACTATGAACATTAACTGGGTCAGCATTGTACTTTGAAACATATTTTAACAATCTTGTGCGCAACTTTTGATTATCTATGTTAACCAATGTATCAGCTCAATTTATTCTATTGATAATCATATACAAATTCTGTTAATTCTTTGACCTAGTATAATATACATATCGACCTTTCTTGTATTTCTCGATATATTCTGTTTCTAAAAGCTTTTCTAAGATCTTTTCTAGCATATTTTCATCCACATCATTGGACGGTAATTTTTTTTTAATCTGTTTTAAGGTCATGCCACTATTTTCTTCTTCAATACATTTTAAGACATTCTTATCAAACAAAGATAGTTCAGTACTGAAATGCTCTTTTAGCAACCCAAGTTCATCTTTGATGCTTATTACTTCTTCATTAAGTTGAGATAGGTCAGATTCAATCTTATTGTTATTAGATTTAATAGCAACGTCAATTTTGTTGTTTACAGAATTTAATTGTTCTTCTAAAAGTTCCTGCAGTTCTTCTCTTCCCTTCTTCATTTGATTTTCTTTTAATGTGTTTAATTGAAATTGTAATTCATTAATTTCATCTTTATTATCTGATTTTTGAGTTTCAATTTCTTTTTCAATAGCTTTTATATTTTCGCTTAATTTTTTGAGTGTTTTTGTGTGAATATTAATTGCATGTGCAACTTGGTTTGCACCTTCCTCTTCAAAAGATGAATTTTCGCTAGATTTATGATTTATTTCTTGTATGTTATTTTCAAGTTCTTCTTGCTTGTTTGAAATATTTTCCATTTCTTCAGATATTTTATCAGCAATATCTTCAAAATAATTCATTTTTTCCAGTATGTCAACATAGAGGTCTTCGTGAAGTCTTACTTTATCAATAACATATTCCATACTTCCTGTTTCAACAAATGATTTGAAGTCTCTTGTTTCATATCCCGGAATATACTCCATTAAATTACGTACAAGTTCTAAATATGTAGCATGGATTTGTTTTGGGGAAACAAGTTTGTTCTCTATGGCTTCTGCGAGTTTGTATACTGTGAATCTTCCAGTTTCAAACCTAAAAAAATCAACACCTGCACTTGAAGACCTAACCTTTTTTATAACCTTAAATACGATATCATGTGCATCTTTTTCACCCACAAAAGTAACAAGTTCTGTAAAAATATTATTCAGTGTTTTTTTATAAGCTATTTCAAGAACATCAGGAGGTATTTTTGAAGCGTCTAGAACTTCATTGTGAGAAGCATCAGCTTCTTTTGCAACCCTACGTAATCTTTTAGAAAATAAATTAAACTCATTTTTAACACTTATAAAATCTTCTTCTTCCGTTTTATTTTGAAGTCTTTCATTTACTTCAGATAACCTTCTAGAAGATGTTTCCTTTTGATCTTCCAAGGAATTTTCAAGTTCAGTTATTTCATCAGTTAATTTTAAAAGTTGATTTTGGATACTTGCTATTAGGTTTTCATCCACATCTTTTTTGTTACCTAATTCAGGTTGAGGTTGACTTAAAATATCCTCATTATTCGATTCTATTTTATTTACTTCTGGACGATAGTCATGAGGACTTTTTTCTGGTAACATTAACTTATTAGTTTCTTCATTGTCATAATCTATATTTGATTCAAGTTCTTCTTGCTCATTATATGTACTAGAATCTTTTTTTGGTTCATGGGAACAGTTACATGTATCTTGGCTATTTGTACTACAATCAATAGATTCTTTCATTATTAGGCTCCAATCTACATAATATAATTTTAAACAAATGCTTCAAGTTTGCGTTTTATATCAGGAATCCAATCACTTTCACATAGATCAGCAACATAGTCACCATGTATTGGCCTTATTTGCTCATTTATAACAAGATCTAACAGCATTATCCAAAGATCTTCATTCATCCATTTAGGAGATGACGCAACTTCATAAAAAGCCATTGCAAGAACTTGATCAACTTCAGTTTTTCCCATGACTGTTGAGATCTTGGTTTTAATATCTGCAAGTATCTCCATGTTTTTCTTATATTCTGATGAGTGTGTATACATTTCTTCAAAAACATTTCTGCTTAAAATACGTAATTCTTTAGAAACTTCAGATGAATATTGATCAAGTTGATCACTAGTCATTGGTTTTTGTTCAAATATATGTTTAATAACTTTTCTTGAGATTTCAATTTTATGTACATTTGCTCCTAAATCTGTTTTCCCAGTGAAAAGTGAAATCAAAAGAGCTCCTTTACCTACTGAAGAAAAAATTGCAGTAGTTCCCATATCATATTCAATTACAGCTTGATTTAAACCTAGTTCAAGTTGTTGGGCGATATGGTGCATATTATTAGTGATTAAATTTGTCAGTTCAAATATTTTCGAGCCTATATTTTCAGGAATATATGAAGAGTAGATCTTACCATCAATTCCTGAAAACATCACAACATCAACATCTGTTGTTTCATACATTCGTTGTAGTTGTCTAGTAAGTGCAAATTTAAGAAGAGATACATCTTCTAAATCCTCTTTTGTCTTTTTAACTGACACATTATCACTTCTTTAATTTACAATCTCTTCGAGTTCACTTAAATCTTCCATGTCAATCAAAGAATCAGATTCCATCTCAGTACTATCAGTTCTATTATCAGTTGTTACATCCTCTTCTGATTTGGTATCTTTATATTCAGTATTATCTTCACTTATGGATGAGTCGACTTCAGTGTCATTTCGGGCTTTTGGAGCAGTTCCAGTGAGATCATGCATCTCAAACATTAGTTGTAGTGTTTCTTTAGGAGAAAAACTATATGACCAGCCTTGTTTGATTTTCTTTAGTTTATCTTGTAGAGATCGAGGTGCACCTAATTCAGTAGCTGTCTTTATAGCTTTGTCAAAAACATCATCATATTTGTTAATATCTTCTGCAGATACCATTGGAGTTGTTCGTACCACAACACCTAATCCTCTTACAAAAATATATGGATAAACCTCTTCACCGTGCCTAGTAGCTCTCATTTTGATTATCTCAAGAGCACGATTAAAGGCTCCACCTATAGGACGATATGTCAAGTGAACAGCACCATCCGATAGATAAACAGGTATAAGAACATCTTCACCCATAGTTTCACCTGGTGATGCGTGTTCTTCAGTAGTTACCAAGACCGGACCTATTTGCTTTAATGTATAAAATAACTTAGTTATTAATTCTCTTTGTTCTTGTTTATCTTTAACTGACCAAATCATAGGAGTAAGTGGATCAATTACAACACGAGTATTCACATCAAGTTCCTGACTTGCTTCAACTAATGAAGGAAGTTGTTCTTCTACTAAGTTCCTAAAGTCTTCCCCTTTTGAATGGAAAAAAAAGAGCTCATTTTCATAATATTCATCCATGTCAAAACCAAGCATTTTGGCTTCACGCATTATTTGCTCAGGGGGTTCTTCTAAACTTATATAAAGAGCATTTTCACCTCTTTCAAGGCCATACATTATATACTGCATCGAAAATGTTGATTTTCCAGTTCCACTTGATCCCACAACTAATAATGTTGTATTATCAAGTACCCCTCCTTCAATTACTCTGTCAAGTCCAGTAATTCCTGTTGGAATTCTTTCTACATTCATTTTTTTACCTCAAAGTTCCTATTGTGATTAAATAATCACCAAGTTATCCTAAAATTCAATTTTCACAGAATAACCAATTATTTAGAACTTATTTTTTCTTTTTCATCTTTGAAAGTAAATCTGAAAAACTATCCCCTTTTGATGTTGATGTGTTGGGTTCACTGTTTTTTGCACTGTCATTTCCATTATTTGTGGGTTTGGCCTTTGTAAAGAGATTTTCCTCTGAGGGAATTTTCTGACTGTTGCCCTCTTTATTTGTAGACTTATCTTTCATTGCACCAAAAGCTGCCCCAAATGTTCCTTTTTCTTTAGCTATTGATTCTAACTCTTCATGTTTTTTCCAAGGAGGATCAAATACTTTTTCTTGGTAGGATAAATTTCCTGCATATTGCATATAGGTCTTCCCTATTTCAGACATTTTATTTTCTTCAATTAACTTGTAAATTGATAATAGTTCAATTCTTTTTTTGTATTCTGTAGAATCAATATCTAGTGGACTTTGTCCGGTTAATATATTTTTATCAATCTCATCAATCAAAATTTTGTATGCAGATATTGGTTGCAAGCCAACCTTAAATTTACATGCCGAATCACCATTCTTTACACATTCTATTTCTTCGACATTGCATTCAATTTCAAGAGCTTCTGTGAAAAATCTATATAATGCATCAGTAGTTGCTGTACAAACCTTTTGATTATTTAAAGCGGGGTATAGACTACAGACTGGGCACTTAGCTACTCCGTATATATAATTCATAGGAGCAAAGCCGATTAGTTGAAGGTTACCAAGACCAAATTTTTTGAACAGGCCAACATGGAATTTATATAGAGACGTTGCCTTAATATCATCGATTGTGATAGATTTTAAAAATTTTCTAGATTCATTCCATGGTACTTTCGACTTTGGCAAATTTTCTGTAATAGCTTCTTGTATTTTCAGCATCTTACCAAAAGCACCCATTGACTGTGCGAAACCAGTACCTTCCATTGAAGGGGGGGTAGATGATGTTATATCCTCAAAAGGAGGAGAATCTGTGTGATTGTCAGTTATTTTATCAGCCTCCAGTTTACAATTTCATAGATAGGAACCATCCCTCAATCTCCTTATTTATTAATACACGTATTTATTTACTTATTGATGTCTAAACAATATATTCTCTATTAACTATAAGTTTTAAATTAAGCAATATATTAAATTAATTTATTTTCATATGGATTTTTCATCTAATATTAGAAATATTAACAAATATTTTTGTTTTACCATGCATTTTTAAACTCATTGATAGTATCAATATACAATTAAAATCTTACATCACTTAGAATATTAAAAAGAAAATTTTGAAATACAATACTTATTTCTCAAGTAAACACATCATACTAGATAAATCAACAATAGAATATTGTTAGCATTTCTATTTCTTTTGGTACTACTATATTATTTAACTATTTTATACCTTCCTTCTTTATAATCCAAGGAATATTTTGTATGTTTAAATATTTTATGTCTACAATTATCTTTTTTTTGCTTATTTTAAAATTATCTTCTCTGCGTTCCTTTAATAAAATACCTTTGCTTTCCACATTCCGAACACAGTATTAAAATACCATTTCTTTTACCCGAAATGATATATTTTTTCCCATGAAAATTTCCACAAGTACAAGGAGATTTCATTTGAAATGTTCCATTATACCTTGGTTTGTTACAAGAATTTAAAGACTTCTTTTTAATATCTACTAAATCCTGTTCATTTTGAACATTATTTAATTCATTCATACTTGATTTAGTTGATTTTGTACAATTATCACTACTAAATTTGTCTTTTTTATCCTTTTTTTGAATATTGTGAGTATCAAAAAGACTTTCTGTGCATTCAGATATGTTTTTACAATTCAAGCTAATACCGTGTATTGGTCTATTAATATTCATTTTGCTTACATCAAGTGCCATATATCCAGGATAATTACCTAGCTCAATTGGAACATCTTTTTGAGAAGAGCTGAAATTTAGTGATGAAAAGAAATTTTTAGCATCTTTATTTACTGGTTTTGTGATAATATAGCCTATTAACACCATTGAAGACAGAGTGAAAAGTGCTTTACCTATACCTTTTCTTTTAATATTTGGATGTACTTCAATTCCTCTTAATACAAATATTGGTTTTTCTTGTGATGAGCAGTCATTCCATCTTTCATTCATAACCCAACCAATTATATTAGATTTAAAAACAGCAACTATGAAAAGGATATTTTTTCTTTTTAGCCAGCTTTTAAAGTTAAGCAGATAATCAGACATACCAAGGTGATGTTTAAAATATACATACTCGCCAATTCTTAGTTTATCAACTTCTGTAGGATCCTCTAAGCGATAAAAGAAAATGCCATTTTCTGATTTAGCGAGTTGTTTCATCTTAACCTACCTTAAATGTTAGTTAGTGGCAGTATAAATAATATATTTATTTTCCAAATGACGTTAGTTTTTTTAGCTTACTTAGATTTTTCTGAGTGTCTATGTAAATATTCTTTTGCATATTTTTTTCATATTGTGAAAATATATTTTTTTCAATAAATGGATTTTTTCTGCCTAATATGCCTGATATGAAACTATGACATAGTTGACCGTTATACTTATGGTAGCCACCCTCTAATAAAACTACAAATGGAACAGAAGAATTTGACTTCAGCCAGTAGCCAATTTCATAATAACCTTCTGATGTCATGTTTAACTTATTATTTTTTTCTTTATAATAACCATCAAAACCACAGCAACAAATAATAAAATCAGGAGAATAAGTGATTAATACATGTGAAATTATTTCATTAAAAACTAGTTGATAATCTTTATCCCCTGCCCCTTTAGCCATTTCAATGTTTAATGTATATCCTTTTCCTTTACCATCTCCAAGTTGATCGCTGAACCCAGTTCTTGGGTAATAGTTTCGTGGATCATGGTGAATTGAAACAGTCATTACCGTAGGATCCTGATAAAAGATGTCCATAGTTCCATTACCTGAATGTGCATCCCAGTCCAGTATTAGAATTTTTTTATATTTATGGTATTTTTGGAGATATCTAGCAAGTATTGCGCCATTGTTCAATAAACAAAAACCACTGTATTTGTCAACACCTGCATGATGTCCAGGTGGTCTTACTAAAGCAAATGAAGAATAATAGCTACCTTCTATCACAAGTTCGGCGGCTTTTATGGAACCCCCTACTGCTTTTAAGGCTACATTATAAGATGATTCAGTAATATAAGTACTATCACCTAAAAAGCCACCACCTTTTGAAGCATATGATTTTAAGAAGTCTAAATAGGTCTTTGAGTGTACAAGCATTATATCTTTTTCATTAGCTTTTTCAAAATCATTAAACAAGTCTATCATTTTATCCTCAAAGACTCTATTTTTTTTTAAGTACCAGTAGGCTTCAAACAATCTTTGGGGGTTTTCTGGGCTTTCTATACCTAACAAAGAAGAAGTATGGGTGCTGTGATATTCATCATATACAATGGCAATTTTTGGAATTTTTTCTAAAAAAGACTCATTTGAGCAAATTTTATTATCATCACCCACCGAGTTAATTTTTTTCTGAAAGGTTTCTGCAAGATTTTTAGATGTTGAGCCATTATTTCCACACTTTGAAGAAGATTGATGGTGATATTGATCAGCTAAACTTATGTTTGTGGTTAATACATGTTCGTCATTAATATCTAGATCTTCCATCTCAATTGACTCATAATCATGGTCATCAAATTTCGAAGCTACAAAATCATTGAGTTTTTTAATGTTATCTTTCTTAAAATTTGATTTTTTAACCATAAAATGGCTCCTAAGTTAACAATTTAAGATTCGCTTTAAAGCATATAGAATTGTCGATATTCATAAATCCTGAAACAGAACCATGTGCTATATTATAATCCTACATCATTTAATTTAGAATTCAATTTTATTATTTTTATATAATAGTAATCCAAACTCCAGAATAAAGAATTAAAGAAAATCCTCTTAAAAAACTAATTCCTAATGTTAAAGTTTTGTTCGAAACAAATAAATATGTGCTCATGTATACATATGTACTATAATGTACATATGAGGCTTTAGATGCATCCACTAATTGAAGACATTATTAGCTCTACAAAAAAAAGAAATCGCACTCTAGTAAAGCATGATAGCTATCAAACTAAAAAAAATAAAACACAAATATCTAACTCTATTTACGATAAGAAGTTAGAAAATAGAGTTCCTATAATAGCTGAAGTTAAGCCTAGTTCTCCTAAAGAAAAGTTGAGATCAATATCACCTAATGAAGCTTCAGTTATAGGTAAAGATATGGAGCGTGCAGGTGCTGTAGCAATATCAGTTCTCACTGAACCCGATTATTTCAAAGGTTCTAAAGAAAACTTATTTGCTGTATCAAAAGCTGTTTCAATACCAATCCTTAGAAAGGATTTTATACTTGACATTAGGCAAATTGATGAAACATCAGCAGAAATGATTTTGTTGATCACCAGCATTCTTAAACAAAACCTCGAAACTTTTGTTAATGAAGCACTACTTAGGGGAATCGAACCACTAGTTGAGGTGCAAAGTCCAGATGAATTAAAGCTTGCACTAAATACTAAAGCAACTTTTATTGGAATAAATAATAGAAATTTTTCTACTTTAGAAGTAGATCTTAACAATACAGAAAAAATTGCGCCTTTAATAAAAGAGTATGACAAAAAAAATAAAACTAACCATATTATTATAAGTGAAAGTGGGATACGCGATACAACAGACATTCAAAAATTAATGTCTATAGGAGTTGATGCTTTCCTTATAGGAACTTCAATTATGAAGAGTGTAGACATATATGAAAAAACAAAAGAATTGGTGGACTGTTTACATTCTTGAGTTCATCAAATTCTAAAAAAATGAATGGATTGCAAAAAATTTAGGTTTCTTAACTCAACAAGAAGGTTTTTACGGCATTTTAGACTAAAATGCTATATATTTGATTTTTATTTGATTTGTCAAAAAGTTTCTATTGAATTTTATATTAGATTTAAAAGAGGAAAATATATGCACACGAAAAAGTATGGCATTTATGGAGGCCAGTTCGTACCTGAACTTCTAATGCCTGCATTAGAAGACTTAGAAAGTGAATATAATAAATTCAGCAAAAACCCTGATTTTTTAAAAGACTTAACTTATTATTTAACTGACTTTGCAGGCAGAAAAACCCCATTGTATTATGCAAGAAATTTAAGCAAGAAGTATGGCATTAAAATATATTTGAAGAGAGAAGACCTTGTTCATGGTGGAGCTCACAAGTTAAACAACACTATAGGCCAAGCATTGCTTGCTAAGTATATGGGTAAAAAAAGAATTGTTGCTGAAACTGGAGCTGGACAGCATGGTACTGCAACCTCTATGGCTGGTGCAACCCTTGAGCTTGATACACTAATATACATGGGTTCAAAAGATGTTAAAAGGCAAATGACAAACGTTCAACGTATGAAAATGCTTGGCTCTGGTGTTAAAGCTGTTGAAACTGGATCAAAAACCCTAAAAGATGCAATTAACGAAGCTTTACGTGATTGGGTTACAAACATAGAAACAACCCATTATTTAATAGGATCCGTTGTGGGTCCTCATCCTTATCCTATGATTGTGAGAGATTTTCAAAGTGTTATTGGAAACGAGGTGAAGAAACAGATACTTGAAAAGGAAGGAAGGTTCCCCGATTCTATTGTTGCTTGTGCAGGTGGTGGAAGTAATGCGATAGGAATATTTTATCCATTCATTAATGAAAATAATGTGAAGCTTTTTGCAGTAGAGGCTGGTGGTAATAGTATGCAAGTTACAGATAAAGCTGCAATGCATTCAGCTTCAATGTGTTCAGGCGAGATTGGAATTTTACATGGGGCCTGTACCAAAGTATTGCAAAATAGAGAGGGTCAGATCTTGGAGTCACATTCAATTTCAGCTGGCCTAGATTATTCGGGTGTAGGTCCAGAACTTGCATATTTTGCAGAAAATGGCAGAGTTAGTCCATGCAATGTAACAGATAATGAGGCTTTAAATGCATTTCATGAGCTCTGTTTTACTGAAGGTATTATTCCAGCATTAGAATCTTCTCATGCACTTGCATATGTTATGAAAAATGCTAAATCAGGTCTTCTTGGAGATTTAGTAGTAGTAAACTTGTCTGGCAGAGGAGACAAGGACCTAAACACTGTCATAAATATTACAGGAGATTCATATGAAAATTGCTGAAAAATTTGAGGAGTTAAGAGAAAACAAAGAGAGTGCTCTAATAGCTTACATATGCGCAGGAGATCCTGATTCACACGTTACTAAATCCGCAGTTGAAACACTTGTAGAAGGTGGAGCTGATATAGTAGAGCTAGGATTACCATTTTCTGACCCAATTGCAGATGGACCTACAATACAAGAAGCTAGTGATAGAGCAATTCGTAAGGGTATGAACCCCGATAAATATTTTGAACTGGTAAAATCATTGAGTGTTAAAGTACCACTTATTTGCATGACATATTATAACATAATTCATAAGTATGGTATTAGATCTTTTGTTGATAGTTGTATTGAAGCGAGAATCTCTGGGATTATAGTCCCTGACCTTCCAATAGAAGAATCAACTGAATTAAAACAATGCTGCGAAAATAATAATATAGATTTGATACACCTAATTTCACCTATCACCAACGATGAAAGGCTTAAAAAAATTTTAAATAATAGTTCTGGTTTCCTTTATTTAATATCTCAAACCGGCGTTACTGGTAGTGATAGTAATATTGATTCTGGTTTAGAATCATTGATTAAAAAAATAAAAAAATATACTGATACACCAGTAGCTGTAGGTTTTGGAATCTCAAACCTAAGCCAGGTAAGAAATATTATATCCTATGGGGCTGATGGTGTGATTGCGGGGTCAGTATTCGTAAAAACCATTGCTTCAGGAAAAAACATGGAGCATGAACTTCTTCAAATCGCAAAAGAATTGAAAATGGGAACAAGGCATGATTAAATTGCTTATTCAAATATTTTATCTACAAACCATTCTGGGTCAAACTTTTCGATTTCATTGTACTCTTGCCCAACGCCTAAAAACAGAATTGGCTTGTTAGTAATATATGCAATTGAAATCGCTGCACCACCCTTTGCATCAGCATCAATTTTGGTTAAAATGGATCCATCTATAGGAACTGAATCATTAAACTGTGATGCTCTTTCTACTGCATCATTACCAGCAACAGCTTCATCTACAAATATAATTAAATCTGGAGGTGAAACCCGACAAATTTTTTTGAGCTGAGCCATAAGATTTACGTTTGTATGCATTCTACCGGCTGTATCCGAAAGTACAACATCAATATTATGAGATTTTGCGTATTGCATCGCATCATAGATTACTGCTGCAGGATCGCCTCCCTCTTGATGTTTTATTATTTTAGTACCAAGTCTTTTAGCATGGATATCTAACTGATCAATTGCACCTGCTCTAAATGTGTCGCCTGCTGCTAATAGTGGAATAAAGTCATTCTCTTTTAAATAATGAGCCATTTTTGCTATTGTGGTAGTTTTTCCTGTTCCGTTAATCCCTACAAAAACTATATTTACAGGTTTTTCTGCATTTCGAACAAATTTGTCAAAGTCTAAGGTGTTAGCTGACATTATATTAAGAATTGCATTTCTTATAGCTGTTTCAACAACTTCTTCTGTGTTCTTTCCAATACGTTTTCGGCTACCAACTAAATCTTCTTTCACAGAATCTATTATTGCCTCAGAAACAGATATAGCAATATCGCTTTCCATTAGAGCAATTTCAAGTTCCCATAAAGAATCTTCTATGTCTTTTTCAGAAAGAATTACTTCTCTCTCAAATACAAATGCTTTAGCTCTCTGAGTTATACTACTGTTCTTTTTTTGACCTACAGATATTTCTTCATTTGTATTTATACTACAGTCTGATTCTTCTTGCTCTATAGATACTGCTTTTTCATCGATTTTGGTTCCTAAGTTAGTTTTAAAGTTTTTTAATCTATCCTTAAGTTTGTTAAACATGTAAATCTCTAGCTGATATTTATTTGCTTATTGCCCTGAATATTGTGGAGGCTGCCTTTGCTGGGACTGTGAATAATCTTGAAATTTATTTTCGATTTCTTCGATACTCTTAGTCAATTGATTCATGCTACTTTGTAACTGTTCAACGGTTTTAGTCAAGTCGTCTTTTCGTCTATTTAAAGTTTTAATTGCGTTTTCAACCGTCTTTTCGACACTTATACCTGCACCTATATTTACAACAACTGTATCTGGTTTAGTCAGTTTAGCATGTAAGTAAGAACCTGCTCCTATAGGTACCATAGTATCTAACTCATCATTTATTTCTTTGAGTTCATTTATAGTGTTAAGAGCACTTGTACATTCATCTATCTGCGATTGCACTGCATTAATTTGTTGATAAAGAGTTTCAACACGGGCTTTATACTCTCTATGCTGTGCTAATAAATTCCTCGCATCTTGTTCATTCATTTGAGACATTTTATATCAAGCCTCTTGATGAACACTATCTATTTTTATTAAGTTCCTCTTTAGACCGTGTTCACTACCTATCAATGAATAAACCTTCTCATATGCATTTTTTTCATTCTGACTGGCTACAATTTTTGTAAATGTTTCCCAGTTTTGTCCTGCTTTAAATGTTCCTTTGACAACAAAATTATTCACAAATAATCACCTATATTCTTAGTTAAAGAAAATTAATTACTATATTTCGTTAGCTTTATTTATTCAATCTTTCAGATAAATCCAAGTATTTCTTCAACTCTACCCAGCTCATGACCAGTTGTTTGTGAACCTGCTAAAAATCCTTTCGAGTTAGCTAATATTCCCGATCCTACCATATGTGTTCCATAATTAATAGTTCCGGTTAGAACTTCAAGATTAAATACTTCTCTTAGTTTTTCAATCTCATCGTTAGAAACTCTTGGGTTTACTAGCAAACCCTTACTCGTTACAACTCCTGCCATACCAACGGTTTTAATGCCTGCTATAGTTCCTCTGAAAGTTTCAACTCCTAGTGCATTAGAAATTAATTCAACAGCTTTATCTGATAAATCAGGGTGGACTAGGGCTGCATAGTCATTGGCAAGCACAATATTACCAATAGCATTTATTTTATGAGGAAGTGAAGTTGCCTTTAATCCCAAATCAACAAGATATTTATCACTCATGTTTTTTGGAATAACGAATCCATTAGAATTTCCTCTTATAAGTGAACCTATAACTGTACATCCATCTGCCAAAGTTGAATATACATCTACATCGAGAACATCTTCTATTATTTTAATTTCACTCTCATTTGTACCTGTGGGCACAAGAGCTACTTCTTCCGTACAAGTAGCAAACACACCAATTAGAGGACTTTCATATATTTCAGTTGTATAGTTCATTGTATTCAGCCATGATTATTTAGGTTAAATGAAGATATTAAATAATTAAGGATTTAAGCTAATTCTACTTGAATCTCACCATCTTCAAATCTAGCTGCTCTAACTCTAATAGAAGAAGGTGGTTTTTCTCTTCCCTTCTCCCATATTTTTTCGTTTACTGATTTATCTATTTTAATTAAGTTTTCTTCACTTTTCATATGTCGAACAAGATACTTTTTTATCTCGTTCATAGCTTTGTTAGCTCGGTTTGGTTTTGATGTCCCTTTTACAACCCTTAAAGGAATTGTGTAAATTTGTTCCGTTGGTGCTACAACTGTATCTGCCATTTTCAATCACCTTTATTTGAGTTTAAGACTACTTCTTCTCCAATTTCTCCTTTTTGGATGAGTTACAACATTTCTATTAGTCTTCACAATAGCCCACATTGGAACTCTTTGGTTTTGCCTATGAGCTTTAGCCAATCTCATTTTTTGTCCTTTTGTATTATGACTCATAAAAATTACCTCTATATATCTATTAACTAAAGTAAGAACATTAATGAAAATTATCATATAAATTTTTACTTATGATCTAGAACCATTTGCACTTAACTGCATATTAACTATTTTATTCTTTCTATAATTCTTGATTGAACATGTGGAGGAAAAAGTTCTTTTACAGCGTCTCCACCTATTTCACATGCAATTTTTTCCCTTAGTTCTGCTTCATAATCTGCTTTTGCAAGATTTTCGCTCTTATCTTCATGAATAAGTAAATGTTTATCAACAAGGGCATTTACTGCTGATCTACCATAACCACCAAGAGGAGATATGTAGCTTATAGAATATTTGTCTTCTAGACTGCGTATTTGAGAGTTGTTTAAGCGTGGTACCCTATCATCCCTTCTTACCCCATCAGCAATAAATTTTGTATTCTTCTCCTCAGCTAGGGTTTTCAACGCACTTAAATGGATATAATTTAAAGCATTTTTGGGAAAACCATCTTGAACTATGATTTGATAAGCATCATCTAAAATACTGTTCTCTAAACAAACTATTCTATGCCTCATCTCTAATTTCTCGGCCGCTTCAGATCCTATTGAACCATTAGATAATAAAGAAAAAGTACATGTAACTAATTCTACTTCAAATAATGGCTCTAAAAGTATAGCTGCAAGAGCACTATCTTTTCCTCCACTGAAAAGAACTGAAACTTTCATAGCTCAAATAAAATGTTAGATATGAGTGATTTTTTGATCTTTCTTTTTAGGCATCATTTTTTGTAACAGATGCTTTAATTGTTCATCATCTATTCTGGATTGTATCCGTCCATTCTGAGCTAGCATCACAAGTTGAGATTCTAGTTGTTCTGCAAGTTCAGTTCTTGACATCTTCAGTGTTGTAAGTCGTTCTCTGGCTTCAGGTGTTAGGATTTGGCGCATTATAGCTTGTTTTTGGGCTTCCCTTTCAGCATTTGCCTGTTCTTGTTGGTATGCCGCTTGGAGATTTTCACTCGAATATTGAGAACCTTGTTGTTCTTGTAACTGTTGCAGTTTTTTTCTTCTTATTTGCTCTAAATCATCTTCCATAAATTCTCACCCATCTAGTTATATAGATTTTCATTAATCAATATGTTACTAATAACAACAGTCATATAATTAATGCTTATGTTCCTTAAAAGAAACAAAGAATAGCTATATAGAAGCTTCCCTTACTAAAATAGAGCAATGATAAGTCCCATGTTGGTAATGGGTTATCTTATGCTCTTAATCAATTTTAGATTTGAATCTTTTATACAATTAATATGTTCAAACTAAAACTGCTATATTATAGACTAATTAATATTTAGCCAACTCTGGGACTTCCTCAACTAATTCCCCTTTTACTTCATATGCAGCATTATCAAGAAGTGATTGACCTTCAGGAGACATAACACGTCCCGTTTTCAATTTGCGCACATATCCTGCTTTTTCAAGCTGTTGGATTGCTTTACGTGCTACTGACCCACTTCCTTTCATTTTTTTATAAGGGTTTGTACCTTTATCTTTCTTTCCACCATAAACTGATCTAAGTCTTTCTACACCAATGGGTCCATCTTGGTATACCTTCCTTAAAACAGCTGCACACCGTATATACCACCAATCACCTTCATTTGGAGGTAGTTCTTTATGTACTCCTGTCTTCACGTAATCAGCCCAAGTTGGGGGTTTTACATTATCGTTTTCTTTTAGCTTTTCTGCAACTTTATTGATTAGATTAGTTGCAGGAACGTCATATGCTGTTGTCATTTTGTTCCTCCGATTATAAATTTATCAATTATACTTAAAATCTATTTTTTAGTAGTTCAGATTAGTTTTGCTGGTTAAAAGTAAAATGTAGCTATATGCATGTGAAATCTGATTCATTAATCTATCGGTTAGTATTTTCCAATTATCAAAAACTATCGAAAATCATAATTTTCTAAATGTCTGCTCCCTACCTGGACCCACAGAAACATATTTAATTGGTACATCCATCATATTTTCTAGCAAATCAACATATTTTTTAGCAGATTCAGGTAAATCACCATATTTGTTAACATTTGAAAGGTTCTCATCCCAACCACTTAGTTCTTTGTATATTGGTGCGCATTCAAATAATTGCGATGTTTTAGCAGGTGGATACTCATATGTTTCTCCCTGAAAACTATATCCCACACATATCTTAATTGGGTCTATGTTAGTAAGAACATCTAATTTAGTTAAAGCAAGGCTACTATATCCGTTTAAATTTATAGCTTTTTTAGCTAAAGGTAAGTCAAACCATCCACATCTTCGGGCTCTTCCTGTGGTAGTGCCAAATTCTCCACCCTGTTCCTGAATTTTTCTTCCAATATCATCATGCAGCTCTGTTGGTAGTGGGCCTTCGCCTACTCGTGTAATATAGGCTTTCACAATACCTATAACTTCATCAACTTTTGTTGGTCCAACGCCTAAATTAGAACATGCTGATCCAGCTATAGTACTAGAAGATGTAACATATTTTTGAGTTCCATGGACAACATCCAAGTGTGAACCTTGAGCACCTTCAGCCATTACATTTTTACCTTTCTTTATTGCATCATTTATCTCTGAAGATACATCAGTGATATAAGAACTAAGTACTTTTCCAGCTGCTAAATACTCATCTAAAACCGAAACATCAAAAGCTTTAGAGTCTTGGTTATCATAAGATTCAAGCATTTTTTGTTTCTGTTCACGAATATCCTCTAACTTACTGTAAAATGTTTCTTCATTTGCAATATCAAACAGTTGAATTTCTTCCCTTGATATTTTATCAATATAAGCAAAGCCTATTCCTCTTTTAGTCGTCCCAATCTTTTCTGATACTGCAGATTCACGCAGGGTGTCTAGTTCTATATGATGCGGCATAATTATACTTGTTTTACCATCAATTCCAAGCTTTTGAGGTGTTATTTCAATTCCACCTTTTTTGAGCATATCGATTTCTTCTAGCAAGACTTTGGGATTTAAAACAGTACCTGGTCCAATAAGTACTCTGGAATCCAAAAGAAATGCAGAAGGAATTAGGTGAAGTTTATAGACCTGGTCTGCAACTTTTACAGTATGACCCGCATTGTCTCCACCTTGGAACCTTACTACCAAATCATAGTTTTCCGCCATGAGATCGACGATTTTACCCTTTCCTTCATCTCCAAATTGTGCTCCTGTAAGAATTGTGAACATGGTTTGATGGATTTGTTTTATAACTTATAAGTTTTTGTTTTAATAATGAGAGTTATAAGCACTTTTTTTATAGATCAGAGTCAAACAAAATAATTTGATTCCCCTGATAGTAGTCACTTCCCGGTTCTTTATCAATATTACACAAGATAATATTAAGCCACCCATAATCCATCAGTGTAAAAATCATCTTTTCTGAAATATCTGTACTTATATTAAATTCTGATTCTAGCAAAGACATTGCATCTTGTTTTTTAATTGTGTGGAGACAATTTATAGATTTTCTATCGAACTGGCAGGTATCATAATTTTTACATCTACCTACACGATCTCTGTTTTTAAGATGAATTGCAAGACCTTTCCATGTGAAAATGTTGTTCTTCCCTTTAATTCCATAAATAGTAGATTTGGTTCTGTTTAATTGTTTTACCATAATATCCTCTATCTTATTTATAAAAATAAATATATATCTGTACCTATGCTTTAATTATTGTAAACCAACAAAATATCAGCACCGAAATATATAACATTATTTTAACCATTTATAGACTCACTACATAAGTTACTAGCCTAAAATAAGTGATTACAATGAAACATACAGAAGAATTACTAGAAAAACTTTCAAATGCACATGGAATATCGGGATTTGAAGGTAATATTAGAAAAATTTTTGAGGATGAATTAACTCCATATGTAGACTCTATAACTACTGATAAAATGGGTAATATTGTAGCAACTAAAAAAGGGTCAGGCCCCAGTGTAATGATTGCTGCTCATATGGATGAAATCGGCCTTATGGTTAAATATATTGATGAGAATGGTTTTTTGAGATTTGTCAAGATAGGAGGATGGTTTGATCCTACCATCCATAGCCAGAGGGTTATTATCCACTCTAAAAAAGGAGAAATAAAAGGTGTAATTGGTTCTAAGCCTCCACATGTAATGAAAGAAGAAGATAGGAAAAAACCACCAAAGGCTGAAGACATGTTCATAGATATAGGAGTCACTACTAAAGAAGAAGCTGAAGGTTTGGGAGTTGAGGTGGGTTCCCCAATATCACTTGATAGACATTATTCTAAGTTAGCCAATAATATAGTTACAGGTAAAGCATTTGATGATAGAGTAGGATTGGTTATTCTAATACAAGTACTGAAAGAACTTTCTACTAAAAACATAGGATTAACCATCCATGGAGTTGGTACCGTTCAAGAAGAAGTTGGATTAAAGGGAGCTCGAGTGGCTGCATTTGGATTGAATCCTGATATTGCACTTATTACAGAAACAACTATTGCGGGTGATTATCCAGGTATAGACAAAAAAGATTCTGCAATTGAAGTAGGAAAAGGTAGTGCAATAACTATAGTAGACGCTGCTGGCCGTGGGCTGATTGCCAATCAAAAGATTATTGAATGGCTAAGAACAACAGCTGATGAAAACAATATAAACTATCAGATGGATGTTGCTGATGGCGGTACTACAGATGCAACAGCTATTCATATTACAAAAGAAGGAATTCCATCTGGTGTCCTAAGCATACCTACTAGATACATACATTCACCAGTAGAAGTACTAAGCTTAGACGATATTGACTCATGCATAGATTTGATTTTAAAATCATTTGATAATATTGAAAAGTTTTTTTAGGTTCCTGGTTTAAAAAATCGTTAGATATATCTAACATAAGAGTATCAAACAGTAAGGTTATATAAAGCAAATATGTGAGGGATTATATTATTCAATGATATTCAATTTCTAGATACTACATTAAGAGATGGTGAACAAACCCCAGGCGTTGCCCTATCAACTGATGATAAAGTGTTTATAGCCAAAAAAATTGACGAACTAGGAGTCAATATAATTGAAGCAGGGTCTGCAATCACATCTGTTGGCGAACGTCAATCTATAAAAGCAATTACAGCTGAGAATTTAAGTGCAGAAATTTGTAGCTATGCACGTATTATGAAACAAGATATTAATTATGCTATAGATTGTAATGTTGACTCTGTTCACCTAGTTGTTCCAGTTTCTGATTTACATATTAATGTTAAACTCAGGAAAGATCGTGAAGCTGTTAGGCAGATGGCAGTTGAAGTAACTGAATATGCAAAAGATCATGGACTAACAGTAGAGCTTAGTGGAGAGGATGCTTCAAGAGCCGATTTAGACTTTTTAGAATCCTTATATTCTAGTGGAATAGAAGCTGGTGCTGATAGAATATGTTTTTGCGACACAGTAGGTATGCTTGTACCTGAAAAGACAGAGCAGATATTCAACCATTTAGCTAGCTCAATACAAGTACCGGTTGCAATTCATTGTCATAATGATTTTGGTTTAGCGGTTTCTAACACTTTAGCTGCTTTAAGAGCAGGTGCAAAAGAAGCTCATATGACTATAAATGGAATTGGTGAAAGAGCAGGAAACACTTCTTTTGAAGAAGTGATTATGGCTTTGGAGTGGCTATACAAATATAACACAGGTATCAACTGTGAAGAAATATATCGCACATCAAGGTTGGTGAGCAGGTTAACAGGTATAGCTGTTTCAGTTAACAAATCATTAGTTGGAGCAAATGCATTTACTCATGAAGCTGGAATTCATGTACATGGTCTGATCGCTGATACGTCTACATATGAACCAATCAGTCCAGAAATAATAGGGAGAGAGAGAAAAGTAGTTTTAGGAAAACATGCTGGAAAAAGCTCAGTTACATTGGCCTTAAAAGAATTAGGATTGGATACAGATGCAGCTCAATTAGATGAAATTGTATCCCGTGTTAAAGAATTAGGAGACCATGGTAAAAAAATAACAGATTCCGATTTGCAATCAATAGCAGAAACTGTTCTTGACATATATCGTGAATCAATGGTAAGTATTGAAGAATTTACTGTTGTATCAGGTAACAAAATAACTCCAACTGCATCTATAAAACTTAATGTCAACAATAAATCGATTGTTGAAGCAGGTATAGGTGATGGACCCGTTGATGCAGCAATTAATGCCATAAAAAAAGCAATTTCAGGTGTTGCAGATATACAACTTGAAGAATATCATGTAGATGCTATTACAGGTGGCACAGATGCACTTGTTGAAGTAATAGTAAAATTATCAAAGGATGGAAAAATGATTACTTCAAAAGGTGCAAGAACTGACATAATTATGGCATCTGTAGAAGCAGTTTTAAATGGAATCAATCAGTTGATGAAAGAGTAAATCAGGAACTATATTTTATAGATTTGTTCTGCAAAAATAATTACATTATAATCATTAAATGAATACAGGTAAGATTTGTATGTCAGAATTTACTAACAAGATGACAGGAGCCAGAGCCTTAATAGAATGTTTATATAGAGAAGGCGTAGATACAATATTTGGTTATCCTGGTGGAGCTGTACTCCCCATATATGATGAATTGTATCATTCAAAAATAAAACATATTTTGGTAAGACATGAACAGTCCGCAGCACACGCAGCTGATGGTTATGCTAGAGCTACAGGGAAAACAGGTGTCTGTCTATCTACATCTGGCCCTGGTGCAACTAATTTAGTAACTGGGATTGCAACGGCGTATATGGATTCAGTTCCAATAGTAGCATTTACAGGTCAAGTTCCAAGTTCACTTATAGGCAACGATGCATTCCAAGAAGCTAACATAACCGGTATTACATTACCAATTACAAAGCATAACTACTTAGTACAAGATGTTAAAGAGTTGCCGAAGATTATAAAAGAAGCATTCCATATAGCTTCCACTGGAAGACCTGGACCCGTACTAATAGATATACCTAAAGACATAACTACTGAAGAATTTGAGTTTTATTACCCTGAAAAAGTTGAGCTAAGAAGTTATAAGCCAACATATAAAGGGAATAAACAGCAAATAAAAAAGGCCGTAGAAGAAATTAAAAAAGCATCACAGCCTGTCATTTATGTAGGAGGTGGTGTAATTTCATCAAACTCAAGTGAATCCCTTTTAGCATTTGCTGAAAAAATTAATGCTCCTGTAACTTCAACTTTAACAGGAATGGGAGCTTTTCCTGGGAATCATCCTTTGTACTTGGGAATGCTAGGAATGCATGGAACAAAATATGCTAATTATTCAATACAGGAAGCAGATCTAATTATTGCAATCGGTGCCAGGTTTGATGATAGGGTTACCGGTAAAGTAGAATCTTTTGCACCAAACGCAAATATCATACATATTGACATTGATCCAGCTGAAATTTCAAAGAATATTGAAGTCATGATTCCAATTGTTGGAGATGCTAATTGGATATTGAAAGAATTAATTAAAGAAACTGAGCATAAACAGCATAGTGAATGGCTTGCCAAAATCAATCGATGGAAAAAGGATTGCTGCCTCCATTATGTGAAAAATGATAAATTAAAACCTCAGTTTATAATTGAGCAAATATGTGAAAGCTCAAAAGATGCAATTATAGTTACTGAAGTTGGACAACATCAAATGTGGGCTTCCCAATATTTCCAATACACTAAACCTCGCACTTTTATAACTTCAGGTGGATTAGGTACTATGGGATATGGGTTTCCAGCTGCAATTGGTGCCAAAGTTGGTATGCCTGAAAAGGATGTTTTTGATATTGCAGGAGATGGATCATTTCAAATGAGTTCTCAAGAGTTAGCTACTGTTGTATCCAGTGACATTCCCGTTATTATCGCAATCTTAAATAATGGATATTTAGGAATGGTGCGGCAGTGGCAAGAATTATTTTTCAGTAAAAGATATTCATCAACTTGTATAAAAGATAGTGTTGATTTTGTTAAATTGGCTGAAGCTTATGGTGCTTTAGGAATAAGAGTCCAAAAGCAAGAAGAAGTTAAGCCTGCAATAGAAAAAGCAATTGCATCAAAAAGACCTACTTTAATAGATTTTATCGTAGAATGTGAAGAGAATGTGTCTCCCATGGTACCTGCTGGTGCTGCCATCAATGAAATTTTAGACTTGGAGGTAAAAAAATGAAGCATACATTGGCAGTATTGGTAGAGAATAGACATGGTGTTCTTTCAAGGGTTGCTGGTTTGTTCTCAAGACGTGGGTACAATATAGATAGTCTTGCGGTAGGTGTTACAGAGGATCCGACGATTTCGAGAATGACAATTGTGGTTAGAGGTGATGACAGGGTTCTTGAACAGGTTGTAAAACAATTGAATAAGCTAATTGATGTTATACGTGTTACAGATATTGAATCTGAGGATTCGGTAGATAGAGAACTTGTACTGATCAAAGTTGCATCTGATGTTAATACTAGAGCAGAAATTATTCAAATTGTTGATATCTTTAGAGCTAGGATTGTAGATGTATCAACTAAATCTCTTATAATTGAAATCACAGGAAATGAAGATAAAATATTAGCACTTGAAAAACTTTTAAGACCATTTGGTATAAAAGAACTAGCAAGAACAGGTAAAATAGCACTTACAAGAGGAGCAAAGAAAGTTTAACTATTCACTTAATTCATGGAGGTTTTTAAAATTATGGTTGAAATGTATTATGATAAAGATGCAAGCTTTGAGATTTTGAAAAATAAAACTATAGCAGTCTTAGGATATGGAAGTCAGGGACATGCACAGTCACAAAACCTTAAAGATTCGGGATTAAATGTTATTGTAGGACTTAGAAAAGGAAGTAAAAGGTGGCAACAAGCTGAAAATGACGGTATGAGCGTTAATACTGTTTCTGAAGCTGTTAAAGATGCAGATATAATTCAAATCCTTTTACCTGATGAAGTCCAAGCAAAAGTATATGAAGAAAAAATAGAACCAAATCTCGATCCAGGCAACGCACTAGTGTTTTCACATGGATTTAATATCCATTATAATCAAATAGTTCCACCTAGTGATGTAGATGTCTATATGGTAGCACCAAAAAGTCCTGGGCATTTAGTTAGAAGAACTTTTAAAGATAATACCGGAGTACCAGGACTAATCGCAATATATCAAAACGCCACTGGCAAAGCTCACGATCTTGCATTAGCGCATTCTAAAGGCGTTGGGTGCACAAGAGCTGGTGTGTTTGAAACTACTTTTAGAGAAGAAACTGAAACTGATCTTTTTGGAGAGCAGGTAGATTTATGCGGTGGTGTTGCTTCATTAATTAAAACTTCTTTTGAAGTACTTGTTGAAGCGGGTTACCAACCAGAAATGGCTTACTTTGAAACTTTGCATGAATTAAAACTAATTGTTGACTTAATTCATGAAGGGGGTCTTGAAAAAATGTGGTACTCTGTCTCAAATACAGCAGAGTATGGAGGCTTGACTGTAGGGCCTAAAATCATAAATGAGTTATCAAGAGAAGCTATGTATGAAGCTCTAGAAAGAATCCAAAATGGAGAGTTTGCCAGAGAGTTTGTCCTAGAAGGAAGAGTTAATAATCCTGTACTAAAATCAATGGAAAGAAAAGAACGAGAACACGCAATTGAAGAGGTTGGTAGAGAATTAAGAGCCAAAATGCCGTGGTTGAATAGTGAGTTGAATGAGAAATAATCAGGTTTCATGTAGCTGCTTTGGAAGTAGCTACATATAACTATAGTAAAAAGGGCGTGTATAATTTGAACTCGATTCTAGAAGCTATTATTTCAAGAAGAAGCATTCGCAATTTTACCAAAAAAAAGGTAGAAGATGATAAAATAAATAGCATACTCAAAGCAGCTATATGGGCTCCCTCTGGACTAAATAATCAACCTTGGAAATTTATAGTTATAGAGAATGAAAACACGATACAAAGTTTATCAAAGTTAACTCATTACGAAAAAGTAGTCAAAAATTCCCCTCTATTGATAGCAGTATTTCTTGACAGTGATGAAAGTTATAATTTTGTTAAAGATGTACAAGCAATTGGGGCATCTATTCAAAACATGTTACTTGCTTCTTTTGAAATGGAATTAGGGTCAGTTTGGTTAGGTGAAATACTCAATAATAAATATGAAGTTCATAAACTACTAGATACACCTGAAAATTTTGAACTTATGGCAATAGTAGCATTAGGTTATCCAGTAAATAAGGAGCAGAAGTCTACAAGGAAAAATCTGCATGAGGTAGTATATTATGAGCACTATCAAAGTAAAGTTGTTTAATTGTATCTATTCATGAGATTTATATTTAAGACGAAGAGAAAGTATGTATGGGGTGTAGGAGGAAAAGGGGAGTTTGCTCACTTTGGGTGAAAATGGCTAGTAATAATATCTACATCTCTTCGTCTTTATACGAACAAATTTTCGTTTTTATGATAGATAAATATTTTGCTCCGAGCGGTAAATATCTACTTTTTTATACACTTACGGTTTATACATCCAACAAAAGGGTCTGTTTTTGATTCTTTAACCCTAACAATTTTCCAGTTACAGATCTTACAAAAATCTGAGGTTATGCTTAATCTACCTTTTTTTGGAAGTGAATGAGTAAAGCCACACTTATTGCTACAGCCTAAAAACCTACCAGATTCAGTATTAATTACAAACAAATAACCATCGCAATTTAAGCAGGCTCCTACTATATCAGGAGGAAAACATTCTTTTTCTAACTCACATTTAAAACAGGGTCCTATACTCAAAGCCCAGTGAAACTTTCTTCCTACCTTTAAAACCGCAGGAGCCCCCTTTTTGCATAAAGCTTTTTTTGCAACCACAATAGATCCTTTTTTTGGTAAACTAAATGTGTTTTTACATGAAGGAAAACCCGTGCATCCAACAAACCTGCCATTCTCAGTTTTAATAATTCTTAAAATTCGGTTGCATTTTGTGCACTTTCCTACAACATTCTTTTCATCTCTGCTTACATATTCATCATAAATAGAATCTGCTAGTTGATCAATTACTATTTCTTTTTTTGCAACAAGTTGGTTAAACATACTTTTAATTTCATCGATTCCTTTCAAAATAACCTGATTAAAATCATCTTTTCCTGATTCAACATTCTGAATAAGTGTCTCTATATTTGCTCTTACTTCTGGTTTAACAATAATAGGTGCAGCAGCGTTTAAAGAGTCCATTAAAATATAGCCTTGGTCTGAGATAGAAATGGTCCTACCTTTTTTCTCAAGATACCCACGGATTTTATTAGTTTCTATATGACCAGAAGATGTCGCTTTTGTTCCGATATTATTTTTTTCCATGAGAGTTAACAATTCTGCTTCTGTCATTTTTCTAGGTGGAGTTGTCTGGGAATTTTCACAGGAAATATCAATTACTTCAACAACATCTCCTTTTGCACATAATGGAAGTGTCTTATCTTTCTTATCTTCAAAAGGATACATTTCTAACCAGCCAATTTCTTTTAGGACAGAGCCCTTTGAATCAAAAATAGAGTTCTTTATGGATAATGTCAATTTAGTTTTTTCGAATATAGCTGGAGGCATTAAGTTTGAAAAAAAATGTAAAACTATATAGTTATATACATTCCAGTAAGATGAATCCTTATAATTATTAAGTATTTTTTTATTTGATACTGCTTTTATTGGGTGAATAGGAGGATGGTCTTGTGCATTATTTTTCCCATTATTAGGAGATATGCTTTTAGGTAGCTTCTTAATATAACTAGAATATTCGCTGTTCTTAAAAGCCTCGACAATTTCTTTAAAATTGAAATCCGTGCTATATTGATTTGTTTCCGTCCGAGGATAGCTTATAAATCCTGCTAGGTATAAATCTTCTGCAATAGTTAGGGCTTCTTCTGGGCTCAAACCAAAATAAATTGATATTTTTTTTAGTAACTCTGTTGTGTTCAGTGGCAATGGGGGGTTCATTGTGTTTTCTTTTGTCGTTTTATTTATGACTTTTGCCTTATTTAACTTTTTAATTTCATTAAACTCTTGAACAGCCTCTTCTTTTTCGGTTATTTTCCCCTTCCTATGAATTCCATTAAATTTAATTTTATCAAAACTAAATATAGCTTCCAACTTCCAAAAATCAGTTGATTCAAAGTTTTTAATTCTTTTCTCCCTCTCATAAACAAAACCACATGTTGGAGTTTGACATGGGCCGATAGAAAACATACGCCTTGTTCTGATTTTTGATTGAACTGAAATTGTTAAATAACGAGTGAAAATAACACCCATCTTTAGGTCTAATATTTGCCGGGCTTCAGCTGCCATAGCCATATTTTCGTTAATTTCAGTCAAAGAATTAAATGAATTCAAAATCTCATTAGAAGACAGAGAAGAAAACTTAGCACGTTTGAATGGAATATTAGACACGCTTTCAATGATTTTTTTCGCTTCAAAGCCTATATTTTCTCCCTCTCTATCAAAATCACAAGCTAAAATTACCTTATGAGCAGAAGTAGCAAGTTTTTGAATAGCATCAGCATATTTTTTTTTTGTGATATATTTTTCAGGAGTAATGTTAATTAGAAATTTAGGATCTATTGAATTCCAATCTTTATATTTTTCTGGAAAATCATATCCCATAATATGTCCAGCTAAACCAATTATCACATAGGATTCGTTCTTTAATTCAAATTCATAGTATGGAACTGAATAAGCATATTTTTTACAGTATTTATGATTGCCCAATATACTAGCAATCTTTTCAGCTGCTTTATTCTTTTCAGCTATGATCAAAGTTGACATGTAATTAAGTCCATTGAGTTCTTTATTTACTTATTATAAGTTTAGTTGTTCATAAGTTTCCTTTTGAGCGTGTAAACCTTGGATTTAAGCTTTTCATTATCATACCTAAATATTAGCAGGCCAACAAATAATAGGAAAAATGTAATTAAATTAATGAATAGTGTAACAATTATTTCAATTCCACCAATTCCACCACCGGTGGTACCATAAAAAGTATCACCAAACATTACAGGATGAACTGATCTCCAAAGTCTAATTGAAAAAAAGCTCAGTGGGACTGAAATAAATCCCACTATTCCAAAAATTGCTGATAATCTTGCACCTTTTTCGGGTTCGTCCACTGATTGGCGAACCATAATATAGCCAACATAAACTAAAAAAAGTACTAGTGACGTAGTTAGCCTGGGTTCCCATACCCAATACCAGCCCCAAACATCATTTGCCCATATTGATCCAGTTAACAATACTAAAAATGCAAAAATGGCACCTATTTCTGCAGAAGATGCCGCAAATTTGTCCCATTTATTATTAAATGTATGTAAATATAAAATACTTGATACAAAAACTAGCATAAAAGCAAAATATGATATTAATGCAATTGGAAGATGGATAAAGAAGATATTAAAGCTTTCATTGAGAAGAGTCCCTGCTCCATCATACATGGGGGGAGTATATATGAAAATTGCTCCTAGTGAAATTATCAATGAAACTAATATTAAATAAGGCAATAACCTTAATATTTGCTTGTTAAATTCTATCATCAATTCTACACCTGCTAATATAGTATTATTGTTAAGCATTAACTAATTAGATAAACATTTTGTCTTCTAAGGAGCTCGTAGGAATGTTAACACTTTTTCGATATAATTTAAAATTCTTAATCTTGTATAGTCCATTCAAATAAAAGCCTAGATGTTGTATAAAACATTATTACATATACTACCAATAACCTTAACTCATCTAAAATATCCACAAAAGTAGAGCCAGAAATGATTTTTCCTGTTGCAAGTACGGATGGTATTATCACAGGTACAATTAAAGGAAAAAGAAGTACTGGAAGTAGTAGCTCCCCGCTACGTGTATTCATTGTTATTGCCGCCAATAGAACACCAACACTCACAATTCCAGATGTACCTACAAGTACAACAACTGCAAGTAAAAATATTCCTTGAAACGAATAGTTAAACATTAAAGCGAAAATAGGTATGATAAATAATTGTACCAAATAAAGTAGAGTTAATGTAGATAATATCTTTCCTGTATAAATTGCATTCCACTGAGCAGGACATAGCTTTAGAGCATTAATGCAGCCATTTTCAATCTCATCAGAAAATGATTGAAATATGGCAATTGTAGAAACAAAAGTAAAAGAGACCCAGAGTACACCTGGAACAAGAGAATCAATAAATGATGATTTGCCTATAAAATTTCCAAAAGATATACTAAAGATTAATACTACAAGTAAAGAAAATATAATCATTGAATTTAGCTTTTTTTTTGACCTAAATTCTGACTGAAGGTCTTTAAGACAGATATTCAAACTTTTAAACATGTTAATTGTAAACCATTATCATTAAGCTAGTTAGATTGAAAATTAAACTCACATAAAGTTTTAAAATCAGCATAGCTTCCAATCTCATTTTTCTTTTTATCAAAAGTTATTTTTCCATTCTTTATTATTATTGCCCTATTACAAACGTTGAAACCTCTTTCTAAGTTGTGTGATACCATTATTTTTACTTTGGTATGACTATTATTCAATACTAAGTTTTCAAATACTTCAATAGCATTTAAATCCAGTCCTGTGTAAGGTTCATCAAGAAGTAATATAGAAGGTTTATGAATAAGAGCTCTAATGATAGACAATCGTTGTTTCATTCCTCTAGATAGAGTGCCGGCTCTTTCTTTTCTGTATATACATAGCCCAGCTTCTTCAATCATTTTATTTATCCTTGTTTCTAGTTCTACAGAGTCAATATCAAACATTTTACCAAAGAAACGAAGGTTTTCCTCAACTGTAAGGTTTTCATAAATAAAAGTTTCATGGGAAACAAAACCAATGAGTTGTCTAGCTTCAATTAAGTTTTTTTCCATATTAGTTCCATTTATAGATATAACTCCGTCAGTAGGTTTCAATAGGCTAGCTATCATTTTAAGGATGGTTGTCTTGCCAGCACCGTTAGGGCCAAACAGAACAATAAACTCATCGTTAAAGATATCAAAACTAATATTGCTTACTGCATATCGGCCTTCAAACTTTTTAAATAGACCTTTGATTGAAATGTAAGGTTTCATTTAAATTACAGCCGTCTTATCTTTTAATCTATTATTGAAAAGTTAGGTGAGAACAATGTTCTAACATATGGCCATATGTTAGATGTTAGTCAATTAGATTTTGTTTAAATATATTAGTTTAACTCAGTTCTTTCTCCTGTAACCATGTAAACAACACTTTCACAAATGTTACATGCATGGTCACCAATACGCTCAAGATACCTGATAACAAACAAAAGATTAGAAGCATTTGTAATGATGCTTGATCCCTCTTTGCAGTCAGATGTCATCATTTCAATTAATTCCATCCATACAGAATAAAATAGTTTATCTATCTCCTCATCTTTTTTTGCGGTTTGTTTTGCTAATTCTATATCAGAAGTTTCAAACGCTATTATTGAATCCTTTAACATAGAGTAAGCAATATTACCCATTTTTTCAGTATCAATCAATGGTTTGATATGAGAATTCTCAATACGTTCCGATAATATTGCAATGTTTACAGCAAGGTCACTCATTCTCTCGAGATCAAGTGATATCTTAAGACAAGATGTAATTAACCTAAGGTCACCAGCCATTGGTTGTTGTAACGCGATCAGTCTTAAAGCTGAGGCCTCGACCT